>Ga0182021_10001041_pt1 | contig 31513 bp, 27 predicted proteins | sample 612E3MmetaG_FD_120493 | JGI IMG/M metagenome (GOLD analysis project Ga0182021, IMG submission 120493) | Permafrost microbial communities from Stordalen Mire, Sweden - 612E3M metaG (Illumina Assembly) | ecosystem: Environmental > Terrestrial > Soil > Wetlands > Permafrost | place: Sweden... | reverse complement strand
TGGGAATTCCCAAAGTGCGGCGTTGGTCACGCTGCGCAACCAGATCGAGATTCCGCACAAGCCCTCCGATAAGAATGACAAGCAACTGGACAAGGTCGATGTGCTGGGCATAGCTGTGGGCAGTCTGAAGGGTCCGACGGCGGTTCGGATGTACGTGGGGCCGAAGACTCTGGAGTCGCTCCAGTCGGTGCAGGTGCCCGGCATCACCGGGGCGGAGCCGGACCTGCGGGGTATCGTGGATTTTGGCTGGCTTGGCCTGATTGCGCGGCCGCTGTTCCTGTGGCTGAAGTGGACTTTCAAATACGTCCACAACTGGGGATGGGCAATCGTCATTCAGACCATCATTATCAACCTGGCCCTGCTGCCGCTTCGGCTTTCGCAGATGAAGTCCATGCTGAAGATGCAGCGCGTGGCGCCGCAGATCAAGGCGATCCAGGAAAAATATAAGAAGTACAGCCTGCGCGATCCGAAAAAGGCGGAGATGAACGAGGAGATCTCCGCGCTGTACAAGAAAGAGGGAGTGAACCCGATTGGCGGATGCCTGCCGCTGCTGATCCAGATGCCATTCCTGTTTGCCTACTACCGCATGCTGGGGGTGGCCATTGATCTGCGGCATGCGACCTGGCTGTGGGTGCCTGACCTATCGGCGCCCGACCCGATTTACATTCTCCCGATTGCGATCGTGATCACCATGTTCCTGATGCAGCGGATGACGCCGCAGGCGGGGATGGATCCGGCGCAGCAGAAGATGATGAACTTCATGATGCCGGCCATGCTGGGCTACATCAGCTTTAATCTGGCGTCCGGGCTGTGCCTATACTGGGCCATGGGCCAGCTCATCGGCATCGTGCAGCAGTGGTCGCTCAACCAAAGCTCGCTGGGCCGGGAGATGCGCGAGATGATGGAGAAGCGGGCGAGGAAGAAAGAAAAATAAGTTGGCAGGTGGCAGCTGGCAGAGTACGGATTTTGAACACCTGCCACCTGCGACCTGCCAGCTACGAGCTAATTATGCCAATCACTGACAAAGTCGCTGCTGCCAAGAAGATTGGGGAATTCCTGCAAGCCGTGATCTCGAACGGCGGCTTCAAGCTGAAATACCGCATCACGGTGGATCCGCCGATCCCGGGAAACCGGGAGTGGGAGCATCCGGAGATTCTGGTGGAGTTTGCCGGACCGGACTCGACGCTGCTGCTGGAGCGAGGCGGCGAACTGCTGCGGTCCTTCGAGCTGCTGGGAACCGAGATCCTGCGCCTGCAGGGCAACGAGCACGAGAAGATCTGGTTCGACTGCAAGAACTTCCGTTCGCTGCGCATCGAAGAGCTCCAGATGGCGGCGAGGGCTGCAGCGGAAAAAGTGCGGAGATCGGGTGAGCCCTACCGGTTTGCGTCCATGTCATCGCGCGAGCGGCGGATCGTGCATCTGGCGCTGCGCGAGGAAAAAGATTTGCGCACCGAGAGCGATGGTGAGGGTGGAAAGCGCTCGGTGGTGGTGTATCCGGGAAGCTACAAGACGGCGGCAAGACCGGAGCGTCGCCCGATTCATTAGGTGAAAGTTGCCGAGGGCGGCTGTCCCTGCACAAAATCGACTTGCACTCTTTGCGCGGCAGTTAGTTTCTCGACACTTGACAGCGCGCGGAAATCGCGGTTGGATGAAGCGCTCGCGCGGAATATTTTCCCGTAAAGACACCGACGCGGGAAAATTTTTTATGCTAGTATGCGGTTCGTCTCCGTATTAAATTTCATCACCATGCAACCAGCGCCGTGAAAGCGGATGCTGCTCTGAAGTAGAGAAGAAACTCATAGTCTTAAGATTGGATTTCTACCGGGCGCGTCCTAACCGGCGGCCTGGCATTTTTTAAAAACATGTCCGTCTCCGGTTCCGCTATCGTCCCCAACCCTTGGGTGCGCATCCTCGATGCGCTGGAAAAGAAAATCAACCGCCACTCCTATGACACCTGGCTGAAGCCGACCCGCTATAGCCACGCCAGCAACGGAATTCTGTTCGTGCGCGTTCCCACCGCCGAGTTCCGCCACGTCGGAGACAAGTACGCCGACCTCATTCAGGAGGCGGTGGACAATCTGGAACTGGGATTCCAGGACGTCAAGTTCGTGACCGCGGAAGACGATCCGTCGAATACCCCGATCCGGCACAATGGCGGGCTTTCCATGGCGAACTCCGGGACGCAGACCTCGTCCGTCACCGGGATGCCACTCTCCCAGTCGCGTTTCGACTGGGACGGCGCGGCACAGTTGAATCCTCGCTACACCTTCGACGCGTTCGTGATCGGCAGTGGCAACCAGTTTGCCCATGCGGCCTGCCAGGCGGTCGCGGAGCGCCCTTCCAAGGCCTACAACCCGCTGTTCCTGTACGGCGGCGTCGGCATGGGCAAGACTCACCTGATGCAGGCCATAGGGCACGAAATCAAACGCCGGTCTCCCCACGCGGCCATCTGTTACCTGTCGAGCGAGAAGTTCACCAACGAGATGATCAACTCGCTGCGCTACGACAAGATGATCAGTTTCCGGGACAAGTTCCGGGGCGTGGACGTACTCCTGGTGGACGATATCCAGTTCCTCGCGCAGAAGGAGCGCACCCAGGAGGAATTTTTCCACACCTTCAACGCCCTGCACGAGTCCATGAAGCAGATTGTGATTGCCAGCGACCGTCCGCCGAAAGAGTTACCCGAGATTGAGGACCGGTTGCGCAGCCGCTTCGAGTGGGGATTGATCGCCGACATCCAGCCGCCCGACCTGGAGACGAAGGTCGCCATCCTGCAGAAAAAGGCGGAGCAGGAAAAGGTCACGCTGCCCACTGATGTGGCGTTGTTTATCGCGTCGAACATCCGGTCCAACGTGCGCGAACTGGAGGGGGCACTCATCCGCCTGGTGGCGCACTCTTCGCTGATTGGCGCCGAGATCACGCTTCCCTACACTCAGCAGGTATTGAAGAATTTTATTGACTCCCAGGCCCGCAAGGTCACGATTGAGTCTATTCAAAAGGCGGTGGCGGAGCAGTTTGGGCTGCGCCTGGTGGAGATCAAGGCGAAGAACAACTCCCGCTCCATCGTCTATCCACGGCAAATCGCGATGTATCTGGCCAAGCACCTGACCGAGGCTTCCCTGCCCGAGATCGGACGTCAGTTTGGCGGCAAGCACCACACCACGGTTTTGCACTCGGTGGACAAGATTGAAGGCGTCCGCAAGGGTGACAAGGATTTGAACAGGTTGCTGAACAAACTGACCGATCAGTTGGGCGCTTGAATCGCGGTTTGTGCTGTCTTTTCCACTCTCCCGGCCATTCTTCCTACCCTCGGGCTGTGGAGTGTTTGTGGAAACTGTGCGAGACAGGACGAAGACCTGGGAACGGTCCCTGCGTTACGATGATCTCACCCTAAAGTGGGCGTGATTGTTCACACGAAGGGTGGATGTGGAACTGATTGCACCGGCGGCACCTGGACCGGTTTTCCACTTCTCCGAAGCACCTACTGCTACTACTGGTTTTATTGTTTAATCATTTGATATAAGGAAGTAACAGAAGTACGAGTCGGGAGAGCCCAATATGCCGGTAGAAGTAGCCTCTGCCGCGGCCACTACGACCATGGAGATCGTGGTCAGTAAATTTGAACTCCTGCGCGAACTCACCGCCACCCAGGGCGTGGTCGAGCGCAAGACGACGATTCCAATTCTCTCCAACTATTTATTCGAGGCCTCGGAGGACAAGTTGTCCCTGACCGCAACGGACCTTGATCTGAGTCTGCGGACTTCCTGCAACGCAAAAGTAAAGAAAGATGGCTCGTGCACCATCCCGGCGCGCAAGTTGCATGATTACGTAAAGCTGCTGCCTGACGCCGATATCACCATTAAGCTGCTCGAGAATCATTGGGTCAGCATTCGCTGTGGCCGGTCCAACACGAAGATGGTGGGCATGGCGCGGTCCAATTTTCCAACTCTGCCCGTGTTTCCGGCAGCAGGAGTAGTGAAGATCCCGGCGCAGGTGCTGCGGTCGATGATCGCGAAGACCGGCTTTGCCATTGCGAATGAAGAATCGCGCTACACGCTAAATGGCGCGCTAATGGTGCTGAAGCCTGAGTCCATCACCATGGTGGCCACCGACGGCCATCGCCTCGCTCACATTGAGCGTTCCGGGGAGAAATTTGAAGGCGTTTCGGGTGAGATGAAGACGCTGGTCCCCAAGAAAGCGATGGATGAACTGAAGTCGCTTCTTGATTCCACCGATGCGGAGACGATTGATTTCGCGAAAGACGAGTCCACGCTGTATTTCCGGATAGGCCCGCGGCTGCTGACCTCCCGCCAACTGACCGGGCAATTTCCGAACTATGAAGCTGTGCTTCCCAAGGAGATCACCAAGTCGGTGTCCGTGCAGGGCGGAGACCTGGGTGCGGCGATATCGCGCGTGGCGCAGTTTGCCGATGAGCGGTCGCGTGCCGTGCGCTTGCGGTTGGAAAAGGGCGAACTGAAGCTTTCCGCCTCGTCCACCGAAACCGGCGAGTCGGAAGATTCCATCGAGATTGCCTACAATGGCGATCCGCTGACCATCGGGTTCAACGCCCAATATCTGATCGATTTCATCAAGGCGACCGGATCGAGCGAGGTCAAGCTGGAGCTCAAGGATTCACAGTCGGCCGGCCAGTTCCGTCCCGCAGAGGGCGAGGATTACAAGTACCGGTATATCGTGATGCCGATGCGGATCTGAGGGCGCGGGGCCAGGGAAATATCTCTCCTCGAACCCGAACTGGTAGCTGGGTCGAACCAGTTTTCGCCGCCCTCTGAGCGTCTGTTGTGCGCTTGTTCGATCCCAGTCAGAGATTTACAGTTGTCGCCCAATACTTTTTGGAGGAACGCATGTTATCTGGATTCAAGCAATTCATTCTTCGCGGTAATGTCGTTGATCTGGCAGTCGGCGTAGTCATTGGTGGCGCGTTCGGCACGATCGTGACCGCCCTGGTCAAGGACATCATCAACCCCGTCATCGCGCTGGTGGCAGGTAAGCCGGATTTCACTGGAATTTCCTTCGCGGTCCGCGGCACGGTGTTTCCCATCGGCGATTTCATCACCGCCGTGGTCAGTTTCCTTCTGGTGGCGGGGGCCGTTTACTTCTTTGTCGTGACCCCGATCAACGCCCTGATCGCCCGTACCCGGAAGGCTCCGACGCCGGCCGATCCAACCACCAAGAAGTGCCCGGAATGCCTGAGCGAAATCCCGATCGATGCCCGCCGCTGCGCGCATTGCTCGCAGCCGGTCATGGGCAAGGCTGCCTGAGACCTGCATGAGGGCAGAACTTGGCGAAAACGGCCGGAATCCTGTAAAATAATGGTTTCGGCATCAAGCCTTTGAGGAATCAGGAGTTATGGCGCGAGTCTGTGATATCTGCGGCAAGGGGCCGCAATTCGGCAACAACATCAGCCACGCTCACAATGTGAGCAAACGGCGCTGGAACGTCAATCTGCGGCCGGTTCATGCCAAGGTGGGGGCGGCCAACAAGCACATGCGCGTCTGCACCTCCTGCCTGCGCAGCGGCAAGGTCGTTAAGGCCTAGAAGCTCGGAAGCCCGCAGAGTTCCCACCCTGCGGGCTTTTGTGTGTCTGGCGGCGTGGTTAGAAGGCTGCGGAACTTCGTTCCGCTGGCCGGGTCAAAGACCCGGCCCTCCACGAGCTGCTAGCCCCTACTTCACTCCCAGAAGCTCAATATCGAACACCAGGGTCGAATCCTGCGGGATCAGCGGCGGATAGCCGTGGCGGCCATAAGCCAGGTCGGGTGGAATCCGCAGCTGCCGCTTTCCTCCGACCTTCATGCCTGCAACCCCTTCGTCCCAGCCTTTGATCACATCCCCGGCGCCCAGTTTGAAGTCGAAAGGGGTGCGGGAATCGACCGAGCTGTCAAACTTCTTTCCGCTGGTCAGCCAACCCGTGTAGTGCACTTTGACGGTTTGGCCAGTTTGCGCGACCGCGCCGGTTCCGACCTTGATATCCCAATACAGCAGGCCGCTCGGCATCTTGATAGGGTCGCCGGTGACCTTGGTGGGCGCGGCGGTCGCGGAGGGTTTTTTTGTTTGGGCCAGGGCAAAGATTGTCAGGCCGAGGATGGCGAAGAGGAGAATAAGAGTTTTCATAGTTCCTTTCCGTGAGTTCTCAGTTCCCGGTTCTCCGTTCTTAGAAAAACCCGACACCCTGGGGCTTCTACTGAGAACCGAGAACTGGGAACTATTTTCAAGCGAGTGCGATCACGTCGATTTCCACCAGCACATCTTTTGGCAGACGAGCCACCTCGACCGTGGAGCGTGCCGGCGGAGTCTTGCTGAAGTAGCGGCCGTACACTTCGTTCATGGCGGCAAAGTCTCCCATATTCTTCAGGAAGACGGTGCAGCGCAGGACCTTCTCCAGGCTGCTGCCCGAGGCTTGCAACACGCCGGAGAGGTTCTTCATCACGCGGTCGGTCTGCGCGGCGATGTCTCCGGTGATGACCTGCTGGGTGGCGGGATCGAGGGCCACTTGGCCCGAGGTGAAGACCAGCCCCGCAGCCTTAATCGCCTGCGAGTAGGGCCCGATGGCCTGCGGGGCCTGATTGGTGGCAATGACTTCGCGCATGAGCGCCTCCGGCGTCGGACGCGGCAAGCCGCGTCTCTACGTGAGGAATGAAAGAAATGACGAAGGGTGATTAACGCAGATTCGTGGCGGGGAAGTCAACCGGGCCCAGCCGGGCGTCCGTCCCCACGCAGGCTTCTTAGAACCGCAGCAGGTAGGAAACTTTTACGAAGAACAACCGGCCATCGTTGATCACGCGGCTGGAGCGCTGCACGCTGTCGAAGTTGGGATCGATGGCCAGCGCACGATCCAGGTTCTGAAGATTGCTGTTGTAGCCGACGTAGAGTGCCGTACCCGGATGTAACAGGTAGGTGATGAGGATGTCGGTGTTGAAGTTGCGGGTGGTGGGCAAAGCGGTGAAGATGTAGGCCGGATCCGGCTGGTTGTTGCGGGTCAGGGTCGCGTTGTATTGCAGGATCACGCGCAGCGACAGTTCCCGGGTGAACTGCCAGTTCCATTTGCTGCGGATGATGTGATTGTTGAAGATGGCGGCGTTCGCGTCGCGCGCGCGGAGCCGGCTGAACAGGTACGAGTTATCGATCTTCAGCTGGTTAAAGGGATGAATCGTTGCGATCGCGCCGGCTTGGTCGAAGTGGGCAAGGTACGGAGTGGTATAGCGGGCGAACTGCGGGTCGGAGTTGAATCCGGGAACGAAGTTGATCGAGTTCCCCCAGAAATACTGTCCCCCGAACGTGAGTAGCGGCAAGGGAGAGCTGGAGACAGTCGCCCCGCTGGCGTGCTCGTGGAAGTCGAGATCAGGATCCGCTTTGACACCGAAATCAAATCCGGGGCGGAGGCGCTCGCGGAATTCCTCGTAGGGAAGAAGATAAATGTGGGTTTGCCGCTTCAGAACGATATTCACGGCGGGAGTGTAGTCGGTGTCGAGACGCAGGCCGGTGTGGTCCCAGGTCCAGTGGCCAAAAAACTCCGGCCCCCAGGAAACTACCGGACCGCTCTTGGGGCGGAAAACGTAGGCGGTGTCGTTACGGTATTCGCGAATATCCGCACGATTCACGAATCCGGGAACGGTGGTAAACCCGGGGCTGACGTCGTTGTAGACACCCTCCTGAAACCAGGAACGGCTGGTATAGGCCAGGTCGGCCTTGTATGCGGGCCCGGCGGAGTGGGTGCCGTCGAATTCGCTGGAACTGGTGACGGCCTGCAGAGTGGCCGTCAATTTCGGAGAGAACTTGAGCCGGGAATCGACGCCCCCGACGCGATTGAAGCTGTGGGCCGCGGGATATTCCCAATCGGTGTAAATCACTCCGATGCTGGATTGTCTGAAGATGTCACGCGAGACGCGGGCGATGTTGAAGTAATCGCGCGTTTTGAACAGTGAGTTGTCGGTAGGAACGCTCAGGCCGCCGGCGCGGTCATCAGCCGAGAGAATGCCCAGCGAGTACGGGCCCGCTTTGCCGGTCAGACGGATCCCCGCGTCCGGGTCGACGATGTTACGGGTGAAGAACAGGTCGATGGGCGTGCGGAAATAGTCCGCATTCTCGATGAAGAATGGCCGCTTCTCGGGAAAGTACACCCGGTAGCGCTGGTTGACCGTGACCTGAGGCTCGTCGGATTCCACCTGGCTGAAGTCAGGGTTGGCGGTTGCGTCCAGGACCAGGCTGTCCTTCAGGATGACTTTTCCGTCCACACCGAAGGTTCCACCGATGGCGCGGTTCTGGAAACGTGCCTTGGCTGGATCCCCGAAGGGGCCGCGATCATCCACGCTGTGGAATGAGTTCAGCAGCCCGTAAGGGATAAGTTGGATGTTGCGGCCGGGCGAGATGCCGCTAAGCCCCTGGGCGGTGGCTGCCTGCCCCAGGCGCCCCTCCTGGTTGATGGAGACGTGCGGCCAGAATGCCTTTTCATTGTCGCGCGTGATTTCCCTCAGCAGGACAACGCCCCAGGTCTGGTCCTGCACCGACGGGAATCGCAAACTGCGGAACGGGATCGCGATCCAGACTACATATCCCTGCGAGGTGAGCTTGCCCTTCGTGTACCAGAGGGTGTCGAACGACACATCAAAATTCCCGCCCGTGTCGGCGTAGGAAGCCTCGGTCCAGATGGCGTCCCACTGGACTCCCTTTGGATTCACCTGGAAGGCGTAGGCACGGCGGCGGTCGTGGAAAGTGTCGAGCATGATCTCGACATCGTCGTCGCCATCGAAGTCCTCCCGGCGGGCTTCGTGAGCGCGAACTTTCGCAGGATCGTCATGGCAGACGAAGACGGCGTACAGATTTTTGTCGTCGTATCCAAGGTAGGCCTCGGTGGGCCGGCTGACCGGTTCACCATCGTGCGGCTCGCGCTGCAGAAAACGGGTAACCTTGGCCATCTGCGGGGCGACGTCGCCCTCCGGCTTCATGGCCAGGAAATCCTCCAGCGCGGGACCGTGCGGCAGGCGGGGAATGACCAGGTTGGAATCGCGGCCGGTTTCGACCGAAAGGCGGTCCGGGGCGGGTGTCTGGCTCTGCGCCGGCGAAGAGGTGGTGGCGGCCGTTTGCGGCGCGGCCAATGCCGCTGCGCCGCAACTCGCCAGAATCATCAGGGACAGCAAGTATTTAGGACTAAAGGACCCGGAAAACAAGACACCCCCGCGAGCGTCGCCGTGCCCCCTCTGACAGGCGGATTTTAGACCATACAACAGAACCTCCACCCTTGTCAGTGAGTGTCTAGTAACTTTCGGGCAGGCGAATCATGACCCTTAATCCCCCGCCAATTCTCCCGTTCGATTGGCTCAGAAAAGGGAGCTTTGCCGGCGATTGGGTGTAATTCCGAAGTGCTCATACGCAAGTTGGGTGGCCACCCGGCCGCGCGGAGTGCGGTTCAGGAAGCCGATCTGAATCAGGAACGGCTCGTAGATTTCTTCGATGGCGTCGGCTTCTTCGGCGAGCGCCGCGGCCAGCGTGCCCACACCCACGGGTCCGCCCTGGTACTTCTCGATAATGGTAAGGAGTAGTTTGCGGTCAATCTCGTCGAAGCCGTGCCGGTCCACTTCGAGCATGCTGAGCGCAGCCTGGGCGATGGCTTGGTCGATCGACCCTTCCGCGCGGACCTGGGCGTAGTCCCGCACGCGCCGCAGCAGCCGGTTCGCAATACGGGGTGTGCCGCGGGAACGGCTGGCAATTTCGACCGCGCCCGGCCGGTCGATAGGGACACCCAGGATTTCCGCCGAGCGCTCGACGATGATGCGCAGGTCTTCGTGGGTGTAGAACTCTAACCGCAGCAGCAATCCGAAGCGCGAGCGCAGCGGCGCCGATAGCAGGCCCGCGCGTGTGGTGGCGCCGATGAAGGTGAAGGGCTTCACGTCCATGGTGTGGGTGCGCGCGGACGGCCCCTGGCCGATCATGATGTCGAGCTTGTAGTCCTCGAGCGCGGAATAGAGGATCTCTTCGAGTGCAGGTTGCAGGCGGTGGACTTCGTCGATGAAGAGCACCTGCTTATCACGCAGGTTGGTCAGGATGGCGGTCAGGTCGCCCTTGATCTGGAGCGTGGGGCCTGAAGTCTGCTGGAAAGCGGCGCCGAGCTCGTTGGCGATGATGTTGGCGAGTGTCGTCTTGCCCAGCCCCGGAGGCCCGTAGAGCAGAACGTGGTCGAGTGCCTCGCCGCGGGATTTCGCCGCCTGGATCGCGACGTCCAGATTCTCTTTGACCTTGTTCTGTCCGATGAACTCCTGCAGCCGCTGCGGGCGCAGCTTGAGCTCAAACGAAGAATCGTCCTCGACCGGCGCGGCAGAGACGATGCGGTCTTTGGACGGCAAGTTGGGATTGTTCTTTGCGAGAGCCACTGTGGGCGATGGTAGCAGTTCTCAGTTCTCGGTTGCCAGAGCGGAGTGTGGGGCGGACACTCCTGTCTGCCGCTCTTGCTTTTGAATTTCCGCTTGCGGCATACCATCCAGTCGGCCGAAAGATGATTCGATGGCCTTTGGCGGAAACCAAAGCGGCGGACAGGAAAGCGGCGGACAGGAGTGTCCGCCCCACATGGGCTACTGGCCGATCACTCCCAGCCTGACGTCTTTTATCTTGGAAGCGTCGAACCAGGCCACCTTCTGCGCGAACCAGGTTTTCCCGCCGGATAGTTTGTACTTCTTGGTGGCGGCGGAGAAATCCTTGGTGCTCAGCAGGTAGGCGACCGGGCCCTCCCCGAACCGGCCGACGCGATCGGAGACCCATCCTCCTCCGGAAGCGAGGATCACGGGCTGGCCGGGAAAGTAGGCGAGCTTGCCAAAATCTTTCTGGGTCTCGGTCAGCGGCTCAGACCAGCCGTAGGCCTTGCGGAAGAGCGCAATCGAAGCGTCGAGATTGTTCACCCCGACGATCACCAGATCCAATCCTCCGAGGGGAGAACCTTTTACGCTATCCGATGTCTGTACGCGCCAGGCGCGCGGGGTCTGGTCCTCGATGATGAACGGCAGCATCGAGCCCGGAGCCCCAGGACCGACCTGGGCCGTCATCCACTCGACGTTCATTCCATCGGCGCGTTTGCGGCTGCCCCGCTTGGGTTCGGCCACCGTGATGCCGGCCTTCTTCAGGCGGTCCACATCCTGCAGCAGGACGTTGGTGCCCACGGCCCAGGCGCAGGCCCCTGCATTGTCGGTGATGAACTTGGCCCAGTCCGAACCCTCAGTGACGCCCGGCTTCACGGGAGCGATCAGTTCAATATAAGACTGGTCGTCGAAGCCGATGAGCGCCATCTGGGTGACGCCGTTGCCATGCGGGCCGCCGAAGTCGGGAGTGAGCCCGACGTTGGTGAAGGCCTGGCGCAGCGCGTCCAGATCCGATCCGCAGATCGAAACGTGATCGAGATCGAGCATGGTTTGTGCCATCGCCGAATAGGAGAGCAGAGAGAGAACGGAGAACACAAGTGCGGCTTCGAACAAGCGGCGGACAGCCGGGGAATTCCGCTTGGACATGATGACTCCTTAAGGAATAACGAATGGTACGCCAGAATCGACCGGCGGCACAGAGTTTTCAGATTCTCCCTGTGCTCCCCTTCCCTCTGTGGTGATCGCTTTTTCACCACCGGGGGGCACAGAAGTGCACAGGGGAAGCTCTCGATGGTCATTCTTCTTCCTCTTTTACCTCGCCACGCTCCGCCTTGGCCTTCTCAACGATCTTGTCCTGCAACTGCTGCGGGACCACGTCATAGTGGTGCATTTCCATCGCAAAGCTGCCGCGGCCCTGGGTCATCGAGGTCAGGTCGGCGCCGTAGGTCAGCATTTCGGCCATGGGCACTTCCGCCTTGACGATGGTGTTGCCGCCCTTGTTGTCCATGCCCTGGATGCGTCCGCGGCGGCTGTTCAGGTCGCCCATGATGGTGCCCGCGAACTCATCCGGAATGCTGATTTCAACGTGCATGATCGGCTCCAGCAGCGTGGGCTTCGCGACTTCCATTGCCTTCCTGAACGCAATGCGCCCGGCCATCTGGAATGAGAGGTCGTTCGAATCGACGTCGTGGTACGAGCCGTCGTAGAGGGTCACGCGAAAATTCACCACCGGAAAGCCGGCGAGGTAGCCCCGGCCAGCGGCGTCTTTAATGCCCTTCTCAACCGCTGGAATGTAGTTCTTCGGGATGGACCCGCCAAAAATGTCGTTGACGAACTCGAATTCGATGTCGCGCAGCGGCTCCATCCGGATCTTGCAGTCACCGTACTGGCCGTGGCCGCCGGTCTGCTTCTTATGGCGTCCCTGGACGTCGGCCTTGCCCCGGATGGTTTCACGGTAGGGCACCTTGGGCGCCTTCAACACCACTTCCGCGTGGTAGCGCTTCTTCATTTTGGCGACGACCACTTCAATGTGCTGCTGGCCGGTGCCGGCAATCAGAAATTCCTTGGTCTGCGGATCGCGGAAGAAGCGCAGCATGGAGTCTTCTTCCATCAGCTTGTGAAGGCCCGCGCCCAGCTTGTCTTCGTCGGCGCGGCTCTTCGGTTCGATGGCGAACGTGATCGCCGGGTCTGGCAGTTTCACGGGCGGGTACTGGATCGGAGCGTTCTTATCGCCGAGCGTGTCGCCGGTAAGCGTCTCGCGCAGCTTCGCAACTGCACCGATGTCGCCCGCATGCAGTTCCTGGACGGGGATTGCCTGTTTGCCTTGCATCACTGCGATGTGTGCGAACTTCTCTGAAGTGCTTCGGTTGAAATTCTGGAGCGAGGCGTCGTTTTTCAGGATGCCGGAGAAAACCTTGAAATACGAGATGCGGCCGGAGAAAGGATCGGAAACAGTCTTGAAGATAAAAACAGAAGCAGGCTCGCTATCAACACCCTTGCGGACCGGCGGCTCGCCGTTTGGGCCCGGCTGGCCGGCGACCGCGTGGTGTTCATTGGCGGCGGGCGTGTAGTCCACGATGAAGTCCATCAGTTCGTCCACGCCGATGTTGCCCAGGCCGCTCGTGAAGAGTACCGGGAATAACTTGTCTTCACGGATTGCTTCGTGGAGCGCCGGGACCAGGTCCTCCTCCGGGATCGTGCCCTTCTCAAAGTATTCTTCCATCAACTCGTCTTTGCCTTCGGCGACGAGTTCGACCAGCTTCTCGTGCGCTTCCTTCGCAACGTCAGCCATGTTCGCCGGGATCGGACCTTCTTTGCCCTTGCCGCTGCCGCCCATCTCGTAGGTGTAGGCCTTCATGCGGACCAGGTCCACAATGCCGGAAAGGTTCTTCTCGCTGCCGATCGGTAGCTGGAGCGGGGTGACGGCGCGTCCGAACGCGTTGGTCAGCGATTCGAGGACGCGGTTGGCGTCGGAACGCTCGCGGTCCATGCGGCTGACCACGATCATGCGCGGCATCGCGATCTCTTCGCAGTAGCCCCAGACGCGCTCGGTGACAACTTCCACGCCAGCCACGCCATCAACGACGACCAGCGCCGCGTCGCACACCGGGAGCACCATCTTGGCCTCGTGGACGAACATGTTGAAGCCGGGCGTGTCGAGCAGGTTGAGCTTGGTCTTGCCCCACTCGACCGAGGCCAGGCCGGTCGAGATCGACATCTTGCGGGCAATCTCTTCCTCGTCGTAATCGGTAGTGGCAGTGCCGTCGTCCACGCGCCCGAAACGCTGCGTGGCGCCGGTCGTTTGGAGCATGGCGGACACCAGGGTGGTCTTCCCGGCATGTCCATGCCCGATCAAGGCAAGGTTGCGGAGATTGGCTCCTTCGTAAACTTTCACGGGTTGTCTCCTTTTGGCAGGCTTGCGGGAGATTTGCGAGGGCCCGGAAATGAGGATCAGGACAGGGTACAGGCCAGCCCAACACCGCCTGCGAAACCATTGATGCTAACACAGGGATTTTGCGGGGCTCAAGGACGGGGCTCCGAAATCGCACCATGAAAATCCACCAGTCGGATTTTCATGGTGCGGCTGGGAGTGGACTTCTTTTCAAAACAGCTCGGTACGATTTTCGCTTTGCCTTGAAGGCGATGTATCAGCAATCTTGTCTTATGGTGAGTTTTCTTTAAGCTAAAGTGCATCCCGATATTCCTGTAGATATTGAACAATCACATAAGAAAAGCCCTGCGCCCCAAGGGTTTGCATTGAAAACACAAGGTTTAGCTTTCTTAAACCCAGACGGGCTGACTAAAATCACATAACCATCACATAAGAAATCAGGCCCAGAAGGGGACGTAGCTGGCGTACTTCTTCGATTGGCTATCCGGATCATAGCTCTTGATCAAATTCTCCTGGATGGTGTCCTGAATGATCCGGGATGCTATCGCGTAGTTCTGCTCCTCAATCGACAAACGCTTCCTGAGGGTAGCGTTGGTCATTCTCTGATTTGACACATACAGCAAACAGGCGTGCTGATAGCAGGCTCTGACCTTGTCCTGTCGATCCATCGCCGACAACTTGCGAGGAGCAAACATAACGACTTTCATGTGGTTTTCCGTAACAAGAAAACTGGGTGCAGGCAGCTGAAAAAACTCGGCCTGGGAGACAACCTTGTCTATCCCACTTCCTCGCTCCTCGCAAATATTCATTCGGCGCATGAACGCTGCGAGTACTTCGTTCCGCGACTGCGGAGGTTCATCAATAAATCGTAGCGGATCTATCAGCGGTCTGCCGGGGTTGGTGATTTCGATGCGATCTGAGAAAATCTCGACTATTGGCCCATCGCCGGACACGTTTAAGTCTTGATGGATTAATGCGTTCGCAACAAGCTCCCTAATGGCCAATTCCGGGTAGACCCTGACCTCGGTTCGAAGCGCCGCCCCAATATGCTCATTCGTGGGTAGTTGATCGTTCACGTATGAAATCAATCCTTGAAATCCCGCTGCGTACCCTTTGGTGCCAACTTGCTCTTTGACTGTTTGAATCCTGTTATTGCCCTTGTACACGATCACCCGTACGGCCTTTCGAGCGATAGTCTCAAAGTCCGCCATCTTCTTGGCGAAGAGCATCGCTCCAAGACTGGTCACGCTCCATCGATCCGCGTGTTGATTGGCGATCAGTTTCTCTCTCTGTAGTCTTTCAAGGATGCTTATCTTGTCTGGGGGAAGATTTTGAGCGCTGAGTTCAAAGTAGGAGGGATAGTCTATTCGTGCCAGCACCTCGTCGGATGTGAGATCGGTTGCCGCAGGTTCTCTCTCAAACGGAACTTTCGTTAGAAGCCAGAGGGCCCTTTCCTTCTCGGGATAGTCTTTGAGTTTTTTCTTGTAGGTGCCGATCCGAATGAATTCTGTTTCCCTGAACCTTACCGGAGTGTGTCGACAGGGCCTGATTTGAAAAATGACTACAGGATTCCCCTCGTGGGTAAATTCGTGGATCTTGAACTCAATTCGTGGCGTCAGGAGCCGTGTAAGCCAATTCTCGATTTCTTCGTTTCCAACCTTTGCGTTACGCGGTTTGAACGATGTGCCGACAACGCGATGGGTTCCGTTCTCAACTCCCCACACTATGTAGGCCGCATCTTTCTGGTGCAAAGCGGCAGAATTGGCCAAAGCAGACAAATACTCCCCGATCTCTTCTGGTTCACTGTCATTAACCTTGAACTCGAGCCACTCCGTTTCCCTCGGGAGTTGCGTCAGCGACACCAACAAAGCGACAAGTTCCTGATCAGTCATCGCCGTCCTACAGCCCCGGGCTCTTCTCCGCGATCAGCCCCTTGATCTTCTCCACGAACTCTGCCGTGCCCATGTCTTCCGTCTTCTCTTTGCCGCGAGACCGGACGTTGACCTTATTCGCTTCGGCTTCTTTATCTCCGACCACCAGCAGGAATGGCACTTTCTGCATGGCGTGTTCGCGGATCTTGGCGTTCATCTTTTCGTTGCGGGAATCGACTTCGACGCGCACCCCGACGGCCCTTAGCTGCGAGGCGACCTTTTCCGCGTACTCCGAATGCCGCTCGGCGATCGGGATCATCGCCACCTGCACCGGCGAGAGCCACACGGGGAACGCTCCGGCGTAGTGCTCGATCAGCACGCCGAAGAAGCGCTCGACCGATCCGTAGAGCGCGCGGTGCACCATCACAGGTTGCTTGCGGGTGCCGTCTTCGGCGACGTACTCCAGCTGGAAGCGCTGTGGCAGGTTGAAGTCGAACTGCACGGTCGAGAGCTGCCACAGGCGGCCGATGGCGTCCACCAGCTTGACGTCAATCTTCGGCCCGTAGAACGCCGCTTCGCCCGGGATCACCTTGTACTTCACGTTGAGCCGGCTGAGCGCGCTTTCGAGCGAATGGTTGGCCGTGTTCCACTGGTCCTCGGTGCCGAGGAAGCTCTTCTTGTCGTTCGGGTCCCAGGTGGAAAGCTCGGTCTGGTAGTCGTCGAAGCCGAAAGCCTTGAGAACGGCGAGCGCGAACTCCATGCAGCCGACAATCTCGTTTTCGATCTGCTCGGGAGTGCAGAAGATGTGCGCATCGTCCTGGGTAAAGCCGCGGACGCGCAGCAGTCCGTGCATCACGCCCGAACGTTCGTAGCGATAAACAGTGCCGAGTTCGCCGAACCGCACCGGCAGATCGCGATACGACTTCAGCGAATCTTTATAGATCAGGATGTGCCCCGGGCAGTTCATGGGCTTCAGGCGATATTCGGCGTCGTCGAGCTCCATGGCGTCGAACATATTCTGCGAGTAGTAGCCCTCGTGCCCCGAGGTGTGAAAGAGCTGGCGGCGCGCCACGTGCGGCGTGCAGACCAGCGAGTATCCGCGGCGCAGGTACTCTTCGCGCATCCAGTCTTCCATCTCCTTGCGGATGATGCCGCCCTTGGGATGCCAGAAGATCAGTCCCGGCCCGGCCAGCTCCTGGATCGAGAACAGGTCGAGCTGCTTGCCCAGCACGCGGTGGTCGCGCTTCTTTGCTTCCTCGATGCCGGTGAGGTAAGCGTCGAGGTCCTTCTTCGAAAAGAATGAAGTCCCGTAGATGCGCTGAAGCTGCTGATTCTTCTCGTCGCCGAGCCAGTAGGCGCCAGCAATGCTCAGCAGCTTGAAGGCCTTGATCTTGCCAGTTGAAGGCACGTGCGGCCCGCGGCAGAAATCCTGGAACTTGCCGGTTTTGTAGATCGAAATTTTTTCATCGGGCTTGGTGAATTGCTCGATGAAGTGACACTTCATGAAATCGCCTTCGCCCTTGAACCTCTCCAGCCCTTCCGTGCGCGGCAGAAATTCGCGCGCATAGGGGACGTTCTGCTGGACGAGCTCCTGCATCTTCTTCTCGATCTTTTCCAGGTCTTCAGGAGTGAACGCAGTCGGACGGTAAAAATCGTAGAAAAATCCGTTCTCAGTTGAGGGGCCGTGGCCGAGCTTGGTCTCAGGGAACAGTTCGAGCACCGCTGCCGCCAGCAGGTGCGCAGACGAATGCCGGTAGACCTCGAGCGCCTCGGGATCCTTGTCGGTGAGGATGCGCAGGTCGGTGTCTTTCTCCAGCGGACGGGTCAGGTCAATCAGGTCGCCGTTGGCCTTGGCCGCCAGCGCAGCGTCCGCCAGACGCGGGCTGATGGACTTGGCGACATCGAGGGCGGTGGTCCCCTTCGGGACTTCCTTGGTGCTCCCATCGGGGAGCTTTACGTGAATGCTGTCAGACATGGATTAGGCCTTGTATTCCGCTGAATCTTCTCAGTTTACCATTGGGCACACACGTACGAACGCCCTCGTCCACAAGAACGAGGGCGTCCGGTTTATGTGTTTCGTGACAGCGCAATCAGGTTCTACCAGCCCACCTTCTTCCCCTTGTTCTGTTCATCCAGCCATTTCTTCAGCGGGGCGAAGTATTCCAGCAGCGCGCCGCCGTCGGTCTGGCGCTCGCCTGTGAGGGCCTCGAGCGCGTCCGGCCAGGGCTTGCTCTGGCCTATTTCGAGCATCTTGTTGAATTTTGCGCCTGCTTCTTTCGATCCGTAGAAGGTGCAGCGGTTCAGCGGGCCCTTGTATCCGGACTCGCGGCAGAGTGCGCGATAGAACTGGAACTCGAGAATGTGTGCCAGGAAATACCGCGTGTACGGCGTATTCGATGCCACGTGATACTTCGCGCCCGGATCGAAATCCGCCTCGCTGCGCGCCACCGGCGGCGCCACGCCCTGATACTTCAGCCGCAGGTCCCACCATGCCTTGTTGTAGTTCGCGGGCGTGATTTCTCCGGAAAAGACTTTCCATCGCCACTGGTCAATCAGCAACCCAAACGGCAGGAACGCGACGCGGTCGAGCGCTTGTTTCAGCAGTTCGGGAACGTCGTTGTTTCCCTGCGGAACGTTTTCGAGCAATCCGACTTTGTGCAGGTACTCGGGGGTGATGGCGAGCGCAATGGCATCGCCAATGGCTTCGTGGAAACCGTCGTTTGCGCCGCTCTGGAACAGCGGTGGCTGGTTCTTGTAGGCGCGCTGGTAGAAGTTGTGCCCGAGTTCGTGGTGGACGGTGACGAAGTCCTCGCCGCGCACCTGGATGCACATCTTCACGCGCAAGTCGTCCTTGTTGTCGATGTCCCACGCGCTGGCGTGGCAGACTACGTCGCGATCGGCGGGCTTCACGAACAGCGAGCGCTCCCAGAACGTCGGCGGCAGCTTCTCGAATCCCAGCGAAGTGAAGAACCCCTCGCCGTATTTCACCATCCCCTTGGCGTCGAGGTTCTTCTTTTTGAGCAATTCGGTGACGTTGACTCCGCCGTTGTCTTCCTTCACGCCGAGCACGTCATAGATATTGCCCCACTCCTGCGCCCAGGGATTGCCGAGCAGATGCGCTGGGATCGGGCCATTGGGCGGCACCACGCTCGGCCCGTACTTTTCAACGAGTTTCGCGCGGACGAATGTATGCAGTGAGAGATAGAGCGGTTCGACCTGCTTCCACAGACGCTCCAGGTCGGCCGAGAATTCCTCCGGAGTCATGTCGTAGCCGGCGCGCCACATGGCGCCCGTATCTTTGAAGCCAATTTCGCGCGCACCCTGGTTCGATAGCTCGACGAACCGGGCATAGCGCGGGCGCATCGGCGGCGAGATCGCGTGCCATCCCAGCCACACCTCCAGCAATTCCTTGGGATCGCGGCTGGTGGACATGATCTTCTCGATCGCCGTGATGTCGAGGCAGTCGGCGCCCTTGCGGCAGTACTTGCCCTTGCCGTAATCGGAGTCGAGCGAGACGCCAATCGTGGTCATCTCCTTGCGAAGCGCGGGATCGTTCGGGGCCGGGGCGACCAGCGCGAGCTTAAGCAGCATGAATTTTCGCGCCAGGTCGGCGGGCATCTCCAGACCGTCGAAGCGCTTCGCCTGCCCGACCAGGTCGGTGGTGACACCAGTGATCTGATCGATGGCGTCGGCAGCCAGAGCCTCGGTGTCGTCGGTGATGAAGTTCTCCTGCACCCAGGAGGCACGGTTGACCTTCACGACCAGGTCGGCGAGTTGTGCCTCAGCCTTGTTCATAAAATCCTGGGCTTCGGCGACGGTGGGTTTGGTTTGGGCAGCAACGTTCATAGCGGCGAATAACACTAGAAGAGCTAGAAGCTTCATGAAACCTCCAAGCAAACAAGAGATTATGACGGATGAGAGGGGAAATTGTCAGCGAGAGGGAGGAGAAGATGCGTGGGAGGCAGTGCAGGAGGTAGGGGTCCTTCGACTCCGCTCAGGATGACAACGGTTTATAAAGCATTCGCGGAATGCAGCGCTTCGATCGCCGCTCTCACCTTGGCCGACACCGCCTCCGTGTCTTGCAGGGTGAGCCCCGCCGTTGGGATCGGCTCGCCCACCCGCATCTCCAGCGGCCGGCACTTGATGTGATACGTGTTCATTGGCAGCAAATCAAACGTCCCCACCAGCGCAATCGGGACGATCTCCGCCTGCGCCTTGATTGCCAGGAAGAACGCGCCCGGCAGGAACGGCAGAATCTGCCCGTCGGGGCTGCGGCCACCTTCGGGAAAGATCACCAGAGGCCTGCCGCTTCTCAGGCTCTTGAGCGCGGACTTGATCGCGCCGATCGACGCGGCCGGATTCTGCTGGTTGATGCACACCTGCCCAGAATGCTTCAGATGCCAGCCCACAAACGGGTACCCGAGTAACTCGCTCTTGAACACGATCCGGAACTGGAACGGCAGGTGGACGTAGATGATCGGAATATCGAGCGCGGACGCGTGATTGACGGCATATACCCGCGGCTTGGATGCGTCGACCTTCTCCATCCCGGTGACGGTCACGGGCGAGAAGATCGTCTTCATGATCAGCCACGACCACAGGCGAGCCAGGTTGTGCTGAACGCGTCCGCTGCGGTCGAAGAGCGAACAGGTCAGCGAGATCGTGCCCAGGATGAGCGTGTAGGCCCAGATCAGCGGATCGATGATGAAGTAGGAACGCAGGCGGCTGAGCAGGCCATAACGATCTGCCGGTGGAGTGGCGCGCTGCTTCTCAGCCCACGTAGGGACAGCCGCCCCCGGCTGTCCAGCCGAGCGCAGTTCGGCACCGTCCTTCTCGGGTTCCACCGTGGCGGCGATCTTGTTTACAGTTCCCAATCCGCTAACCTTTTCGCGGGCAGGAGTGCCCGCGCCACACTAACCCCACACCCACTCTAGATGCGGGCGCCGAGCAGACGCATCGCTTCTCCCACAATGTAAATCGACCCCGTAACCACGACCAGCCCGGTCGCACCCGCGATTCGTCGCGCTGCTTTCAGGGCCGAAGCCACATCTCCTGCTTCCTCGACATCGGTCGCGACCCGCGCCGCTGCTTGCCGGATCTCGTCCGGAGTTGCCGAGCGCGGGTTTTCCGCGTGCGTCACGATCACATGCCGGGCAATCGGAAACAGGATTTCCGCCATTTCCTCAATCGCCTTGTCCCGCATGACGCCGAAAACCATGGTGATGGCCCGGTCTTCATATGCCGCCGACAGCGTAGACCGCAGAGCCCATGCTCCCGCCGGGTTGTGGGCCACGTCGAACACATACTCTGGCTCGCCATCGTGCGCCGGCAGGACCTGGAAGCGTCCGGGCCACCGCGTGTCGCGGATACCGCGCTCGATCGACTCAGCCGTGATCTGCTCGAACCCCTGCTCGTGGAGTTCCTCGGCAGTCGCGACGGCCAGCGCGATGTTCCGCAACTGGTGACGGCCAACCAAGGGCGTGTCCACCAAAATCTCCTTGCCTAGCGTGTGCAGCGGATATCGGGACCTTGGCCCGCCAGATCTTCCCTCCGCGGACTCGGCCTTCTCTGCAGTCAAGTACTGGTCACTTCCCGGCGAGACGGGCGGAACGTAGGGCACCGCACTCACCGCGCGGGCGCCCAGGCCGAGGATTGTGTTTCCAATCGCGCCATTCGCTTCCGGAGACTGCGGCAGCGCGACCACCACCCCGCCCGACCGGATGATGCCGGCTTTTTCCCGAGCAATGTCGCCAATGGTGTTGCCGAGATACTTCTGATGGTCGAGCGAAATGTCTGTGATCACGCTGACCCGCGGCTCGACAACGTTAGTCGCGTCCAGCCGCCCGCCCATGCCTACTTCAAGCACAACGATAACCGGATGCACCCGGGCAAAATGCTCGAAGGCCATGGCGGTGAGCATCTCGAAAAAACTGGGATGCCAGGGAAGGTCTCCTTCGCTCACCAGCCGCTCGGCAGTGCGGTCCACTACATCGTGAAGCAAGGCAAAGGTGTCGTCCTCGATCGGCTGGCCATCGATACGAATCCTCTCGTTGATGCGGTCCAGGTGCGGCGAAGTGTAAAGACCCGTCTTCAGTCCCGATGCTTGCAGGATGGAAGCCAGCGTGGCGGCGGTTGAACCCTTGCCGTTGGTGCCGGCGATCAGCACACTCTGGAAGTTTTTTTCGGGATGACCGAGCGCCGCCAGCAGCACGCGCATGTGCGCCAGGTCGAACTTGTGCGGCGGCGCCTGGGCCAGCTCATGGCCCAACGCATACATCTGCGCGACTGCGGAATCGTAGGACAAGGTTTCAGGTCTCAGGTTACCAGTTTCAATCTTTGCTTACGGGCTATCCAGCGAACCGCACCTAAGGGTCGAATCATGCACTGAGCAGGTAATAGCAGGGCTCGACGGGCATTCAGTGTTGGTGGATGCTGGCTTTAGTTGGAATCGCCCGCGCTGAGAACTGGGAACTGGGAACCGGGAACCGAGAACTGCTTTACGCTGCCTGCACCATAAAATCTAGCGCCCGGGCGATGTAGGGCTTCAACCCCTTGCGATGGACTACGGCGTCGAGCATCCCATGCTCCAGCAGAAACTCCGATCGCTGGAAGCCCGGGGGCAGCTTCTGGCGGATGGTCTGCTCAATCACGCGGGGTCCAGCAAAGCCGATCAGCGCGCCGGGTTCGGCGATGTTGAGGTCGCCCAGCATGGCAAACGAAGCGGTCGTTCCGCCCGTCGTGGGATCGGTCAGGACCGAGACGTACGGGACACGGGCGGTGTCCAGCCGTGCCAGCGCGGCGGAAATTTTTGCCAGCTGCATCAGGCTGATCGCGCCTTCCATCATGCGTGCGCCGCCCGAAGCGGAGATGATGATGATGGGAGTGCGTGTGTCGGTGGCCTTCTCGATGGCCCGCGTAATGGCCTCGCCGACCACTGCGCCCATGCTGCCGCCGATGAAGGAATACTCCATGGCGCTGATGATCACCCGCCGTCCATTCAGTTTTCCGTCCGCGTTGACGATGGCGTCGTCCAGCCCCGTATCTTTCCGGGCTGCCTTCAGGCGCGAAGAATACGCCTTGAGGTCGACAAACTTCAGCGGGTCGGTGGATGCCAGATTGCTGTCGAAAACCTCGTACTGGTTGTCGTCGAGCAACTGCGCCAGCCGGGTGCGGGCGTCGATCCTGAAATGCTTGTCGCACTTGGGACAAACACTGAAGTTATCTTCCAGGTCCTTCTTCCAGATGATCTGCCGGCACTCGTCACACTTCACCCACAATCCCTCGGTGCGGACGCGCTTCTCCCCCGAGGTGTCCAGCTCACCGGATTGGCGTTTGAACCATGCCATAAAAGGCAGTTCTCAGATGTCAGTTCTCAGAAAAATCCCGCCCGCCCGCGCTCTCACTGAGAACTGAGAACCGGGAACTGAGAACTAATATTCGATTCCTCTCTGCGCCATCACACCCTTTTCATAGGCGTGCTTTACCTGGCGCATTTCGGTGACCGTGTCGGCCAGCTCGACAATTGTCGGATGGGCGTTCCTTCCGGTCAAGATGACGTGCACCATTTCCGGCTTCTTTTTCAGGGACTCGGCCACCTTGGCTGGGTCCAGCATGCCATAGCTGATGGCGTAGTTGATCTCATCGAGCACCACCAGGTCCCATTCGCCCGACTGGATCGCCTTCTCGGCCTCGGCCCAGGCTTCCTCGACCATGCGGACGTCTTCGGGGTCGGGCTTCTCGGCGCCGACTTTCACGAAGCCACGCCCCATCTGCTTCATGACGAACTTGTCGCCGAAGGCCTGCACCGCGTCGAGCTCGCCATAATGCCAGGAGCCCTTCAGGAACTGCAGCATCAGCACCCGCATTCCCTGCCCGACGGCGCGCAGGGCCGTCCCCATGGCGGCGGTGGTCTTGCCCTTGCCTGGTCCGGTATTCACGATGATGAGACCACGGCGGACGTCCGACATAGAGGCCGAATCTCTGATTGTACGTGGGCGAGGGAGTCTCTGCCAGGTCTAGGGCGGACACTCCTGTCCGCCGCAGTTGCCTTTCGCGTGGGATAAACCTGGCTGAAACGATTCGAACCAACTGCGGCAGGCAGAGCTTACCCTGAGCGAAGTCGAAGGGAGTGCCCGCCCCACACAAACAAAAACAAAAGGCGGGCCGGCTTGGGGGAGCCGGTCCGCCTTCAGTCAGACGGGGAAGACAGCCTTCTAGGGCATTTCAACGACCTGGCGCAACTTGGGCACAGCATCGGCATGGGCCAGAGCTGGATCTTCGGCCTCCAGCAACCGCGCCGCAATCCGGAGCGCTTCCATCTCCTTGCGGACCCGGATCAATTCCTGTTCTTTCTGCCGGATGACGTCGTACGGGTTTTTCATTGGGGAGGGCCCCTGTTCGAAGATTCAGGTCTTGTTCCGCCTGTGGGAACCAATGTAAGCGAAATCGACGGGTCTGGAAACCTGCCGGAGGTGCATCTTTGCTCCGAGTCACACCCCCTGCGGAAACGGTCTAACCGGACCATGACCCGGTAATTAAGTGGTTAATGTCCCACGTGGTAGGGATGGTTTTTCAAAATGGTAAAGGCGCGGTAGAGCTGCTCCAGGAGCACCACCCGCGCGAGTTCGTGCGGTAGGGTCATCTTGCCAAGCGACAGCACGAAGGCGGCTTGCTGACGGGCATCGGTGCTGAAGCCGTCCGCGCCACCGACCGCGAACAGCAGTGGCAGCGCCTGCATTTGCTCACGGTCCAGGAACTGGGCTAGTTCTTCGGAGGAAAGCTGCTTGCCCCGGGAATCGAGCAGAACCAGCCGGTGGCGCTCTTTTTGCCGCTCTCCGCGCGCCACGGCGAGGATGGCCGCCTCGCCTTTCAGCGTCACATCCGACACCTCGGCGTAACGTGCGATGCGTTTCAGGTAGTCGTCGGTTAGAGTCTGGATCGCGGGTTCTTTCGTCTTGCCGATCCATGCGACTTTGATCTTCACGAGAGCCTTCAGGCTTTGCCCGATGCTAAAACCACCACCGCGCCAAACCGAATCTCGTCGCCCACGCGGTACCGCTCGATTGCCGCATGAACGTCGCTCCGAATGGCCGGCCACATTGGGTCTGGAACTCGGGCCATCATCGGCTGAAACGGCGTCGAGCACGCGCTCGCGTATTCGAACACCTCTTCGGTACCCCCCGGCCAAACCCAGGGCACATTCTTGGATGACTCTTCGACGTCGTGGAAGCCTGCCGCGCTCAGCACCTGCGACAGCGACCCGGGGGCGGCGAAGCGGAACGGATCAGGCCCGCCAGCTTCGAGCATGGTTCCCCCTACGTGTTGGTGCACGATCTTCATGGTGGTCTGCCAGTAGGGTTGCTCGAACGAGGCCCAGGCGACGAAGCATGCGCGAGCGCCCGGCTTCAGCACGCGGCGCAGCTCGGTCATCGCCTGTTCTGGATGCTGGAAGAACATCACCCCAAAGCGGCAGGTGGCCAGATCAAAGCTCTGATCGGCAAACGGCAACTGGTGCGCATCGGCCTGCCGGGTTTCAAAGTTGCCAAGCTTTTTGTGTTGCGCGCGCTGGGTAGCGATTTCGAGCAGCTCGGAGCTCTGATCCACGGCCGTGACGTGTCCCGCGGGACCGACGCTCCGCGCCAGGCTGATGCCGGGTTCGCCAGTGCCGCTGGCCAGGTCCACCACCCGCATGCCCGGCTGGGGCTGCGCATATTCGACGAAGACCTCGGTGACGGCGCGGCCCATCGTCGCCGATTTGGCCTTCCATTTTTCAGCGGCGATCAGCCGGTACGACGAACCCCAGGACGGTGAATTCGAAGACGCTGGATTCGAAGCCGACACTAAGCCCTCTTCCTACTATTTCGCGGCTTGGCGGTGGTGGCGACCTTCGGTGTTGCCCGGCGACGCTTGACGGGAGCGGCCAGTTCCGCCGGCTCCAGCCGCTTAGCCGACTTCCACAGCCGCTCCAGATCGTAATACTGGCGCGACTTCTCCGAAAATACATGGACGACGAAATCCACGTAGTCAAGCAGCACCCACTCGGCCTGGCGGTAGCCCTCGGTATGCGCAGGACGCATCCCCAGGGCTTCGAGGCGGTCATCCACCGCATCGGCAATGGCCTGGATCTGGCGCGGATTGGTGCCGCTGCACACGACGAAATAGTCGGTGAAAGCGCCCGAATCTTTTTCCAACTCAAGAATGGTGACCTGCTCGGCTTTCTTATCCTGGCAGGCGAGGATGGCTTCATTGACCTGACGTTTGAGGTCGTTCGCTTTTTTCATAGGCTGGCATATTGATTGTAACGTGCTGGCTGCGAGTGGTGGGCGCGCCCGCATGACGCGGAGGAAGGGTCGGGCTGTCCTGGAGCGGTGGCCAATGCATCCACCCACCCGTCACTTGCGAAATGGGGATGCTACGCCGGCTATTACCAGACTCCACTCAGCCGCCCTTTTCTTCACAAATTACGAACATGTCGAGCACGCGTTCATTGAGCAACTCGGCGAGCTTCCTGGCATCCGCTATACGTGTGCCTCCAAGCAGGTCAAATCCACACACTGTTTTCCTCAGCGCTGGAATAGTCTCTTGGTAAAGCTGCACCACAAGGAGAGGTTTCCCGTCGCCTGCTTCCTGAACCGTGAAACGACAATTGCTACGCTCTGTCCTGGTTTCTGTCATGGCGACCTTAGAGGGGACCCCGTCGACATTCCGAGGAGCACTCAGGATGTCAGCGGGTAGTCCGTTCGATTCCGAAGCTTACATGTGCTCGTGCGAATGTCTGTTCGACATCCTACATACGCAGAGGATGTTTCCGGCGCGAACCCAGATCCGAGCTTCTTTCCTGGCGAGAACCCTTCAGGTCTCAAGCGTTTTTCCGGTACAGTCCCATCTTCCGTATGTACTCGATCACCCGGGGATCGAGCCAGCGCCCCAGCGGCTTTCCCTGAGCGGCTGCGGCCCGGATCGCCGTGGCTGAAACGTCCTTCTCCACGCCTTCCAGCAGGTGCAAAGCAAGCCCCGGCAGTATGAGATCACCGGTGGCGGGCTGCTTATGAAATGGCTTGCTGACGGCGGCCGGCGGTCGCAGGCCATCCGGCAGTGACTCAGCCACGTCTTTCAACGAATATCCCGGACGGCTGGCCACCACGAAATCACACTCTCCGAGCAACGCCCGAGCCTGGTGCCACGTCGCAATCTCGCGAAAGGCATCGATCCCCATCAGGAAGTACAATCGGTCGGCCTTCTTGAGCGATTGCTTCACTCGCCGGACGGTATCGATGGTGTAGTTCGCCTCCGCCTGCGTAGGGGCGGACGCCCTCGTCCGCCCAGTCGGGCGCAGCCCGGCAGCAGCCAAATTCAAGTCCGGCGCCTCCAGCAGCGACGGCACAAACCGTTTCTCATCCCCGGTAGCGAGTGCGACCATGGCATAGCGGTGCATGTAGGGCGCCAGCGGCTGTTTCTGCTTGTGCGGTGGGACATTCGCCGGGACGAACAGCACCTGGTGAAGCTTGAAATGGTCGGCGGCGGCGCGGGCCAGTGCCAGATGTCCGCGATGGATGGGGTCGAAACTTCCGCCGAAAAGGCCGATATTCATCCCAGTGGTTCCTGATCTGCGCCGTTAGTTTCAGGGTTTCGGGGGTGCTGTTGCAAGTCTTTGTTCCGAGTAGCCGGTTGTGCACCACCGATTAATCCGTAAGGAGCATCTCATCGTAGGCTAGTTGGTCCCCCAGACCGCCAGTCCAGTCTCGCTTTTCACGTTGTCCTGTTGGGCAATGTGGGGTATACGAAAACAAAGGCCACGCGGTGGACTGGCGTAACTCGCTGTCTTCTAGCTCCGCGAATAGTATCGTTTTGCAATGCGAATGAACCTCCCCCTCATCCGCACCTTCGTCGTCCCACCTGCGCGCGCGCCCATCCTGCGCTATGGCGTAGCCCTGCTCAGCACCGTACTGGCGCTGATTCCCACGCTTTTCCTCTCCGACATGGCCGAAAGCCGGCTGGTGGTATTTGCCGTTGCGGTCATGGTCAGCGCCTGGTACGGAGGCTGGAAGCCAGGGCTGGCGGCTACTTCGTTTGCGCTGACGGTGAGCGCCTACTACTCGCTGATCGGGGAGCACAACCCGGCCGAGTACCGCAAATCCCTGGCCCACCTGATCCTGTTCTTCGCCGTCGCCCTGCTGATCTGCTGGTTCAATGCCGCGCTCCGCGCCACCCAGGAGAGCCTGCGGAGGTCGGAGAGCAACTTCCGCTCCCTGGTGACGAATGCGCCCTACGGCATCTGCCGGTGTGACAGCCTGGGTGTGCTGCTGGATGTGAATCCAGCCCTGGTCACCATGCTCGGCTACTCCAAGGTCGAAGATCTCACCGGGAAACATCTTGGCAGCTTGTTTGCCGACGCCCAGCAATGGTTTCAGACTGCCGACTTCTTCCACGCGGGCAAGGAATTCAACAACCTGAGCGCGGAATGCGTCCGGCAGGATGGAACGATCATCGTGGCGCGTATCTCGGGGCGCGTGATTGCCAACGGGAAATCGGGGAACTCCTTCGAGATTTTCATGGAGGACGTCACCGAACGCCGCGCGCTGGAACTGCAGCTTCGCCAGGCCCAGAAAATGGAAGCCATTGGCCGCCTCGCCGGAGGCATTGCCCACGACTTCAACAATCTGTTGATGGTGATTTCGGGTTACTCCGAATTCCTGCTGGAGCGGCTTGGGCCGGAGCCGGGGTTGCGCGGTCCGGCACAGGAAATCGCCAACGCCGCGCAGCGCGCCACTTCGCTCACCCGGCAACTGCTGGCCTTCAGCCGCAAGCAGATGCTCGCCCCTAAGGTCCTCGACCTCAACGAGGTAGTTACCGAGAACCTGAAAATGCTGACCCGCATGATCGGCGAAGACATCGACCTGGTGATGGTGCCCGGGGCCGACCTGGGCGCGATCAAGGCCGATCCGGGCCAGATCGACCAGGTCATCATGAACCTGGCCGTCAACGCGCGCGACGCTATGCCCGAGGGCGGCAAGCTGACCATCGAAACCACCAACGTCGTGCTCGATGAAAACTTCGCTCGTACACACGCTCCGCTGGCTGCGGGCGAATACATCATGCTGGCCATCAGCGATACCGGCACCGGCATGGACACCGACACCCAGGCGCGCATCTTCGAGCCGTTCTTCACCACCAAAGGCGCCAAGGGCACTGGCCTGGGCCTTTCCACCGTGTACGGGATCGTGAAGCAGAGCGGCGGATTCATCTTTGTGGACAGCCGCCCGCAGCGGGGCACCAGTTTCCGCGCATATTTTCCGCGGGTGGATGGGACCGAGGAGACCGCGGCCGTGCAGAGTTCGCTGGATCTGCCGCGTCCGGAACGCGGGCAGGAGACCATTCTCCTGGTCGAAGACGAATTCAATCTCCGCCGCCTGGCGCGGCAGTATCTGGAAACGCAGGGATACAAGATTCTGGAAGCCGAAGATGGCGCCGCCGCCCTGCAAATCGCGTCGGGCCATCAGGGAACCATTGATCTGCTTCTCACCGATGTTGTCATGCCCGGGATGAATGGCCGCGAGTTGGCCATCTACATCACCGGGCAACGCCCGGATATCCGGGTGCTCTATATGTCGGGCTACACCGAGGATGCTATTGGACACAATGGCACGCTCGATGCCGGCATCAACCTGCTGCAAAAACCCTTCAGCCTTCCCTCCCTCAAAGACCGGGTGCGGGAAGCGCTGGACTCCGAGCCACTTCCCCAGGAGACCGCTATGCCATTCCGCAGTACCGAAATAAGCTCGCGGGTCGGGATGAAAGTTCCACCGTTCCGGGCCCGCCGTTTCAACCTTCATCTTCCACTCCGCTACCGCGAGGTGGGAGAGCAACGCTGGATCGATGGCACAACCGAGAACATCAGCCGCTCAGGGTTGTTGTTCCGGGGCGAAGAAGTGCTGCAACCCAACGCCAAACTGGAGATCAGCCTGGTCCTTCCAGCCGAGATCGCCGGATTGGCCGCCACCGAAGTGATCTGCCGCGGAGAAGTGGTCCGCTCGATCGAGGCTGCCGGGCGCGGAGTCAATCCAGCCCTGGCCGCAAAGATCCTGCAATACCACTTCCAGCACGGATCGCGCGTTTCTGAAGCCTAAGCACCCTCCCAGGTGCGGGTAGGTTCGATTCTTGAGTTCTCAGTTCCCGGTTCTCAGGAAACCCAGTTGCCCCAGGAGACCCACGCTTTTTCTGAGAACCGAGAACTGAGAACTGAGAACCGGGAACTAGCACCCGGTTACCTTCGGTACTCCCAGCCCGCCTTGGAAAACTCCGCCGGCACTGCTAAATTCTTGAAAGCCCTCATGTCCCTGGTAGTCAAACTCGAAGATGATCTCGGCGAACGCACCGAGTGGGTGATGTTGCACGGAGTCGTGCCCACCAACGGCGCGGCCGACTATCCACTGCTCAGCGGGATCGCGCCCTTCGGCAAGACTGTCTTCAATCAACAGCAGATGGAAGCCTTCCTGCGCGAGTGGGAGCGCGCGAAAGACCGCGCCCGCGACGAATCGCAGATGGAAGCGTGGGAAAAAATAAAGAAGATGGCCGAAGCCTGCCGCCAGGACCGGGATCTTTACCTGCGCTTCGTAGGGAATTAGAAGAGACCGCGTAGGGACGGACGCCCTCGTCCGTCCAGCGGAGCTCCGCAGGGTACTCTCACTTCGACAACGCACCCAGCGCCTCGCGGAATAACACATCAAAACTCTGCGCCGTCTTCCCGCCCCGGCCAGCCACCAGCAGCGCCTTCTCGGCCGCGGGACGCTGGTAGCCCAGATTCATCAGCGCGGAAAGAACGTCTTCTTCAACCGGAGTCGCCGCCGTTACCGTGACGTCCGCCGTTCCCGCCGGGGCCGGCAGCTTGTCACGCAGCTCCAGAACCATGCGCTCGGCGGTTTTCTTTCCGATACCGGGAATGCGCGTGAGGCGGGCCAGGTCTCCGCTGCGAATCGCGCCGACCATCTCGTCGGCCGGCATGCCGCTCAGGATCGTGATGGCCAGCTTGGGGCCGATCCCGCTGACCGTGATCAGCTTCTCGAAAAGCTTCTTCTCGGCGAGGCGCAGAAATCCATAAAGACTGAGCGCGTCTTCGCGCACATGAGTGTGGACATGAAGAGCAACCTCAGCCCCCGCCGCCGGCAATTCGGAGAAAGTAGGAACGCTGATGACCACGTCATAGCCGACCCCGTGTGTTTCCACGATCGCCTGGTTGGGATGTTTCGCAAGCAGCGTTCCGCGAAGGTGAGCGATCATCGGGGGTAGTGTAACGCAGGAGTCGGTAGCCGGTAGCCAGCAGCCAGTAAACCCGGCTCGGAAATAGGTTTGGCTTGGGCACGGCCCGTGCCGCGTAGCGGCAGAACAGGAAAGCCCGGCACGTCAGTGCCGGGTTAGCGTGATGGAGAAATTGGAGTCCCGCAAGGGATGGCACTCCAGGCGAACCACGTTTTGCCCCGGTTCCGAAAATACTCACCCGGTTTTCCTTCTTCTTCCACAGGAACTTACTTCGCTCCACAGTTTCTGCACAACGCGGGGGCACTTTCCTGTTGCCTTCGTTTCCGCCATCCCGCACAGTGCTGAACATTCAGGTGCGAGCTGTTCTGACGCTCAGCCGATGCGATTCAGCGTGCCAGTAATCTCTCGAGGGTGATTACTGGCAGGAACTCCGGTTTACGTCCAGTGGATCGGTGCCCGGCCGTTTGCGGCCTCCTCAACGGTCCTTCCCCTTCGGGGCGGGACCGAGACGCTGAACACGCAGGTCCGGTGGCGCAAGCCACGGGATTAATCTTTCGCTTCGGCGGGAGACGGCGGTCAGAATATTCGCCCAAAACAGCGCGGCTCGGGTGGCTGGCCCGGGCCGCGACTTGTTT
>Ga0182021_10001040_pt1 | contig 31528 bp, 26 predicted proteins | sample 612E3MmetaG_FD_120493 | JGI IMG/M metagenome (GOLD analysis project Ga0182021, IMG submission 120493) | Permafrost microbial communities from Stordalen Mire, Sweden - 612E3M metaG (Illumina Assembly) | ecosystem: Environmental > Terrestrial > Soil > Wetlands > Permafrost | place: Sweden... | reverse complement strand
GAAGAAATAACGCAAAATTCTGCAATGTTGTTAAGGGCTTCCACATCCGATGTTGCAGGCAGTAATTTGATATATGATTCCAATTTATAGCTGCGAATCATTATCTGCACCTTGTGATATTCCCTGCCTTCGCCGACGATGCAGCAGAGGGTCTTTTCAAGCTGTCCATTTCTCTGCAACAAATGAAGTGCCTCGATAAGTGTGGGTCTGTCTTTTTGCCGATTCATATGTCCGACACTGAGAATGACTTTGACATTGCTTTCAATACCAAGTAATTTTCTCTGCTGCTGTATGGTTTCTTTCGTTAACCTATGAAGAGGTTTTATACCGTGGAAAATGACTTTTACTCGTTCACGATGTAATCTGAAATAATGCAAGAGCATGTGTTCAATTTCAGGACTGGGAGCAATTGTGATATCACCAAAAGGAGAGAAGAAGCGATAATTTGTAAATTCATTATGGCATGTCGAAATATGTTTCACTCCTGTCATTCGAGCCGCAATTCTTCCTAATAAATCTGCATAGCGCTTATGGGTATGGATAATATCGATTTTGTTTTCCCGTATCGTCCTTATCAAAATTCCGATAGATGGTATGACACCGCCAGATCTTTTTTGAGAGCTCCCTGGAATGCAAAGGAAAAGCGGAATGAATGTGACAGCAGTACTCAATTTTTCTTTTTGGGTTGTCGGCGTCGCTGCAACATAAACAGTATGACCCTGTTCCGCCAAACCATTTGCCAGATCAACAATATGGCGCGTAACACCGTTGAGCACAAAATCTTCAGCGACAAGAAGAATATTCATATTATTTTTTATTCTCTAATGGGTTTAATACCCCGACGCTTGCGTCATCATTCCCGCGAAAGCGGGAATCCAGTATAATAGACTCCCGCGTACGCGGGAGTGACAAAATACCTCGCTGCTTGCGGCGAGGATTATTTATTTCAAACGGTTTTTGAGCGAAGCACAAAAACGCAGAACCTCATCCTCCCCCGGAACCGAGTCAATATTGCCGTCAAGCTGCGTTGTATCATAAATAAAGCCGCAAAATTGCTTCACCAAGGTACTATCGACTGTACGCGCAATGAGTTTTTTGAGAGAACCGAGTAATGACATTGCATCTAACGCATCCGGTATTTCAACCAACTCAGGATAACAATACAGTGCGTTGCCAAGACAGAGTACCGGCTTCTTGAGGAGAAGACTCTCTAACCCGGCGGTAGAATTAATAACAAGTGTACCGAAACAATGCGTTTGATTTATAATATGGGATATGGATGTTGCCGGGTCAATCCAATAAACACCATTGCCATTGTTACGAGGATAACTCTTTCTGAACAAATCCATGGGATGTTCTTTTATAACTAAATTGACGCCGGATATGTCGTGAAATAATTTGAATGCAGAAAGAACCAGATCAAGGAATGCGTCAATGGAACCCGGTCCCGCATTGAGAAGTATATTGCTGTCTGTATGTGTTTGCAATGGAAAAAAAATATACGGTTCTATGATCGACTCGATGGATGTATACTTACTTCTGTATGAATAATATGATATGCGTGATTTCGCGAGCTGATGAAATTGAAGCCGTATGCGTTCTATATCGTGACGGTCATCTATACGATTTTTCAATTGTTTTCTAAAACGAAATCGTTCTCCCAATATTGTTGTGAGCTTTTTCTTATCAGTATGATTCTGTTGACCTTGTTCGATGATTTTAATCCAAAGGAGCTCAAATTCTTTTGACCGGGGGTGCTTGAGTATCCGAGAAAAGGGTGTGCCTGCAACTGACGCTTCGGCATTCATTCCTACAGGATCAGCACTGGTGGTGAATGGACGGAACATTCCTTCCCATACACAAAGTGTCTGTTTTCCCATCCTGCGTGCAGTTGCAATACCTGTCCGTTCAAATCCGGTGACACCGCCGGAAATGAGCAAATCAATTTTCTGATGTTCCAAAAACTGTTCAAAGGAATACTCGTAAAAAGCACAGAGCTGATTCAAATCGATTTCTGCGGGAATGAGTCCAAGTTTCATACTTGATGTAAATAATGTATCAACATCGCCAATCGCTTTTTGGGTAACGGCCCCATAGTCCCGCCAATCGATATACTGTAGTGATGAAATGTCCTCGGATGTATATTTTCTTCTTGATGTAATAAATCTGTAAGAAGAATCGGCATCAACGAATGGGAATCGAAGAAAATAACGGAAATAGTTCAGTACGATGCCTATGTTCATTATGTATTATTTCCTATGTCCAGCTGCGCGATAAAAATGAGCAAGAGACTTGAGCAAACGATTTTCCCGCATATACTTCAAGAGCGGACCGGGGAAAACAATTGTAGGAATAAGGTAACGAAATGTCTGAAAACTCCATCCTTCTCTTCGAAGTGACTGACGGAGTAATTTCCGTGCAGTTCTCGTCTCGCCATAATAATAATGCGCAATGCCCCAAAGTGCATATGGTGCCTTCGGATGATTTCCATTGAGGGGATGCGAGAAATAAGTATTGACACAATCCACAAATACTCTATTATTCGCTGCATTTATTTGCTTTGACAACGAGTCCTTCGTTTGTCTAAACTTCATCAAGACCTTAGGGATAACACCAAATCGAGCATACGATGAAATGCGCAGGTACCATTCGATGTCTTCTAATCCCTGTAATGATTCATTGAAGAATTGATTGCTTTCAAGAATTGATTTTCTCAACATCAGGGAAGACAGACTTGGATTGCCAAAACTAAATAAGTGTTGTATGATGTGCGCATGCTCGAGCGGTCTTTTATTGATTTCAAGGGAATTGCCGTTTTCATCGATATATTCTGACCATGAGCCAACCAGGGAAACTGAACTAGTATTTTGGAGGTACCGGACTTGCTCTTCTAATCGCTGGGGCAGTGCAATGTCATCCGAATCCATGATAGCAATATAATCACCGGATGCTTTTAAGAGACCGTAATTTAATTGTGCGCTTCGCCGCAAACCCTTGCATTCAAAAAATCGAATTCTTGGATCTGTAAAAGCCTTTATCCTCTCAACTGTACCATCCGAAGAGCCGCCGTCAACAATGCACAATTCGAAATCTTGATATGTCTGTAAAAGAATACTCTGCACAGCGTCTGCTGCAAAACGTACAGAGTTCAGCGTGGTCATGAGTACGGTCACTGTGTTCATTGTCTGCTGCGTTTTCTCACCGGTCTCGAAGAATTCTTCTTCCCCACCAGCGCAGAGCATGGTAGAAACCTTTGAGCCGCTGGAGTGGATATTGTCGCGTTTTTCTCAATTCTTCTTTCACACGTTCTGACATTCGGTCAAAAGAGGATGGACTAATCATCAAATGCGTACTGGTACAGTATACATATTTACCTGACAATCGAACTATTTCTTCTGCTTCATGAGGTGAACTTTCAATAAATAAGTCGGCACCGGTTTTTAAATATACCGATGCCTTGAATCTTGAATACGCTCCTTCCCTTTGCCGGGTCTTTTTATCCGGGTACTCCATCATAATTAAATTATTAAATCGGATGGAATGCTGACGAAGCCACTCAACGGTTAATACTCTGTATTTCTCAAGACGACAAGTAACCAGCCACCCTATCGTATAGGTCGGGATACGTAGTGCAGGTACGGAGCGAAGGAATTGTTCGTAGATATCACCGTCGTCATCTTCATAATACTTTGGATCGGGACACAACACACCATCAATATCGACACATGTATTTTCTAATGTCCGGTGAAACATATTCCATTCAAATAATTGCGGTACAGGAAGATGCTGGAAATAATAATCAATCTTGCTCATCTGTTCAAATGTACCGACGTAGACAGCAGCGAAGGAAACATGATGCGGCAGCATCGCCTGCTCTATCATGCTGCGCGCTGCATCCATTTGACTCCCCGTTGCGAGAGAATCATCAACTACAAGAACAGTTCGAGGCGTATGAAGAAAAGAATATTTATCAAATTCTTTCATGCGTCTGCCTGCAGAGAGGATGCGGCTTTCGAGAAATCCATCGAGGTCGGCCATTGGTATATTTAAATGCAGACTAAGCAAGTTCGCTGCCAATAACCCACTCCGTGGAATGCCGACAACCAATTCTATATCCTGTGGTAATTGAGGAATCCACTTGATAATATCTTCGTTCAAATCTGAAATGCCGCGATAATTCACATTACTTCTCGTTTCTTTGTTTTTCTTTCCAGTACCATCTCATGATTAAAATACCATACGATGCGATAAAAGTTATCCCAGATATTTTTACACTCAATGAAAAAAGGAATAGACAGAGACCCAAAATCATGAGAGCGACAACACCTATTGTTATTATGCTAACAACTTCTTTCCTGAAGGTCAATGGAACTTCAAGTATGAGCGCTTTCCATGAAAGTACTGCAACCAAAGTCTCAGCAAAGATTGTTGTCAGAGCAGCTCCAGTCATTCCGTAGAGCGGAATAAGGAACAGGTTGAGAAAGAGATTCAATCCTGCACTCCACGCGGCAATCGATAAGTACTTCTTTTCCTTCCCTAACAAGAGAAGCGGCTGTGCAAATGTGACACTGATAAAAATAACGATAATATCTATCGAAAGAAGCCGGAGTGGAACGACCGCACCTTCATATGCCGGACCATAGAGTATTGTAATGAATTCCGGTGCGTAAAGGGCTATGATAATACCTGTCGGTAATCCGATGATAAACATCGTCAGGACAAATGTTTTCCATTCTTTGACAGGTGCGTTTTTTAGTGAAGCGAGATATGGCAGATATGATGCGAAAAGAAGTGTAGGGATTGTTGAAGCGAGTGTTACTATTTTATATGCACTGGTATAAAGTCCCACTTCCCTGTTTGTTTTAAAAAATCCAAGCAATACGGTGTCCATATTTAAATAAACCTGGATACAAATTGCTGCTGCTCCTACTGTTATAGCTGAGAAGAAAAAGGTGCGCAGCCGTTCCCATGGAATCAATTGTCGCAGATTCAAATGCTGCCGCAGTAATCCAGCCATTGGAAATAGACCAAGTATTGTTGCCGCCCCGAAAGAAAGAGGTACTCGAGTCAAATCACCGATCCCCCGTACTCCAAAATACACCGCAAGGAAATATACACTGCTTTGCAAAAAGCGGCTCAATGCCACTATATGCATCTGGTTATCGCCTCGATAATAAAATTGGAATGAAAAAGGGATCGTCAGGAGAGTGAGTCCTTGAAGCATCAATAACTGTTTGACGGAAGAGGAAAATGGAACAAGAAGACAAAACAATACCAGCATAAGAAATGCAAGAATGGAGGACCAGAATTTTAAGACAAAAAGTGAATTGATAATAAATGATGAATCGTGTTCCCTCTTGGCAGATTCCCGCACCCCTATTGTATCATAGCCGGGGTTTGCAATAATCGCAAAATAAGTATAGACAGCAAGGACAAAGCCAATATCGCCTAATCCATTAACGCCGGCTCTTCGTGCAATGACAACAGTTGTGAGGAATCCGAGCGTTTTCGAAAGTAATTCTGAAGAAGATAAGAGAATAAAATTTTTTGCAGCAGTTCTCATAGAAGAATTTAGAATAGAACGTTCTGTCGACAAAACAAGCTGATGACCATGGAATACTGAGAACAGTACACACATTCCTTATCCATTTGTCACCACATGGTCAGATCTTCTTACGCATTCGCTTTACAAAATAAACGAGTGAGCGCCAAATGAGCAGTGGATTTCCAAGCAGATATCTCCGCCGGACCTTTCGGGGCTCTGTGAACAGCCTGTAGATCCACTCAATGCCCATAGAAGTCATCCATCGCGGGCATCTTTTTTTCACTTCTGAGAGGTAATCTATTAAAGCACCAACCGGGAAAAATAGTTTCGCATCAAGCTTGTCACTATTTCGATAAATCCATTCTTCTTGCTTTGGCATCCCGAGGGCAACAAAAACAACATCCGGTTTGGTTCTCTCGATTGCTTCAAGCACATCATCAGGGTGCGTCATATCATCATATCCGTTTCGATGACCGGTTATGCGAAGCTTCGGATACAGCGTATGGATCCTTTCAACCGCCTTTGTCCCCACCTCATCAGTACCACCGAGGAGAAAAAGGGAATAATCATTTTTTTCAAACATATCCAAAAGCACATAGATCCACCTATGCCAAATTATGCGTCGAGGGATATCCACACCGCTCAGAAATGCTGCTATAACGACACCCATACCTTCGGAACAATTAAGAATTGCATGATGATAAAAATCTTTTAACCACACCGATTTGTATGCGAGATTGAGTGCATGGCCGTTAATTCCGGTGATCCATCCTTTTTTATTTTCTTCAATACTTTTTTGAATAAAATGAATGATTTCAGTTTGTGCGATCAATGCGACGGGAACTCCCAGGACGTCGGCAGTCTCGTAACCCGGGCCGGAGTTGTGCCCATCTTTTTTATTCAACACTGATGAGGTGTTAATCGGATTTTCGCCCATGAAGCGTCTCACACACCCAATTTCGACTTAAAATAATTTAGTGTCTTCTTTAAGCCTTCGTGTCTTTGCACATTCGGCTTCCATCCAAGAATTGTCTGGGCTTTCGTAATATCAGGCTGGCGTACTTTTGGGTCATCTTGCGGTAAATCTTGATAAATAATTTTACTGTGGCTGCCGGTTAGTTGGAGGATCTCTCTTGCAAGCTCCAGGATCGTTACTTCTTCCGGATTTCCAATATTCATCGGCATATCATAATCAGACATCATAAGCTTGTAAATGCCCTCAACCAAATCCGATACATAACACACGCTTCTTGTTTGACTGCCGTCGCCGAATACGGTTACATCTTCATTGCGAAGCGCTTGTGATATAAATGCCGGTATCGCTCTGCCGTCATTCACCCGCATGCGCTCGCCATAGGTGTTGAAGATACGGATGATGCGGGTTTCTATTCCATGATACCTGTGATATGCAATCGTGAGTGCCTCCGCAAAGCGTTTGGCTTCGTCATAGACACCGCGAGGTCCGACTGGATTAACATTGCCCCAATAACTTTCGGTCTGCGGATGGACGAGCGGATCTCCATAGACCTCTGAAGTAGAAGCAAGAAAGAATCGCGCATCTTTTGCTTTTGCCAGGCCCAGCGCCTTGTGGGTTCCTAGCGAACCGACCTTGAGCGTTTGTATGGGCAGTTTGAGATAATCAATGGGACTTGCCGGCGAAGCAAAATGAAAAATGAAATCTATTGCGCCGTCAATAAAAAGATAATTCGTAACATCGTAGTGGACAAAACTGAAATGCGGATTTCCTTTCAAGTGGGCAATGTTTGCAACATCGCCTGTGCTGAGGTTGTCCAGACAAACAACGTCATGGCCTTCTGCAAGAAGTTTATCGCACAGATGTGATCCAAGAAATCCGGCACCTCCGGTCACCAGCGATCGAATCATCGGTTTTCCAGATACCATTGAATGGTTTTTTGTATTCCTTCGCGCAGCGGTGTTTTGGCTGTCCAGCCAAGTGCATGGAGTTTTGATACATCAAGTAATTTGCGCGGAGTGCCGTCGGGTTTCGTTGAGTCAAATTCGATGGTGCCGTTAAAGCCGACTTCCTCCTTGATCATAGTGGCAAGTTCCAGTATGGAAATATCTTTTCCGGCTCCAATATTCACAATTGCGCCATCGTCATAATGATTCATGAGATACACGCACGCGTCGGCAAGGTCATCGACAAATAAAAATTCCCGTCTCGGCGAACCGGTTCCCCACACAGTGGCGCGTGGATCCCCTGTCTTCCGCGCATCCACAAACTTTCTGATGAGCGCCGGCATCACATGAGAACTCTGCAAATCGAAGTTATCGTGCGGTCCGAACAGATTGGTCGGCATAACAGAAATAAAGTTTGTCCCGTATTGCCGGTTATACGCCTGACACATTTTTATTCCTGCAATCTTGGCAATCGCATATGGTTCGTTTGTCGGTTCCAGCTTTCCATCTAACAGGTATTCTTCTTTCATCGGCTGCGGGGCATACTTCGGATAAATACAGGAACTTCCTAAAAAGCAAAGCTTCTGTACGCCGTACTTTTTCGCTGCGTGTATTATGTTGCATCCTAACTGGAGATTCACATAAATAAAATCAGCGGGATAGGTGCTGTTTGCCTGAATTCCTCCGACTTTTGCAGCGGCGAGAAAAACGTAATCAGGTCTCTCCTGTTGAAACAATGTATCCACAGCAGACTGCTGTGTCAAATCGGCCTCATCAATTGTGCGCAGGAGAAAACGGGAATATCCTTGCGCCCTTAGCGAACGCAGAAGTGCAGATCCAACTAACCCTGTGTGGCCTGCTACATATATTTTAGAATTTTTATCCATAATGATAGAGTGCTTAGTGGTTCGAATGGTTGTTCTTGGTTATCAATCTTTGTACATATTGATGCGTTCTTGTTACTATTGAATAAGTACCGGATAAAGCCACCGATAAAATTTTTAGTATCTTTCGTTGCTTTGAAGTATTCATCACAATCTTTTTGTATAACGCAATGGCAATCAATGACTACATTTAAGAGCGATTGGACATCAGAAACCGATCTGTACGCGTAATTCAAAAACAGAATAAAACATTTCTTCGTTCCTCTATCAAATTTCTCTGCAATATTTGCCGTACTTGAAACTGCTACGCGTTACATCTGATCCCTTATTCCAAAATATTTTGCTTCTCCTCCTTTGGATTTCAATTCACGGGCCTTTTTCCATGATTCGTATCATCAAAACGCTCAATTTTTAGGGCACATCTTCTTTTCACCTAAGCACGATGCACGAACCAACTGCGCATTACGAACTAGTACCCTCTTTTTTTTACTTTCTCAAAATCTGCTTTTGCCATCATTGTTGCTAAATCGCGGAACGTTGTCTTCGACATCCATCCCAACTTCTCTTTTGCTTTAGCAGGATTTCCAATCAGCAATTCAACTTCGGTCGGACGATAGTACCGCGGGTCCACTTCTACGCATACGCGCCCGTCCTTTTTAAGCAATCCTACTTCTTTTTCTTTTTCACCTTTCCACACCAGATCCATGCCAAGCTCGCTGAAGACGGCATCGATAAATTCTTTTACGGAATGCGTCTCTCCCGTTGCAAGGAGAAAATCATCGGGCTTATCCTGTTGAAGCATGCGCCACATTCCTTCACAATATTCCGGTGCATATCCCCAGTCGCGTTTTGCATTCATATTGCCAACCGTGAGCTTTTCCTGTAATCCTAATTTGATGCGTGCTGCAGCAAGTGAAATCTTTCTTGTCACAAATGTCTCACCGCGCCTTGGAGACTCGTGATTGAATAAAATACCGTTGCACGCATACAATCCGTACGCTTCCCTGTAATTAATAATAATCCAGTACCCGTACAATTTTGCGACGCCATACGGACTGCGTGGATAAAACGGTGTTTTTTCTGTCTGCGGAACTTCCTGCACCTTGCCGAATAATTCGCTTGTCGATGCCTGATAAAATCTCGTGCGGAGCCCCGTTTCTCGAATAGCATCGAGAAATCGCAATGTCCCGATAGCATCCACTTCGGCTGTGTACTCTGGAATTTCAAACGATACTTTCACGTGGCTTTGTGCAGCGAGGTTGTAAATTTCATCGGGCTCGATTTTTTCCAACAAACGGTTCAAATTGCTTGTGTCCGTGACATCTCCGTAATGCAAAAACATCCGTTTGCCTTGAATTTCAGGATTGTTATAGAGATGATCGATCCTCCCTGTGTTAAACGAACTGCTCCGCCGAATAATCCCATGCACCTCGTATCCTTTTTCCAGGAGAAGCTCGACAAGATAAGAACCATCTTGACCGGTAATTCCTGTAATGAGAGCTTTCTTTCCCATACTTTTCCTCTTCGTCAGATTAATAATCAATAAGTTTTATTAAATTCATCTTGAGTTATCTATGAACAATCAACAGCGACATAAAGCAAAGATTGCACTTCTGATGCAGAACGATAGGCATATCTTAATAATTCAATGAACGATTGAGAAGTTCCAGAATCAAATCCTTCTGCTCTCGTTGCCATTACGGCAACTACTGCTCGTTGGATCTGATCTCGCAATCCATACTCTTTTGAAAATTTATCTTTGTTCGTCTTATGATATATATTTCTAGTTAATTCTCGTACGAACTTCCACGAATCAATATCCTCAAATTTCTCAATCTTCATGTAGTAGCCCCCTTACCCATAACTATAAAACTACGAAATAATAACTACGAACAATTCTACTCCGCTTTTCTCCCCATCCCAAAGTATATAAATCCAGCTTCTTTAATCGCTTTTGGATCATAAATATTTCTTCCGTCAAAAATGACCGGATTTTTCATCAACGATTTCATGCGCGGGAAATCGGGTCTCCGAAATTCATTCCACTCTGTAATAATAAGCAAGGCTTCGCCCCCTTTTAACGCGTCATAACAGTTCTCAAAAAATTCGACACCTTTTGGGTACAGGGTTCTGGCTCTTGTAAGTGCAATGGGATCATGGGCACGTACATGTGCGCCAGATTCTATGAGCGCGTTGATGACTTCAATGGATGGTGCTGCCCGCATATCGTCTGTTTGCGGTTTAAACGATAATCCCCATAAAACAATGACTTTGTTTTTTAATTGCCCTTTATAATAATTTTCCAGCTTTCGCACCAAGGATCTTTTTTGCCGTTCATTGACCTCGTCGACAGCTTTGAGGATCTTTAAATCGCCGTCGTACTCCTGTGATGTTTTCACGAGTGCTTTTACATCCTTCGGAAAACATGAACCGCCATAACCAAGTCCGGCAAAGAGAAACTGATTACCGATCCGGGGATCGCTTCCAATACCTTTCCGGACCCAGTCTATATCAGCACCGACTTTTTCGCATAGATTAGAAAGCTCGTTCATAAACGAAATCTTCGTAGCAAGAAAAGCATTAGCGGCATATTTTGTCATTTCCGCACTTCGCTCATTCATGATGAGTATCGGGTTTCCGGTACGCACAAATGGAGCATATAAATCTTTAAGTATCTCAATCGCCTTTTTACTGCGGGTGCCTATGATGATCCTGTCAGGTTTCAAAGAGTCCTGTATAGCTGTTCCTTCTTTTAAAAACTCGGGATTTGAAACAACTTCTATATCATATTTGCTCTTTTTACGCAGTACGTGTCTAATTCTATCCACCGTCCCAACAGGCACAGTGCTTTTACTTACAATGAATTTGTCTTCATTGATCAATTCAGCAAGGTTCTCAGAGACAGACAAAACACGGGAGAGATCAGCAGAATCATCTTCCGACTGCGGCGTGGGCAGGCAAAGAAATATAATTTTTGAGTTTTCTACTGCGTACTTCAGGTTCGTCGTAAACTCCAGCCGGCCATCTTGAAAATTACGCCGCACCATTTCTTCCAGCCCCGGCTCATAAATCGGGATAACACCCTTCTTTAAACCGTTTATTTTCTTTTCATCCACATCCATGCAGATAACATTGTTCCCAGAATCCGCAAAACATGCACCCTGTACAAGTCCTACATACCCTGTCCCAATTATTGAGATTTTCATAAGCCCGATTGCCCTATATTATTAATTCATTACTTGGTCTAATAATAATGAGGATTTAATATACAAAAAATCTAATTATTTGGCTTACAATTCTGTATTTATCAGGCCTTTATAAGTTCCGTTCCCTGCGCTTTACTAATTGATTTACCGAATCCTGATCTGACCAAAGGACTTTCCCTGCCTTATCTCAGTTCAGAGTTTACTCTTTTTTCTTTACAAGTTTCTTCTACCTTTTTCCCTCTTCCTTTTCCCTTTTTACTCTCACTCATCAATTTTTACTCTTCAATCTTTAGTCTTCACTCTTTACTTCTTCTATTTCTCCTTGTGTGTGATACGAAATTATGTTAATCTCTAAATAAAAATAGTACATAAGACATTGTTTTAATACTCTCCCTCAGAAAAAATGAAAATACAAAAAGCGGTAATCACTGCTGCAGCAAGAAATGAACGATTGTATCCTGCGGCTACGACAGTACAAAAATCCATGCTGCCGGTGATCGATATGGATGGAATAAATAAACCCATTATTCAGATTATTGCTGAAGAAGCCCTCCAAAGCGGCGTAGAAGAAATTTGCATTGTGTGTGCTGCCGGTGATGAAGAACGGTATTTAGAAAGTTTCCAGACACTCTATAACACATCGTTAAAACTCTATGAACAGCGCACCTGGGCGGCTTCGCAGGCTCAAAGTATTAAAAACATCCTTGACCGGCTCACATTCGTTGTCCAATCGGAACCGCTCGGGTATGGTCACGCAGTCTATCAAACAAAGGATTTTGTAAAAAACGAACCTTTTTTACTGCTGCACGGAGATTACCTGTCCATCTCTTCAAATTATCAAAAACGCTGCTCGAGGCAAATCATAGACCTCGCGATTGAAGAAGAATGTTCAGTTGCCGCTGTAAATCCTACTATTGAACACCAAATAAGTAAATATGGAACGTTAACCGGGAGAAATTTTAAGACATACAACGGCGTTTATCAAATTGAAAAAATAATCGAAAAGCCATCTATCAGTCAGGCGGAACTTGAGTTAAAAACCGCAGGTCTGCGTGCCGGTTATTATTTATGTTTTTTTGGAATGTATGTCTTTCAACCGATCATCTTTGATCTCTTGGCAGAAGAAATTGATAAAAATCATAATGGCAATATTTTACTGACACCGGTTCACCAGAAATTAACACAGAATGAAAAATATCTTGCGCTCGAAATTCAAGGAAAGCGATACGATACAAGTAAAAAGCTGGGATTAATGCAGGCACAGTTTGCATTGGGACTTTCTGGGCAGATGAGAGATGAGATGCTCACGACTCTTTTGCAGACCCTCGCCGATTATCGAAAAGAGTAATGTGTCCGTCCTATGAATCCATTTATTCATACTATCAAATCGCAGGATCCACACACTCGTGATCTACCGTTCCATACATTATGTGAAGGACTCTCAGCAGATCAGTTGGATGTCTATTTTACGGAGCTGGAACAGTTCCGGAAGAACACAAAGAATCTCTATGAAAAAGTCCGGGCTTCCATATTCCTCTATGCCGGCTATAGGTTCTTTTTGTTGGATTCAAAATCAATCCGGCCGACAGGAGGTATACCGATTGAAGGGTATAAAAATCTCTTAGAGCGGAATTATGAAAGAGCGATTTCAATATTTCAGGAATCGGTAGACAAACAGCCGAATGAAAATCTCATCAGTTGTCTGGCTGAAACGTATCATCAAAATACATTTCAAGTACTGGCAGATCAGGTGAGAAAAAGTGTGCGTTCTTCGATCGGCAATCAATGGATGTTCCGTGTGGGGCATCCGGATGAGCATCCCTTAAAAATTCATCCGGAATTATTAAAGCGTTCACCTGTCACGCATTTATTTCCCATTCTCTGTGAAAAAACACCTGTCCGTATGGATCTGACACACAGCTGCTGGTCGGATATATTTTTTCTGGGAATGGATTATCCGGAAGGTGCAAGGGTTATCAATGTTTCAGTTGATTTAGGAATATTCGGACGCGACTCTGACATAAAACCGCCTATCGAATCATACCTGCGTGTAATTGATGAACCGGTCATTCGGATTACCTCCTTGGATCTGAACGACAGTAAGGATATTACTGATCTCGCCGATTTATTAAATTTTGGGAATGATTACCTCGGTTTGTTAAAATCGGCTGTCATTGCATCCGGTGTTATTCCTCCATCCTTCGAAGGAACCCGCTTTACTATCAAAGAGATACTGGATAAAATCCTCTCTCCCGGGTTAGGGATAGAGCTTGTCACAAAAGTCAATGATATCCCAAAAGGATCGCGCCTCGCAGTCTCCACGAATTTACTGGCATCAATGATCAGTGTCCTGATGCGTGCCACGCAACAGACACAACGCTTAGAAGGGACACCGACCGAACAGGAAAGAGATTGTATTGCTTCACGTGCAATTCTCGGCGAATGGCTGGGTGGTTCCGGAGGCGGCTGGCAGGATTCAGGCGGTATATGGCCAAATATTAAAGCGATAGAAGGTGTTCTTGCCCAGGAGGGAGACACAGAATACAATATCAGCCGCGGCCGTCTTCTTCCGCATCATACGATATTAAATGGCGAGAGCATCCATCCGGATTTTGAAAAAAATATCGCGTCTTCGTTGATTCTCATGCATGGCGGTATGGCTTCGAATGTTGGTCCCATCCTAGAAATGGTAACGGAAAAATATCTCCTGCGCTCGAATGATGAATGGAACGCAAGGCGTCGGGCAAATTCTCTCTATGACGAAATAGTCAAAGCACTGCACTCTGGAGATATGAAGAAATTGGCATCCCTGACATCCCGGAATTTTGACGATCCGATCAAAACAATTATCCCCTGGTCAACGACACATTTTACAGAAGTCCTCATTAACAAAGCAAAAGAGACGTTCAAAGATAAATATTGGGGATTCCTCATGCTCGGCGGAATGTCCGGAGGCGGAATGGGGATGTTTGTCGATCCGGATATTTATGAAGAAGCAAAACACACACTGTTGGCACTTCTTCAAGAAACAAAAAAAGAGATGGAAAACTCACTTCCCTTCGCAATGAACCCGGTCGTTTATAATTTTGCTATCAATACGCTGGGCACTGTGGCTTCTCTTCGAAATGATGACGCCGCATTGATGCCAAAAAAATATTACGCCCTTCTGGTTCCTCAATTAGCACGTGTGGATTCCGCACAAATTCCAGATTCCCGAAAAATTGAAATAGACCTCTTTTCATCACGAACAGCGCATAATGATGAAGCCTTTTCCCTCCTTCGCTCCATTATAGGCAATGTGTTTCAATATTCTAATAAAGCAGAGATCACAGAAAAGCATCTGCAGGACGACGAAGCAGAACGGATTAAACGGGAAAACGGATTTGATTCTATTCAGCACGAGCAAATCCGCAACGAGTTACGAAAAGGCAGAATTGGATTGAACCGAAATCGCCTGCCGTCAGAAACAATCATTGAAAATGTGACTCCATCAGACATCACATTTAATCACGCATTAAGCGACAATAACAAAATCGGTTCCAAAGCGATTCACGATACGAGTGTTGCTATGCTTTGTTTGGCGGCCGGTGTCGGCAGCAGGTGGACACAGGGTGCAGGCGTGATAAAAGCAATCAATCCGTTTATTATGATGAACGGACAGCATCGATCGTTTTTAGAGATTCATCTTGCGAAAAGCAAAAAAACATCGGAGTTGTTCCACAGCTCCGTTCCCTGCATTATTGCGACAAGTTATCTGACGCATGATCCGATTGAAAAGGAATTACGAAGAACAAACAATTATCATTTCGACGGCTCAGTATATCTCTCTCCCGGAAAATCGATCGGACAGCGCTTAATTCCTCCAGAACGCGATCTGAGGTTTTTATGGGAAGAGATGCTGCAAGAGAAACATGATGAGAACAAGCAAAAAGTTGTTGACGCATTGCACGAAACATTGATACACTGGGCAAAAGGGAAAGGTGAAGGAAACGATTACACGGACAATATCGCGCTGCAAAGATTGACGCCGCTCGGTCATTGGTATGAAGTTCCCAATTTAATCCGGAATGGAATTCTGGCGCGTGTTATTCAGGATCATCCGGGGGTCCAGCATCTGCTCCTCCATAATATCGATACACTCGGAGTGAATCTTTCCCCGGAAATATTGAACTACCATATGACATCTGGAAATGCGTTAACATTTGAAGTCGTGCCGCGCCGTATTGAGGATCACGGCGGCGGATTAGCCCGCATTAACGGGAAAGTCCGGTTACTTGAAGGTTTAGCACAGCCGCGCGAAGAAGATGAACTCGGTTTGAGCTATTATAACAGTATGACAACATGGATTCACATCGATAAATTGTTAGCAATATTTGGGCTGGAACGCAGCGACCTTTTGAAAAGATCTGAAGTCGAACTCACCGAAGCCGTAAGAAATGTCGCCCGCCATATGCCGACGTATGTGACAATAAAGGATGTTAAATATCGGTGGGGGCATGGACAGGAAGATATTTATCCCGTTGCACAGATTGAAAAGTTATGGAGTGATATGAGTTCGCTGACAGGTGTTCAATGCGGGTATGTTGTTGTCCCGCGCATCCGTGGACAGCAATTAAAAGATCCTGCGCAATGTGATGCCTGGCTTAATGACGGCAGTAAAGAGTATGTGGAATCAATTTGCAAGCTATAAGAATTTGTTATTTGCATATTACTGAAATATGTAAATGATCAATCTATTCATTGAATGGAGAGATATGATTACATTACGACAGCTTTCGAATAACCTTCGCAGGAACTCCTGCAACCACAGTGTTAGGTAGAACATTCTTTGTCACCACGCTCCCTGCTCCCACTATTGCATTCTCCCCAATTGTTACTCCGCACAAAATTGTAGCGCCCGTTCCTATGGAAGCCCTCTTCTTCACAAGAATAGGAATAACTTTCCAATCTTCTTCTTGTTGAAGAGATCCATTGGAATTTGTCGAGCGTGGATATTTATCATTGATAAACGACACATTATGTCCGACAAAGACTTCGTCTTCTAATGTAACACCTTCGCAAATAAATGAATGACTTGATATTTTTACATTTTTTCCAACTACCACGTTTTTCTGGATTTCTACAAAGCATCCAATTTTACTACCCTCACCAATTTCGCAGCCATAGAGGTTCACAAAACCGTAGATTTGTACATTATTTCCAATTTTTACATCTGAAGCAATACGTTGAAATAATACCGTTTTCATTTATATATCTCTATGATGAAAAATCGTTTTAATTTTCAATATAGATTGTTTTACCGCCAGATTTTAGAGAAGTATCAGCTGCCTCTAACACCCTCATCACGTCAATACCAAATTTTGCATCTGTTATTGGTATGGTTTTTTCACATATAGATTTAACAAAATCTGAAACCAGAAAACTGAGTGCTTCAGTTTCTTCAAATTTAGGTGCATGCATATTACCAATGCGATACTGAATTAAGGTTTTATATAGAGATTCTTCACTCGTGATTTCGACTCCTTTGTCATACACCCTTACTTTCTCGTCAGTGTTCATATCGTCATAGACAACCATATGTTTGCTTCCACCAATGAGAATACGACGGATTTTTACGGGGGATAACCAATTAACATGAAAATGAGAAATCATCTTTTTATTGTGCTGAACCGTAATATACGCCATATCGTCGAATTCGTTATAATGATTCAGACCGACCGCTGCTACGGCAGTCGGTTTAGCATCAATTAAATAGTGCATGATGGAAACATCATGAGGCGCTAAGTCCCAGATGACATTTGTATCATGTTGAAAAATACCAAGATTAATTCTCACAGAATCAAAATAGAGGAGATCTCCAAGCGTATTATTTGTTATTAATTCTTTAATTTTTTGTACTGCACCGGTGTACACAAATGTGTGATCGACGAGAATTTTTAGACCTTGTTTTTCCGCAAACTCTGCAAGGGCTATTGCCTCCTTCACAGTTGCACACATGGGTTTTTCTAGTAATAAGTGTTTGCCTGATCGAAGAACTTTCATTCCCAATTCATAATGCGTTGAAACGGGAGTTACAATTGCTATACCTTGGATATCAGAACGTGCTAATAATTTTTCGAATGATTCCATGGTTTCAATACCGGGGAATCTTTTGAGGATTTTCTCCATCTTTAAAGGCTGCTTGTCGTACACAAAGACTCCATCCACCATTTGTGCAGCTAGGAAATTTCTTACTAAATTTGGTCCCCAATAACCTAATCCTACTACCCCAATTTTCATAAAAATACTCCAATGATATTTTTTAGACCCCGCCTTTTCCCAGTGCCATCACCGGAATGGTTTTCAATAAAATTTGTAAATCCAAGAGCATTGAACGGTTTTGTATATAATAAATATCTAAAACTACCATATCTTCAAATGAAACGATGCTTCTTCCGCTCACCTGCCAGACACCGGTGCATCCTGGCGTCACACTCAATCGCCGTTTGTGCCAATCATCGTAATAGTCCCATTCGTACGGCAGACAAGGACGAGGTCCCACAAGGCTCATATCGCCCTTTATGACATTGAGTAATTGAGGTAATTCATCCAGACTGGTTTTTCTAATGAAAAGTCCTATTCGTGTTATTTTGCTGCTATCGACAATTTTAGTGATGCTGCTCGTGTTCAAACTCTTGACGGTACTTTTAATAAATTTCGCAGCTTCATCGGTTCTTTGCATATCACTATCACTGCCCATCATCATCGATCGGAATTTATAAAATTTAAATGGTATGCCATTTTTTCCCAGTCGAATCTGTGAATATATTGCTGGGCCGGGAGAATCAAGACGAATGAGGAGTGCAATAATGAAGAGAAATGGTGAAACCAGGATAAGCCCTATTGACGCAAAGACCACATCAAATACTCTCTTTAAAAAATATTGCGTCATATTCTCTTCCGAACTGCCTGCATTGACAACGGAGATATCTCCATATTTCTCAGTAAACATTTTTTCACTGATGATATCGTAAAGAGGTGATGCAATTTTGACGCGTGCTTTTGTCTGGAGGCATATATCGAGAGTCTTCAGTAATTGTTCATGAGTTGTATCTTCTGTACACACAAGAATTTCTTTAACGGCATACTGTGGCACAAGCCACTTGATCTCATTGATGCCGCCCAAAACTGTCAACTCCTGAAAAATGACGGTATCCTTTTCGAGCTTGTTATCGACAAACCCGATTAGCGACAATGCATAGCGACTGTCCATGGAAATACTGGCTGCAAGTATTTTCGCTATCTTATTGCTTCCTACGATGAGTGCTGGTTCTGAAAATATTTTTATTTTTGTAAGAAGCGTAAATAATCCCCTAAAGATGATGACGCGATCGAACGAGAGGAGAACACATGAAAAAATTGAATAATAGAGAAGAACTAATCTGCTCTCAGTGATCGTGTCCTTTTTCAAAAAAAATGCAATAACTGCAAATCCAATTACTGACAACATAATAGAGAACAACAACCGCGCTATCTGGTCTGCTATCGAGAGAGATACATTAATCTTGTACAGGTTATTGTACTGAAAGACGAACAAAACCAAGATGCTAAAACATAGTAAAAAGAGAATGTCCAGTCCCACAAATGGAAATTCTTGATAAAAGATTATCCTGTTCCATCGGTCTCGCACTTCCAGAGCAAGAATAAACGAGGTGATAATTCCGGTCAAATCAAAAAATGCCAGTATATATTTATAGGTTTGTCTTTTCACTGATGGAAATTTCTTATAGACACTGCCACATACTCAATTTGTGCATCTGTAAGTTCAGCAAACATGGGAAGCGATAGGCAACACTGTGCCAATCGTTCAGCAATGGGGAACTCTCCTCTCTGATATCCGAGATGCTGAAAACAGTTCTGCAGATGTAAGGGGATAGGGTAATGTAATCCAGTCCCAATAGCCTTCTCTGAAAGATATTTCTGTAAAGCATCCCTGTGTGTGGTCTGTATCACAAAGTTATGGTAGACATGCTTTGCATACGGCATTTCCTGAGGGAGAACGATGTCCCCGATTCCTGTGAGTAGTTCGCGATACTTGGCAGCATGCGCTCTGCGTTGTTCAGTCCAGCGTTCAAGATATTTCAGTTTGACACCAAGAACAGCTCCTTGGATTCCATCCATCCGATAGTTATGCCCATAGATTTCATGATTATATTTTTGCTCTGCACCATGATCTCGAATCATCTTAAATGTTTTCGCTAAATGCACATCGTTGGTCATCGCTGCACCGGCCTCACCATAAGCGCCAAGATTCTTTCCAGGATAGAAACTAAATGATGAAGCAGTCGTCAATCCACCGACCATTTTTCCCTTGTACTCCGCTAGATGAGATTGAGCACAGTCTTCCACTAAATAAATATCATGTTTTTTTGCAATATCACTCAATGGGTCGATATCACTTGCTTGACCATATAGATGAACAGCTACAATTGCTTTTGTTTTGGGTGTAATTGCAGCTTTCACTTTCTCTGGATCAATATTATAACTATCGGGTTCACAATCCACAAAAACAGGGACTGCTCCACAGAGTGTTGCACCCCACGCAGTTGCAATAAAGGTGTTTACAGGAATGATTACTTCATCGCCGGGACCGATTTCAAGTGCCCATAAAACAACATGATTTCCATCTGTTCCGGAACTCAGGCCGATACAATACTGAGCATTATGTGCAGTAGCAAAAGCGCGCTCAAAATTTTCGACAGACTCACCCAATACATAACTAGTACTATCAAGTACAACGTTGATAGCACTCAATATCTCCGTTTTGAGAGACTGATATTGAATTTTGAGGTCAAGAAATGGAATTTTCAAGAGTTGTTCTATAAATTCATAATATCTGATTTAAATATCGAATTATTTATGATAGAATATAGGTACTAATTCTCTAAATAGAAATTCCGAGCTTAACTCTGTGCAAACGATAAGTGAAATTCTGAAGCAGTGTAATATCCATTACATCATTATACTCTGCCGCTCAGGAGGAGAGACAACTTATTTTACCTGACGATATCAAAGGACATGAACTTCAAATCCGGAAGATCGCCATTCCTGGTGATTCAACAGATTTCTCGTATCTAAAATGCATTTCCGATGAACCATTTTTCCTATCGTATAAGGATCGATCGATTTATATTCTTCATGGTCTACTAAAACAACAAACAGACTTGCATCCTTAACTGCACTATCAAGCGATTGAGTTGAAAACCGAGAATTGTCTATATGATTATCATGGAGAACCACTTGCAGGCTTTCCCCTTGTTCTCCTTGTAACTTTTGATAAATCTCAAGGGCTGGACTGTTCCTCGTATCACCAATATTCCCTTTATAGGACGCTCCAAGGCATGCAATATTAGGCATATCCAGTCCTTTCATTAACCGTATAATTTCTTCTGCCACTTTCCCGGGCATCGAGTCATTGCGTAAGCGTGCCGCACGGATAACTTTCGCCTCTTCAGGAAATTCAGACGCTATAACCAAGGATCGACGGCAATATAATGTCCGCCAACACCTGGACCGGGTGAGATAATATTTACACGCGGATGTTTGTTTGCTAATCAATTACTTCCCAGACACTAATTCCAAGTTTTTCACAAATAAGTGCCAACTCATTTGCGAATGAAATATTGACGTCACGAAATGCATTTTCTGAGAGTTTTACCATTTCTGCGGTCGTTGCATCGGTCTGATAAATCTTCCCTGCGATAATATTTCCATAGAGTTCTGCAGTCCGCTCACCCGCCTGTTTTGTCGGACCACCGATAACTCGATCATTCCCTACAAGTTCTTCGACAATCCTGCCCGGCAACACCCTCTCAGGACAATGAGCAACCATGACCATCAAGGAACCAAGTGGGTCTGACTCGTTTCCTACCAGATCCGGTCTGCCATTGGCAATTCGCCGAGCCACTTTTTTTGTTGCGCCGGGAGATATTGTCGATTCTATAATAACCAAATTGTGAGCATTCAGGTACGGAATTATCGCTTCAACGGCTGAGAAAATGAGTGATAAATCAGTTTCCTTCTCAATGCCGAACGGTGTGGGTACGGCGATGATAAAAGTATCAGCAGATTCGGGTTTGCTCGATGCACGTAAATGCGCAGACTGTACTCCGGCTTCGACAAGTGTCCTTAGTCCTGTTTCCTCTATATGAATGTTACCATTATTGATTGTCACTACTATTGTTTGCAAAAAGAGATGCAGCTGGTAATCCAATATATCCCAGATCAATAGCACAAATCTTTTCCACACATTAATCTTTTTGAGTTAACAGGTACCTGAGTTAAGATGAAACGTTTTAAAATGCTTTACAAATTCAACTTGTAAAATCCAATGAACAGATACCATGTGGTAGTTAAGTGCTCATACTTTTTTATTTTAGTTTATCATGAAAATAGCTGCTCAGTTCCTTAGGTAAACAATGCCATGTGTTTTTAAATGTAAACAGATATTGCAGAATTTCTTTATAATATGAAATATGATTTTTTTCTTTTATGTAATCTGGATGAGTTAACATTAATATTACACCATTATTTTTAGCAATCCAATCAGCCTTATTCTTCCAGATTCGAATTGACTTCTCACCAATCATATAAAATAAGACATGATCCTGCGGCATTGTATACGGCAATTCAATGAATTTACCCGCCTGATAAGGCCAAATAAAACCCACTCCACCTGGAAAAGGCTGGAACGGATCGTAATCAAAACACGAAGCATCATATTCGATATCCAGCTGCTGAAGCCAGACGAGATTCCTATGTACCATTGGCGATCGAAAGCCGACGGCACCATAATTCTTTAAAGCTTCATTGATAGAACGAACCCGTTCTTGAAAGATTTTTTCTGAATAATACAATTTACCGTCATGATTATATCCATGAATCCCGATTTCATGGCCTGATTCACGGATCAACCGGATAATTCCTTCATCAATCTTGTACTTATAGGGAACGATATTCCATGAAGATCGAAAACCATATTGTTTTTCCAGCTCGATTATACGGGGAACAAATTTCATTCCCTCTGCAGTCTCCACGTCATGTGTCAGAACAAGTGCATTAGTGAATGAAGCTGGATATAATGTTCGCAGAATGGGTTTTCCACCTTCGGTGGAAAGGATTAAATCGATCAAAAAGGGATCAATAAAATCCTGGCGATATACGACCTTAGCGTTAAAATATTTCTGAAGCCTTTGCCGAACAGAGATCGGAAGAAGAGGACGAATGATGCTATAGTAGAGTTTCTGCTTCAAAGAAAACTTCAACTCGAAATCATTCTCTGTCAAATACTGTCGAATCATTCCGATTTCAAAGAAATCAAAAGCTGATTTGATTTTAATCATGTTCTCAATTTCTTAGGTGCAACGATCAGCAACCAAGGGCTTTGATCTCCCTAATATGTAAACCAAGTCGTGATTCGATAATGGCGAATAGATCACTAGAGACAAATTAGAATTAACTATCAGGGATATCCATAGGAATCTATCTTTCGAACCAGATTCATGCAAAGTGCTTGTATAATAACTCACCAGACCATTTGCACACAAACGTTGGTGAATGTCGAATAATTGGACCGACAACATTGTTCTTCACGAAAGAAAATAACCCGTTCTCTGGCAAAACAGGAAAGTAGGAATAGAACAAAGGAGTTTCTATCGATCCCCACCCTGATTTAAAATTCCTCAATCCTGCATTGTGGACATCTGTTTTACCAAAATCAAAAAATCTGAATCCCCGTTTTATCGCTTCCTGCATTGCCGTCCATATCATCAAATTGTTCGGCCTCAAACGAAGCATAGTCTCATCTGATGCACCGTATTTGTAGGTGAGCGTCCTGGAAAAACCTGAAAACAATCCAGCACTAATGCATTGAGAATCTGCATAAACAAGTACTACAAATCCCATGTTTATTTTGATGATATGCTTCCAAAAGACATCAAAGAACTTTCTTGGTTGTACAGGCACTCCGAGCCTTCTCCGTGTTTGAGAATGCAGATTGTAAAATCGGTTGACTGCACTCTGTTCATTCGTCACAATCGCCTTCAAGCCATCACGTGCTGCTTTCAGTATCGGCTGTTGAACCTGCGTCTTCTTAAAGGTTGAAAATGTTTTATCTATATCTTTATATAAAGGTGTATTGTGAAGTGTCGAGTTTGTACGTTTTGCAAAACTATTTGGAATTGGTAACTCAGCACGAATCTCAACCTCAGATATTCGATTTACTTTCTGTGAGAGCATTATGTGTTCCATTATTTCGTTCAGTGAATTTTTATTGTTATACAACGGTACGCAATGATCAGAAAATGGCAATGAAATCCATTTTTCTTTTCCACCGAAACTGCGAATGCTGCAAAATGGAATGCCGGCGTTTATTATCCCTTTCTCATCTACCGTACACAATGCAAACACATTAAACCCATACTGTTCATGAAGTACCGATAACCAAGCAGGATGGTGGAAGATGGTTGCGTTCTTTTGATGAAGAATAAATTGAAGCCAAAAGCTATTTTCTAAAGGATTGACAATTGAAATCATCTATTGTCCCGGGAATAAGATATTTACATAACTGAGAATAATACCAATACAACAGTAAATTATTAATCTTGAATAATACTTAAATATTCGTTTCGCTGATTTACACAATTGTATTGTTGAAAAAATTCCGCAGCATTCTTTACCTGTTTTTCGCGTAAGCAAGAATCGGTTGCCAGTTCAATTAATCGTGATACCATCTCATCAATATTTTCCGGTTCGTAAAATGAAACCATTTTATTTGAAAAATATCTCACAATAACCTCCAATCGTGGAACAACTACAGGCAAACCTATTGCAAGATATTCCATCATCTTTACCGGCAGCATACACCGTTCACCGATTAAGGTGTGTCTGTTTGCGACAATCCCCACATCATACTGTTCTATTTCTTTTTGTAATTGCTCTATCGGGATAAAGTCATCGAAATAGATAAGTGAATCGAGAATTCCTTTTTTTGTACAATAAGCAACCAGTTCTTCCTTCTGTTCACCGTTGCCAATAATTTTGAACTTTATAGGTATCTTTTTTGCCGCACACTCCACAGCTTGAATGGCTATATCCAATCCAAGCCGGTGAGATATTGACCCATGATAAATAACTCGTAATTCTTTATTGTTGGGTATGCTCATTCGACGATGAAACAAAGTCTCATCTGGAACATTCATCATAACATAAGTGGATGCATGAGAGATTCCATTCTCATTTAGAAATTCTTTCTGCGAGTGATCTGCACAGATTAAAACGTTGCAGAATGATACCGATATTTGAGTCTGTATTTTGACTGCATAATATAAAATCCGTTGTTTAATACCTCTGAATTTTGTTAAGATGGCTGCAATCATAATGTCATGCATATCAAGAATAATGCGAGATCCAAATATTTTCGGAATGAGTGCACAGAAAACCAATAAATCCGGCTGATTATGAACATGAACCACCGGATAACGTGCTCGAAAATATTTTATTGTCACTATTAAAAACGCTCTCACAAAAAATGAGAAATAATTAATGAGATAAAGTGTCGCGCTGTTTCCTTGATATTTGTTCTGTAACGAGGTGATAATTAATCTACTATTGTTGGAATTTGCACTCGTTGTATATGGATCCGACAAACAAACAACATCGACTGAAAAACCAGATTTTAGTAGTGCATTTACATACGATTTTATTCGGGCATCGTTGTAATATTGCGCGTATGCGATCATAAGTACTTTATTATTGCCGCTCACATTATTCTTCATAACTAATGTAAATCTCCTCATGAAATCTATTCATATGTCGTCCTTAAAGTATCAAACTAATTCACAATAGTGATAGCATTAAATTTTCATTCCGTTACTCAAGATTGAGCACTAAAAACTATTGGGTGTTGATGATCAAACCAACCATATTTATGCTCTAAAATATCTTCCTTTTCACACTAAATGCAAAGGTGCTATTTCGATATTGAATACTAAGCGAAATGATTTAGCAGCTCGTTCCACAATACACTCAAGGCCTCTGCTATTAATAATTCATCTTCCTCTATAATCAGAATTTCCTAGGCACCAGCATTGAGTAATGAGGGAATGCCGGCATCTTATGGAGAAGCACAAGAATATTCTAATGCCATTGACTCAGAAGTAGTGAGCGCGATGCATCTTGTAAAACTCATGGGTTTTTCGAATTCCATCTTCAAGACATGTAAACTTGTAGTCATTGCCAATCAATTTTTTAAGACGATCAATATTAGCGGCATAATCCCCAGTTTCGTTTTGTTCATAATCCTTTGGCCAGGGCATTTCTATCTTCCGTCCTTGCGCGACGATACGAATAATCGTGTCGACCATTTCTCTGAATGATGTTCCTTTCGCAGTCCCAAGATTGAAGCAGCGATCCGTATATTGCTTTTCTAATATACCGATTCGCAACAGGCCCATCACCAAATCGTCAACGTAAATATAGTCGCGCAGTTGGGTACCATCGCCGAACACCTTGATATCCTTGTTTTCCATCGCCATCCGGATGAACCAGTTAACAATTCCGTATTTGTTGTGTCTCATTTGGTTACGTGGTCCATACGGATTTGCAATACGCACCCATTTTGTGTTGAGGTCGTAAAAGTGATTGTAAATATAATAGTACTTCTCCCCCGTCAGTTTATGGACGGCATACAAACTGAGCGGATTTGTCGGGTGATCTTCATCTACAGGGATTCTCTGGGATTTTCCATAAACCATTCGCGAACTAGTAAATACAATCGATGCGGTAGGATTGTAACGTCTGCAAAGCTCCAACAATTGTAGATGCCCGCGACAGTTCACGTCTAAATCCTCAAGGGGAATTTTCATGCTGTCTGTATAACTTACCTGAGCAGCAAGGTTAAAAATGACATCAACGTTTTTAATAAGCTGGCGCATGCCAAATTCATCACGAAGATCTGTGTAACTGAAGAAGATTCTTTCTTTTACTTCCTCAAGATTATGCCAATTTGCACCGTAGTCGGGATGAAAAGTGTCTGCAACCGATACTTCTGCTGATAAGCGCAGTAATTCATGAACAAGGTTGCTGCCGATAAATCCCGCTCCGCCGATAACAAGGCAACGTCTGTTTCGATAATAATCATAAATTAAACTTTGCAGTTTGTTTTTCGTCTGCATAAGACTTCATATCCTTTTTTATATTTTTGGTATTGCTTATGTCCTTACTCATTAAGGCTGCGGTGCAACTTCATGAGCAATTCGATTGATCACTCTTATCAATCAACATAGAATCATATATATTCTCCAGTACTTTTGTTCTCGCTCTGATATCATAATTCAGTAAAGCTTTCTTCGCTGCTGCCTTTCCAACTCTTTCTCGGACATCTGTCTCAAGAAGAAGTGTTCTTAGCACTTCTGTAATCGCAGGGATGTCCCCCTCACGGGTTAGAAAACCGTCCTGACCTGAAGTGATAATTGACGGAATGCCTGCATGATAAGTAGAAATACAAGGAAGACCAGAAGCCATTGCTTCAATCAGCGATCCTGGTATTCCTTCTTTCTCACCGTTTGCTGTCATGCTTGGCAGGATATAAATGTCTGCTTTTTTATATTCCTCAACAAACTGAGCAGTGTGATAAGGAATATGTCCTGCAAATTTCACCTTATTCTTCCACCCAAAACCATTTACCGTGTCTTCCAATTGCGCACGCAACGGCCCATCGCCGACAAATACTAATTTCCACTCCAGTGCATTATTCCTTTCGTCTTCTAGTATTTTAAGCGCATGTAACACTAGAAGTGGTGCCTTTTTTGCAATGAGCTGGGCACAAAATAGTATTCGAAGTTCTCTCTTGTTTGTATATTGCCTTTCAGAAAAAACAAAGCGATTAATTTCGGTGCCGAAGTAATGTACTAGTATTTTTCGCTCCGGGCATCCGATATTAATCATGTCTTTTTTCATATCATCCGACATAGCGAGAAATAAATCAATCTCCCGAAAAATAGGCTGTAAATAATAGTAGTTGCATCCGAAATTTGCACGCGGAAACAATGATACATCCCAGCCGTACCCCGATACAACCGACGGAAGCTTTAGTCGGCGCAAAACGGGAAGAAAGAAACGTGCATCTACTAAATAGTGAAAGTGAAGAAGTCTCGCTCCAGATAGCTTCACGCGATGGGCTAATTGATTCGAAGCAAATGGCGTCATACCACGGAAAAGTTTATAGTAGGATTTCTGCAACAGCTGCTGTATAGGAGGTAATATATCGATAACGGCAGTTATTTTGATTGATGGAAAGCTATGACCGTTAATGAGATGATGGCAGAACACAACCGGCTCGTATCGTTCCAATGCGGTGATCTGATTTCCTACGAACGTTTCCGTTGGTTGAAGAAATCCTCGAATAAAATGTGCGCTCCGTGGTTTCTTCATGTCAATGTTTTTTGAGAACAACAACGGTTACCTGAAACTTCTTGAATAAATAGGGAAGAAGCGCAACCTGTGTTTTCCAATTTGAATATTTGTAGAACGGAGTGAGCAGACGAAGAATAAATTTTACTGCTATATGATTGTTACTCTTTAAGTAAAACACAAACGATTTATCGATTATGATATCCGACCTTACAAGCTCACATGATGGAAATAGTTGAAGCACTTCATCTGGTGTTGGACGAAAAAGGCTGTCTATCGGATCGTTATGAACCGGATACTTGAAAGGAACAGACACCAAAAGGTATCCACCTTTTGATAGTAATTGCTCAATACGTGAACAAATAGCAGTGCGATGAGCGAGATGTTCCAATACATTAAAGACGAAGACCGCTCCCCACTTGTGCTGGATCAGCGCAGAAAAACAATCGTCGTGCATGATATCTCCGCTTATATCAACCCCTTTCCCGGGAAAAAGATCAAAATTAAGAAGCTCCCATTTTTTACTAGCAACAGGACGATAAATATTCTCCTCGATGTACGCTTGAGAGCGAATTTCTTTAGCCTTCTGCGAACCAAAATTTAGCACCTTCGTTCCCGGTTTAAGATTTAATGCAACAATTTCTGATTTTAGCCATTCAGATTCAGCAAGTAGCATAGTTCGATCTTCTCATTATTGAATCAGCGCTTCATATGAGCGCACCATTGAATCGAGCGAATATTTATCCTGAACGATATTTCTGATTTTTTCTGCATTCAATGAGAGACTGCCATCTAGCACTTTTCTCCAACCCTCTGCCAATGTTCTCGGATCTTTTGGTGAAACGACAAAACCATTCATACCATCCGTTACCATTTCACGTGCGCCTCCTATATCTGTCAGAACACATGGCAGCCCGGATGCCATAGCTATGAGAGCAGATATGGAAAAAGTTTCGATTGCTATCGAACTAAGCGTAAAAAAGTCCGATATCCAATAATATGGACGCAGATCTTCTTGCATTCCGCAGAATTTAACGTATTGTTGTAAACCCAATGTGTGTGTTAACTGGCGCAAGTGTTTTTCTAGTGATTTATTTCCGCCGCCGACAAGTTGAAGATACGTCTTTTCATCTCTTGTTTCGTTTAAAATCTTTAATGCTTCTAGAGAATATTGATGGGCCTTTTCTTTCCGAATTGTAGCAACCTGCAGTATTATTTTTGCAGAACTCGGGATTCCCAATGATGTCTTGAACTCTTTTGTCTTGAATGATGATGGAGCAAATGTAAATCGCTTAACATCTATGCCGTTATAGATCGTTTGAAATTGTTTTGGCGAAATATGAAGAGTCTTTGAAAAATAATCCAACTGAAATTTACAAGTGCTTATAAATTTATCCTGTGGTAATTTATACCGGACAAAAAGAAAATTACGTACAAAGTCCGTGTAATTGAGAAATTGACTACTATGCATAATAAAATGAATGGGGTAATTCTGCTTTGATTTCTTACGCGCGGCCGATAGAACGAAAAATGCAAAGGAACTATTGGTAAAATAACTATCAAAATGTTCTTTTGCCACATACGATGCAATTCTCCTTGTAAGGCTGAAGTCGTACCGCCACCGGCGAACTTCTTTGTGGACTTCAATCGATGGTTTTATTCTTGATGCAAGCGCCGTCATTCCGCTTAATAAAAGAATCGTAGGAAGGAATTCCTTGCTAAGACTATTCACTAAATCGATCAGATGAGTTTGTGCCCCCCCATAATCAAGATTATCAGCAACAAAAAGAATCTTTTTTTGTTTTTCCATTGTTCCTAACTATAAGATTAAATTTCTGACGCTTGAGTTAGTCGAGTTCATCATTTCAAATCGATCAACAGTTATCCCTTAAAAAGGATACTTCCTGATAAAATTATTAAAATAAATTGACATCTAATTACAAAAGGCAAATAAATTGACGATTTAACTCTCAAAGAATTTTCACGAACTTCTACAAAACCTTTTGTTTTGATTGGTTTAAATCGAGAACAAGGTCTCTGAGTTTTATGCCAAATATATCGGAATTAAACTCCGTCAAGGCCAATGTCTTAGCATTCGAACCAACCTGAGATGCTACATCGGGATGTTGAATAACACATTCCATTTTCTGTGAATATTTTATCGGATCATACTCTTCTGCAATAAAGGCAGTTTTCCTATCTCTGAAGTAATTCTTCACTTCGCCGTAATTAGTTGTTATGATAGGGTTTCCAGTCGCAGCATATTCAGCGATCTTATAGGGGAAACGTGCCGTATCTACAATCGAAGGGCGCAGAGGAATAAGCAAACCAATTGCATTAATATAGATGTCATTTAACTCTTCATCAGATATATTTCTGAATATTTTGATATTCTCCTTGCAATTGAATTGTGCAATTTCTCTGTACAAGTGATCCATGGTTTTCTGATGACCGCTCACTATGAGAAAAAGACTCACATTCCCGATATGATTGGTGAGCAGCTCAAATGACTTTATAGAGAATAGAATTACATCAAGATAATTTGCAGATGCACAGAGCGCAAAATAGGGACAATCAACTCTTTTCTTCGGAATAGTGAACCTTTTAAAGTCAGACATAGGTGTTAACTTTATATATGGTTTATGAGGAACTCGTTTTTGCACACGTTCAATTAAGAATTCACTAATGGGTAACACGATGTCAACAAAATTGAAAGAATAATTGTCAAATAAGAAATCATTGATTCGGTTTTTGAGTCCGGTTCTTCCAGGCATGGATGAGTTGAATTCAACGTAGTTCATCACAATAGAAAACTTAAATATTTTCGACAGTAACCAATAGTAAACAACATCCAAAAATTCTAATGACGTAATGACAACTGCAAAGGTTTCGGAATGGGCTGCAAGTTTAGCAAGAAGCCGCATTTCATTGATTAAACCAATTACCTTGGAAATATTTCTTTTAATAAAATTTGGATGCCGGTATATTGAGAAAGAGGTGTAGACATATCTCATTCCCTCAAACATTCCAGAGGAAGGAAATTTGATTGCTCCTGCTGGATCTAGTATTCCTTTTCTACAAATAACTGTAACTGGCACTCCAGCTCCTATCAATCCTTTAGCCACTGTGCGAATATGCTGAATTACTGCAAATCCATACGGGAAACCGCTTACACCAACATAAGCAATACTTATTTTATTTTTGGACACAAAAACACTCTTATAATTTTAAAAGGTTTTATTAAGGAAAATAAATTGAAATCATTACTCTGCAATGTATTGCGTTACTTTATTTGATTTGCTGATCATTTATATGTGATAGCTAATCCAGCCGATTGAATTAATTTCAACTCGAACATTTGTTTCGCATTAAAAACGAATGAAGTACTATTTAATAACTTATGGTAATTAGTTACGAATGTAACCATGAGATAAATGTAAGTATATTATCTTATGATGAGTTACAGCAAAATCAGTTACCATGACAACTTTTTGAGTGGTAAAAAGTGTGTTTTTTGCGGATCG
>Ga0182021_10001039_pt1 | contig 31531 bp, 29 predicted proteins | sample 612E3MmetaG_FD_120493 | JGI IMG/M metagenome (GOLD analysis project Ga0182021, IMG submission 120493) | Permafrost microbial communities from Stordalen Mire, Sweden - 612E3M metaG (Illumina Assembly) | ecosystem: Environmental > Terrestrial > Soil > Wetlands > Permafrost | place: Sweden... | reverse complement strand
GGTAACGAACGTAGGGTGTTCAACGACGTCCCAGTGCGGGAGGCGCCTTTCGTAGTGCCTCATGGTGATTTGGTGCAGGGGGACCGGCGGAATTCTCACAAGTTGTATTTGGAGACGGGCCGCTTGAACGGCGGCTGCGGGCAGGATTGCCCGCCCCACAAGTTGTACGATACGCTCTTGGAATGAGGTACACCAAGAGATCCGCGCTGGCCGCCGCCCTCCTCGCCGCCGCTCTCCTAGGAGCGCCCGCATGCAGGAAGGCGCCGCCGCTCACAACCGGTGTCGATCTCGCGGGCATGGACACCTCCGTCGCCCCGGGCGACGATTTCAACGCCTATGCCAATGGCGGATGGATCAAGGCCACGCCCATTCCCGCCGACAAACCCAGTTACGGCATCGGCGAGATCCTGGTCGACGAGACCCGCAAGCACACCCTCGCCCTCATTCAGGAAGCCGCCCAGGCCGGCTCCACCGCCAGCGGGGACACCCGCAAAATCGCCGACTTCTACTCGAGCTTCATGGACGAAGCCGCCATCGAGGCCCAGGGAATCGCTCCCCTCAAGCCGCAATTCGATAGCATCGCCGCCATCGCCGACCGGCACGATCTCGCCCGCGTGCTGGGCGGGAATCTCCGCGCCGACGTCGACCCGCTCAACGATACCAGCTTCCAGACCCGCAACCTCTTCGGAGTCTGGGTCACTCAAGGCCTGACGGACCCGTCGCGCAGCTATCCCTACCTGCTCCAAGGCGGTCTCGGAATGCCCGACCGCGATTACTATGTCTCCGCGAATCCGCACATGGCCGAGTTGCGCAAGACGTACCAGGCGCATATCGCGGCCACCTTCAAACTGGCGGGCTTCGACGCCCCGGAAGCGCGCGCCGCCCGCGTGTTCGCGCTCGAGACCAGGATGGCGGCGGTGCATGCCACGCGCGGCGAGTCCGAGAACGTGCATAACGTGGTCTCGTGGAAACGCGAGGAATTGCCCGCCAAGGCCGCGGGGCTCGATTGGGCGGCGCTGCTCGACGCGGCCGGTTTGAAGGACGCGCCCGTCTTCCTGATCTGGCACCCCAAGCCAGTCGCCGGACTCTCCGCCCTGGCCGCCGCCGAGCCCCTCGATTCCTGGAAGGACTGGCTGCGGTTCCATGCGGTCGAACGGGCCGCCAACCTTCTTCCCAAACGGTTCGTCGACGAGCGCTTCAGTTTCTCCGGCAAGGCCCTCGGCGGCATTCCCGAGTTGCGCCCGCGCTGGCAGCGGGGTGCGGACTACACCAGTCAGGCGCTCGGAGAAGCGGTCGGCAGGCTGTACGTCCAACGCTACTTCCCGCCGCAAACCAAGGCCAAGGTGCAGGCTATGGTCGCCGATCTGGTGAAAGCGTTCGCCCAGCGGATCGACGCGCTCGCCTGGATGTCGCCCGAGACCAAGGTCAAAGCCAAACAGAAGTTGGAGACGCTGAAAGTCGGCGTCGGCTACCCCGACCGCTGGCTGGACTACGCGGGCCTCGAAATCGTCAGGGGAGACGCTCTGGGGAACGCGCAGCGCGCCGACCTGTTCGAATACCACCGCCAGCTTGCCAAGCTTCACCAGCCGGTGGACCGCGACGAGTGGTGGATGACTCCGCAGACCGTCAACGCCGTCAATCTTCCTCTTCAAAACGCGCTGAATTTTCCCGCCGCCATCCTTCAGCCCCCGTATTTCGACGCCCACGCCGACGCGGCCCACAACTACGGCTCCATGGGCGCCATCATCGGCCATGAGATCAGCCACTGCTTCGACGACCAGGGCAGCCAGTTCGATGCCGCGGGCCGGCTCGCCAACTGGTGGACGAAACCGGATTTCGACCACTTCAAGGCCGCCGGCGAGGCCCTGGCCGCGCAGTTCGACGCCTACCGCCCGTTCCCCGATCTCGCCGTGAACGGCCATCAGACGCTCGGCGAAAATATCGCCGATGTGGCCGGCCTGTTGGCCGCTTATGACGCCTATCGGCTCTCGCTGGGCGGCCAGCCGGACGTTGTGAAGGGCAACCTCGGCGGCGACCGGCGGTTCTTCATCGGCTTCGCCCAGACATGGCGCGCCAACACTCGCGAGGCCGCATTGCGGACCCAGATCTCGACCGACGGCCACGCTCCCGACCAGTACCGCGCCGATGCGGTCCGCAACCTGGACGCCTGGTACGACGCTTTTTCGGTCGCGCCCTCGCAAAAGCTGTACCTCGCTCCCAAGGACCGGGTGCGCGTCTGGTGAGGCCACCCACACGGGGTGAAGAGATCGCCAACAGCATCACCCACGGAATCGGCGCGGCACTCGGCATCGCCGGCTTGGTGGCCATCGTGCTGGTCTCCGCCCTGCACGGCTCGGCCGTTCAGATGGTCGCCGGCATAGTCTACGGCACCAGCCTGGTGTTGATGTACACCTCGTCCACCATCTACCACGCGTTGGCGAACAACCGTGCCAAGCGGGTTTTCAAGATCCTCGATCACTCCTCGATCTACCTGCTGATCGCAGGCACGTATACGCCGGTCACCCTGATCGCCCTGCGCGGGCCGTGGGGGTGGACTCTCTTCGGAGTGGTGTGGGGCCTGTGCGTGTGCGGAATTGTTTTCAAGTCCCTGTGGATCGGCCGGCTCAAGGTTGCCTCTACCGTGGTCTACGTGCTGATGGGCTGGTGCGCCGTGCTGGCGATCCGGCCGCTGCTCGCAGCCTTGCCGTGGGCTGGTTTCGTGTGGCTCATTGCGGGCGGTCTTTGTTACACCGCGGGAGTGGCGTTCTATGTGAATTCCCGCAGGTTCGCGCACTCCATCTGGCACCTCTTCGTGCTGGCCGGCAGCGTGTGCCAATACTGGGCGGTTTTCCGTTACGTCCTGCGCGCGCCGGGCATACACTGAAATAATCGGCCACGGAGGCCATCATGAACATTACACGACGCAGTTTTCTCCAGGCGGCCATGGCCATGCCAATCGGCGCCTCGCTCGCCCACTTTGAGGCGCTGGCCGCTCCGGCCAGGAACCAAATCAAGATTACGGCCATTAAGGCCCTGCAAACCGCCGACACGGGAACAATTGTGAGGATTGAGACCGACGCGGGCCTGGTCGGCTACGGCCCCTGCCACGGGACCGGCCCGTTCGCCAGGGAGGTGATCAAGGAAGTGGAGGGAGGCAGAGTTTCGAATGTGGGACTGGGCCTGGCCGGCAAAGACCCGCTCGCCATCAAGGTGCACTTTCACAACCTCTTCTATGCCTATGCGCAGCGCGACCGGCACGTGCGTGTGTTGAGCGGGATCGACATCGCGTTGTGGGATCTGGCGGGGAAGATCCTGAACGTGCCCGTTTCCAAGCTCCTGGGAGGGAACTTCCGCGAGGAGATCCCGCTCTACTCCCACTGCGGCCACACCGGGAACTTCTGGAGCAAGGAAGAATGGCGCGACCGGGCTAAGGAGCTGGTGGACTACCCCTCCGGTTTCAAGGCTTTCAAAGTCGACCTGAACGACGCGCTGGGCGTGACCGCGCGGCAGTTTGTTCCCAGCCTCGGTCCGCTCGAAGTGCGCAAGGTCCAGTTGTGCTACGACCTGGCGCGCGAGAGCTTCGGCCCGGACATCGACATCATCGTGCATTGCCACAACGAACTGGATTTGCCCAGCGCCATCCAGGTGGCGGCGGCGGTCGAGCATATCAAGCCGCTTTACCTCGAAGACCCGCTAGCTCCGCTCTACACCGATTCATGGCTGGCGTTGCGGCACACCACGCGTATCCCGATTCTCACGGGAGAGGACATGGAACTTCTGGAAGGCGCGCTGCCCTTCATTGAGAATCATGCCGTGGATTGCCTCCAACCCGACATGATCGACTCGGGTGGCATCACGGCGGTCAAGATGATCGCCGACTTTGCCAGCGCCTACCGTATGCCCATCGCCCTGCACAACGTCAGTGGTCTGTTATTGAATATGGCCTGCCAGCAGTTTGCGGCAGCCGTCCACAACTGCCCCAGGATAGAGTGCTCTCGCGGCTCCGACAAACCGCCGGCGGCGGCCAGCAACGCTCCGGTGATTGTGAACGGCAAGATGAAGGTCTCTGGGCTGCCCGGCCTGGGCCTGGACCTCAACCTCGATTACCTGAAAGCCCATTTAGCGCCGGGCGAGACCTGGTGGGGATAGAGTACGCCACGATGACACCTTCCGCACGAATCGTGGGGCAGCCAATCCTGGCTGCAGCCGGCTTTCCAGCCGGCGACTGCGGCTCCCAAGACTCACGTACGGCCCGAAGGAGCCGCCTAAAGGCGGCTGCGGGCAAGATTGCCCGCCCCACAACAAAGTGTGTGGCATTGGGCGCTTTCGCCTGCCAACCGATTGTCTTGCGGCTTCTGTCCTTCGCGGCCCTGTTGGCCTTACCTCTCGCGGCCGCCATCCGGGAACCCATCAAGGTTGAGGGCGGACTGCTGAGCGGCACGCCCGGGTGGGCTTGGGGAGTCCGCCAATACCGTGGAATCCCGTTCGCCGCGCCTCCCGTGGGGAATCGGCGTTGGCGTCCGCCGCAGCCGGTGATACCCTGGCAGGGGGTGCGCGCGGCCGATCAGTTCTCCGCCGCCTGTATGCAGGGTGGCCCCGGCTGGACCGCCGAACAGATCTTCGACACCGGCCTCAGAAGCAGGAGCGAAGACTGTCTCTATCTGAACGTGTGGACACCGGCCGCCTCGGCCGGCGAGCGGCTGCCCGTGCTGGTGTGGATTCACGCCGGCGCCGGGATCATGGGGTCGGCGGCGCGCCCCTTGTACGACGGCGCCGCCCTGGCCAAGAAAGGCGTGGTGGTGGTGAGCGCCAACTACCGGCTGGGCGTCTTCGGCTGGTTTGCGCATCCCGAGCTGACCGCCGAATCCGCGCATCGCTCCTCCGGCAACTATGGGGCGCTGGACCAGCTCGCGGCGCTCCAGTGGGTGCAAAAGAACATCGCCCGGTTCGGTGGCGATCCCAGCCAGGTCACCATGTTCGGGCAATCGGCGGGATGCGGCGCCGTCAACACGCTGGCCGCTTCCCCATTGGCCAAGGGCCTGGTCCGGGGAGGGATCGCCGAGTCGTGCGCCGTCTTTTCGGCGCGCATGATGACGCTCGCGGAGGCCGAAAACATGGGCGCGCAATTCGCCAAGGCGATCGGCAAGCCCTCCCTGGCGGCGTTGCGAGCCATGTCCGCCCGGCAACTGCTGGACGCTTCCATCGGGGCCCCGGCCGTCAACGACGATCTCTCCGCCGCGGAGGCGCCCCTCACCCTCAGCGTGCCCATCGGCAAGACCCCGGCTGCGCCCAGGAGCGCGATTGTGGATGGCTGGTTTCTGCCCCAGGACATCTACACCACCTATTCGCAGGGGAAGCAGAACGACATTTCGCTGATCGCCGGGAGCACTAACGATGAGGGCCCCCAAGGGGAGGACCTGGGTGCCGGCGCCGCGCCCGCGCCCAACAGCCTCGCCACCTACGCGGCATGGGTCAAGCGCATCTTCGGTGCCCGGGCGGACGCTCTCCTCGGACTCTATCCGGCGAAAACCGACGCGCAAGCCGCCACGGCCTGGCACGACCTCCGCCGCGACATCGTTTTCGCCACCCAGCGCGCCTGGGCCCAGGCAGCCGCGCGAAAGTCGCCGGCCTACCTTTACAGATTCAGTCACATCCCTCCGCACCCCGAAGGGAACGGCAACAATCCACCCGCCCCGGTGGGAGCCCTGCACTCCTCGGAAATCCATTACGTCTTCAACAACCTGCGCGTGAAGGACTACCCGTGGACCGACCTCGACCGCAAGATCGCGGACGTGCTCTCGTCCTGCTGGACCAACTTCGCCAAGACCGGTAATCCCAACGGCCCGGGAATCGCCTCCTGGCCCGCTTACAATCCGAAGGACGAGTACCTGATGGACTTTGGAGACACCTTCAAGCTGGAACGCTTCAACGCGGCCGGTGTGGACCTGATCGCCGCCACCAAGGAAGAACTTCGGCGGGCGGCAACGCTACCATAGCAGTATGAACCTCGCCAACAAGAAGATCGCGATTCTGGTGGACAACCTGTATCAGGAAATGGAAGTCTGGTACCCGCTGTTCCGTTTTCAGGAGGCCGGCGCGACAGTGGTCGCGGTCGGCGCCAAGGCCGGCGAAACGTATACCAGCAAGTTGGGCTACCCGGTCAAATGCCAGCTTTCCTACGATGACCTCAAGACCGCCGATTTCGACGGCGTGGTGGTGCCCGGCGGCTACGCGCCCGACCACATCCGGCGCCATCCCAAGGCCAATCAATTCGTGCACGACATGGATGCGGCCGGCAAACTGGTCGCCTCCATCTGCCACGGTCCGTGGGTCCTGTGCTCGGCGGACGGCCTGTTAAAAGGACGTGAGGCCACGAGTTTCTTCGCCATCAAGGACGATGTGGTCAACGCCGGCGCGCACTGGGTGGACGCCGAAGTCGTGGTGGACAAGAATCTCGTGACCAGCCGCAAGCCGGAAGATCTACCCGCGTTCTGTAAAGCCTGCATCGCCGTATTGGCGGGCGCACCGTAGCGCAGGCACTCCTGCCTGCCGCGTCGGCACTCATGCCGCCGCTCCTCTGGAAGCCGTGGCACGCACTCGCGCCTGCGCCGCGTCAACTGGTGGAGTGTGAGGGCCGCCGGCCTTTAGCTCTGCCGCTGCATCCGAACCGCGGCGCACTTCGGGCATTTCCACTTTCGCCGCTTGTGGAAGATATGCCCCTTCAGCTCTTTCATCGGAACTCGGCATTTACGACAGGTCACGCTATCGCCCGTTGAGTTCTCAGGGGCCGAATCGACAGGGTCCGATTTCGTGGAGCTGGCGGAGGGATTTGAACCCCCGACCCTCTGATTACAAATCAGATGCTCTACCAACTGAGCTACGCCAGCCAGTTCGAACTGGAGCGGGAGACGGGGATCGAACCCGCGACCAACAGCTTGGAAGGCTGAGACTCTACCACTGAGTTACTCCCGCTCGCCCTTTCCATTCTACCAGCGCTTGCCCCGCCACGCGCAATGCTCGTACAGTAAGGGTTGCACGAGATGAGCATTGCCGCCGCCGTCCTGGACTCCGTCCGCGCCGAAGCCGCCAATCGAGGCGGCGCGCGCGTGGCCCGGGCCGGCCTGCGCATCGGCGAACTCTCCGGCGTCGAGCCGGACTCGCTGCGCTTCTGCCTGGAAACCCTGGTCCCCGGCAGCGATCTCGATCCCCTCGTCTTCGATTTCGAGATCTGCCCCTGGACCCGCCGCTGCCGCGCTTGCGGCGCCGTGTTCCACGTAGTGGAGTGGAACCCCGCCTGTTCCGCCTGCGGCTCCCCCGACACCGAGGCCGCCGGAGGCGATCAAATGGAATTAACCTACCTGGAACTGGAGGAGCCCTGATGCGCGTTCCCCTCGAGCGCAAAGTTCTCAACGAAAACGACCGCATCGCCGCCACCCTGCGCGAGCGGTTCAAAAGCAACGGCGTGTTTTGCCTGAACCTCATCAGCTCGCCCGGCTCCGGCAAGACTTCGCTGCTCGAGCGCACGCTCGAAGGTTTCGACCCGGCCCGCCGCATCGCCGTCCTCACCGGCGACATTCAGACCGATAACGACGCGCGCCGCCTCCAGCATTTCGGGTTCCCCGTGCGCCAGATCACCACTGGCGGCGCCTGCCATCTGGACGCCCGCATGGTAGAGCGCGGCCTGGAAGGCTGGCCCGTGGAAGACCTCGAGATTCTGTTCCTCGAAAACGTCGGCAACCTGGTCTGCCCCACCAGCTACGATCTCGGCGAGGAGGCCCGCGCCGTGCTGCTCAGCGTCACCGAAGGCGAGGACAAGCCGCTCAAATACCCGGCCACCTTCCACCACGCCGACCTGATGGTCCTCAGCAAGATCGACCTGCTGCCCTACGTGCCCTTCAAGGCCGATCTGGCCAAGGAAAACGCGCGCCGCGTGCAGCCCGGCATCGAAATTCTGGACGTCTCCTGCACCACGGGCGAGGGTCTCGACCGCTGGCGCGCCTGGCTCGATCGTCACCTATGAGCGAATTCCCCATCCTCAACGCCCTGGTCTTCGCCACCCTCGGCGTTCTGGTTTTTGTGACCGTCCTGGCCATCCTCGCGAAACTGGCGCCGTTCCACGTCTGGAAGGAAATCGTCGAGGAGCGCAACGTAGCCGCCGCCATCCTGGCCGGCGCCGTGGCCCTGGGCCTCTCCTGGATCATCGCCGCCGCGATGCATTAGTGGCGCGCGGGGCTGACAAGCCGCAGGTCGGATCTTGGTACCATCGATGCAGGGAATCGTTTATGACCGTCCATCTCGATTGGCCGCCCGACCTCGTGTCCAACCTTACCGAAGAGGCCCATTGTAGAGGGCTTTCCCTGGACGCCTACCTCCTGCAAACCGTCCTTCACCAAAGGTCTCCAAACGGCGGCGCAGTTTCCGACGAAACCGCCAAACGCCTGACGCGCGAGGAAGCCGGCCGGAGCATCCGCGATCTCCGGAAAGGTAACGTTCTCGGTCCGGACCTGACCATTCGCGACCTGGTTGAAGAAGGGCGCCGATTCTGAGTTCCTTCGTTCTCCTCTCGGGAAGGCGGCCCAGGAATTCGGCATTGCGCTTTTTCGGCCGTAGCCGTGGCGTTGGGGCTGTGCTGGATCATCGCCTCGGCGATGCATTAGCGACCGGTGTTGACAAGCCGCAGATCGGCCGTGACTGGCAGTTCGAATAGGTCCGCCCGCAAAAGCCGCGTCGTGAAGAACAACACCTCGAGATTCTCAACCTCACCGGTATTGGGGTTGAGCCGCGCGACTATTTCGTCCGGCAATTCCTCCGACTCCTGCTCCGCGTACGGCGGGCACTTGTCGATGTGGAGGATGTCGGCCTCCCGATCATACTTGAATCTCAGCTTCGCCTCCATTCGACAGCTCCTTCGGCCAGCCTCCTCGTCAGGTAGGCCGTAATGATCCAGTGACGCTTCGCCACGTCAGGCTCGCTGACGACAACCACCACCAGGTGCTTGCCTCTCTGCTCATCAGTGTACCAGCGCGAGAACAGCATGGCGTTTCCGAACCGGCGGCTACTTCGAACCTGATCCGGGTCGGCCAGGGTCTCTGCCATTTGGCCCCGGTGCTCCGGCAACACATCGGGATGCCGTTCGGCGACGTGACGCTCCCGCTCCTCGGTCAGTTCGACCTCAGCCTTCAGGTAGGGACAAGGAAATCGGCTCATTTAGGCTCTTCTTAGATCCGGGTCGCGAATTCCGCCGCCTCGCGCATCAAGCCAAGCGCCCGCTGGATCGCCGGCACATCCTCGAAACCGTACGACAGCCGAAGCTGCCGCTTGCCACGCTCCGCCAGATCGCCCCGCGGGTGGACGCAGTATTCGCCCGGAATGTACATCACGCGAGGCCGTCGGTTGCCCTCCGGGCCGTCCACCGCCGCGTTGCCCGTGGTGCGCGTCAGATACCGGAAGAAGACCGAGGAGGGATGCGTCTCGACATCGCGAAACGTCAGGTAGTAGTAGAAGCCCGCGCTGCCGCCGCGGCACTCCTCGAGAAATGGCCCCAGGCTCCGCTCGATGCTATCCCTTACCGCCACCGCCTTCTCGCGATAGCCCGCATTCACCGCGCGCAGTTGCTCCCCAATCCGCCGGTCCAGCAGATAGCTGGCCATCTCCTGCACGAACAGGGGCGCGCTGAATCCGGCGTCGCTGGTCTTTTGCACCATGGCGTTCATGAGCGGACCGTCGGGTCCCAGCAGATACCCGATTCGCAGCCCCGGCGCCAGCACTTTCGATAGCGTGCCGATCTCGTACGCAATCCCCAGATCGTCTTCTGGCAGCACCGAGACGAACGGTTCGGCCCGCGGGTCGTGCAGCAGCAGCTCATAGGCCAGGTCGTAGAAGATCGGAATTCGCCGTCCCTCTACCCGCGACAGCCGGGCCGCCACTTGAAGCAGCGCCCGCCGCCGCGCGTTCGACAGGATGGTGCACGACGGATTGTTGACCGTAACCACGTAGAAGAAGGCGATCCGCTCGACCGCGCCACCCAGCCCCCGCAGTCTGTCTTCGAGCGCCTCCAAGCCGATTCCCTCGTGGTCTTCGGGAATCGCGAGCACATCGAAGCCTTTGCGTTCCAGCGCATCGGCGTAGATGTAGTACATGGGATCGGACGTCACCACGATCCCCGGCGCCACCACCTCCGCCAGTCCTTCCAGAATGCTGGTGGCGCCGCATGGGCCAACGATCAGACGGTTGCGCTCATCCAGCGCCAGAAACCGCCGCAGTGACTCCACCAGATTCGCCGAGCCGTCCGGGCCGCCATAATTGAAGGCCTGCCGGTACTTCGCACCGTCGCCGGCCACGGCCTGCAGGGCCTCCGTGAGGCAGGCGACGGGAATGGTCTTCTCGTTCACATACCCGATGCCCAGGTTGATATCCACCCCATCGCGGAAATCGCTGGCGAAGGCCGCCATCATCCGGTTGACCGGCGATGGCCGCGCCGACGCCTGGCCATATCGAGACAGGTGAATCTGCATGAGCCGCTCCTACTCTAACCCGCGGTCTACAGAACCGCTTCGATCAGCGCCGGCCCCTTCTCCCTCACCGCCGCCCTGAACTGGGTCGCAAACTCGTCCGCCGTGGTGGCGCGAGTGGCCGGGACGCCCATTCCTTCCGACAGCCGCACCCAATCCAGGTCCGGCCGGCCGATGTCGATCATGTCGTTCGCCATGGGGCCCATGGCGCCCGCGCCGGTCCGCTGCATCTCGATATCCAGAATCCGGTAGCGGCGATTCGCCAGGATCACGGTCACCACGTCCAGCCGCTCCCGTGCCATGGTCCACAGCGATTGCAGCGTGTACATGCCGCTGCCGTCGGCTTCGAGCGCGACTACTTTGCGATCCGGACACGCCAGCGCCGCGCCCAGGGCCAGCGGCAGGCCTTGGCCGATGGCCCCTCCCGTGATCGGCAGCAGATCGTAACTGGCCGCCGAAGAAAAGTGCTGCAAAACGGATTCGGCCGAGGAGACCATCTCATCGGAGACAATCGAACCCTCCGGCAGCAGACTGGCCAAAGCTTGGCCCATGGTATCCAGCGTCAGGGCCGCGCCTGACGGCAGCGCCGGCCGTGACATGTCCTGCACCGGTGGCGCCATGCGTCCGACGCCGCATTCCTCCACCAGCGCCGCCAGCGCCTCCGTCCCGTTTTCTTCCATCGACGCCAGCACGTGGAAGGCGCAGTCCTCGGGCGCCAGGTACCCCCGCCGCCCCGGGTATCCGAAAAAGGAAACCGGCGGCACGCTTTCCACCAGGATGATGTGTTTCAGCCCCGCCAGCATGGCCTCGGCCGGCTCCGGAAAGTACGCCAGCCGCCGCGGCGCGAACCGCCCGCCGCCACACGCCATTCTGGCGGCGAAGCGGTTGGCGAACACCCGTACCCCCGTGCCCGCGGCCAGTTGTCCGGCAGCCGCGATCCCCGGCTCCAGCAACGCCCCGCCGCCCAGCAACATTCCGACGGGCTCTCCGGATCTCAAAATCCGAGCCGCCTCGCGCACGCCTTCGGCCCGAGGTCCCGGCGCGGATTCACGTGGTCTCACCGCCCCGGGTTCGCCGCCCTCGCTCCAGGAAAAATCGGCCGGCACTATCAGGGTCGCAATCTGTCCCGGCGGGGCGCACGCCGCGCGTATGGCGGCCGCGGCCTCCTCGCCCATGTCCTCCGCGCGTTCCAGGCTTCGGATGTAACTCGAGACCGGCCGCGCGAAGGCCTCGATGTCGGCCGAGAGCGGAGCGTCGCATTGCAAGTGGCTCGTGGTGTGCTGCCCCACGATGTTCACCACCGGCGACCGCGCCTTCCGCGCGTTATGAAAGTTGGTGAGCGCGTTGCCCAATCCCGGTCCCAGGTGCAACAGCGTCGCGGCCGGCCGCCGCAACATGCGCGCGTACCCGTCCGCCGCGCCCGAGCAGACTCCCTCGAACAGGCACAGCACGCCCCGCATCCGCGGGACGCGGTCCAGCGCCGCCACAAACTGCATCTCGGACGTCCCCGGGTTCATGAAGCAGGTATCCACTCCATGCGCAAGCAGGGTTCTCAGAAGGCACTCGGCTCCGTTCATTATGTGTAGTTGGCTCCGATTCAATTCGGCGAAAGACTCAAACCCCAATCGTCGGCGGATGTGGGACACGCGGGGAGCGCAATTCGCCCTTGCACGTCCGAAGTGAGTGTGCCGGCTCCGGCTCCGCTCCAGGCCCCCGTTCGCGGATCGAACCACTGCGCTTTGTAAGCCGCATTGGGCAATGCACCGGCCAGGTCGGGCCGCGCGGCATTCCTTTCGAAATACAACTTGAAGTATTTCTTGTCCTCCGTGCGCATACAATAGGCCCATCCCTCCTGGGGCGCCACGCGGGCCGGCCCGGCACCGACCCAAGCCGGCGCATCGCCCTTGAAGACCGATAGCAGTTCCCGATGCGGCACCAGGTCCTGGTAATCGACTCCATCGGCCATCAGGAAGGCCGGCGCCAGGCGCACTTCGTTGGCCGACTGCCAGGCGATGGATACCCACATGTTCACGTACGTGCTGCTGTTCTCCCGGTTCCCCCGAGTCAGCCCCATGGCCTGGTGCGCCACGCCCGCCAGGCCCCCGTTGAGCAGGCAGGCGTACATCGTGGAACGGTTTCTGCGGCGCTCCTCCGGTGTATCGTTGGCAATATACCAGGGTTCCTGGTTATACACCGGAATCGGTTTGGGCAAATTGTACATCTCAAGGATTGCTTCGGAGCTGGTGTGGTCTCGCGGACTATTGCCGGCCTGGTGCATGGTCAGCCAGGGCGCCTTGTCGGTGTGCCCCCAAACCCGGTACGTCGATGCATTGATATTGGTGGTAACGATCTGGCCAAAGGGCGGTGGCCCGTATTTCCTGTAATAGCCCTCGATGGATGGCAGCCAGTCCCGTGCGGGCAGCCCATAGGTATTCTCGCCGACATCCTGGTGGATGATCCCGAAGAACATCGGATCGGCCTGATAGCGGGCGAAGATGTAGCGGATGTAGTGAAACACGGCGTTCTTCGACAGATCCGGGTTGGTAGCACCGTAGTACGCCTTCAGGTACGGCGCGATATCGCGGCGCAAGGTCTCGAGAAAGACTCTGAAGCCCAGCGCGTTGGCGTAGTCGATCTTCTTATCCAGGAAATGGAAATAGGAGGGATTGATCCGCATGTAATCGGGACACGTATTGGGGTACCCGACGGCCTTTCCGGGGAAGAAGAACGGACGCTCGCCATCCTCGTTGGGCATGTTCTCGGCCTTGTTCTCGTCGCCGCTGGGCCAGGCGTTGCGCAGCGCCACGCCGGCCTTATCCTGCAAGGCATAAGAATACTCGTCATAGGCCCATGACGGAAAGCTCGAGATGATGTAGATCATGTTGAAGTCCTGGGACTTGCGGAGCTTCAACATATCCTTGAACCCGGCCTCGGGCGTATCCACGGCGTAGGCCTCGTCGCCATCCCGCCACCGGTAGCGCCAGGTGGAAGCGGGGTAGAAGAAATCGCCGACGATGAAATACGGGGTTCCGTCGGCATATTGCAGCGCGTGTCCGTTGGGCGTGGCCCTGGGGAATCCCCGGCGATTGGGGTTCTGCCGCTTCTCGGCTTCGGTCCACGGGATGCTCACGAAACTCCCGCGCTTTCCGGCTAATCCAGGGTCGGGCGGATTCGATCCGCTCACCCAGGTCCACGTGCCCGGCTCAAGCGACGTGATGCGCACGCGGTAGGTCTGGCCGCCGTCCCAGAAGCCATTGCAGCGTTTGTTGAAGTGGGGGCCTTTCAGGTCCACCCAGACATCCACGCCGGTGTAGGGATTGGCGTACTTCCCGGTGGCCGTCAAGGTGACTTCCACCTTCTCGTAGACATGCACCGGGGCCGCCGCGGATACCGACACGAACAGCGCCAACAGACACCCGATCCGGAATCTCACTTTCATGCCGCGCCCTTCACCCTCGATCGAAGGCCAGGGGGGCCATCCACTGCAAATTGCGCTCCGTGCTGGAGTGCAAGCGGTACTTGCGGGCTACCGCGGCGATCTTCTCGCCCCGAACGTCGATCTTCGAGATATCGTAGTTGCCGATGCCCACCTGCTCGCAGTATTGCAGGTAGCCCACCCAGCTCGGGTCGATGCCCATGGCTTCCACTCCCACACGGTCGGCGGCGATGTAATCCAGCGAGGCGATGGCAATGCCGGAAGGAACCGGCGTCCCGGCTACCGGGCCATTTCCCTCCATCCCCTCCAGGCCGTCGATCACCGTGGCGCCCCAGAACGGAGCCAGTCTCTGCGCGATCGACGTCAGGTTGTAGTTCATCAGATGAGGGCCCAAGGGAGGCTGCTGCATCCCGGTGTGAAGTTTCATCTTGTCGCTCCACCTGTCCGGGCCGCCGCGCCCGCCGCCCGGCGTGGCATTCGGGCTGTGCAGCGGAGCGCCCATCACCACGTTCTTCACGCTCATGGTGGCCACTACGCAATCGTGCGTCTTCGGTATCGACGCGCTCAGGACGAACGCATCGGGGTCCATCAGTCGCGCGGCCAGCCTCACCGGGAACATCTGCAGGTTGGTGTCGATCAGCGGCGCGGTGATGTACTTTCCTTCCCGATTGAGGTCGATCAGCTCCACTTTCAGTGACGGATACTCCTTGATCAGTTGCCCGTACTTGAAGTTCTCGAAGCCATCCACGGTATTGCCGGAGGACGCCTCGGCGACCACCACCGGCCCCTTGAACCGCGGCCCCAGGTAGTCCAGGATGCCGCGCAGCGTGTCGGCGTGCGTGGCCGCCAGTTGCTTGACGTTGCTGGTGAGGTTGGGCTTGATGAGAACGTACTTTTTGCGTTTGAGCGCCAGGGCCAATTCCGGATCGATGGCCATCAGCGACTCAAACACCATCTTGCGCCGGTCTTCGCCCCGCACCAGGGAAACCGCCGAGCGCGTTGCCGGCGGCGTGACCACGGGTAATGGCAGCGGCACCTTCGTTTGGGGCGGCTGCTGGGCTCCCAGAAAGCGGACCCCCGCTGGCGCCACGGACCCCATGGCAGCGATCCGCAGCAGGTTTCTTCGCGAAAAGGTTTTCACCACCCTAATATATCAACCAGCCACCGAGCGCAGTTTTGTGGGGCAGGCAATCTTGCCTGCAAGCCGCCTTTCAGGTGGCTCGTTCGAGGCATGTGATGGTCTCCGATCCCCGCAGGCGCCGGCTGAAAGCCGGCTGCAGCCAGGATTGGCTGCCCCACCCTACCCCAGCCCCGCCAGCCGATTGAGTCCGTCCACGTACGCCTTTGCGCTGGCCTCGATCACGTCCGTGGAAGCGCCGCGCCCCAACATCTTGCGCCCCCCCTGTTCGAGCTGCACCGTCACCTCGCCCATCGCCGCCGTGCCGCTGGTCACCGCCCGAATCTCGTATCGCACCAGTTTGGCCGCGCTCTTCGTCACCTCGGAAATGGCCTTGTACACCGCGTCCACCGGGCCGTCTCCAATCGCCGCCCCCTCTCTGACCTCATCCTTCACGCGGACCCGTACGGTCGCCGTGGGAATCGCCGACGTGCCGCTGTAGATGTGCATGTACTCCAGCCGGTAGAGATCCGGCACCGGATGAATCTCGTCGTGGACAATGGCGGCCAGGTCCTCGTCGAAGACCTCCTGCTTCTTGTCCGCCACCGCCAGGAATCGCTGGTAGGTCTGGTCCAGTTCCTCCTGAGTGAGAGCGTATCCCAGTTTCGTGAGGCGATCCTTGAGCCCGTGGCGCCCCGTGCGCGCCGTCAACACCACCCGGCTCTCAGTGAAGCCCACGTCCTCGGGCCGCATGATCTCATAGGTCTCCCGCTCCTTCAGGAACCCATCCACGTGGATTCCCGAGCTGTGTGAAAACGCGTTGCCGCCCACGACTGCCTTATTGGGTGGAACCATCATGCCGAGCATGTCGGACACCAGCCGGCTGGTGCGCACAAACTCGCGGGTGTCGATATCGGTGTGCACCTTGAAGTAGTCGCGCCGCGTGCGCAGGGCCATGACGACTTCCTCCAGCGCCGCGTTTCCCGCCCTCTCGCCGATCCCATTGATGGTGCCTTCCACCTGGCGCGCCCCGTTCCAAACGCCCGCCAGCGAATTGGCCACCGCCAGCCCCAGATCGTCGTGGCAATGCACGCTGATGGTCGCCCGGCCGATGTTCGGCACCTTCTCTCGAATGGCCCCAATCAGCGGCCCGTATTGCTCCGGCACGGCGTACCCCGTGGTGTCGGGGATATTGATCACCGTGGCTCCTGCCTCGATAGCCGCCTCGATCATTTCGAAGAGGTAGGCCGGATCGGCGCGTCCGGCGTCTTCCGCGTAGAATTCCACATCGTCTACAAACTGGCGGGCAAGCTTGACTGCCGCCACCGTCATTTCGAGGATTTTGACCTTCTTCTCACCGATGGTCTTCCCGTACTTCTCGTCCCTGAACTTTCCCGTAATGTGAATATCCGAAACGCCGATCCCGGTGTGAATGCGCGCCCGTTTGGCTTCCGCCAGCGCCTTGCCGCACGCCTCGATATCGCTGGCCACGGCCCGGGACAAAGCGCACACCGTGCACCCCTCGAGCTCGCGCGCCAGCAGCCGAACCGCCTCGAAGTCTTCCGGCGAAGACGCCGGATACCCGGCCTCGATGATGTCGACATTCAACCGGGCCAACTGCCTGGCGATGGTCAGTTTCTCTCTGCTTCCGAGCCGGGTCCCGGCCGCCTGCTCGCCGTCCCGCAGCGTGGTATCGAATATGGCAACTTTGTCGGACATTGCTTAAACATAGCGCATCCGCCCCGGCGCTACCACCACGCGGGAGCGCCCCACCCCAGTTGACAACACTACTGGTATCCCGTAGTATCATGAAAGTGGAATTTGAATGGTACGGCCCCAAGGCCGAAGCCAATCTGCAGGACCACGGCGTAAGCTTCGACCTGGCGAAGACGGTCTTCAAAGACCCATTTGCCGTCGAGCGCCTTGATGACCGTGGAGATTATGGCGAGGAGCGGTTTGTCATCATCGGCATGGCGGAAGGCCATGTTCTGCTGTTTGTAGCCTACACGGAACGCGAGAAACGCATTCGCGTGATTTCAGCACGGAGGGCAACGCAACGTGAGCAAGACGACTACTTCCGGCAAAACGCCTAGACCTATGACCGCCGAAGCCATCGTGCAGGCTGCCCGCGCCGATCGCGACGCGCAGCCGCTGACCGAAGCGGACCTTAAGCGGATGAAGCGGACACCGCAGGCGAAAATCATCCGTCGCGCTTTGGAACTCACACAAGAGGACTTTGCGGTCCGCTACCACATCCCCCTTGGGACACTGCGGGATTGGGAGCAGGGCCGCGCGGAACCGGATCAACCCACGCGGGCCTATCTGACGTTGATCGCACGCGACCCCGATCATGTGAACCGGATCTTGAATCCAAGGCCACACTAGCACGGCGTGTCGGCGGCGAGCAAATTGACGGCCTCCATAATCAGGGCGTCCAGCTTCTTGCTGTGCCGGCTGGGTTTTTCTCGCCTGTAGTCACGCTGAAAGCGGGCGGTGTATTTAATCTCCCGCATTCAGGCTTTCCAGCAGTTTGTCCGGCTTGCCGGCCTTGACTAGCTCGCCCCGGCGCGCGGCTTTCATCGCGGCGACGGTTTCGGCGTTGGGATTGAGCGGCTCGAGCGGCAGGGCACTCTTCCAGGACTTCCTGCGAAGCAGAGCGCCGTCATTCGAAGGTGAAGGATGCATCGCAGTAGGAGGGCCGCCACGGAAATTGTTGATGGCTTCGAGAAGCGCGTCCAACAGCCGGCGTTGGAAGCAGAGAATCACCAACAACGCCACGAGAATCGCCGAAAACAAAACTGTGCCCTCGACCTGTCCCATGCCTCATTCTCCCACGTCTATCTCCACAATCCGACCCTCATGCAGCGACCGCGTGGCCGCCAGACTGACCCGCATCGCGGCCACCGCGTCCGCCCCTGTCACCGCCGGTTTCCCACCGTGCAGCACCTTGTTCACGAAATCCTGGATCTGGGCCAGGTAGGCGCTCTCGAACCGTTCCATAAAGTAAGGCACCACGTCGTGAGTGATGCCCTCTTTAGTCATGACCAGGATCGGCGTCTGCCGGTGATAGCCGATCTGTAGCGAGCCTTTGGTCCCCCAGATCTCGGCGCGAATGTCGTATCCGAAAACCGCGTTGCGGCTCAGGTGCACCGCGCCCAGCGCACCGCTTTCGAAAACCATGTTGACGATCGCGTTGTCGATGTCGCCCACCGTCTTCATCTCGGGATACGCCAAGGTGCAGCCGACGGCATACACGCTCTTCACGTCCCCCATGTACATCCGCGCCACGTCGAAATCGTGGATGCCCATGTCGGCGATTAGCCCGCCGCTCACTTTGGGATCGCAGAATTCGAGCGGCGGGCGAAACGGGTCGCGCGAGGTCGAAGTCAGCACCACCGGCGTGCCAATCACCCCCGCCTCAATCTGCTTCTGCGCCGCCACGTATCCGGCATCGAAGCGCCGTTGAAACCCCGGCTGGAAAAATACGCCCGCGGCTTCCACCTTCTTGAGCATCTCGCTGGCTTCTTCGAGCGACATGGCGATGGGCTTCTCGCAGAACACCGCCTTCCCATTCGCGACCGCGTCCAGGACCACTTCCTTGTGCGTGCTGGTGGAGGTCACCACGGCTACCGCTTCCACATCCGGATCGGCCAACAATTCCTGGTGGCTCTGGTACCACTTGGCCACGCCGAATTCCCTCGCGAACCCTTCGGCCAGCTCCGCTTTCTGGTCCGCCACCGCCACCAACCGCGCGTTGGGGACGCGCTGCGCCAGGTCCTGCGCATACACCCGCCCCAGCCTTCCCAGCCCAATCGCTCCCACGTTCAACCGGCTTGCCATGCCTATGATCTCCTCTCGTAGATTTCATCCAGCTTCACCGGCCGGTTCTCCCGCGCCGATTTCGCCGCCGCGAGGCCAATCACCACGGCCATGAGACCGTCGTTCCCGTTCACCGGCGCCAGCCGCTGGCCCCGAACCGCATCCACGAACGCCTCCATCTCTTTCAAATAGGATTCCGCATAGCGGTCCATGAAGAAATCGAGCGGCAGGGCCGAGTGAGTGCCCGCGCTGTCCAGCCGTACATGGTTGTCGTGGGTGTTGTTCTTGACCGCGATCATGCCTTCGGAACCGAACACCTCCACCCGCTGATCGTACCCGTAGACGGCCTTGCGGCTGTTGTCGATGGCGCCCAGCGCGCCGTTCGCGAACGTCAGCGTCACCATCACCGTGTCCCAATCGCCGGCCTTCCCGATGGCCGGGTCCACCAGCACGTTGGCTCTGGCGTAGACTTCCACAACGTCGCCCATCAGATAGCGGGCCATGTCGAAATCGTGGATGGTCATGTCCAGAAAGATCCCGCCCGACGCCCGGATGTAGGTCTCCGGCGGCGGCCCCGGATCGCGGCTGGTGATTCGCAAAATGTGCGGCTCGCCGATTCCTCCCGCCTTCACCGTGTCATGCACTTTCAGAAAGTTGGGATCGTAGCGCCGGTTGAAGCCTACCATCAACTGGACCCCGCGCGCTTTCACCTCCGCGTTGATGGCGACGATCTTCTCGATAGAGAGGTCGATGGGCTTCTCGCAGAAAATGTGTTTGCCCGCCGCCGCCGCTTCCAGAATCATCTGGTAGTGCGTGTTGGTGGGCGTGCAGATGGCCACCGCGTCCACGTCGGCCAGTTCCAGCAGCTTCCGGTAATCCGCGAACGTCTTCCCCACATTCCACTTGGCCGCTACCGCGGCCAGCTCGTCCGGCAACACATCCGCCAGGGCCGCCAGTTCCGCCCCCGGAATCCGGCCCGCCAGGTTCCCCGCGTGGATCTTCCCAATCCGGCCCACTCCCAAGACGCCAAATCGAAGCTTCGAGTTCGTCACGATTTCCGTTCTCCCTTCTCACCCGCCCGTTTCCGCACCACGTCCACCCACACCGCCGCCACAATCACCACCCCGATCACCACCGTCTGCCAGTAGGCCGACACGTTCATCAGGTTGAGACCGTTGCGCAGCACGCCCATGATCAGCGCGCCCACCAGCGTTCCTCCCACCGTGCCCACGCCGCCGAAAAAGCTCGCGCCACCGATGATCACCGCCGCAATCGAATCCAGCTCGCTGCCCATGCCCGCCAGCGGAAAGCCCGAGTTCATACGGCCCGCCAGCACAATCGCCCCCGCCGCCGCCGTCACCCCGCTGAGCGCATACACCAGAATCAGCCGCGCGTCCACCGGCACGCCCGAGAGCAGCGCCGCCTGCGGGTTGCCCCCAATCGCGTAGATATCCCGGCCCACCGTGGTGCGCGTCAGAAACACGTGAAACACCACGCAGAACGCCACCACCACCATCACCGGAACGGGAATCCAGCCCACCGAGCCCGCCCCCCAGAAACGAAACCCAGGGGGCAGCTCCGAAATCGGGAACCCGCCGCAAATGACTAGAGCCAGCCCGCGCGCCACGTTCATCATGCCCAGCGTGGGGATGAACGGATGCGGCAGGTGCAGTTTGGTCAGCAGTATGCCGTTGACGCTGCCCAGCCCGCCGCCGATCGCGAGCGCCGCCAGCACCGCCACCGCCGGCGGCACGCCGGCTTTCAGCAGCAGCGCCACCAATACGCAGCTCAGCCCCAGAATCGACCCCACCGACAGGTCGATCCCCGCGGTGATAATCACCACCAGTTGCCCCAGCGCCAGCAGCGCGTTGACCGCCGACTGCCGGAACACGTTGATCAGGTTGTCGAAGGTCAGGAAGTGATCCGAGAGCGTCCCCAGCGCCGCGCACAGCGCCACCAAGCCCAGCAGCGGGCCGAACCGCCGCATCAGCGCCGCCACGCTCACTGGGCGCCTCCCGTCGCGAGCTGCATGATCCGTTCCTCGGTGGCCTCCGCGCGCGCCAACTCTCCGGCCGTCCGCCCGCGGTGCATCACCACAATCCGGTCCGCCAGGCGCAGAAGCTCCTCCAGTTCCGAGGACGCCACCAGCACCGCCGCGCCCCGGCTGGCCAGCCCCCGCACCAGGTCGTAGATCTCCGCCTTCGACCGCACATCGATGCCGCGCGTCGGTTCATCCAGCAGAAACACGCGCGCCCCCGCGTACAGCCATTTCGCCAGCACGGCCTTCTGCTGGTTGCCGCCGCTCAGGTAGAGCACCCGCTGATCCAGGCCCGCCGCCTTGATGCGCAGTTCCCCCAGCAACCGCCCGGCCGCCTGCCGTTCCCGGGCCGCGCGGATAAACCAATGTCCGCGCCCGTTGGCCAGCGCGATGTTGTGGTGCAAGGTGGCCCCCAGCACCAGACCCTTGGCCTTGCGGTCGTCCGGCACCAACGCCATGCCGTGCCGGATCGCGTCCAGCGGCCTGCGCACCTTCACCGGCCGCCCGTTCACAAAAATCCGTCCGCTCTGCTTGCCGATCCCGAACAGCCACTCCAGCAGCTCCGTCCGCCCCGAACCCGCCAATCCCGCGAGGCCCACAACCTCGCCCCGCCGCACCGCGAAACACGCCGGTCCCTCGACGCGTATGGCCTCTTCGCCCTGCACCGCGGCGGCCGCCTGGTGGCCAACTTCGCCATTCAGTTCGGTTCCCACCATGGCCCGCACCAGCCCGTCCACGCTGGCCCCGGCCACTTCCGTGGTCAGCACGCGCTTGCCATCCCTCAGCACCGTCACCCGATCCGCCACCTGGAAGATTTCCTTCAGGCGGTGAGTGATGAAGATCACGCCCACGCCGCGCTCCCGCAGGTTGCGAATCGACTGGAATAGTCTCTCGGCGTCCCGCTCCGCCAACGGCGCGGTGGGCTCGTCCATGACGATCAGCCGGGCGCGGAACGCCAGCGCGCGCGCGATCTCCACCAGTTGCCGCTCCGCCAGGCTCAGGTCCGCCACCCGGCGCCGCGGGTCGATGCCGTGCCCCAATCCGTTCAGCAGCTCGCGCGCCCGGTCGTGAATCTCGCGCCACCGCACCCACCCGTGCCCTGCCGGATGGCGGCCCAGGAAGATGTTCTCCGCCGCGCTCAACTGCGGCGCCAGCGCCAGTTCCTGGTGTACGAAGGCGATGCCCAGCTCCCGCGCCTCGCGCGGCGACCGCGGGCGCACCGGCTGGCCTTCCCACAGCATTTGCCCCGCGTCCGCGGCCACGATGCCGCTGACAATGTTCATGAGCGTCGACTTGCCGGCGCCGTTCTCCCCCACCAGCGCATGCACTTCACCCGCGCGCACATCGAAGTCCACTCCTTCGAGCACTCGGACGCCGCTGAACCACTTCGAAATGCCCCGCAATTCCAGAAGCCGCTGCAAGTGTGTTCAGAATAACATGCCTCCGAAACCCGTCCCGTACGCGCAAGAATTTTCACCGCAGAGACGCGGAGACGCGGAGAAAAAAAGATAAAAAGACCTCTACCTCCCGTGTTCCGCCGGAGGCGCCAGCCCAACGCTTCCCTCTGCTTCCTCTGCGCGCCAACCCGAGGGCTCGTGTAGTGCCACAAATCTCCTACACACCTCTTACCCTGCCTTCTCTTCTCCGCGTCTCTGCGTCTCTGCGGTAAATTCTCGTCACCTCTACCTCCCGTGTTCCGCCGGAGGCGCCAGCCCAACGCTTCCCTCTGCTTCCTCTGCGCGCCAACCCGAGGGCTCGTGTAGTGCCACAAATCTCCTACACACCCTTCTTACCCTGCCTGCTCTTCTCTGCGTCTCTGCGTCTCTGCGGTGAATTCTCCTCTTCTGGAGTAAAATGGTACATATCTGGGGGGACCACACCATGGCTCAAAGCCTCGACCAGTGGGACGATTTTGTCGCCGCCCGCTACCGTCCCGGTAAATCCGAAGACCAATTCCGCAACTACTCCGCCGATGCCACCCCCGGCGTGGCCGAGTTCTATCGCCAGAATCACGCCGGCCAGACGGTCGAATTTGTCCGTGCCAAGCGCGCCCAATACCTGGCGCTCGAGCGCGGCAGGAGGAGCATCTGGGAAGCCGCCGAGTACCTCAACACCCTGGTCGACAACAGCGATCCCGATACCGACCTCTCCCAGATCGAGCACCTGCTGCAAACCGCCGACGCCATTCGCCGCGACGGCCACCCGCGCTGGTTCGTCCTCGCCGGCCTGGTTCACGACCTGGGCAAGGTCCTATGCCTCTACGGCGAGCCGCAGTGGGCCGTGGTGGGCGATACTTTCCCCGTCGGCTGCGCCTGGTCCGACCAGATCGTCTTCCCCGAGTACTTCGCCGCCAACCCCGACAGCCGCGTCCCGGAGTATCAAACGCCGTGCGGCATCTACCAACCCCATTGCGGCCTCGACAAAGTCCACCTCTCCTGGGGACACGACGAGTACATCTACCACGTCACCCGAAACTACCTGCCGGTGCCGGCGCAATACATGCTGCGCTATCACTCCTTCTACCCCGCCCACAAACATGGCGCCTACCGCCACCTCATGAACGCGCACGACGAGCAGATGTTCGAATGGGTGCGCAAGTTCAACCCCTACGATCTGTATTCCAAAGGCCGGGAGCGCCCCAACCTCGATGAGGTGAGACCGTACTACGAAGACCTGGTAGCCGAGTTCTTCCCCGCGCAGCTTGATTGGTAGCGGGCAGCCCAGCTCAATTGATGTTGTATCGCGCCCGGACCATCGCGAAATCCATGCTTCCCGACCGGCCGTCCCATACCGCGCGGCCCACGCGCGAATACTGAACCGACAGCAGCAGGTTTCCCCGCAGACTCGGCATGGCTCGCTGGTGGTTGACGCCTACGGTCCACTCGGAAACCAGACGGTTGTCGGCCGAACGCGAACCGTACACCGCGCCGCCATACGAGTAGATCTCCAACTTGTGGGGCAGCCGCACTTCCACGCCTTCGATGGTGGCCAGCCCATTGACGCCCGCCGGAACCACGTTCATGGCCTCTTCCGCGCACCGCTTGGCCCAAAACTGCTGGGTAACAATGCTCAGCCGCCGGCCAACGCCGATGGACGCCGAAGGGCTGATGCCGCGGCGTCCCTGGCGGCCGGTCAGGGCGCTCAGCTCGAGATGGGTCCGCTCCCCGTCGTGGGCGAGCTTGGAGACCACATTGCCGTTGGTCTCCCACGCCGCCGCTACTTTGTACTGGCCTCCCGTGTAGGCCGCCCGAATCTGGCGCACCCGGGGGCCCGCCAGCCCCACGTGGTAGCCGGGGTCGACCACGTCCGTATTCATGACTCCCTGGTCGCTCTCAATACCCGTGCGGTTGGGACGCAGCAGGCTCCACGCCTGGCCGCCCAGCACCTCCCAGTGGCCCACCGTCAACTGGCCCCAATACTGCCGCCAACGGTACGGGCTTTGTCCGGCGGCGAAGTTCATGAAATCGGCTTCCAGGTAGCCCGTCAGCTTCACCCCGCCGGCGGACCAGTCGCCGCGCAGCATCGGTCGCGAATGGCGCAAGGTGCCGATGGTCTGGCCGTCGGTGTCGGCCAGCGGTATGTGCCCGAACTTGGTGGAGACCGAGTCGCAGGTGGCGGCGGAACGAGACATCCCGATCAGGTCGACAAACCCGAACGGGTGGAGCGTGAGAGCGCCCCAATGAATGTAGGCTGGTGCATCCGCCGGATCGCCGTCCGCGGCGCGGGCCACTCGACCGCCGAGGGCCCACAGAAGCGCCACGCAGAAGGCAGCGCGCCAGATGTTCCGAATCGAGATCTCCTGTAGATCGGGCGCGGCTAGTTCCGCACCACCAATTTGTCCGTCGCCAGGTTCTCGTACTCGTCCGCGACGCGCACCGCGATGGTGTGCTCGCCCGGCCCGGCGTCTGTAATCAAATTGTAATCCAAATCCAGGGAATCCGAAAGCTTGGTCACCGGCACCACCACCGTCCATTCGCCGCCATCCAGCGAGTACTCGGCTTTGGAGATGTTATTCAGCGCGTCCGCCGCGTGCCAGCGGACCTCGATCTTGCCCCCCGTCCGCGTGCCGGCCAAGCCGGTGATCTTGGGCGGCGTGTTGTCGATCCAGAACGCCTCGCTCTCCAGGCGCGCCGTCAGCGCCTCCGAGGGCGAATTGCCGGGCGCGTCCGACGCCGTAATGCGCAGGCGGTATTCGCCGTCCGGAAAAGCCGTGGAATCCCACGAAATGTACTTCTCCGCCACCTTGTCCTTGAGCGGCTTCCACTCCGTCTCGCTCGCGCCGCGGATTTCCACGGTGTAGATCAGCGCGTCGCCGTTGGGGTCCGACGCCAGCCAGCGCGCCCCCATGTACCCCTTGGCGAGCTGCATCGCCGGCGTGGTGCTGGTCGCGTCGATCGCAAACGCCGGCGCCGGGCGCCTTCCCAGCGGCGGCAGATTGAGCGTCTGCTGCGCGGAACCGAGCAGTGTCGCCGGCGCCGGGAATTTGTAGTTGGGCGGCGTCAGCCCAATCTCATCGATGCGCGGCTCGACATTTTTCGGCAGGTACGCCACATCCACCGATTCCAGTTCCGGCGATTGCCCCGCGCTATCGGCCGTCAGCGTGGCCTTCCACTGCACGAACCGCGCCGCAGGCGAACCCACGCGCCCGCCCTTCGTCTCCGTGATGGGCGGCGAGAATGCGCTCCAGTTCTTCTGCGGCTGATCCAGGTTGCCGCTGCGCGTCGAGATGCCCACCTTGCCGCCGTTCAATTTGGCCTCGAAGCTCAACCGGCCCCACAGGGAATACATGCCCGCGTCGAAAACGTCGCTCTCGATGCTGCCCTCGCGCTCCACCCCCGGGCCAATCTCATACACCTTGCCGGCGTTTCCCGTCGCCGCAAATAGACTCCCTTGCCGCCCCACCTGAAATGCCGTCACCTGGGTGGCCGGCACGGTCAGCAGCGCCGTCCACTCGGTGGGCGATTCGATCCGGTACACATTGCCCTTGTTCCCCGTGCCCAGCACCGCGCGGCCCGCGCCATCGAACGCGATGGCGTACACTACGTCCTGCGCGTGGCTCCAGATCCGCCGCGGATTGCCGTTGGTCTCGATGCGGTACACTTCGCTGCCCCCGGCCACCCCCGCGGGCGCCCCCAGCGAAGCGGGCGGTTGAGCCGCGGGCCGGGCCACCGGCGCCGGAGTTCCGGGAGCATTCACGGTGACTGTTGCCATGGCCTGCGCGGGCGCCGCCAAGGCGGGCGCGGCCACGGGCGTGGGCACAGCCGCCTGCTTCGCGCCCACCGCCGCCGCGTAGACGGCCCCGTCGCTCCCGACCGCCACCGCCGTCACTTCCCGCTTGGGCGTCTGGTAGATCACGAAACCTTCGCCCGCCGGCGACACCCGCACCACCAGGCCGCCCGGTTCCGTCCCCACAATCACGCTGCCACTCGAGTCGATGGTCATGGACCGCACGTGCGTCTCATCGCTCTTGAAGAACACCGCGCCCTTGCCGTCGGGCGCCACGCGGTGGATCTCGCCCGGATCGCCCGTGGCCACGAACAGGTTCCCCCCGGCATCGAACCCCAGCGCCCAGATGTACTTCGACTTGGGATCGTAGAACACTTCCGGCTTGCCGCTGCCCGCGATGCGATAGACCTTGCCATCCGGCGAAGTGGCCGCGTAGACCCGGTCCTTGGAATCCACCGCGATGGCGTGGATCTCCAGCGCGTCCAGGTCCGCCAGCAACTTGCCCTTGCCATCCGGCGGGATGCGGTACAGCTTCGCCCCGTTGCCGCCGCCCGCGTAGAGGACGCCTTTGGAATCCCGCGCCAGCGCCCACAGATAGGCCGACGAGGTGTCGAACACCTCCCGCGATAGCGGCGCCAGCGTAAGCCGCCCATCGCTGCGCAGCGACAGGTTCTTGAGGATGCCCTTCTCGAAATCCGCGAACTCCCCCTGCGTCCACGTCCGCGTCTGCCCCGCAAAAAGCGCCGGCGCCAGCACGCACCAGAGCGCGAAAACCCGGTGACAGACGGAACGTTTCCCGGTTTTTCCGGCTCGCAAACTGGGAAACGTTCCGTCTGTCACCGGGTTTTTGAGTGGTGTCTTGGTCATTTGAATGTACCGGTCGCTTACTTCACGTGGATGCGCAGCGAGTAGCTGCCGCTCACTACGTAATCGAACGGCAGGGCCATCTGCTCCGTGGCCGTCTCCGGCGACGTGAACAGCGAGCGGTTCGACGCCCGCCCCGCCTGCATCACGTTCAGCACCGAGGCCGGCAGGCTCGGCAGCGTCTTGTCGTCGTAGTATGCCGTGGGGCTCGCCTCCACCAGCGACACGTACAACTTGTTGTTGGTGCGCTCCTGGTTGAGCAGCGAAACCGTCTCCGGCAGGTCGATAAACCGGTTCATCGCGCCGGCGATGTTCTGCATGCGATTCACCGTGTCGGCGTCGCTCAGCAGAATGCGGTGATCGCCCTTAGCCAGGCCGATGGGAATTTTGACTTTGAATTCGCGCTGCAGCGGTTCGCCCCGGTACGGCCGCAGGAAGACCTTCACCGGGACCTCGTCGCCCGCCTGCACCTCGGGCGTCGCCACCCAGGCGTTCTCGATGGCCGCCACGCGCCGCTCCGGCAGCAGGTCCACCGTCACCGTCACGCGCGTCACGTCGGGAGGGTTCACGTTGTTCAGATAGAGCCGGTTGAGCTTTTCCCCGAACCACCCCGCCAGCATCAGCGGCGCGGGCATGGGCACGTCGCCGGAAGCCTGCATGGTAGAGAGCGATACATTCCGCTGGCCCGTCAGCTCCACCTTCCCGTTCAACCGGTAAGTGGCTTCATCCACGAATTCGTTGAGGCCCGAGATGGAATTGTAGAGCGTCAGCATCATGAGGTAGGGCGTCCACTTCTGCTGCACGAATACGTTGAAGTGGAAATCCTTCTCCCCGCGGACCGCCTCCGCGGCATCGAGCGACCGCACCTTCATGGTCACCGGGATCATCTCCGACCGCGCTCCCAGCACGCCCATGATGCCGCTATGCCGGTCCTGGTGCAGCGACCCCACGATTTCCGTGGCGTTGGCGAACTTGTTGGGCTGGTAGGTCGATGAGAGCGTCATCAGCACTTCGCCCTTGCTCATCGGCATATTGACCGGGCCGAGGTTGAAGAACGAGTGCCCGAACGCCAGCACGCGCTTGCCGTCGTTGTAGGTCACGGTTCCCAGGCCGGTGACGCCCATGTCGCCATCCACCAGCACGCCCGCCACCGCTTCTCCGGGGTTCAGCGAATGTTCCCACCCCGCCGCCGGCTGGTTGGTATCGAGCGCCGCGCCCGCGCCTCCCCCCTGCGCCGCCGTGATGCCCAACTGCTGGAACATGGGCCCGAATGCGCGCAACGTGCTCTCCGTGAATCCCGAGAACACCAGCGGCGCCTCGATGGGAACCATCATCGGCATCGCTCCCCCCGCCCCTACCACCTGTCCCAGCAACTCGCCGGGCACCGCCACTTCGCGGTCGCGCGCCTGCACTTTGTCGGGCGTGCGCGCATCCTCCGGCCGCGAGCGGTCGAAATCGTTGATCTCCAGCATCAGCTCGATGGGTGTGATCCCGCAAATGGCGTCCGGAGAGAACACGCTCAGCCGCAGCGCCACCGCGCCAATCAGTTTCCCGCCGACATACACCGGGCTGCCGCTCATGCCGCCCGCCACGTTGGTGCGGATGGCCTTGCCCCCCATCTTGCCCAAGATGATATCCTGCTTCGGTCCCCAGGCATTCTTCCACAGCCCCACGATCTCCACCGGAACCGCCTCGGCCTCGGTGCCTTGAAACACCGTCCAGGCGGTCGCCTTCATGCCCGGCTTGATCTCGCTCAGCCGCATGATTTCGACCTTCCCGGCCACCGGCCGCGGAGCAGGCGCATCCGCCGCGCAAACGGGGAGCGCGACGGCCGCGAAGGCAAACACTACCGCGGCATTCCGTATGTTCATGGGGTCAAAAGCTCCAGTTGGTCCCATTGTACTATGCGCCGCCGCCCCAGCCTCGCTATCCTGGATGCTGGAGCCGTATCCCGTGGAATCCACTTACGTCATTGGAATCGATCTCGGCACCACCAACTCGGCGCTGGCCTTCGCCGCCATCCTGCCGGACGCCGACGCCTTCGCCCCCGCCAACGTGCAGATGATGGCGATCCCTCAGCTCACCAACCCCGGCGAGGTCCGCGACCAGGACCTGCTGCCCTCGTTTCTCTACCTGCCCGGCAGCTCCGACTTTCCCCCTGGATCCCTGGCGCTGCCCTGGGACCCCGACCGCAATTTCGTGGTGGGGCAGTTGGCGCAGAAGCGCGGCGCGGAAAATGCCGGCCGGCTGGTCTCCTCGGCCAAGAGCTGGCTCTCCCATTCGGCCGTGGACCGCACCGCCCCGCTGGTGCCGTTTCGCGCTCCCGAAGGCGTCGACAAGATCTCGCCCGTGGAAGCCAGCCGCCGCTACCTCGAACACCTCAGCCAGGCTTGGGATTTCCGCATGCCGGAGGCCCCCTTCGCCGATCAGCAGGTACTGGTGACGGTGCCGGCTTCCTTCGATGCGGTGGCGCGCGAGCTCACGCTCGAAGCCGCTCAACAGGCCGGCTACCGCAACCTCGCCCTGCTCGAAGAGCCCCAAGCCGCCTTCTATGCCTGGATCGAACGCCACCCCGACTGGCGCGAGCGCGTCGAGGTGGGCAATCTCATCCTGGTGGTGGATATCGGCGGCGGCACTACCGACTTCACCCTGATCGCCGTCACCGAACGCTCGGGCGAGCTCACCCTCGACCGCGTGGCCGTCGGCGAGCACCTTCTGCTGGGCGGCGACAACATCGACCTGGCCCTGGCGGGCGCGGTTTCGAGTCGCCTCGCCGAAAAGGGCACCCGCATCGGCAGCCGCCAGTTCCAGACCCTCTGGGGCAACTGCCGCCTCGCCAAGGAAAAACTCCTGGAACCCGGCTCCAAGCTCCGCGAGCAGCCCGTCACCATTCTCGGCAAAGGCAGCGGCCTGGTGGGCGGCACCATCAAAGCCACCCTCGGCCGCGACGACATCGATGGCGTTCTGAGCGAGGGATTCCTGCCGTCCGTGGCCAGCACCGATATGCCCGAACGCCAGCGCCGCGCCGGGTTGCAGGAAATCGGCCTGCCGTATGCGGCCGATCCGGCCATCACCCGCCACCTCGCGCGCTTCCTGCGCCAGCAGGCCGCCACCGCCGAGCACGGAGCCGTCCGCCGCGGCCCCAGCGGCCTCGCCTGCCCCACCCACGTGTTGTTCAACGGCGGCGTCCTCCGCGCCGGCCTGGTGCGCGAGCGTCTTCTGGCCACTCTCGATTCCTGGCTTGCCGCAGAGGGTTTGCCTCCGGTCGTTCCGCTCGGCGGCGAAGACCTCATGCACGCCGTGGCCCGTGGCGCCGCTTATCATGGCCTGGCTCGGCGCGGCCGCGGCGTGCGCATCCGCGGCGGCGTCCCGCGCGCTTATTACGTGGGCATCGAGACCGCCATGCCCGCCGCGCCCGGGTTCCCGGCTCCTCTCAAAGCCCTCACGGTGGTGCCCTATGGCATGGAGGAAGGCACCGATGTGCGCATCCCCGGCCGCCAGTTCGGCCTGGTAGTGGGCGAGCCCGCCGAATTCCGCTTCTTCACTTCCGCCGCCCGCAAGAACGACCAGCCCGGCGATCTCATCGAAGATTTCCACGGCGAGTTGGAGGAACTCTCCCCCATGGAAGTGACCTTCGGCGCCGGCGAATCTTCCACCGAAGTGGTGCCGGTCTCCTTCGAAACCGTAATCACGGAGACCGGCCTGTTACAGCTCTGGTGCGTAGCCCGCGACACCCGCCGCTGGAAGCTGGAGTTCAACGTGCGCGAACGGCGCTCGCCGGCGTAACCCTGTGGGGCGGATCATCGCCTCGCGGGGTCTGCTAACCCTCGCCAGCCGCCGCTGTCACTGTATTCAACGCGCCTCGGCAGGACAGGCCCGCTTCTGAAGCCCTCACCTACATTCTCACTTTCATGCAGCCGCGATGGTCTGTCGGGGTACAATTAATTCTCGATGATTATCTCCAGGCTGGTGCTCAAGAACTGGCGTAACTTTCGGGCCTTTGACGTTTCGTTTAGCGATCGGGTCATCATCATCGGTCCGAATGCTTCGGGCAAGTCAAACCTCCTGGATGCCATCCGCTTCCTGCGCGATATCGCTCATCCCGGCGGCGGACTCCAACGCGCCATCACTCAACGGGGAGGCCTTTCCAGAGTGTGCTGCCTGGCTGCCCGCCGAGAGCCCGATGTCGAAATCGAGGTCGAGTTGTCCGAAGGCGGATCGGCCCCGGAATACAAATATGCAATAGGAATCCATCAACAAGTGCGCGGGTACCGCCAACCGGTTTTGCGGTACGAGAAAGTGTGGAAGAACGGGGTGTTACTGCTCAATCGCCCCGACGGGCAGGATTCTGAGGATGTGCTTCGTTTGACACAAACGCACCTGGAGCAGATCAGCGCCAACTCGGCGTTTCGGCCGATCGCTCGCCTCTTCGATTCCATCCGTTACCTGCACGTGGTGCCCCAACTTTTGCGTCATCCCGAGGCCTTTCAAGGTCCCGCCGTCCCCGAAGATCCGTACGG
>Ga0182021_10001038_pt1 | contig 31582 bp, 27 predicted proteins | sample 612E3MmetaG_FD_120493 | JGI IMG/M metagenome (GOLD analysis project Ga0182021, IMG submission 120493) | Permafrost microbial communities from Stordalen Mire, Sweden - 612E3M metaG (Illumina Assembly) | ecosystem: Environmental > Terrestrial > Soil > Wetlands > Permafrost | place: Sweden... | reverse complement strand
CCCAAGTCTTCAACCGTAAGGTGATTGGTGGGCATGACGGGGTGGAGAAAATCCCACCGGCTAAAGTCCACTTTGTGGGGGTCAATCCAGTTATTCTTAAGCGCTTTTTTCCAAACCGGTGAATTGGGCGCCGGGGTCACATAACCAACCCAGAGGATGTCCGGGTCAACCTCGTCGGTAAATTCGTATCGCTGCTTGATAATCCGTTCGTCATCATAGTCAAAGCCCATCATAATGTCCGCTACTACGGCAATATTATTTCTCCGGAGAATTTCGATGGTCTTTTTGATCTGGTCAATGGTGATCCCTTTTGCGATCTTTTTCAGTTCCTCGGGTGTGGTAACTTCAATGCCAAAGACCCCGGTAAATAGTCCAGACTCTTTCATTAAAGGAAGGATTTCCTCGCAGTTAATCCAGTCCACTGCTCGTCCTAAGGAAACCCACTTGATCGGAATATTTTTCTTAAGCTTAAGCTCGCAAAACCGCTTAACCCGCGCGGGATCAACATTGAAGTTATCATCCTGGATAACTACAACCTTAACCCCATATTGTCGGTGAAGGATTTCCAGCTCGTCAATGACCCGTTCGGGAGATTTAGCGCGCCACTTAAGGAAGTCTTTGGGAGAACGTGGATCATACTGGTCCCATTCATAACAAAAAGTACAGGCGGAAGGGCATCCCCGCGAGGTAACCATTTCTACAAACGGCTTCCAGTGTGTGTGCCCTACATAGCGATCCATGGGATAGAGATCGTAGGCCGGAAAGGGGAGTTTATCCAAGTCTTCTGACAAGACCTTGTGAGGTCCCATCACGATTTTTCCATTGATCCGGGACGTAACCCCGGCGATCGCGGTGAGGTCTTTACCATTATGGAGTGCGTCAACCAGGTCATAAAACGATTCTTCTTCGCCCATGACCACACAATCAACGGCGGGATTATCTTCTAAGGTCTCGACAGGCATGGCTGAATACCAGAGCCCGCCCAAAACAATTTTGGTTTTCGGCAGAGCCGCTTTAATTAATGCGGCGGACTCATTAAAATGAGCGATAATCCCATAACCACCGTACGAATGGAGCATATCACCAATAACCACCAAATCCGGATTTTTCTCCTTGACTTTTTCAACCATTTCTTCTTTTGATATATCCAAAGCCTTGCAGTCCAAAACCTCTATATCCCGATATCCTTTTTCCCGAATATAAGCGGCCCATTGAGCGTAAAGCTGGTTAGGGGCTAAGTGTTTTCCATGGGTTGCCCAGGCCCCAACTCTGGGCATTACAAATAGAATTTTCATGCCACCTCCTTTTTTTCAATGACGATAACTGTGTTAATGCCTCCTCGGCCCCGTGAAATTATGAGTGCTTTATTGATCTCTTTCTCGTGAGCCTTATTGATTATGTAATTGAGACCCTGAGGGTCAGGTGCCTCAACATTAATCATTGGGGGAACTGCATTGTGCTCCATTGCTAAGATGGTCGCAATGAGATCTACCGCACCTGATGCGCCCAACAAATTTCCAAACATTGATTTAGGACAACTAACGGGGATGGTTTTTGCCTTCTCTCCGAAAACGTGTTTTATGGCTTTTGCTTCGCTTTGGTCCCAAACCTCCACGGCGAAGCCGTCTAAGCTTATATAGTCAATTTCATCGGGCGTTATCTCTGCTTCATTTAAAGCCATAAGTATCGCCCGGGCTAATTGGTTGCCGCTTGGATCAGGGTTAATCCGATCTTTGCCATCGCAGGTATTCCCAACTCCCGAAATAACTGCCAAGATATTTGATCCCCGCGCCTCAGCCCGATCAATGTTTTCCATCAGGACGACCCCGGATCCTTCTCCGATCACAAAGCCCTGCCGATTTTTGTCAAACGGTCGATACGCTTTATGCGGATAATCGTTGTATTCCGAAATACCTCCATAGGTATTGCAGCATAAGAGGGCATAGGGAGTAACCGGGGCTTCCGTGCCGCCGGCTAAGATCATATGGAGTTTCCCCTTCACCAAGGTATCACGCGCATAGCCCACGGCCATTAAAGAGCTCGCGCGGTCAGCTACCACGGTTTTGCTGAAACCTTTTATCCCGTAATAGATGGAGACTTGTCCCTGGGGGGCAGCAGGAAACCACGCCGAAGCCATATAAGGAGATACCCCCTCGCGACCTTCGATGTAAAGGTCGCGCAGTTCGGTCTCGGCATAAAGCCAGCCTCCCAGGGCATTGCCTAAAAATATCCCTACCATGTTTGGATCTTCTTGTCTAATATCCATCTTCGCATCTTCAAGCGCCATCTCGGAGGCAACCAAGGCCATATGAGAGAAAAGGTCGATCTTTTTGAGGAGGCGTCGCGATAATAAGCTGTAGTTCTCCAAATCATCGATCTGTCCCGCAATATGGGAGGGATACCGGGAAGCATCAAAACGAGAGATCTTCTCGACAAAAGAGCGCCCGGATTTGATGTTTGCCCAAAACTGTCGCTTGCCAATACCCGGAGGAGCTACGATTCCTATCCCGGTAACCGCTACCTTTTTCATTAGTTCGTATACCTCGTTATAATGAGAGACGAATGAATACCCGAAAATCCACTGCTGGTCTTCAAAATAGCATCAACCTTTTTTTCCCGACAGCAATTCGGGATATAGTCCAAATCGCAAAGCGGATCGTTCTTTACCTGGTTGATCGTTGGCGGGAGGAGATTCTTTTCAAATATCATCGCGCCAATAACCAACTCAACCGCATTCGCTGCCGCGAGGGGATGCCCGATCATGGATTTCATAGAGCTTATCGGCAGGTTATACGCATAGTCGCCAAAGACCATCTTGTAGGCGTTGGTCTCAAAGACATCATTCATCCGCGTGGAGGAACCGTGGGCATTAATATAATCGATTTCATCGGGCCGCAGGCCCGCATCTTTAAGCGCTAACCTGATGCAGTCAGCCATCGCCGTGCCGTCGGCAGGTAGGTCAGTCATATGAAAAGCATTGCAACTGGTGCCGAATCCAGCCACCTCACAGTAGATTGTTGCCCCGCGTTTTAAAGCATGGTTAAGCTCTTCTAAAATTAAAATCCCGGCGCCTTCAGAAATAACAAATCCATCGCGGCCATTGTCAAAGGGCCGGCTGGCGGCTTCGGGATCATCATTGCGAGCGGAGAGGACATTAACAACATCAAAGGCACCAAAGGTGATTGGAGTAATGGGGGCTTCCGCTGCCCCGGTAATCATGATGTCCTGCTTGCCGTCTTGAATTATTTCTAATCCATAACCCAATGAATCGGTTCCCGCGGTACATCCGGTCGACAAGGTGTTACAGATCCCCTGAAGCCCGTATTTGCTTGAAACCTCGATGGAAGGAGTATTAAACATGGCCGCGTCATAGAGGTCGGGCCTGACCTTGGAAGGGTCAATGGGATTTTTCCCATTATCGGTCACAAAGGAGAACTCTTCCTCCATATACTTGGTGCCGCAAATGGCATTGGCTAAGCAGACACCAATCCGCTCAGGATCTTCTTGCGCAAAATTAAGGCGGCTGTCTTTGTACGCCATTTCAGCCGCTACCACGGCAAACTGGACATATCGATCCATCCGCATGGCGTCATCATGGCTGAGACCATGGTGAAAAGGATCAAAATCTCTTATCTCTGCCGCAATTTGCGATTTAAACATGGAGACATCAAAATAATCTACTTTTCTTACCGCGGATTTGCCCGACATCATCGACAAAAACGCTTCATCCTTGCCAATGCCATTGGGGGAGAGCACTCCTATCCCCGTAACGACGACACGTTTTTTTTTCATTAATCTTTTGCCTCCTCTAATCTGGTGACTTTAAAGACAATATTTCCGTTATCCGGGCAGGTAACGGTATCGATACTGTTGGGGTTATCCATAAAGAAAAATTTTGCTCCAAAGTTAAGCGCAAAAAGGGCTGGAAAAGCGGTATGGAAAGCGGCACCGCAGAATTCCGGTATCGCTTTAAGCCCCACGGTCTCAAAGGTATCTCCTACCTTATATCCATAGTGGCAATATCCTTTGGTTTTGACCACTTCAAGCATCATCTTCTTAGGATGTGGCCCCTGATAAGTTGGGTCTTTTGGAATAACGTCAACTTTGCCTTGTTTATCCAGAATCTCAGCAAGAAATTCAAGCTTTCCTCCATCGGGACAGGTTACGGTTAACGAACGCTGGTTATCCCGAAAAGGAAACCTGGCACCAAAGCTGAGCGCATAGATGACGGGGAAAAGCGCATGGGCTAAGCCCAAACAAAAATATTGCGGTGGATGGGTAAAGTCATCGAGCAAAAGTTCATCACCCACCTTATAACCGTGATAACAATCTCCGTATACATTGAGGACCGTAAGCTTTAACTTAGGGAATGGTGTATCGACCATACAAGAGTCCTTATTTTTCACGTAATGTTTTATTCAAAATTTTGTCACTATCATTTTCTGGTTAAGGCTGCTCTGGCTCAGGGAATAAGTTTCTCGGTTTCTGCTAATAACGTTTCCTTGCTGAAAAAAATATTGGTTCGTTCAACCTCATGCACCATCTCAACCAATTTTTGGTTCAGTGGTGCAGTTAACGCGTTTTCTTTAGCCAGGTTGACGATTTCTCCGTTGATGAAATCAATTTCCGAAGAACGGTCTCGTTTGATGCTTTGCAATATTGATCCGTAGAGGGGTTCCTTACTTAAATTAACCATGATCCCCGAAAATATTTTAGCGGCTTCATCAATAGGCATTGCGGTTAAGCCCGTCAAGCGCTCCCGAGGAAAGTCGGGTAAGGACGTTAACTTTACTTCCGATTTAGTTACAATATGTAATCCTTCTTTCCAGATGCCGATACTTATGCGGCTTACTTGTTGATTTATAAATGCTTCTTGCATACTCATGCCTAATATGGCGGGGATACAGTTATTAGCATTAACAAAGATCTTGAGATATTTCATGCCCCGGATATCATCAGTGATAACAATAGGAAAAATTTTATTGAGCACGACCTGTAAAGTATTTACCAAACTGTCATTAGGCCCAAACATTTTGCCGATGATCCAAGTGCCGTCAAAGTTATGAATAACCTTTCCTTCCTCTAAAGAGGTCGCGCCAAACATGACGATACTGGAAATAATATTTTTCTCAGGAAGGTGCTGGGCAACAATAGAGTCAGCTTGAACCCCATTTTGAGTAGTGAGTAAACAAGTTTCTTTGAGAAAAGCATGATTATCCTCGAGTGCTTTTCCTAGGTCTTGAGTCTTAACTGCGAGAATAGCGACGTCCGGCTTCTCCTGCAGGCGCTCCCTGACTTCAAGATTAACGCGTGTTTCTCCTCGCACTCCGGAGATCATCAAGCCATTTTTTTTGATCGCTTCAACAGTGCGAGAGCGGCCAATTAAACATACCGTTTCATTGTTAAGCCAGAGATATCCGGCGACGACATTGCCGATTGCTCCGGCACCTATGACTGCGATCTTCATTTTATTTGGGGAATCCATATTTTCTGTAATCAAACCCCGTGTGTTCTAAGAGTCGCACCATCATGCTGTAGAATGGTTTCGGTACCTCTGAGAAAAAAGCGCTGATCACATCGTGGTCTTCAACTAAATGTGACCCTCTTGCTTGAGCATTCTCCTCCGCTTTTTTAGTGGCAAAAACTTGCGCTAACCCCCGATGAAAGACAGGGAGTTTAGCGATCATGAGTTCGAATTTTTTCTGAGTAATTTTTTCCCATTCCATCGTTGCACTCGTTGGCTAAAAGTGGTGAGGATTCTTTGCGAAAAAGGAAACACGGCGTAATTTGGAAAAAGAATGATCAGCCATAATGCTTTATGCTACTTTGCCCTTTTTCAGGGGGAAAGAAGACATGGCTAAAAGTCCGTGGCTAAATTTTTTAAGCAACCGATTCAAGTGACGTTGTTCCTCAGGTTCAAGGATCCCCACGATTTCTTTCCATTTTTTTTGGAAGATGGGGAGAATATCCTTATGAAGGATAATCCCTTTTGGGGTGAGTTTTGCTCGAATAATTCTCCGGTCCTCCGTGTCCCGGTCCCGATAAACGAACCCGCTTTTTTCCAAGCGGTCCATGACACCCGTGATGTTTCCTCCTGTGACCATGAGCCGTTCGCCGATTTCTCCGAGTGTTAAACCTTTGACTCGACCTAAACAAACCAAAATGTCGAGCTGAGGCAGAGTAAGGTTTTCTTTTTTCAGAGTTTTTTGAATCTCATGATAAATTAACTGGAAAGTCATATTAAGCCTTATCCAGAGAATAGTGGGGCGAAAGGACTCGCTCATTTTTTACCTAATTTATAAATATGTGATTATTATAAAGGGTTATAAATACTTTATAGTTAAAATATTAAGGTATAAAGTTTATCATTCAAGTTTAATATGTCAAGGAAAAAATTGGGAAAAAATATGAAGGCCGGAAAGTGTTTTTATTAACTTTTCTTGCGGATTTATTTAATAAAACCAAACGGCAGGATAGTTATATTTGCATTTTGTTGGTAGGTTCGCCCTCCTGTTTTTCTGATTTTTTGGGGGCAGGTCACTTTTTTCATATGCGAAGGCAAGAACATTGTTTCAAACGGGTCAGTTTATGATAGATTTTATGATAGATATAGAACTATGGCACTGTTTACTAAGAAAGCCTCGAATCAGGCAAATAGGGCTATTAGGTTTGTAAGTGCGCACCTTTCACAAATATGCAAACAACTTTCACTCAAGATATCAAATAGTGAAGCGGTTAAGATATACCCTGTTATAATTACAAACCTTTTTGATTTTACAGGGTTAGTAATAAATGGCGTTCCTGTATGCGATTTTAGTGCTTTAGGAAAGTTTGCAACGGGAAAATACGTTTATCGAACACTAAGAGGCAAAGAAGCCATAACTAGGGTGCCAGTCAAAGAATTATATAAAGATGATGTGCCCACTGCGGCTGAATTGCTAAGCCAGTTACGCACTCCTTTTCAGATAGAATATCAAGCTAAAAAACTCACGGTGACTTTTATAACTCAACCAATGACTAAAAAACTTAAACTAAAGATATTTGATGTTAAAGAAAGCGAAATTACTGATGAAGAATTTGAGACCGTCTGAAACTCCATTTGCGACACCCATAGTGTTTATGCGTTTCGGGCAGTGCGTGGGATTATCGCTGAATATTATTACCTCTAGTCGCCAATGAGGAAAGTTAATGTAGGGTAAAAAGGGTCAAATCTTTCTCCTTGACAAAAGAACCCAATTCACGAGGAAGGAATTTTCATTGAGGGACGTCTCCATTTTTGAGATGCCCCTGTTTTTTAAAACGCGATAAAATTCTATTATTTTTTCTACAACCTAATCTTTAATCATGGCAACTATTCTCATTACGTATCACTCACAGAGTGGAAACACGGAACAAATGGCTCAAGCTGTTGCTAAGGGAGCAAGAGAAATTGCTGACACAACGGTAATCATAAAGCGAGCCTTTGATACCCAAGTTGAAGACCTCATCGCATGCGATGGTTTAGTGATTGGCTCTCCCGAGTATTTAGGATACATGGCCGGAGCAGTGAAAGATCTTTTTGACCGAACTTATGAAGTGCTAAGGGGTCACCAACGAATTTTTCGGAAACCCGTTGCTATGTTTGTCAGCGCTGGAAATGACGGAAGCGGAGCCCTGAGGAATATGGAGAGAATTTGTATTGGATACCAGTTTAAGAAGGTGCAAGAGGCTATTGTCAGTAAAGGGCCGGTAACGGATGTTATCCTTGCCCTTTGTGAAGAGCTGGGAAGGATTATGGCTGCGGGATGCGGCACAGACATCTTTTAGCAGGGAGATAGGGACAGCCATAAATGAGGGAAAATAGCCCGTCCCTCTTTTCCCCCTTTATCCGCGATAAAATTCTTTTACTTTTTCTACAATATAATCTTGTTGCGCAATGGTTAGCTCGGGATAAATAGGCAGCGCCAGGGTTTCCCGCGCGGCTTTTTCGGATTCCGGAAATTCTCCTTCATGATATCCTAAATAGTGAAAACACTCTTGCAGGTGGAGTGGAATGGGATAATAGATCTCGGTCCCAATTCCTGCCTGGGTAAGAAACTTTTGAAGCTCATCCCGCTTTTTAACCCGAATGACAAATTGATTATAGATATGAAAGTTGCCTTCCGCCACTTTTGGTAAACCAACGAACTCATTTAAACCATTTTTCTGAAACCTCTCTCGATAATAATCCGCGTTTTTCCTTCTTTTAGCGGTCCATTGGTCAAGGTGTTTTATTTTAACCAGTAAGGCTACGGCCTGAAGGGCATCAAGACGGCTGTTTAAGCCGACAACCTTATGGTAGTATTTTGGTTTGCTGCCGTGCACTCTCAGTATTCCGACTTTTTCCGCCAAGGTTTCATTATCGGTGGTGACCATGCCACCATCGCCAAAACCTCCTAAATTTTTGGAGGGGAAAAAAGAAAAACAGCCAAACTCGCTCATGGCACCCCCTTTGCGTTCCTTATATCGTGCCCCAATGGCTTGAGCAGCATCTTCAACTACCGGTAATCCATGCTCGCGCGCGATCGCAAGGATTGGGTCCATGTCCGCGCACTGTCCATAGAGGTGGACGGGCATGATGGCTTTAATCTTTTCTTTAGCAGAGGCTGTTTTGAGTAATGTATCTATCTTATGGGGGGAAATATTGTAGGTTTCAGGGTCAATATCCACAAAAACAGGGAGAGCACCAAGCCGGGAGATGGAACCGGCGGTAGCAAAAAAAGTATATGGAGTGGTTATCACCTTGTTTCCATAGCCAACATTGAGAGCCAAAAGAGCAAGCAAAAGAGCATCAGAACCAGAAGCAACACCAACCGCGAATTTTGAACCCGAATACTTCGCTATTGCTTCTTCCAGTTTGACAACCTTTTCGCCTAAAATGAACAGTTGACTTTCCAAGACCTCATCAATTGCTGGTTTAATTTCATCACGGATGGTCGCATATTGAGCTTTTAAATCTAACAGAGGAATATGCATAATAGTTCTCCTTAGTCCAGTGCGCAGTGGTTAGTTAATAAGCATGTTTATTTCTAAAACCTTTCCAGAGGGTAAGCCACATAATTTTTACATCAAATCCGAGGGACCAGTTTTCTATATAAAAGATATCATATTCAATCCGTTTTTCAATCGAAGTGTTTCCTCGCCAGCCATTGACTTGCGCCCAGCCGGTTATTCCGGCTTTCATTTTATGACGGAGCATGTACCGCGGCACTCTTTCCTTAAATTGTTGGATGAAAAAGGGCCGTTCCGGCCGGGGGCCAACAATACTCATCTCTCCTTTTAATACATTAATCACCTGGGGAAGCTCATCCAGACTCATTTTTCTTAAAAAAGCGCCCAGTTTTGTTCTTCGCTTATCTTCTTCTTTAGCCCAGACCGGACCCGTAACTTTTTCGGCATCTTCCCGCATGGTACGGAATTTGAGCATCGCAAAAAGCTTTCCATCCAAACCCATTCTTTCCTGGCGATAAAATACGGGACCCGGAGAGGTTAGTTTGATAAGGATGGTAATGATGACCAATAAAGGGGAAAAGATGGTCAAAGTAATAATTGAAAACAGGATATCAAAACACCGCTTGAAAATTCGGTTCCATCCATAGAGGGGGGAATCTCGCAGGTTAATAATCGGGATGTTGTCAAGTTCCTCCACTCCACCGCGAAGACTTATATAGTCAAAAAAGTCAGGCACAATTTTTATATCTACCATTTCATCATCTATTGCTTCCATGATGGTCTTAAGGCGGAAATGCTCTTCTAAGGGTAAGGCCAGAACAATTTGATCAATATGATGAGTGGCAAGGACTTTTTTAATATCTTCATAGAGCCCTAATATGGGGGCATCGGAAACTTTGGTTGCCAATTTTTCCCTTCGTCGGGTAAGAAAGCCCGCTACCCGGAGCCCTAACTCAGGATGGCGGTTGATACTGCTGAGTATTTTTTGGCCAAGTTCGCCTGCGCCGACGATTAAAACAAATCTGAGGTTCAAGCCTTTTTCCCTGAGATAGCGGAGGAAGGCCCGCAGTCTTGACCGGGAAATAATAAGGCCACTGGTGCTCAAAACCCAAAAATAAAAAAACACCACGCGGGAATATTTATATTCTTTTACAAAATAAACCACGGTAATAAAAATCAGAATAGCCAGAAGAGAGGTCTTGATAATTTGAGTTGCTTCTTCAAAGAGAGAAACGATTCGCATTGGCGCATAAAGGCCAAAGACCCTCAAGGCAATCGTCCAGATAATTACCGCATAGATGGTAAGAGGCAAATAAACGCTCAAAGGAGGGGCGCTTTTATAAACAGGAATCACATACCCACCTACCCGGAGATAATAAGCCCCAAACCAGCTCAACGCGATAATTAAGATGTCACTGAGAAAAAGTGAGGTCAAGAAAACCTGGCTGTATTTTTTTAACATTTTTTACATCTGCCCTGTGGAATTTTTATCTTATAGTTTTTTGGCCCCAATTAATATATGGACACATAAATCTCTTGCCCGGATGCATTGTAAAAGCATCTCATAAATTGCCATTATCACAAAGAAAGGCACAAAAAAGGAAAAATATAAAGTTTGGAAATAATTCAGCCGGATTGCAACGATTTCATAATCATGTTTTTGAAACAACGATTTAATGTATGAATAAAAGCATTTGTTATAATAGGCCGGAAAACCGGCAAAGTCCTTTACCTCCGGACGAACATAAAGGATAAGCTGTTTTGATAACTTTCTGGGAAGGAGTTGATTAATGATCGCAAAGGGAGCAAATTTTGATGAAAACGCATGGATACAATACCCCTTGGTTTTAAGAACACGGGTTGATTCAATCAGGAAAGCCCCATGGTCTTCTAAATGCTCAAGTGCTGCTTGGGATACAACGAGCTCAATTCTCTGATCTTTAAATGGTAAAGGTTGCATAATGTTAGCGATGAGCTTTTCATCTACATCGTGATTTTCTCTCACCTGTTCCTCGGAGAGATCAACAATAATCTGAGCACGCTTGAGGTTAAGATATTCTGTAACAAGTTTCTCATATAATTCAAAAATGTTATTTTTTTGCCTTAGGTAAATGATCGCGGAGTTTTTTACATGCGGTTTTGTTTAAACTAATAAATTTTTTTAGCATTATTCCACACGAAACAAATTTTTTTAGCGGTATTCTGGCCTAAACGGATTTATGCTTTTTTAGATTTTCTTGTCGGAGGATTTTTCTTTTTATTAAAAAGCTGAAGGTAAAGCTCTTCGATCATGGGGATAGTCTTCTCCAGACTGTAATTATGTTCCACGGTTTTTTTCGCCTCTTTTCCTATCTTCATGGCAATACCTGTATTGTCTAAAACCCATTTGATTTTATCCGCAAGGAGTTTAGGAGAATGGAAAGGGACTAAAAAGCCATTCTCTCCATCATTTATGACGTCAATAATTCCGGTCGCCTTTGTTGCTACCACTGGTTTTTCACAAGCCATCGCCTCTAAGAGGGTATGAGGAAGTCCCTCCCAAAGGGAGGTGTTTACTACCACATCACTCATTTGAAAGAGCGCCGTGCAATCCCTCCGCCACCCCAATACCTTCATCTCAATTTGTAATCCAAGTTCCCGAATTTTCTGGAGGCATGCTTCCATCATCGGCCCATCACCAACTAATAGAAAAGAGAGAGCGGGACAATCTTTTTTTAGGAGCGCACAGGCATTGATAAATGTTAAAGGGTCTTTTTGGGGAGCCAGGCGGCCAATCATGGTTACTACTCGGTTTCCAAAAGGAATTGCAAACCTCCTGAGATATTCTTTCCTTTCTTCATCGGTTATTATCTGGCGGTAATCCTCAAGATTTAGGCTTGAAGGGATGACCTTTATCTTATCCTCCTTGATGATGTTATACTGCAGGGCAAGTTTTTTTTCTGATGGAGAAACGGTGATGATGGTGTCACAGAAAAATGAGGCAATCTTTTCGAAGATGAGATAAGGGAGTTTTTTTATCAGAGGGCCGGGGCCATCAAAAGAAAAACCTTGGGGAGAATAAACGATCACGGGAACCCCCGCAATCCGTGCAGCAATCCGGGCTAAAACCCCTGCTTTGGAGCTATGGGCATGAACAAGATCAAAACTTTCCTGTTTTATTTTCTTGTAAATCCTTAAAAAAGCAACGAAATCTCTCCATGGATTGATTGATCTGTGCATGGGTACAACGAAATAGGGGACCCCCACTTTTTGGAAAGCCTCGGGAAAAGGGATATCTCCGTTTTTTTCTCCGTCGGGTCGGGACTCTTGAGAGCAACAGCCAGTAATGGTAAAACGTTTTCGGTCCAGGCGTTTGCATATCTGGATGATGTGTTTTTGGACCCCCCCACCCAGAGATTGGGTAATCTGGAGAACATTAAACTTTTTCATAGTAATTAAATACGTTTGAATTTCATATTCTCAAGGGTTACTTTTTAATCCAAGTTCGAATATATCGGCTGTTTTTCGTCCGAGATTGCTGGATAAAAGAACGCTTTTTTAAGAACCGCTTGAGGTTCCAGACAATATCACCATATGCTTTTAATAAATGGGGAGCGCAGATGCAACTATAGAACATAAGGACGAGCTCTGTCAAAAAAAAGAAGGGAAAAAAAATGAGCAGGTTAATTTTGGAAAGGTTCTTTATAAGCATGAAGTAACGATTTCGCATGGTAATCCTTTGCATGAAGGGAGTTTTTTGAAAAAATTTGGGTTTAAATCCACTCCCACCTCTCACATGGTAAGCAACCGCCCTGGGGTTATAACCGCATTCAAATCCAATGAGCTGCATCCTCCAGCATAGGTCAAGTTCTTCATAGTAAGCAAAGAAATCTTCATCAAAATATTCTCCTTCGGTTTTTATCTTTTCCAAAGCTTCTCTTCGAAAAATAATCGCCGCGCCGCAAACCGCAAAAATATTTTCCTCCTGATCATACTGACCCCAATCTTTTTTGAGGTTCCCTCGGTCCCGCGCTTTTAAGCTTCTCGTTAGGAAAAGCCCGGTTGAATCAATAGTACGCGATTTTTCTCCATGGTTAAAAAGTAAGAGTTTACCGCCTACCGCGCCATAACGGCTATTGTGAGATAGAGTTTTTACCAATTCTTCTAAGAAGTTTGGCTCAGGAAAAACATCGGGGTTGAGCATGAGGGTAAAATCACCCGTCGAAGCCCTTATGCCTTGGTTGCAAGCTTTAGCAAAGCCAAGATTTTTTTGGTTTTTGATAATTGTTAGGTGGAAATGGTTATGGTTAAGATATTCAATGGTACCGTCCAAAGATGCATTATCTACCACAATGATTTCATAATCTGTATACAGCTGCTTGCGTAAGCACTCAAGACATTTTTCAATGTATCGTCGGCTATTCCAGGTGACGATAACAATCGATACCTTAGGTGTCATGACTGGTTGAGCCACTGCCAGGTCTTTCGCACCCCATCGAGGAGAGTCGTATGGGGTAAAAATTCGAACTCTTCACGGGCACGAGAAATGTCAAGCACATTTATCGGAACGTCAATGGCTCGTTTTCCCGTATAGGTAACCTTTATTGTCTGGCCGGTTACTTTTTTAATGACTGCAAGGAGTTCATTAAGGGTTGTCCCCTTGCCACTGCCCAGGTTAAAAACGCGCTGCTGATTTTTTGTTTGGATAGCGTTAACTAAAACCGGGATACTATCTTTAATATAAATATAATCACGGGTACTATCCCCGTTGCCCCAGATAGTAATAGGTTTGCCTTCCTTTGCTAAGCCGAGGAATACGGTTATTGCCCCTTGAATGGAATGGGGATTTTGCCTTTCGCCATAGAGGTTGGCAATTCGAAAAATGACATAATCTAAGCCTTGGGTCAGATGGTAAAGCGCTAAGTATTTTTCAATCATTAGCTTGGAAATCCCGTAAGCACTGGTGGGATTTGTGGGATGGTCTTCAGAAATGGGGATTACCTGAGGTACTCCATAGACAGTGCCTCCGGAAGAAGAAAGGATTATTTTTTTGATTTTTTCTTGCGTGGCAAGATTTAATAATTTTAGGGTAGCAATCACATTGCTTTCTAGGTCGTAAACGGGATTTTCCGTGGAGGTTTTGGGCAGCGTGGTGCCGATGCAATGAAAGATATAATCAATTCCCTTAATAGCTCGGGCCAGATCCTTCTCATTGGTAAAATCTCCCTCCATCATTTGCAGGTCATCAATGATATGGTTAATATTTTTAGTATCAACCTTAACTTTGTCGAAAATTCTAATGGTATACCCGGATTCAAGCAACCCTTCGGCTACATGGGAACCCAGAAAACCACAGCCACCAAGAATAAGCGCTTTTCCAAGATTTTTTTTTGGATTCATGGAGTAAGACGGTTAGTTATATTTTTGGTGCTTCTTGAAGAATTTTCCCACATTTATTAATTTTTTCTATATCAGATTATGCGAATTCTTTCAACCGGGAATAATTATCCACCAAAATTATTCAATATACTCCACGATGTTTAATAAAACTTGACAAACTGGTTTAATCTTGTGTAATATAACTTTACAATTATAAATATAAATTTACACAATAGTACAACAATTTTATCCACAACGTTATTAGCTGGAGGGCTTATGACCTTAGGCGAAAAGCTGAAAAGTACCCGGACGGCAAGAGCCTTAAGTCTGGAGGACTTAGCGAAAAAAACACACCTTACCCGGAGCTTTCTCTCCCAGATAGAAAAAAACAAAACCTCACCCTCGATTAGTTCTCTTATTAGAATCGCAGCTGCCTTAGAAGTAAATATGGGGGATCTTTTTTTGGAAGAAAAGAATATGGAAAACTATATTATTCATGAGAACGAAAGGGAAGCTTATGTGGTTGAAAAGGATAAGGTAAGGATTGAATTGTTAGCTCCCCGGAGAAAAGATATAAAATTCGAGCCGATGTTAGTCCATTTCGGCATTGGAGGAACAACAGATGTGATTTCTGCCAAGGGAGTTTATTTTTGTATAGTGTTACAGGGAAAATTAGAATTGACGATTGGAGGTAAGGTGCATGTTTTGACCAAAGGGGATAGTGTCTATCTGGATTCACCGCCTGAACATATTTGGAAAAATATCGGAAAAATTGAGGTAATATCGTTTGCAGTGGGTATTTCACCAATGAGTGTGTAAAAAAAAACGGTTTGTAAGGTAATGAGGGAACAAAAAGACTTTTGGTGTGAAGCCGTGAAGATTCAAAGTAAAACTCATTCAGGTATATTTTTTTGTTTATGACTTCTTCTTTTGCTGAGGAAATAAAGGAAATAAGACACGTCCCGTGAGCATCGGAAACGTTAAATCAATGGATATTTTTTTAAAGAACCGGTTGACCCGTTATGATCCGACGAGGGGTTTTGCCAGCCCAATGTTTAATTAATTGAGATGGAGATGTCTGATGAAATTCATTAAAAATAGTAATGAATGCATTAAACCGATTGCTCTTTTGACGTTTCTGCTATGCGGCTTTTTGGTGGGCGTTTGCGGCTGCCAGCAGAAAGGTTCGTCACCGCCCCCTGTTCCGGAAGTCACTACCGTAACGGTTCAACCGCAACAGGTAGTGCTCACCACTGAATTACCGGGCCGCACATCTGCCTACCTGGTGGCGGAAGTCCGACCGCAGGTGAGCGGCATTATCAAGAAACGCTTGTTTACTGAAGGGGGCGATGTAAAGGAAGGCGATGTGCTCTACCAGATCGATCCCGCTCCCTATCAGGCGTCCTACGATAATGCCAAGGCAGCACTCGCAAGGACCGAAGCTAATGTGTTACCCCTCCGGTTGAGGGCTGAGCGTTATAAGGAGTTAATCGCCGAGAAAGCGGTCAGCCAGCAGGACTACGATGATGCGGCGGCCGCCCTTAAACAGGCGGAGGCTGAGGTCGAGGTTAACAAGGCGGCAGTGGAGACAGCGCGCATTAATCTGACATACACCCGCATTACGGCGCCGATATCCGGTCGCATCGGTAAATCCGATATAACCGTTGGCGCTCTCGCAACAGGGCATCAGGGCTCCGCCTTCGCGACCATCCAACAGCTCGATCCTCTATATGTAGATGTTCTCCAATCCACCACGGAACTGCTGCGACTGCAGCGTCGCCTGGAGGACGGTCGTCTCCATAACGGCGGGAAAAACCAGAGCAGGGTTCAGCTCATCATGGAAGACAACACAACGTATCCCCTAGAAGGAACGCTTCAATTTCGCGACGTCACAGTGGATCCGACCACCGCATCTGTGGTTTTGCGGGTGCTCGTTCCCAACCCGAAAGGCCTCCTTCTGCCGGGCATGTTCCTCCGGGCGGTGCTACAAGAGGGCACCAGTAATCAGGCAATCCTGATTCCTCAGCAGGCTGTGTCACGAGATCCCAAGGGCAATCCCGTCGCGCTGCTCGTGGATGGCTCGGGTAAAGTCCAGCAGCGGATGATTATCGTCGATCGCGCCATCGGCGACAAATGGCTCGTATCCTCAGGGCTTGTGCCCGGCGATCAGGTAATCGTCGAGGGTGTCCAAAAAGTGCGGCCCGGCGCTGCCGTAAAGGTTGTCCCGTTTCAGGAGGGTGAAACGAGTGGTGCGGCACTTAAAAAGACGGCCCCGCCGTCCCCAACATCGAACTAACGGAGGCGCGTGATGTTATCAAGATTCTTTCTGAAGCGTCCGGTCTTCGCCTGGGTCATCGCCATCATTCTGATGGTGGCGGGCAGCCTGGCGATTTACAAGCTGCCCATATCGCAGTATCCTCCCATTGCTCCTCCTTCCATCGCCATCACCGCGTTTTATCCGGGGGCATCGGCGGAGACGGTTGAGAACAGCGTGACGCAGATCATCGAGCAGAAGATGACCGGCTTCGACAAGATGCTGTATCTCTCCGCCAGCAGTGATTCATCCGGTTCTGCCCGCGTCGAGCTGACCTTTGCCCCGGGGACCGATCCGGACATGGCTTGGTCCCAGGTGCAGAACAAACTCCAACTCGCCATGGCGAGCCTGCCGGATGTGGTGCAGAGCCAGGGCGTGAAGGTGAGCAAGTCCACTCGAAACTACCTGTTAATGGTGGGACTGATCTCGCAAGACGGGAGCATGGATGGAAATGACTTGCGGGACTATGCTCAATCCAGCCTGGAGAAGGTGCTCTCAAGGGTGCCGGGGGTGGGTGAGGTAGAAGAGTTCGGAAGCCAGTATTCGATGCGAATCTGGCTGAACCCGGACAAGCTGACCGATTACCAGATGACGATTCAAGATGTGGTCACGGGGTTGCGGGCCTACAATGTGGAAGTGTCCGCCGGTCAATTCGGCGGGGCGCCGGCGGTGAAAGGCCAGCGTCTGAATGCCTCCATCATCGTCCAGAGCATGCTCAAGACACCCGAGGAGTTTGCCGCGATCCCACTGCGCACCAATCCGGATGGGTCCATCGTGCGGATCAAGGATGTGGGACGGACGGAACTCGGGACCGAATCCTACGATGTCGAAGGCTTTTTTAACGGCAAGCCCTCGGCCCTCATGGCCATCCGACAGGCAGCCGGGGCCAACGCTGTGGATACGGCCAATGCCATCAGGGCCAAATTGGAAGAGATGAGCCATTTTTTCCCCGCCGGCATGAAGGTCGTTTATCCCTACGACACCACCCCTTTTGTCAAGGTGGCCATCAAGGAGGTGGTCAAGACCCTTTTTGAGGCGATCTTACTGGTATTTCTGGTGATGTATCTGTTTATGGGAAACATGCGGGCTACCTTGATCCCAACCATCGCTGTGCCGGTGGTGATACTGGGGACTTTCGCGGTGCTGGGGATTTTCGGTTTCTCTATCAACATGCTGACCATGTTTGCCATGGTGCTGGCAATCGGTCTCCTGGTGGACGATGCCATCGTGGTGGTGGAAAACGTTGAACGGATCATGAGCGAGGAAGGTATTTCACCCCTGGAGGCCACTCGGAAGTCTATGGACCAAATCACCAGCGCGTTAATCGGCATCGGACTGGTGCTCTCGGCGGTCTTCGGGCCGATGGCATTTTTCACTGGGTCCACGGGGGTCATCTACCGTCAATTCTCCGTCACCATCATCGCCTCGATGCTCCTTTCGGTAGTTGTTGCCCTGATTCTGACGCCGGTTCTGTGTGCATCACTGCTCAAGCCGGTAGAGGCGGGGCATGAACCTGCGGAGGAGGGGTTCTGGTTCCTGCGGCCGTTCTTCCGATGGTTTGACCGCGTCTTTTTTCGAGCCAGAGACCGATATTTGCAACTGGTGGGCCGGTCACTGTCCAATAAGATCCGCTATGTGATTATGTTCCTTTTGATCATGGCGGTGATGGGACTCCTCTTTAAACGGATGCCCACCGCCTATCTCCCGGATGAAGACCAGGGGATCCTGATGGTTCAGGCCATGCTTCCGGCGAATTCGACCCTGGAGCAAACCAAGAAGGTCATGGAGGGCGTTCGGGACCATTTTCTGGAGCGCGAGAAAGACGCGGTGGAATCCTGCATGACGGTTTCCGGCATCAACTTCGCCGGGCAGGGACAGAATGCGGGACTGGCATTCGTCAGGCTCAAGGACTGGGAACTCCGCCACCGGCCGGACCTGAAGGTCGTCGCCGTGGCGGGAAGGGCCATGGGTGCATTTTCCCAGATCCGCAACGCGATGGTCTTTGCCTTTCCCCCACCTGCGGTGATTGAACTTGGCATGGCCAAGGGGTTTGACTTTCAGCTGCTAGATCGGGGCGGACTTGGTCACGAAAAACTAATGGAGGCTCGCAACCAACTTCTCGACATGGCGGCACATGACCCGGTATTGACCAAGGTCCGGCCCAACGGCCTGGAAGATGTGCCCGAGTATCGGATTGACGTAGATTGGGAGAAGGCCGGTGCGTTGGGGGTACCCATCACCGTCATTCATAACACTATCTCGGCGGCCTTCGGCAGCGCGTATGTTAACGACTTTATTCAAGGTGGACGTGTGAAGAGGGTGTATGCCCAAGCCGATGCGCCCTACCGTATGTTGCCCAAAGACATAGAGAAGCTTTACGTACGCAATACCACGGGAAAGATGGTCCCCTTTTCTTCTTTTGCCTCCGGGCACTGGACTTCCGGCTCTCCTAAACTGGAGCGCTTCAACGGTTTTCCGTCTATAAACATCCAGGGTGAGTCGGCGCCGGGGAGGAGTTCCGGCGAGGCGATGCAGGCCATGGAAGGGTTTGTCAGGAAATTGCCGCAGGGCATTGGCTTTGACTGGACCGGGCTTTCCTACCAGGAGCGCCAGGCAGGTTCCCAAACGGCTCCCCTTTACGCCTTTTCCATTCTGGTGATCTTCCTGTGCCTGGCGGCCTTGTATGAGAGCTGGCCCATCCCCATCTCGATTCTGCTGGCACTGCCCCTGGGGGCCATTGGCGGCGTGATCGGTTCGACACTCCGGGGTTTGCCCAATGACGTCTATTTCCAGATCGGGCTGTTGACGACCCTCGGTCTGACCACCAAGAACGCCATCCTGATCGTCCAGTTTGCCAAGGCACGGGTTGACGACGGGATGGGACTGATCGAGGCGACTCTGGAAGGGGCAAAACTGAGGCTGCGTCCCATCATCATGACCTCGCTGGCCTTCGGATTCGGCGTCATGCCGCTGGCGTTTGCGAGCGGGGCGGGCGCAGGCGCACAAAAGGCCATCGGCACCGCAGTGCTGGGTGGTGTGGTTACCTCCACCTTCCTGGTGACCCTGTTTGCGCCGCTCTTCTATGTTTTAATCGAGAAGACCTTGGGCAAAAACAGGAAGCGCCAGGCGACCAAAACTGCCGCGAAACAACCTTCCGGAGGTCAAGGAAATGAATAGAAAGCTGCTTCTTCTCTCGATTGGAATTGTCTTCTTGCTGACCAGCTGCACCCTGGCCCCGAAATACAGAAGGTCTGAAGCTCCGATTCCTGGGGACTGGCCGAGCGGCGCGGCCTACAGGGATATCACAACTTCGTCCGGCGCTCCGGCTCCGCCTGAGCTAGGGTGGCAAGAATTCTTTGCCGACGAACGGCTTCAAAGGCTCATTGAGAGGGCTTTGAACAACAACCGCGATCTGCGAGTAGCTGCCTTGAATGTTGAAAGGGCGCGTGCATTATACGGCATTCAGCGGGCGGAATTGTTTCCGGTGGTCAATGCAGTTGGTAGTTTAAGTAAAGAGCGTATACCCGCCGATAGTGCTGGTTTTCCCGTCGGTGTTTCTGGTGCTGGAGACCTGACCATAGAGCAATCTAGTGTTAATCTCGGCATCAGTTCTTGGGAGATAGACTTTTTCGGTCGTATCCGCAGCCTGAAAAAGCAGGCTTTAGAGGAGTATCTGGCCACCGAGCAGGCTCGCCGGAGCGCACAAATCTTGCTGGTGTCCACCGTCGCCAACGCGTACCTTACCCTTGCTGCGGATCGGCAAGCCCTCAATCTGGGGCAGTCCACGCAGGAAACACAACAGGCCGCCTACGATTTGATCAAGCGGCGTTATGAAGTTGGACTGGCAAACGAGCTGGACCTGCGCCAAGCTCAAACGCAAGTGGATACAGCCCGCGGAGACGTCGCGCGTTTCATTCAACAGGCGGCTCAAGATGAAAACGCCTTGAACCTTCTCCTTGGATCGCCAGCACCGAAGGAACTTTTGCCCGTTGATTTAAACAGCGTCATCTCTCCAAGAGAAATTTCTCCTGGTATGTCCTCTGAAGTGCTCCTGCGTCGCCCGGACATTCTTCAAGCCGAAAATTTACTCAAGGCTGCCCATGCCAATATCGGTGTTGTGCGAGCCGCATTTTTCCCCCGCGTCACTCTCACAACTACTGTGGGAACCGCGAGCGACGGGTTATCCGGACTTTTCAAATCAGGCTCAGGCGCCTGGAGTTATGCGCCCCAGATCATTTTGCCGATTTTTGATGCCCGCACCTGGTCTGCGTTCAGAGAAAGTAAAGCGGAAAGGGAAATCGCCCTGGCCCAATACGAGAAGGCGATTCAGGTGGCCTTCAGGGAGGTATCCGATGCCCTTGCCGTAAAGGGCACGGTGACCCAGCAGATAGCGGCACAGCAATCACTGGTCAACGCTGTTGCAGAGACCTATCGCCTCTCCAATGCGCGTTATACAAAGGGAATTGACAGCTACCTGAGCGTTCTGGACGCGCAACGTTCTCTCTATGCAGCGCAACAGGGACTGATCTCCCTGCGCCTGGCCGGGGTCTCCAATCTGGTTACCGTGTATAGAGTGCTTGGGGGCGGGGATAAGTAGTGGATCGATCCGGTAACTATGTTAATTGATCAGACTCCCGATTGAGGAGGCTTTGCTTCTTTTAATCCGGGGTGAAGCTTCGATTAAGAACGATGCGAGAAAAGAGGGAGCAGCGGAAATATTGAAAACAAGCAACAGTGAACCCAAGGTGATCATACACAAAGGAGGGATTGCCATCATGAAAATTCAGGAAATCCGAGAAATTGCAAAGACCTGGGGGATAAACGCAAGAATAGGCCGTTCCAAGAAGGACATCATCCGGGAAATCCAAGTCAAGGAAGGTTACTCCCCTTGCTTCAAAACCAGGGAAACCTGCGAAAGCGACTGTATGTGGAAAGCCGACTGCCTCGGCAAAAAAAACAATGATTGATTTAGGGGCAGGCTGATGTCTCAAGACAACACAGCAGGCAGTTATCATTCTCGGGCCTGACTAATTTGTAAAGCGCGCTTGTTGCATGATATACTTAGAGCTTGCCGTCATTTTCTAGGTTGTCCTGTTGCCGGCTATTCTATTGGTCGGTCGGTGGATGACTGTTATGGCTACCCGAGCCAGCGTAAGCGGCAGTTGTTTTTTTAAAGTGACTTTTACCGTCGCTCCATCACGACCAAGCGATCTTTTTCATCTCGTCATATTCAGCCACTTCCTTACACCAAAGACGCAGAAATACCCCTTTGCGGTTCCACTTTAAAAATAAACAGAAAAAGACAGTTTAAATAAACTTACCGACGACAGACTGGCTGTCTGAGAAGTGCTTAACTTTTTCACTAATTTTTCAATAGAATAGGGACATCAGGAATGATAACAACTTAATTTTTTTACTTATCTCACTATTAAGCGATGGAACTATGACCTTAGGCGAAAAGCTGAAAAGTATCCGGACAGCAAGATCCTTAAGTCTCGAGGACTTAGCGAAAAAAACATACCTTTTCCGGAGCTTTCTCTCCCAGATAGAACAAAACAAAACAAAACAAAACAAAACCTCACCTTCTATTAGTTCTCTGATTAAAATTGCAGCTGCCTTCTTGACCCTGTGCACGGCAGTATGAAATGCCGTAACCATGAAATGCATGAAAAATGTTTATCCTCTACCAGACAATTGTGTTATCTGCTTCAATATGTTGAACTCGGTCCTGCAAAAAAGTGAATTTTTAGAGGTACTCTTATGAAAAAGGTCTGGGTGGAGGAGGACAAATCAGAATAATCCAATCGGCAAGCGGTTAGTATCGACTTTTGCTTGTTGGGTTCACAGGAAGAGTGATGGAAATCTGAATAGACTGGGCGCCTTTCCCGCCCTTTAGCGCAGCAACCATTCCGGTTATAGTATTAATAAACATCTCCTGAATAAATGGCTTGAGCGGAGCGTACGCACCATCAAGAGTAAGCGATACTGAAGGTGAAGGCTTGGTTTTTAGAAATTTATCTTCAATCAGGTCAGCTAATCCTTCCACATCGTTGATGTCAAAATAAGGCACCTTAAGGTCAAAGTGCTGATTGCTGGCGACTGCGATCAGGTTATCATCCTCAGTGCAGAGGAGCTCTTGATGAACCTCCTTGCGAAACACTTCGACTTTGTACTTATTCCCTCGTTTATATCCTTCGGTAAAGACAATATCCACATCCTGAAGATAAGCGGCGGCAATAGTGTCTAAGGTCGCTTCCTGATTGATATCTTTTATTATGGCAACCTTAGTAGGGGAGGAAATGGCGACTGTTGAAGCCCCTGCTTTTTTATGGCGCCAGGTATCTTTACCTTCACGGTCAATGTCAAATCCGTGAGTGTCGTGCTTGATGGTACCAATATTATACCCTCGGTTTTTAATTTCCGCGATGAGTTTTTCTAAGAGAGTAGTTTTGCCGCTGTCTGACTTCCCAACAATTGAAATGATCGGGGGCATGGGTCCTCCTTTTTGGTGGTGAAAGAGAAACTTATTTTTTTATCATCATGGTGATGAAGCACTGCGAAGGATTGGAGGGATTATATCTTTGATACCATCAATCGCAAACTGGACTGCAATGACTGATAAGAGTAATCCCATCAAACGAACTAAAATATTGATTCCTGTTTGGCCACAAAGCTTCATAAGATATTGAGATTCTTTTAAAATAAAATACGTAAGCACTGAGACCACCACGATGGTGGAAAGAATGATCCCGTAGTGGATAAAATCGTGACAGTTATTGCGTAAAAGGATAATGGTGGTTATTGCGCCTGGACCACTTAACAAGGAAATTGCTAAGGGGAAAAAAGACACATCGTCTTTTTCCTTGGCTTCGCGTTCTTCCTGGGGACTGGTTTTTTGAGAGGGTTTAAAAACAAACAGCATTCGGAGGGAGATAATAAAAATGAGAATTCCCCCAGCTATTTTAAAGGCTCCGATCGTGATATGGAAAAGGTTAAGAATTAAATTTCCGGTAAAAAGGAAAAATATCAGGATCAATCCACTGGCAATCGAAGCTTTCCCTACAATCTGTTTGCGCTCAATAAAATCATTTTTCGGAGTAATGGCGAGGAATAAGGGGACGTTTCCGATCGGGTCAACGATAAAAAAGAGGGCGGCAAAAGCAAAAGAAGCAAAATTGAGGTATTCACTGGCCATAAAAAATTCTCCGATAGTAAAAAATCCTGTTATTGACAGTGGTTATGCTGGCACTGTTCGCGTCGGCGGTCAGCCTGGAATTTTGATTTCAGGGTAACCACAGAAGGATATTAACAATATCATTTATTTGCACGCTTGACAAGAGCCGGCAAATGATTACTTTAAAAAGATTATTAAAAACTAAAAATTGATTTTAGAGAGGAAAAAGTTAGCGATGAGATTAGATAAATTTACTATCAAAGCGCAAGAAGCAATCGTTGAGGCTCAGGCTATTGCAAAAAACAATGACCATCAACAGGTTGAGCCGGAGCATCTTCTTCTTAGTCTCATTGAGCAACAGGAAGGACTTCTCGGGCCTCTTTTGAAAAAACTGGGAACTGATCCAAACTCTGTAAAAAGTAAACTGAAAGAAGTAATTGATAAAATTCCCAAGGTTTATGGGGGAGGAAAGGGGCAGGCTTACATTTCTCCCCGGACTGAAAAAGTTTTGGATGAAGCGCTTAATGAGGCAACGCGTCTCAAGGATGACTATGTGAGTACCGAGCTTATTCTTCTTGCTATTGCTGATGAAAGGGGTGGGAGTGCTGCCAACCTTTTGAACCAAACCGGAGTAACCAAGGATCGGATTCTAAAGACCTTAATAGAGATCAGAGGATCGCAGAGGGTTACTGACCAAAACCCTGAGGAGAAATACCAAGCTTTAGAACGATATAGTAAGGACCTTACCGATCTTGCCCGTCAAGGAAAACTTGACCCAGTCATTGGCCGGGATAATGAAATTCGCAGGGTCATCCAAGTGCTTTCGCGAAGGACCAAGAATAATCCCGTGCTCATTGGCGAACCAGGAGTGGGAAAAACAGCAATTGTGGAGGGCCTAGCCCAAAGGGTTGTCAAAGGCGATATCCCGGAAACCTTGAAAAACAAAAGGGTGGTAGCGCTTGATCTTGGTTCCCTGATCGCAGGAACCAAATTTCGAGGAGAATTTGAGGACCGTCTTAAGGCAGTGTTAAAAGAAATTGAGGAAAGTGGTGGAGAAATCATCCTTTTTATTGACGAGCTTCATACGGTTGTGGGGGCCGGTGCGGCCGAAGGAGCGATTGATGCATCAAACATGCTTAAACCAGCCCTGGCGCGGGGAGAACTTCGCTGCGTCGGAGCGACAACGCTCAATGAATATCGGAAATATATTGAAAAAGATGCGGCTTTGGAAAGACGTTTCCAACCGATCATAGTTGGTGAGCCCACCGTGGAAGATACCATCTCTATTCTTCGCGGTTTGAAAGAACGATATGAGATCCACCATGGTGTTAAAATCCAGGATGCTGCCTTGGTGGCAGCAGCTACGCTTTCCCACCGGTACATTGCTGATCGTTTTTTGCCGGATAAAGCGATCGACCTTATTGATGAGTCTGCTTCCCGGCTTCGGATCGAGATTGACAGCCTTCCCACGGAAATTGATGAAATTGAGCGAAAAATAACCAAGCTGGAAGTCGAGCGGGAGGCATTAAAAAAAGAAAAAGATCGAGCTTCCAAAGATCGGCTTTCAAATTTAGAAAAAGAGCTTAACGAACTAAAAGAGAATATCAAAGGAATGAAAGTTCGCTGGCTCTTGGAGAAAGAATTGATCCAAAGCATCCAACGGCTCCGGGAGATCGCGGAAAATCTAAAGATCAAATATGAACAAGCCTACGAAAATGCCCGGAGAACTAACCTGAATGAGGATTATCAAAAGGCGGCTGAGGCGCAATACCTTCTGAAGAAGGCCCAGGATGAACTTGAAGAGAAGATCAAAAAACACCAGGAAATTCCTGAAGGCGAGCGGATTTTGACGGAAGAGGTAAGGGCTGAGGACATTGCTGAGATTGTTGCTCAGTGGACCGGTATTCCGGTTTCCCGGATGATGGAGGGGGAAATTGAAAAATTGATCCACATGGAGGAACGAATCCATCAGCGGTTAGTTGGCCAGGAAGAGGCGGTTGCCTTGGTTTCGAACGCGGTACGAAGGGCCCGGTCTGGATTGCAAGATCCTAATCGTCCGATTGGCTCGTTTATTTTTCTTGGGCCAACCGGCGTGGGGAAGACGGAGCTGGGGCGCGCATTAGCAGAATTTTTATTTGATGATGAACAGGCCATGGTGCGCATTGATATGTCTGAATTTATGGAAAAACACTCGGTTGCCCGTTTGATTGGTGCTCCTCCTGGATATGTGGGTTATGAAGAGGGGGGTTATCTCACTGAAGCGGTGCGGAGAAAGCCTTATTCCGTGATCTTGTTTGATGAGATTGAAAAAGCCCACGCTGAGGTCTTCGATCTCCTTCTGCAGATTTTAGATGAGGGGAGACTCACCGATGGCCATGGGAAAACCGTTGATTTTAAAAATACTATCATCATCATGACCTCAAACTTAGGGAGCCAGTGGATTCAGGACCTGGGTATGAAAGAGAAAGATTATGAATTGATGAAGACTCGGGTAATGGAGGTGGTGCGCAACAGTTTTAAACCAGAATTTCTTAACCGGATTGATGAGATCATTATATTTCATAACCTTACCCGAGAGGACATAAAAAAGATTGTGGAAATCCAGATGAAACACCTAAAGAGCCGGCTACAAGAGAGAAAAATGGATATTGAACTAACAGAGGAGGCAAAAGAGCTGCTCTGTGAACTCGGCTATGATCCAACTTACGGGGCGCGACTACTTAAGCGGTCAATTCAAAAGTATATCCAGGATCCTCTGGCGTTTAAAATACTGGAGGGAAAATTTGTTGACGGAGATATTATTGTCGTGGATTGCGACCGGACACGAAAAGAATTTATCTTTAGCCAATCCAAGAGGAGTGTAAAAAAATAAGGCTTATGAGGTGAACCTTCTAAAACAATGCTGATGAAGAGTTAGAAATAAAAGGATAAACAAAAATTCAAATAAAAAAGGTTACCTCTTTTTAAAACAAAAAAAGAGAGAGGTTAAAAAAATTCACCTCTCTCTTTTTTTACTTTGTGATCTTCTGCTGTAAAAAAACTTTATTTTGCAGGTAAAGCCGGGACAGCCTCAGCAGCGGCTTTAGCAGCGGCGTCAGCAGCAGTTTTAGCAGCATCGTTAGATTCAGTAGCGGCTTTAGTAGCATCTTTAGATGCAGTAGCGTCGCCAGCAGCGGTTTTAGCAGCCTCTTCAGATTCAGTAGTGGCTTTAGTAGCATTTTTAGCAGCTTCAGTAGCAGCTTCAGTAGCAACTTCAGGAGCAGGAGCTGCAGCCTCAGGAGCGGGCGGAGCAGCAGCCTCAGGAGCGGGAGCTGCTTGTTCAGTTGGTGGAGTTGCTGGCGCTGCCTCTTCAGCTTTTTTCTTGCACGCACTTAAAGTCAAAAATACGCAGGTTAGGGCTACCAAGAGTACAATCAAGAGTTTTTTCATTTCGTTATACCTCCCATTATTTGTTGTTAATGTAAAAACCAATTTTTAATGACATAGTTATTTGCTTGTCGGTATAAAGTCATCCCGCCGATTTTTAGCCCACGCTGCTTCACTATGGCCGGGATCTAACGGTTTCTCTTTGCCCAAGCTCACGGTTTCGAGCCGATCAGCGGAGACTCCTAATTTAACCAAATATTCTTTAGCACTGGTAGCTCGGCGATCGCCTAAGGCTATATTGTATTCATTAGTGCCGCGCTCATCACAGTTGCCTTCGATCCGGATATTAACAGTGGGTTTTTTAGCAAGCCAGGCAGCGGTTTTGTCGAGGTTTTTCCTAGCATCTGACTTCAGATTTGATTTGTCATAGTCAAAATAAATCGGCATAAGGGCACCTTCTGCTTGCGCTTCTTTCAATAAGGCTGCTAATTCCGCTGACATTACCTCTGGAGAGGGTGCTTGTTCTACGACTGCTGGGGGAGCAGTTACAGTTTCAGCCGCAGTCGTCGGTTTTCCTTTCATGCAGCTACAACCAGATAACGCCACCAGTAAAACCAATAAAATTGGGATGCTTAAACCTTTAATCCATTTCTTCGACATTACTCAATACTCCTTTCTTTTGTTTGTTAAACACGAATATTTGGAGGATGTTAAAATATATATTTTCCTTTTTTTTGCTAACAACTTTATTTTCTTAATTTTTTACCATTTATGTTTAATCTCCTCCTTATTATACACCATCAAACTCTGTTGTGCGGGTCACCCCCTTTCTTATTATACGATTATATCAATTTTAGGAAAATTCAACAAAATTAATATGCAACTAAGATAATTTTAAGCAATTAAAGTCAGTTAAGACCCACTAGCGTTTTTGCTACCTGATTAATCCCTCCGTCCTTAAGCTCAACCGGTTTAAACACTGCACTTTTTTTTTGCAACAACCAATTTAAGCTACCCAACATTTTCTGACCAAGGAAGAAGCTCGTCTAAGCGCACGCAGTGCTTTTAATGCTTATTTCCAGCAATGTTTTCCTAAAAAAAAATTATATTGCTCAATATAGTATTTTGCAAGTAAAAAATTATCTTAAACCCTTTATTAAAATAGGAAAGGGAACAAGCGGAGACTACTTTAACGATCAAGAGATTCTTTCCGAATCGCTCTCTTTTTTGTTTCATCGTTCAGTTTCCGATTCCAGGTTGTTCCCAGTCAGACACGTATTCTCCTAGGATTGAATTTTTTCTTCTAAAAATCCCAGAACCTTTGTGCAATGTTCGGGGCCAGATTTATTAAAAAAAAGGTCTCACCATTGATAAACTTACACATTTTTTCTCTCTGCAGGAATGTATGATTTTTTTGACCTTAACAGAGCAAAAAAATGTTCGCTAACCTAAAAATGTCTGCTATTTTTAAAGCCAATAATTTTAGAAAAGTAAGGAGATTAGTCGGCCTGGAACGAAACAAATATTTCTTCACACCAGTTTTATAGATTAATTTCTGAGTGTTAAGAGGTAAGGGATTACTTAGCTAGTTTTGCTTTTGATGTTGGTTTTGTCAAAACTGTATTTTACCTCTTGAAAGGCAGAACGGAATCGATTTACTTCTTCCTTTACTTTTTTCTTGTCAACTACACATTCCTTAATTAACTCGGCAATTCTTCGCATCTCCTCTTTGCCCATGCCAAACCGGGTCATTTCTTGCACACCGATTCGAATTCCTTCTGGGTGATTGAAAGTTGAAAGGGCCTCATGGGGAAGCATGTTCATGTTGAGAATAATGTCGTTCATCTCCAGAGTTATGGATGTCTTCTCTCCGCCATCAAATTTCTTTACATTAACCGCAACCTGATGGCTTTCGGTATAACCAAACTCTTTAGCCCCCACATCGAATCCCAGTTGATCAAGGGCTTCCGCTAAAGTTTTGGCATTGGCGATGACGGCTTCAGCGTATTGTACGCCGAATTCCATCATTTCATAGGTACAGATAGATAACTGGGCCAGGGTGTCAAGGTGATGATTGCTGGAGGAACCAGGAAAAGCGCCTCGATCGATCTTTCTCCAAAAGTTTTCATCCATGTTGCTCAAAATTAACCCCCGCTGGCTCCCAAAAAAAGTCTTATGAGTGCTGGCGGTTATCAGGTTGGCTCCTTCTCTAAGGGGATCTTGAAATTTTTTTCCGGCAATTAGTCCCAGCACATGGGCAGCATCATAAAGCATAATAATATTATTTTCCTGGCAGATCTCAACGAGGTCGGCAATTGGTTCAGGAAACAAAAAGAGGCTCTTGCCTAGGACGATCAGCTTGGGTTTGACTCTTCGGATCAAATCTTTGGTCTTTTCCACATCAATATGATAGCTGTCCTGGGTTAAAGGAAAATCAATAATATTTTTAGTGAATTTCCCAACCGATCCTTGTCGGTGATGGCTGATATGCCCCCCTCCAGGTGTAGAATTTACCATTACCACATCATTGTAGTTGATCAGGCGGCTAAAAACTGCTTCATTAGCATTGGTGCCGCTGATTGGCCTGACCTCGCAATGATTACACTCAAAAAGCATTTTGAGATCGCCTTTCAGGTTACTCTCAATGGTGTCAACAAAATTTGTCCCTCGATAATATCTTTCTCCCGGATGGCCTTCAGCATAACGGTGGGCAAAATCTGATCCTGCCTGAGACCGTGCTCGGCGGCTCATGACATTTTCGCTAGCAATTAAGTTGATACAGCTCATTCGCCATTCGTTCTGCTGACTGATAAGGCTTTCAACCTCCCGAACCTTCTTTTCATACATAACTTAATGTACCTCCTTTTTAAAAAAACAAGGGTTAAGATTAAACGCTTGCAAAGAAGAAGTCAATCTTTTCCTTATGCTGTATGAGGAAGGGGTGATAGAAAAAATGTTTTTTTATTAATTTTTCTTAGGATAACGGAAAGTTAATCGGACGACTAAAAATGACCGTATTACGTGCATCGAATGTTTCTGGTGGGGCAGTAGAAAAGCATCCAAAGCTTTAATGAAGTATGATGTTTATTAAATCAACTGAATTTTTAATCAATACCTTGGCGCCGCTTGCAATAAGCTCTTCTGCTGTTCGAAAACCCCAGAGCACCCCAACCGGATACATACCTGCAGCAAGGGCGGTCTTCATATCTACCTCCGAATCCCCTAAAAATAGAAATGTGCGTGGGGGGAGCTTCAAGTTTTCCGATATACCTAATGCGGCAGAAGGGTCAGGTTTTTTTGGCACAAAGGGCTTTTCTCCCTGGATAATAGAGAACTGCCACTTCATCAAAAAAGTCGCTACCATTTCTTTGGTGAAATCATCTGGCTTGTTCGAGAGAATGGCCATTTTGATTCCCTGATTAGTCAGGTAATTAAGAATATCAGGAACTTCTGGATAAAGACGGGTTTTTTTTGTCCACGTTTTACTATATTCCGCGCGCATCAGGGTGACACAATGGGTGATAAAGTCTTCCTCGAATTTTTTTTGGGGAAGTGCTCGTTGGACTAAATTTTTTATTCCTTCACCGACAAAGTATTTGTAAGTTTGAAGATCGTGCTGCGGAAAACCGAAGCGGCTTAGCACGCTATTGGTTGCGTTAGCAATATCCTCAAGCGTATTCAGTAATGTCCCATCAAGATCAAAAATAACTGCTTTATATTTCATTTCTTGTTTTTTCAAATTTTAATCCTGAAGATTTGACCAGACTAAAATACTGGTTAAATTTGGTCAATATTTTTTTTATGGCACTTTAAACAAGAAGATCTGAGGTGTTGTCGTATTGGAGAACCGTTTAACATGAAAAATTATAAATGAGACAAAGGCCTTTGTTTTTCGTTACCAAGAGCGACCGAAGAACCTTGCGAGGATCGTTCGTTGGGAGATAGATAGACGCCTTCAGCTGGGGGTTTTGCCGAGAGGTTTATATGTGTTTTTCAAATTTCCAGAACGGTATGAGCTTATCAAACTCAAACAGGGTTTGCATAGCCATATTTTCCGTGGGGGTGCCACACTCCTCAACCGCTGCTAAAGGGTTTAAGCCTCCGGCCACATCATTCCCATCATTCCTTCGAAAACCGGAATGTCTAACAAAGGACGGCCGGGCTTGCCGCTCAGGAGAATCCCCCCTAAACCAACGTGATCGAGTTTTTTTCTGATTTTTTTAACTAACTCATGCTTCATGCTGTAAAAAAGGTTATCTATATGTTGTGGGACCAGAAAATAAGTCCAGGAAGAAACCGCGTTGCCAAGTAGGGATGGAAAGGAAGTACCCTTATGGTAAGACCATAATTACCACTTTTTTGGCAGGAAGCACACCGTCCTTCAAAGAGGAATTTCCCAT
>Ga0182021_10001037_pt1 | contig 31590 bp, 29 predicted proteins | sample 612E3MmetaG_FD_120493 | JGI IMG/M metagenome (GOLD analysis project Ga0182021, IMG submission 120493) | Permafrost microbial communities from Stordalen Mire, Sweden - 612E3M metaG (Illumina Assembly) | ecosystem: Environmental > Terrestrial > Soil > Wetlands > Permafrost | place: Sweden... | reverse complement strand
TCGCCGCCAACGGCCTGGTCTATCTCCTCAACGACAACGGCGTAATGAACATCATCAAGCCCGGCCCGCAGTTCGAGCGCCTGGCGCGGAATGAACTCGGCGAGGCGACCTACGCCTCGCCCGCTATCAGCGACGGCCAAATCTTCCTGCGCGGCGCCAAACATCTCTTTTGCATTGGGCCAAACCCAAGATAGAGCAGCGAGGATCATGGACTTACGAATAAGAGGCCTGATTCACCTGTTCTTGGGCCTATTCGTGCTCGCCGCCCCCGACGCAAGTGCGGCCGTGCCCCCCGCGCCTGATGCGGCTGCCGGCTTGGTCACCGTCACTGAGAAGAATGGCATCCTCACGCTTGCGAACGGTCTGATCTCCGCGCGAATCGCTTATCGGTCAGGAGCGCTGGTTTCGCTCGAGTACAATGGGCTGGAACTGCTGGCGCGAAATCATGGCGGCTCAAGCGGCGGCTATTGGTCCTCGGTCGGACGCGGCCGGCCCGGTACGGAGTGCGCATGGATCCTGAGCATCAATCCGGCGACCAACGGCGGGGCGCGCGGAGAAATCTCCTGCGGATTGCACAATGATCCGCACTCCTCCACCGCCTCCCTGGATGTGGATTACCGGTATTGCCTGGGACGCGGCGAGCACTGGCTTTACGTCTATTCGGTCCTAAGACACAAACCCGGGTATCCGGCCTTTGGCGTTGGGGAAGCACGTTATTGCCTGAAGCTCAATCCGGAGGTGTTCGATTACATGACCGTTGACGCCAACCGCCGGCGCGTCATGCCGACCGGCGATGATTGGGACCATGGCGCGCCGCTCAATCTGAAAGAAGCGCGCCGAATGACCACCGGCATCCACAAAGGCGAGCCGGAGCACAAGTACGACTACTCGGCTGTGCTGGCCGAAACGCCTGCCTATGGCTGGTCCAGCACCGGGAGCGGAGTCGGCTTTTGGCTCATAAACCCGAGCATGGAATACATCGGCGGTGGTCCCACCAAAGCGGAGTTGACCGGCCACCTGGACGTCAATCCCGGCGGCTTGCCAACGCTGCTGAACATGTGGGTAGGGAGCCACTACGGCGGAACGACGATTTCGGTCGCCACCAACGAAGCCTGGACGAAAGTCGTCGGACCCTTTTTGCTGTATTGCAATGCAGTGGATGGAGACGGGGGACCGGAGACCGGAGACCGGAGCCGGCAGGCCGGGAGAAAACCGAGCCTCCTCACGTCGGCTCCGGCAGTGGAACGCGCGCAGCGGGCGCTGTGGCAGGATGCGTTGGCGCGCGCCGCCACGGAGGCTGCGTTGTGGCCATACACCTGGGCGTCAGATCCCGATTATCCGTTGGACTCGCAGCGCGGCATCGTCAGCGGTCAACTGGAGTTGCGGGACCCGTTCGCGCCCGACTTGAAGATGAGCAACATCTGGGTGGGTGTTGCGGCGCCCGATTACGTTCCGCCGCGGCCGGGGTTTGGTTTCGGTTTCCGGCGGATGGGCACGAACAACATGAGCACGAACAGTTCGTTTGGCCGCGCATTCCCAACCAATTTCCCGGGCGGGGGCTTTGGCTCTGGTTTTGGCCGCGGCGGTTTCCCGCCGACCGTGGACTGGCAGCGCGATGCGAAGTTCTACCAGTTCTGGACGCGCGCGGATGACGGTGGACGCTTCATCATTCCTCATGTCCGGCCCGGCAGCTATACGCTGCACGCGATTGCGGATGGTGTGCTGGGCGAGTTCACGCTGACGAACCTCACTGTATCCGCAGGCGAGACAAGGTCGCTTGGCCGGATGGCGTGGACCCCGGCGCGGTTCGGCCGCACGCTTTGGGAAATCGGGGTGCCCGACCGCACCGCCCGCGAGTTCCGCCACGGCGACCACTACTGGCAATGGGGACTCTACTTCGATTACCCGAAAGAATTCCCCGCGGACGTCAACTTCGTCATCGGCAAGAGCGATTGGCGCCGGGACTGGAACTACGTGCAGCCTCCCCGGATCCAGACGCGCAAGGTTTCTGTCGTGGGCGAGGATGAGGAACAGAACGAGGGTGGTGAGTCTCGGACCCTGTCGGGCCGCAGGGAGGTGGAGAGCACGACCTGGGCGATCACCTTTTCTCTGCCGCAAGCCGTGCGCGGCCAGGCAACTCTACGGCTCGCGTTTTGCGGCACACACGTTGGCTGCAACGTGGAGGCGTTCCTCAACGATCAGCCCATCGGCGAGACCGGCATTCTCCCCTCGACCAGCGCCATGCAGCGTGATGGCATCCGCGCTTACTGGATCGAAAAAGACATCGGCTTCGATGCGACCCTCATGCGGCAGGGGACGAACGTCATCAAATTACTTTCCCATGCCAGCAATTGGTCGCAAGGTGTGATGTACGATTGCGTTCGCTTGGAGTTCGCGTCCGCTACTCCGTGACTCGGACCGCTATGTCTCTGACTTCCTCAAAGTTTGTGGCATTGGTTGGGGCTGTTCTCGGCGCTTTGTCTGCAACGGTCTCTGCGAAGGCAGTGGGCGCATCGCCGCAGCCACCAGCCGGCGATTCGTTTCCGGTCGTGATTCGGGTGGACGCCGGAAAAGCCAAAGGGCCACTGCGCCCGGTTTGGCGGTTCTTCGGCGCTGACGAGCCGAATTATGCCTGCATGAAGCACGGCAAGAAACTGCTGGGAGAATTGGGTGAACTGGCGCCTGGGCAGATCTTCTTCCGCGCGCACAACCTGCTGACTTCAGGCGACGGCACGCCCGCCTTGAAGTGGGGGTCCACGGGGGCTTATGCCGAGGATGGCCACGGCGATGCGGTTTACAACTGGACCATCCTCGACAGGATTTTCGACACTTATCTGGAGTGCGGCCTCCGTCCTTACGTGGAGATCGGTTTCATGCCCAAGGACCTTTCGATCAAACCGGAGCCGTATCAACACCATTGGACCCCCACGGCCCAGTACAACGAAATCTTCACCGGGTGGGCGTATCCACCGAAGGACTACGCCAAGTGGGAGGAATTGATTTACCAATGGGCAAAACACTGCGTCGAGCGATATGGCCGCGCCGAGGTCGAGTCCTGGTATTGGGAAACCTGGAACGAGCCTAACATCGGCTATTGGCGCGGCACGCCTGAGCAATTCCGCAAGCTGCACGATTATGCTGTGGCGGGCGTGCGCCGCGCGCTGCCGACGGCGCGGGTGGGCGGACCAGACGTCGCAGGCAGCGGCGGCAAGTTCATGCGGGAATTCCTCGAACACTGCCTGCGTGGCACCAACTGCGTCACTGGAAACATCGGCACGCCGCTGGATTTCGTGTCCTTCCACGCCAAAGGCTCGCCAGCTTACACGAATGGCCACGTTCGGATGGGTATCGCCAATCAATTGCGTGTCATTGATGAAGGCTTTCGGGTCATTGCTTCGTACCCGGAGCTGAAGCGCACGCCGATCATCATCGGCGAATCCGATCCCGAAGGGTGTGCGGCCTGCCAGGGGCCGCAGTTGGGGTATCGCAACGGCACGATGTATTCGAGCTACACCGCCGCCGCTTTCGCGCGGAAACACGAGCTGGCGGACAAACACGGCATCAACCTCGCGGGCGCCCTCACGTGGGCGTTTGAATTCGAAGACCAGCCGTACTTCGCCGGCTTTCGCGAGCTGGCAAGCAATGGAATTGATTTGCCGGTGCTGAATGTGTTCCGCATGTTCAGCCGGATGAACGGCCAGCGGCTGGACGTGACGAGTGACGGCGCGGCGCCGCTCGACCGAATACTCCGGGACGGAGTTCGCGCCGGGCCGGACGTTTCCGCCTTGGCCAGCCTCGAACAGAACAAGCTTTGCGTCCTGGCGTGGCATTATCACGACGATGATGTGCCCGGGCCGGTGGCGGAGGTCAGGCTCGAATTGGAAGGGTTGCCCGCGCGAAAGGGCGAGGCGCGTCTTGAGCATTACCGCGTTGATGAAGACCACAGCAACGCCTACACGCTGTGGAAGCGCTGGGGCTTGTCGGTGCCGCCGACCGCGGAGGAATACGCTCAACTCGAGAACGCTGGCCGGCTCGCTGCCCTGGGCAGGCCGGAGACCGTCTTTATTGACGCGGGCAAGCTCACGGTGCATTTCGAACTGTCTCGCCAAGCGGTTTCCCTGCTCGTGTTGGAATGGAGCCGGCAATGAATACGACGCGGGCTGACAAAGATAGTACAGCCCCAAGTCTCGTCAGGAGTTTGGCCCCCCAAGCCATTCGCCCAGGGGAATGTCCTGGACCTGCCAGGCAAGTTTACTCCACGGTCACGCTCTTGGCCAGGTTGCGGGGCTTGTCCACGTCGCAGCCGCGGAGGACGGCGATGTGGTAAGCCAGCAATTGCAGCGGCACCGCCGTCAGCAGCGGTTGGAAGACATCCAGCGTCCGCGGGACGTAGATGACATCGTCGGCTTTGCGGCAGATGTCGGTGTCGCCTTCGGTCGCGACGGCGATGATCGGGCCTTTGCGGGCTTTGATCTCTTCGACGTTGCTCATGTTCTTGTCGTACATCGCATCGCGCGGCACGACAAAGACGCTCGGGAAATCAGGCGCGATCAGCGCGATGGGCCCGTGCTTCATTTCGGCGGAGGGGTAGCCCTCGGCGTGGATGTAGGAAATCTCCTTCAGCTTGAGGGCGCCTTCCAGGGCGACAGGGAAGTTGTACTGGCGGCCCATGTAAAGGAAATCGTTCGCCTTCTGATACTTCCGGGCGAGCTTCCGGATGTGCGGGTCGCGGGCTAGAATCCGCTCGAGCTTGGCCGGGATGGTTTGGAGTTCGCGCACGAGCTTCCGGCCCTCGGCGCGTGAAAGCTCGCCGCGCTGGCGCGCCAAGGCAATGCCCAGCAGCGTCAGTTGCAGCACCTGCATTTCGAAGGCCTTCGTCGAGGCCACGCCGATCTCCGGGCCGGCGCGCATGTAAATGTCCGCATCAGACTCGCGGGCGATCGTCGAGCCGACGACGTTGACGATGGCCAGGGTGCGGGCGCCTTGGGCCATGGCGCCGCGGATGGCGGCGAGAGTGTCGGCGGTTTCCCCGGATTGCGAGATGGAAACCACGAGCGTGTCTTTCTCGATGGGGCGGCCGCGATAGCGCATTTCGCTGCCGTATTCGACCTCGACGGGCAGCCGGGCGAGCGTCTCGATGACGTATTCGCCCACCAGCGCGGCGTGCCAGCTCGTGCCGCAAGCGACCAGGATGAGATGCTTGATCTTTGCCAACTCGTTGGGCTTGAGCGCCATTTCTTCGAACTCGAGGTTGCCCTGCGCGGGCCGCAGGGTGCGGCGGAGCACCTCGGCCACGCGGCCAGGCTGCTCGAAGATTTCCTTGAGCATGTAGTGCGGATACTTGCCGCGCTCAGCTTCCTCGGCGGACCAATCCACGGAACTGATGGGGCGTTTGATCGGCTTGCCCTTGGCCTGCAGCGCGTAGTCCTTGTCCGTCAGGGTGACGACATCGCCGTCGTGCAGATAGATGACCCTGCGGGTGTGGGCGACGATGGGGGAAACGTCGCTGGCGAGGAAGTTCTCCCCTTGGCCGGCGCCGACCACCAGCGGCGAGCCGCGCCGCGCGCCGAACAGGTGGCCAGGCAGCTCCCGATGCAGGAGGGCGATGCCGTAGGTGCCTTCGACCTCGCGCGTGGCGGCGAAGATGGCCTGGGCGACGCGCTCGGGAGTGACGCCGCCGTTTTTGGCGAGCGCCTGGTCCAGGTGATAGCCGATGAGGTGGGCGAGAACCTCGGTGTCCGTCTGGGACAGGAAACGATGTCCATGCCGCTGGAGGCGGTGCCGGAGGGTGGCGTAGTTCTCGATGATGCCATTATGCACCATCGCAATCTTGCCGGACTGGTCGAGGTGCGGATGCGCGTTGATGTCGCTGGGCAGGCCGTGCGTGGCCCAGCGGGTGTGGCTGATGCCCAGCGACCCGCTGACCGGTTTCGCCTTGAGCGACTGCGCCAGTCCCTCGACGCGCCCGACCTGTTTGCGCAACTGGAGCACCCCGTCGGCCAGGGTGCAGATGCCTGCGGAGTCGTAGCCGCGATATTCCAGCCGGCGGAGGCCCTCAATGAGCAACGGTTCTGCTTCCTTTTTGCCAACGTATCCAACAATGCCACACATGATATTTAGTCTTTCGTTTGGGAGTCTGTTTCGGAAATGCCCGGCCCGGCGGGGCCGGTGTTCAGGTTTGCTTCAGTATCCACTGCGCCGCCGCGGGCAAATCGTCCACCACGGCGGCGGCGGCCAGTTTGTCGGCCGACGCGCGCTCCAGTTCCGCCCCGTAGCCGGTGCGGACCAGCAGGCACTTCCGAACCCCGGCATTCCAGCCGCATTCCAAATCAATCAATTTGTCGCCAATCATATAGCTTTGCGCTAGGTCCAGGCCGAACTCGTTGCGCGCCTCCAGGAGGAATTCCGGCGATGGCTTGCGTCCGCGGCTCGGCGCCTCGGGCGCCTCGGGCGCGACGTAAATCTTCTCAAAACGCACCCGCTCACGGTCGAGTTCCCGGAGAATATGCTGGTTTACTTTCTCGACCTCCGCCAGCGTAAAATAACCGCGGCCTACGCCCGACTGGTTCGACACCATAAAGAGCCTGAACCCGGCCTGGCACAGTCGCTCCAACGCAGCGCCCGCCCCGGGAAAGATCACCACCTCCTCCACGCGGCAGAGGTAGTTCTTTTCCTCGATGAGGGTCCCGTCGCGGTCGAGAAAAACGGCTCGATTCATTGTCGGTCGGGCGGAATTGTTAAGGCAAAGCCAGGGCAATGGAAATGACAAACTTGGCGCCGGGCTGGAAATCCGACAGAACCTTTGACGAAGCGCGGGTACCTTCGCAGTATCAATTGATGCGCGCGCGACATCTTTCGGCCAAGACCTGGCTTGCCCTGAGCCTCTGGGCGGCTCTGAAGCTGGTTTTATTCGCTCAGACCGCCGCCGAACAGCGGCAGCCACCCTCGGCGCGATGGGAGAAGGATATTCGCGCTTTCGAAGCGGCTGACAAAACCAATCCGCCGCCCCAGGATGCGATTCTCTTCATCGGCAGCTCCAGTATCCGGCGCTGGACGAACCTGGTGCAGGCCTTTCCCGGGCACCAAGTCATCAACCGCGGCTTCGGCGGGTCGCAACTGGCGGACTCCGTCGCGTTCGCGGACCGCATCGTCACTCCCTATAAGCCGAAGCTGGTGCTGCTCTACGCGGGTGACAACGATATTGCTTCAGGCAAGTCCCCCGAAGAGGTGTTGAATGACTTCGAGGCATTCGTCGGAAAAGTTCACGCTGCGCTGCCGGGCGCCCGCATTGGCTACATCGCCATCAAACCGTGCCCCGCCCGCGAGAAATTCCTCGACCGCGTGAAGACCGCCAACCGCCTCATCCGGGAATACTGTGCCACGAATGGCCGCTTGCTGTTCATTGACGTATTCACGCCGATGCTGACGGCGGAGGGCCGGCCGCGGGCGGAGCTGTGTATTGACGACGGTCTCCATCCCAATGCGCAGGGCTATGAACTCTGGGCTTCGCTCCTCCGGCCGATTCTGGACAAGTTCGACGCACCGTGAAACAGGGGCAAACAATTAGAACCCGCACCGGCGCCGGCTGGTGCTTCTTGGCCGCAAGTCCCAGCAGGACAGGAGGTTACGCCAGAATCCGGGCAACGGCCCATATTTTGCGGGCTAACAACCCTTCGGTAAAGTCGGTCATCCTCCCTTGCCTCTACGGCAGTACGACGGTAGTGCAACGGTATTGCTACGGTATTGCTACGGTATCACTCCCTTGGGCATCGCGATGCCCAAGGGAGCAATACCGTAGCAATACCGTTGCACCACGCTTGCAGTATGGGTGGACCGCCGTCGGATTGCCTTCTGTGTTCCCAGGCCTGCCTGACCCCAACCCATACACAAACTACCCGGACGTTTCCTTGCCCAAATACTTCTTTCCGGCGGTGTCAACGCGGATTATGTCACCGTTGGCGATAAACAGCGGGACCATGATTTGAAGGCCAGTTTCGAGCTTCGCCTCTTTCCATGACGTGTTCAACCCGGTGCGGGACGGCGGAGCGGTGTCCACCACCTTGAGCGGCAGTTGCGGTGGCAGGACGATGTCGAGCAGCCTGCCATCGAGCCGCAGGGCTTTGTATTCCTGGTTCTCCTTGAGAAACCAGCGGCGCTCACCGAGTTGTTCGTTGGTGAACTCGAACTCGTCGAAAGTCTCAATATCAATGAAGACCTGCCCATCAGCCTTCGCGTAGCTGTAAGTGGCGCGGCGGGTTTCCAGCGGTGCCACGGGCACGCGCTCGTTTTCGGCGAACACGCGGTCAATAAGGCGGCCTGTCGTGAGATGGCGCAGGCGGGTATGGAGCCGGTGTCTGGTCTGGGCTGTGCCGCTGGTGTGCATGTCCTCGATGACATGGGGGGAGCCGTCCAGCATCAGAATCATCTGGCGTTTGAACTCGGATGGCAGAAGTGTTTGCATATTGTCGTGCCCCGCAAATGCCGAGATGTCTTGGCTGCTACGAAGGCTATTGAGCCGAAGCTTGTAGCGTGAATCAAGCAAGGCGTCAACCACTTCAGACCGGCGTCACTCTGTCCTCCGGGCGATTGGGCCTGCGCCGCTCGGCCTCAAAGCACGTGAGCAACGGCCAAGGCCCGGCACGACATCATTATCGAGGTTGGCCACGGCGCTGGGTCAAATTCGGCACGAATTGTGGCGGAGTTGTCGCTGACGACACCGATTTGCTGACAAAACCGCTGACAGTGACCCGCCGCGCAGCCTGCTTTGAAGCACAAGTCGCCATCTCTCAGCGACTTAAGAATTGGCTCCAGAGGCAGGGCTCGAACCTGCAACCCGCCGGTTAACAGCCGGCTGCTCTACCATTGAGCTACTCTGGAACCCAAGTTCAACACCGCCATTCGCCAGTCAAACGCGGTTCACTAGGACACCACCACCGGGCTGCCCTGCTGTCAGAGGACGCGCAATCTACAGACGCGACTCCGCAACGTCAAACCGTTTTTATCCGATGTTATCCGATTTTGTCCGCCTTTGGCCCTCAAGGTTGATTCGCTAAGACGCCGATTCAGGGGCGGGGACAGCTCGTGCCCGTGCTTTTCGATTCTCTTACCGGGACTGGGCGACGATCCGTCCCCGCCCCTTTGCTCGAAGCGGCTCTGTCCGGCGCTGGCAACCCGGACAATAAAAGGTGCTGCGGGCGCCCTGCACGCGTCGTCGAATCTTGGCGCCGCACCGAGGACAAGGCTGCCCCGCCCGATCGTAAACCCGCAGGCGTTCCCTGTAAGAATCCGGCGTGCCGGGCGCGCGGCCGAAATAGAACAGCCCATCGCGCAACCCGGCACCAGCGTAGTCCAGCGGGACCGTGCTGCCACACTCGATGGCCTCGCGAAGCACGACCCGAATGGCGCGCCAAAGCCGTTCGATCTGTGTCGCAGTCAATCTCCGCGCGGGCAGGGTCGGCGCAATGCCTGCGCGGAATAACGCTTCGCTGGCGTAGATGTTCCCCACCCCTGCAACCAGTCTTTGGTCCAGCAACCTGACCTTGATCGCCTGACGGGAACGGCATAGGGCGCGCGCAAAAGCCTCCACCGTAAATTCCGGTCCCAGCGGCTCCGGCCCGAGTTTCTCAACCGCGTCGCAATCGAACGTGAGCCGACCAAAATAACGGGTATCCTCGAAAACGAACTTTTCCCGGCCAAGCTGCAGGACGACCGCGGTATGCTTGGGCAAAGGCGCCCGAGCGGGCAACAAGTACATCCGCCCGGTCATGCCGAGGTGCCCCACCAATACCCGAGGGCCAGCCAGACGCGCAGTGCGCAGCCGAAACAGGAGGTATTTCCCCCGCCGCGACACCTGGGTGAACGTTCTTCCACGCAGCGTTTGGGCAAATGTTTGGGCCGAGGCGGGCGCAACCACTTTGGGCCGTCGCACATCCACAGCCCGGATGGTCTGGTTCTTCAACCGCGGTCCCAGGTGGCGGACCAGCACTTCTACTTCCGGCAGTTCAGGCACAAAAGCAGGCTAAATGGCGCTGTCGGATTGGAAATGCAAATCGAGCGGGACACTTGAAATCGGGTGCGCAGAGGAGCACAGACTGCGCGCCGGATCGGATGCCATGCTTCATGCCTCCCGTTTCGCTTCCGCCTGCAACAGCTCCAATACCTCCTGGTCAGTAGTTTGCGAGAATTCATCGTAATAGCGCCCCACGGCGTCGAAGTCCGGGTCCACCCAGACCACCTGCACATCATCGGCCACGCGGGCCAAGCGCGCGACCGCGCCAGTCGAAGCCACCGGGGCAGCCACGACGACTCTGCGGGCGCGCTGTTTTCGGACGGACAACACCGCCGCCTCGGTCGTCGCGCCGGTGGCGATTCCATCGTCCACCAGCACGACGGTCTTGCCAGCGAGGTTGGAACTCCCTTCGGGATGAAACCTGGCCTGGTAGCTTCGCAAACGCTCCTTCTCTTCTTCAATGATTTCTTCCAACTCGACGCGCATGAGGGGACTGTTCCCAACCCCGCCTTTGTCCAGCACTAGCACGTCGTGTTCTGCAAGCGCCCCCACTGCGAACTCGCGATGGAACGGATGCCCGATCTTGCGAACGATCAGCACGTCGAGCGGCAGATGTAATGCGCGCGCGGCTTCCGCCGCCACGATCACTCCGCCGCGCGGGAGTCCCAGGACCAGGTCCGCCCGGACCTTATGCTCCTGCAAGTGGCGACCGAGCCTTTGTCCCGCGTCTTTGCGTGATGCGAACATCCTTATTATTAATCGTCCCGCAAGCCCCTAAAATCAATGGATCAATGAAGCTAAAGAACTGCCCGCATCGCCGGCAGACAGGGTTACTGAGGGAGCGGTCACGGGCTGTTCCGCCCTCAGGCAACGGAGCCAACGGTGAACTCTCTCACCCCGTTACCAGGGTCCCCACGCGTTCGCCCATCACGACGCGCCTCAGGTTATGCGGCCGGAAGAAGTCGAAAACAATGATGGGCATTTTGTTGTCCATGCAGAGCGAGAAGGCCGTCGAATCCATCACTTTGAGCTGCTGCCGCAACGCGTCGGAATAACTGATCTGCGCGTAGCGTTTGGCCCGGGAGTTCTTCTTCGGGTCGCTGTCATAAACCCCGTCCACCTTGGTGGCTTTGAGGACGACTTCCGCGCCAATTTCGTTCGCGCGCAAGGCCGCGGCGGTGTCCGTGGAGAAATAAGGATTGCCCGTGCCACCTCCAAAGATTACCACCCGGCCCTTCTCCAGATGCCGGACGGCACGGCGGCGGATAAAAGGCTCCGCCACCTGGGACATGGCGATGGCGCTCTGCACGCGTGTGGCCACGCCGAGCTTCTCCAGCGCGTCCTGCAATGCCAGCCCATTGATGACCGTGCCGAGCATGCCCATATAATCGCCGGTGGCGCGCTCGATGCCGCGTTTGCTGCCGCTCAGCCCGCGGAAGATGTTCCCGCCGCCGACCACCGCAACCACTTGCACGCCCAGGTCGCGCACTTCGCGGATTTGTTCCGCCATCTGCCGCACGGCCTGCGGTGAAATTCCCACGCCTGTCTCGCCGCCTAGGGCTTCACCACTCAACTTCAAGAGAATCCGCTTGTATTTAGGGTGTTTCGCTTTTCTCATGGCATCCATCCAGTTTGCGACTGAAACTTCTGGGGTGACTTCTAACATCCACGCCGCGGAACGTCAAATCAAACGTCTTCAGCGTCACATCGCAGTAAGCGGAATGCCCTCGTCCACCAGCATCACGGGGATGTTCCTGCGGACCGGGTAAATGAACTTGCCGTCAGCGCGAATCAAGCCTCCGTCAATCTTCTCTTGCACGGTCTGGCCGGCGCGATTCTTCAGGGTGCCGGCGGCGACCTGCGCATTGAGCTTTTCAATAACCGCCGGTTCCGCCTCACGCACGTCCTGATGCGTCTCCGGGCAACACAGAATCTTCAGCAATTCAGGGTCAATCATTTTAACAGTGAAGGCGGCAGGGCACGAAGCGCGGCCGCGTAGATCTCTTTCAGAGGCACTTGAACCTGCTCCGCCAGCCTTTTGCAGGACTCAAATTCCGGGGCGGCTTGCATCACGCGGCCGTCCAGCCTGCCGACTTTCACAGTCGCCTCGCCGTAAGGCGTCCGCACGGTCGCAAACTGCCGCACCAGCTTGCGGCGCTGGGCCGTGTAGCGGCGGACGCCGAACGTGCTAGTCTCGCGCAACATCAGTTCCGCAAACCGGTCCGCATCCCCCTCGGCGCACAGCACTGTCAGCAGCACGCCGGGCCGGTTTTTTTTCATCTGGATGGCCGTGTGGAACACATCCAATGCCCCCGCCGCCAGTGTCTTCTCGACAAAGCTGCCCAGAATCTCCGCGTTGATGTCGTCGAGGTTCGTTTCCAAAACGGCAACAGTGTCCATCTCCCAATCATGCGCCTCGGACATAGCTTCCACCGCTCGCCTCTTCCCCCCCGTCTCCCCGAGCACCGCCCGGAGCACGTTGGGTCTCGTCTGGTGGTCGCGGGTGCCAAGGCCGAACCCGATCTTCTCCGCCACCAGCTCTTGCATGGGGCCGAATGTCTCGACGAACTCGGCCAGCAGCGCTGCCCCCGTGGGCGTGACCAACTCGTTCGGTTCGTCGCATTGCGACAGGGCGATGCCACGCGCGCCCAGAATCGCCAACGTTGCCGGCGCAGGGATTGGGAAGTGCCCGTGCGAGCAATCAATCCAGCCGACGCCCTCCACCACGGGGCTGGCTAGCACACGCGGCTTGCCCAGCAATTCCAATCCGATGCACGCGCCCACAACATCCACGATCGAATCCACCGCGCCGACCTCGTGGAAATGGACCTGCTCCGGCGGCAGGCCGTGGATCTTGCCTTCCGCCTCGGCGATGCGCTGGAATACCGCCACCGATTTCTCTTTCACCCAGGGGGAGAGCGGAGCCTCGCCGATCAATTGCCTAATGCGGGTGAAGGTGCGGGCCTCGGGGTGAGTGTGGTCCGGGGCGTGCCGGCGCCCGCGCCCTAGCTTGGGTTCGTGCCTGTCCGAGCCGGTGATGGGTGGATCGTGGTGATGATCACTGTCGAGGTGGACATCGAACTTCACACCTTCAATGCCCCCCTTCCGCGCGCGCGCCGCGTGGAGGTGATAGCCCGCCAGTGGCAGCTTTTTCAACTCCTGCTCCAACTGAGGCGCCTCGACGCCCAAATCAATCAGCGCGCCAAGAAACATGTCGCCGCTGATGCCGCTAAACAGGTCGAGGTATAAGGTCTTCATGCTACCCCGCCGCCAGGGCATTGATCTGACTCGCCGCATAGCCGGCGCCGAAGCCGTTGTCAATGTTCACCACGGTCAGGCCGCTGGCGCAACTGTTCAGCATGCCGAGCAACGCTGCCAGCCCGCTGAAGTTCGCGCCATACCCCACACTGGTTGGCACCGCAATGACCGGTTTCGACACCAGCCCGGCTACCACGCTCGGCAATGCTCCTTCCATGCCCGCCACAACGATGATGACGTTTGCCCGCTGAATGGCCTCCAGCCGGTCAAACAACCGATGCACGCCAGCCACGCCTACGTCCGTGATTCGCTCGACGCGATTGCCCATAATCTCCGCAGTGACCGCTGCCTCTTCAGCCACCGGCAGGTCGCTGGTGCCGGCGCAAACCACGGCAATGGCTCCCGGCAGCTTGGACAAAGGCTTTCTTTCGATGGTCACGCACCGTGCCTGCTCATGGTGGACGGCGCATTTGAATCGGCGGCAGAGCCCCCGCGCGTGTTCGAGTCCAGCTCGGGTGACGAGGATCCGCTGTTCGCGCTCGAACAGCTTGGCCGCTATCTGCACGACTTGGGCCGGCGTCTTACCCACGCCGAAAATGATTTCGGGAAAACCCTTGCGCAACGCCCGGTGGGTGTCCAGCGTGGCGAAGCCCAGGTCCGCCACGGGCGCCGCCTGGAACTTGCGCAACACCTCGTCACGGTTGACTCCGCCTGCCCGAAACTGCTCCAGGAGCTTGATTGCTTCCATTGTGGTCACTCCGGCACCTTGCCACACAACGGCCAGCCGGTCACGGCCAAATTCACGGGTAATGCGATGACCTGAAACTTTTGTTGGACAGGCGAGCAGCAGTTGCTTAAAAGAGGAACTCGTTGTGCCGGATCAACCCTAAATGACTATAGCGCGATTAGTGATTAATCCTGGTTCCCCCGCCGCTTGGGAAGTGCAACTCAAGCCGGGCGCCAATTCACTCGGGCGCGGCCCCGCCAATGATTTCCAAATCACCGACCCGTCCATTTCAGGTTTGCACTGCCAGATTGCCGTCGAGGCGGGGCGCGTGGTCCTCCGGGATTTGGGCTCGACCAATGGGACGTTCGTGAACCGCGCGCCGGTCAAGGAAGCGGTGCTGCAGAACGGCCAGACGATTCACCTGGGAGGCGTGATGATGACGTTTTATTCAGATGCGCCAGGCACGGCCGCGGCCCCGGTGGCGGCGCCTGCCGCGGGGTTGCCTCCGCCGCGCGTCTCCGCGGCCGCGCACGTGGCGCGGACTGCCACACAGGACACGGTGGCGGCGGCCCCGCCCGTCGCGGCCCCGGTGTCAGCTCCGGCCACGGTCACTGGCTCGCAGCCGTGCAAGTTTCATCCCAAGTCGCCAGGGCGATGGCATTGCCCGCAGTGCCAGCGGTTTTTCTGCGATTTTTGCATCACCACGCGCACCATCGGGGCCACTCAAATGAAGGTCTGTCGGCAGTGCGGTGTCGAGGTGGCGCCGGTGCAGGTGGCGGTGGGAGAGGAGCAGGGCTTTTTCGTGCGGCTGCCGGGCGTGTTTGCGTATCCGTTCAAAGGCGCGGGGCCGTTTGTGCTGGTGGTGAGCATGATTGTGCTGGCGGCGCTGGATTTTGTCGGTGTAATGTTCGGCTTCATCCTGAAGGCGCTTTTCTACGGTTATCTCTTTGCGTTCATGCAGAACATCATCCACTCGACGGCGTCGGAGGACGAGGAGTTGCCAGGCTGGCCCGCGTGGGACGACATCGGCGGGTGCGTGCTGCGGCTGGCGGGCGCGCTGCTGTTTTCCTTCGGTCCGGCGATCGGGCTCTTTTGGTACGCCATTTACAACGAAGAGCCCACCGCCGGTGTGGCGATGATTCCGGCCATGATCTTCGGCTGCTTCTATTTCCCGATGGCGCTGCTGGCGGTGGCGATGAAAGACTCGCCGATCGCCGGCAACCCGCTGGTGGTGTTGCCGGCGATTGTCAAGGTGCCGCTCGAATACATCGTGACGGTCATCCTGATGGCCGCCGTCATTGCCGTGCGCCAGGGTGGGGAAATGGCACTGGCAGCCATATTCCCCCGGGGGCTGACGACCCACTCGATGGTGAAGCTGTTTGAGATGTTCGGCGCGCGGCTGGTGTGGAACTTCGTGGCGCTGTATTTGCTGGCGGTGAACATGCGCATCCTCGGGCTGGTGTACATGACGCGCAAACGGCGGTTCGGATGGTTCGAACGCTAGCCTGACAATTTGTTATTGAAACCCGCGTCGTCCTGCGGCATATTTGGGCCTGCCAGGGCCCATGGACTGTGGACTTACGAACCCCGCCAGGGCCGGAAGGCAGCAACGGTAGTCTGCTCTGCATCTGCCGTGGTCACCCTGGCTTTTAAATTTTGAATGCGGCGTGCGGCGTGCGGAATGAACAGGTGATCCGGCGGGGTTTCATTCCGCGCTCCGCAGGCCGAATTGCGCACGCAGATGAGTTATCAAGTCATTGCCCGTAAGTACCGCCCGCAACGATTCCCGGAGGTTGTGGGGCAAGAGCACGTCACGCGGACGCTCACCCAGGCCATCGAGCAGAAGCGGATCGCCCACGCCTACCTCTTTTGCGGCCCGCGCGGCACCGGCAAGACCACCATCGCCCGGATTTTTGCCAAGTGCCTCAATTGCACCGGCGGGCCCAAGGTCGCTTTCGAGGACACCGACCCGCGCTGCGTGGAGATCGCCGAAGGCCGCGCGCTGGACGTGCTCGAGATTGACGGCGCCAGCAACAACGGGGTTGAGCAGGTCCGCGAGCTGCGCGAGACCTGCAAATACGCCCCGGCCAGCTCGCGCTTCAAGATTTACATCATTGACGAGGTGCACATGCTCTCGACCGCCGCGTTCAACGCGCTGCTCAAGACCCTGGAAGAGCCGCCCGAGCACGTGAAGTTCATGTTCGCGACGACGGACCCGGAGAAAGTCCTGCCCACGATCCTTTCGCGCTGCCAACGCTTCGACTTGCGCCGCATTCCGGCGGTGCTCATCGCCAAGCATCTCACCTACATTGCGGGGCAGGAAGAAGTGAGCATTGACCCCGCCGCGCTCTACGCCATTGCGCGCGGGGCTGAGGGCGCCCTGCGCGACGCCGAGTCGGCCCTCGACCAGCTCATCAGCTTTTGCGGGGACAAGATCGAAGAGGCGGACGTGCTCTCGATGTTCGGCCTGACCGCGCAGGGCCAGCTCATCGAGCTTTCGCGCGCGGTGCTCGCCGGGGAAATCGAAGCCGCTCTCCGCCAGTTGAACGAACTGGCCGAGCACGGCAAAGATCTCGGCCGGCTGCTTTCCGACCTGTTGAGCCATTTTCGCAACCTGCTCATCTTCCAGGTCTCGCATGGGGACTTGAACCTGCTGGAGGTCTCGGAAGCCGAAGCCGCGTCGCTGGCCGCCCAATCCAAAATGGCCGGCGCCGACGGCCTCACGCGCGTTCTGGAGGTTCTAGCCGAGGCGGAGATGCGATTGCGGGACGCCGCGTCGAAGAAAATCCTGGTCGAAGTCGCCTTGCTGAAAGCAATCGAAGCCCGCAGCGCGCTCAGCATTGATTCGGTGCTCAAGCAACTACAGGATTTGCGCAGCGCCCGGGGCAGCGAAGTGCCTGCGACCCCGAAACCGGCCTCGGTGTCAAGCGCCCCGGCAGAAGCCGCGGCAGTCGCTCCGAAGCGCGAGTTGGCAGACGGCCCCGTTTCCGCCGCGCCCGGCGGCGATCTGGCGGAGTTGTGGGTCAAGGTCCTTGACGCCATCGGCCGCGCCAGCCCGTTCACGCGCACCTACCTGCTGGAGGCCCACCCGGTTTCCTTCCAGAAGAACGTGTTTACCATTGGGTTCGATCCCGAATTTGAAGATCACATTGGCCTGGTGGACAACGCGCGCAACCACGTCTTGCTGCAAACCAAGCTGCTGGAACTCGGCCATCCCAACGTCCAGTTCAAGTTTGTCAAGGCGGAGGCGCCCGAGAATCGCGGCGCCCAGGCGGCGCAGCCCGTTCCGCCACCCGCGCCCTCACCTGCCGCCAAAGCTCCGCTGCCAGCGGCAGCATCAGCGCCGGTTCCCGGTGCAACGCCGCCAGCGAAGGGAAAACTCGCCTCCGTGCCCTTCAATAAAGATGATTTCAAGAATGATCCATTGATCCAGAAAGCCCTCGAGATCTTTAAAGGCCAAATCGTTGAAGTCCGCGCCTGACTCCAAGCCATCAACTCTTAACTATCAACCATCAACTCCTTCGTCATGTCCAGCATCGGCAAACTCATGAAGCAAGCTGCGCGCATGCAGCAGCAGGTCGAACAAATCCAAACAGCTCTCGCCCAGCGCACCGTCGAGGCCACCAGCGGCGGCGGCGCCGTGAAAGTCGTCGCCAGGTGCGATGGCACTCTGGCCGCGGTCAAAATTGATCCGCAAGCGCTTGCACCCGCTGACGCCCAACTGCTGGAGGACATGATTCTGATCGCCGCCAACCAGGCACTAAGCCAGGCCAAGGAAGTCTCCAACGCCGAGATGGCAAAGGTCACTGCCGGGTTCAATCTGCCCGGGTTGACCTGATCCCCTCGTTGAAGATCGGCAAGGTTTTGACGCGCCCGGCCCCCCCATGCCTGCCCTTCCCGAACCCATAACAGCCCTGATCGGCGCGCTCAGCAAGTTGCCGGGCATCGGTCCCCGTTCCGCGGAACGGATCGCGCTGCACCTCGTGCAGGCCGAGTCTGCTTCGGTGACACACCTGGCCGAAACCATTCTCAACGCGCGCGAGCAGGTTGGGTCCTGCGAAGTCTGCGGCTCCCTCACAGAAGATGCCGTCTGCGCCATCTGCTCCGACCCAGCCCGCGACGCGTCGCTGGTCTGCGTGGTCGAGCGCCCGGTGGATAGCCTCACCCTTGAGAAGTCGGCGTCGTTTCGCGGCAAATATCACGTGCTGGGCGGCAAGCTGTCGCCCTTAAACGGCGTCGAGCCGGAAGACCTGCGCATCGCCGAGCTCGAGCAGCGGCTGCGACACGAGCCGATCAGAGAACTGGTCATCGCGCTCGCCACCGACGTGGAGGGCGACGCCACGAGCTTTTATTTGGCCAAGCGGCTGGCGCGCTCGGGTTTGAAGATCACCCGCATTGCTCACGGTCTGCCGGCGGGCACCGGCTTGGAGTTTGCCGATGAACTCACCCTGAGCCGCGCCCTCGAGGGACGCAGGGAAATGCTCTAGCATGGAGATTTGAACTATGGTGAAAGCCGTTGTCTTCGATCTGGGCAAGGTTCTGGTTGATTTCGACTACTGGATCGCCGCGCGCCGGTTTGCCGCCCGCGCCCGAATGTCCGCCTTGGAACTCATGAGTTTCATGGTCACCTCTCCCTTATTCGTTCGCCTGGAAAAGGGCCTGCTGACCACGGAGCAATTCTACCATGAGGTTTGCGCTGCAACCGGCTTTAGCGGCAGCATCGCGGAGTTCACCAACTTCTTCGCCGACATCTTTTTCCCAATCGAGCCGATGGTCGAACTTCATGCGGCGCTGCGGCAACGCGGAACACCCACTTACGTTTTTTCCAACACCAACGACCTGGCAATCAGCCATATCCGGCGAAACTTCCCCTTCTACAGCAGTTTCGATGGCTATATCTTGTCCTATGAGCACGGCCTGATGAAGCCCGAAGCCGGAATCTACGAGATTGTCGAGCAGGTGACCCGCCGGCGTGATACCGAGATTCTTTATCTGGACGACCGGCCCGAGAACATCGCGGCCGGTGCCGCGCGCGGCTGGCAGGTGATCTTGCAGGAATCGCCGGAGAAATCCCGCGCGGCCGTCGAGCGGCTCGACTTGCTGGAAACCTGAATCAAACTATGGGCTCTCCGGGGGGTGACCAGGCGATTCCGGGTTGCGGCTGGCAGCGTCGCGGGTGCTCGCGGCCAGATTTCTTCCTGTTCCCACGACGAATCCAGCCAGCAACACGATGGCGATAATCCCAGCCGGGAGAATTCCGATCACCTGCCGTGGCCCGCGACTGGCCTCGGCCGTCAGCAGAATTCCGCTGGCCAGCAGCAGCGCCCAGCCCCACATGGTTCGCCGTTTGCTCAGACTCGAGGGATCCCTGGCCTCGAGCCACCGCAGGCCAACCAGGGCCAGCCACGCGACACCCAGAAAGGTGGTGCCGGCATAAAGGACCGCATAAACCGCAAGCCTGCGGCCGCCTATCCAAGGCAAAGCGCTTCGCAGGATGGCCAGGTGCTCGACCAGCCAGCCGTCCGCGTGCGTGATGGAATCCAGGAGAATGTGGGTCCACGCCCCGATGAGCAGCGAAAGGGCGATTCGGACCGGAGAACCTGCCGGCCGCTCGCACAGCGGCCATATCGCCCGCCGATAACGCGCCGGCAGGATTCCCACCATGGGCCGTCGGAGGGCGTAAATGGCCGCGACCAGAACCAGGCCCGCCGGCAGGCAGAACCCGAAACTGCCCGCCAGCAAACGATGCGAAAACAAAGCAACGTGCAGATGCTCAAAAGCGTAGCCGAGATCCGGCGTCAGGCTGCCGATGACCAGCGCAAGAAGGCTGAGCCGCCGCGGGCAATAGCGCCGCAACGGCAGCACCGCCGCCGGGTGAGCTAATGGGAAAGGCATAGCGCAAACTTGATACTACACTTTCCTCCGCCCGACGGCCAGCCGGATCGCGACCAGCAACTGCGAGACCACGAGACCACGGGACTACTGACCACATGGCGGCAATATCAAAATACACCCACCGAGTTACACGGAATGGTTCTCTGCCATTGCGAGAAAGCGCTTTCTCAGGCATGCTGGAGAGGAAATGGGCAAAAGACGCGAGGCGCGCGAGCGCGCCGTTCAGTTTTTATTTCAGCATGACCTGAATCCGCCGGACGACCTACCGGGGGCGCTGGAGCAATTTTGGCAATCGCAGCGGGCGGCGGCGATTGCCGGGGAGAAGGCTACTGCCACCTGGGGCCAGCCGGTGGAATTGCCGCCCCCGACCGCGGAGGAGGCCGCCGTGCGCCAGTTTGCCGAGCCGCTGATCCGGGGTGCACTGGAATACCGGGACGAAGCGGACGGTGTGATCACTAAGCACGCGAAGAACTGGGAGTTGCACCGCATTGCGGCGGTGGACCGCAACATTCTGCGGCTGGCCATTTATGAGATGCTGCATCGGGAGGACATTCCGCCCATCGTGAGCATCAATGAGGCGGTGGATATCGCCAAGAAATTCTCGACGCAGGACAGCGGCAGATTCGTGAATGGGATTCTGGACAAGGTAAAGGGGGAACTGATGCGACCGGCCCGGGGCGTCAAATGAGCAGGCGGAGGTCAGAAGTCGGGAGCCAGGGGTCAGAGGCCAGCGGGTCCGCGGCCAGGGACGCCGGACCACGGACCATGGACGACAGACCATTTCGCGGTTGCGCGATGTTCGCTGACCTTCATCTGCACACGAGTTTTTCCGACGGAACCTACTCGCCGGAGGAACTGGCAGCCCAAGCCCAACGTCATGGCTTGGGGGCGATTGCGCTGACGGACCACGATTCGGTCGAGGGCTGCGCGCGCGCCGCGCGGGCCTGCCAGGCGGCGGGCATCGAATTCATCCCCGGCACCGAACTCACGGCCGAGCAGGACGGCCACGAACTGCATTTCCTGGGCTATTTCATTGAGACGCACAACCCGCGGTTGCTGACCGAAATCGCGCGCTTCCAGGCCGTGCGCCAAAACCGGATTCGGGAGATGGTGGCGCGACTGAATCGGCTTAAAGTGCCCCTGGCGGCTGAGCGGGTGTTTGCCCTGGCGAACTGTCAGGCCCCTGGTCGGCCGCACGTCGCCCGGGCGCTGGTCCAAGCCGGGCTGTGCGCCAACCTGGACGAGGCTTTCGAGCGCTTCCTGAAGAAGAGTCGGCCGGCGTGGGTTCCCAAGTTCAAGATGTCGGCGGCCGACGCCATCAACCTGATTCACCACGCGAACGGATTGGCGGTGCTGGCTCACCCGGGGTTGAATTGGTCGGATGAGGTGATTCCGGACCTGGTTGAGGCCGGCCTGGATGGCCTGGAGTGTTTTCACACGAAACATTCCTCGGCAACCGTGGAGCGCTACCTGGGGCTGGCCGACCGGTTTTGTCTGGCAGTCACCGGCGGCTCCGATTGTCACGGCCTGAGCAAGGGCAAACCGCTCATCGGGACCGTGAAGCTGCCGTATCAGCACGTCGAGCAGCTCAAAGCAAAGGCTGCCGAAAAGCGGACCGCCGCCGCAGCTTCGGCCGGCAGCATCAAAAAGACACGGACATAAACATGGGTCTATTTGCCAAGTTCAAGGCCGGCCTGCAAAAAACGCACGGCAAGCTGGCCCACGAAATCAAGCGCATTGTCACACGGTCGCCCAAACTCGACGCCGCCGCGCTCGAAGAATTGGAAGCCGCCCTGGTCAGCGCGGACCTCGGCATGGACGTAACCACCCAGATTGTGGATGCGGTGAAGAAGGCCTACGAAACGCAGGGCCACTCGGGAATGGATGTGTTCGGCATCGCCGAGCGCGAAGTGGAAAGGAGCCTTGCCTCCAACCAGGCGGAACTGCGAAAAGCCCCAGCCGGGCCGACGGTCATCTCGATTGTCGGCGTGAACGGCACGGGCAAGACGACGACTGCCGCCAAGCTGGCCTACCGGGTGCAGTCGCGCGGCGAAACCGCGCTGCTGGCTGCGTGTGATACTTTTCGCGCCGCCGCGATCGAGCAGATCAAGCTTTGGGGCCAGCGGCTCAAGGTTGACGTCATCGCTGGTGCGTACGGGGCAGATACAGCGTCCGTGGCGCACGATGCCGTGGCGGCGGCCCAGGCGCGCAAAGTCAGCTACCTGTTCATTGATACGGCTGGCCGGCTGCACACCAAACACAACCTGATGCAGGAGCTGCAAAAACTGCATCGCGTGATCGGCAAACAACTGCCCGGGGCGCCCCACGAAGTGCTGCTGGTGCTCGACGCGACGACCGGCATGAATGCCTTGAACCAGGCGCGCGAGTTCAACAAGGCGGCGCCGCTGACCGGCTTGATCGTGACCAAGCTCGACGGCACCAGCAAAGGTGGGATGGTAGTCGCGATTCAAAGGGAACTGGGGTTGCCGATCAAGTTCATCGGCCTGGGGGAGCACGCAGACGATTTGCAGCCCTTCGACGCCAAGCAGTTCGCCGGGGCATTGTTTGCCGAATGAGTGCCGAACGCGATTACATGGGTCTGGCGCTGCGGTTGACCCGCCTGGGCTATGGCATGACCTCGCCCAACCCAATGGTCGGCGCGGTCCTCGTTAAAGGGGGCCAGATTATCGGGCGCGGCTGGCACCACCGCGCGGGTGCGCCCCACGCGGAAATCGAGGCACTCCTCAATGCGCAAAGGCGTGGCCACCGCGCCCGCGGCGCGACGCTATGCGTGACGCTCGAACCGTGCTGCACTCATGGCCGCACACCGCCCTGCACCGAGGCAATCATTGCGGCCGGAATCAAACGGGTCGTTGTCGGCGCGACAGACCCGAATCCGCAGCATTGTGGCAAAGCTTTCAAGCTTCTGAAGCGCGCAGGGCTGGCAGTCACATCCGGCGTCATGGCCGACGAATGCACCCAACTGAACGAGGCGTTTAATCACTGGATTGTCCACCGCACGCCGTTCGTCACCGTCAAAGCGGCAATGACGCTCGACGGCAAGATCGCCACGGCGGCGGGCGAGTCGAAGTGGATTACGGGCGAAAAGGCGCGGAGCGTCGGAATGAAGCTGCGGCAGGGCGCGGATGCGATTCTGGTCGGCGTCAATACCATCCTGGCGGACGACCCAAGCCTGACGGCAAGAACGGAGATGGAGGATGGCAGATGGAAGATGGCGAAGCCGCTGCGAAGAATCGTTTTGGATTCGCGGGCACGGACGCCGCTGGGGGCAAAGGTGGTGAATGATGAATTCGCAGCACTGACGACGGTTGTGGTGGGCGAATCGGCCCCGAAGGGGCGTGTGGCGGCGCTGGCGAAGCGGGTGTCGGTGCTAATCGCGCCGGTTTCTGGTGGCAGGATTGATTTGCGGTGGCTGTTGCAAAAGCTCGGCTCTGAGAATGTGCCCAGCCTGCTGGTCGAGGGGGGCGGGGAAGTGAACGCTTCGTTCCTGCTGGAAGGCCTGGCACACCGCGTCGTATTCTTCTACGCGCCGAAAATTCTGGGCGGGCGCGACTCCCGGCGGGCGGTTGCCGGCCAGGGCGCAGGGACGCTGGCGGAAAGCGTGCGGCTGACCGATGTGGAATGGCGGCAGCTTGGACCCGACTGGCGGCTGAGCGCTCGAGTCCAAGGCTGTTGATTCGGATTTCGGATTTCGGACTTCGGATTTACCATTGGGTCATGTTTACCGGAATTGTTGAAGAAACGGGCACGGTCGAGCGGATCAAGCCGGCGGCGAAATCCATCGAGTTAACCGTGCGGGCCAACGTGTGCGGGCGGGGCTTGAAAGTCGGCGCGAGCTTGGCGGTCAACGGCTGCTGCCTGACAGTGGTCAAGCTGGCCGCGAGGGGCAAGCACAAGCTGGCTCAATTCGATTTGCTCAACGAAACCTGGCGGCGGACGAACCTCCAGTTCGCCAAACCCGGCTCGCTGGTCAATCTGGAACGGCCACTGCGAGCCGACGGGAACCTGGGTGGCCACTTTGTCACGGGGCACATTGACGGCATCGGCCGGATTACCCGCTGGGAACGAATGGGGCAGGACCACGTGCTCGACGTGGCCGCGTCCGCCGAAGTGATGCGCTATGTGGTTTTCAAGGGCTCAATCGCCGTGGATGGCATCAGCCTGACGGTGGCGGGCGTCAGCAAGAAAACCTTCCGCATCTGGATTATCCCCCACACCTACGAAGTCACGGCGCTGCGCGAGCGGAAAGTGGGTGACGCGGTCAACCTGGAAGCCGACTTGCTCGGCAAGTACGTCGAAAAGTTCCTCACGCAGCGGACCTCGGCCTGAGGCGCGGCACAAGCCGCCGACCGTTGGGCTGGCGAACCCTGGGGGCGGAGCATCAGGCGAGCCACAGCAGATACCACTTATGCTTGTGCGCCGGTTTTATCGGTGTGGATTTCTTCTTCTGGGCGGCCGCCTCCTGGGACGCCATGGAGGCGGGCTCGACCTCGCGCACACGGGAGGTGGCAATGGCATGGGTTGTGCCCTTGGCGTCCTTGTAATAGTACGTATTGTCTTTCAGCTTCGGCTTGCCGACGCTGGTGATCTGCGCCCCGTTGTTGAGTTTCATGACATAGTTACTCGCGCATCCGCTTAACGTGAGCGCGCCGATCAGTAGGAGCACAGCCATTCTATTCATAACCAATGCGTCGTTGTGCTGCGCGGCTGGCTTGCGGGGCAAGCATCGCGTAGCTTCGCCAGTCTAGCAGGTTCCGGGTCGGCTGCAACCGGAACCATTCCGGAACTTGGAATGCAACCTGCTATCCGTCTCCTTAAGCATGATTGCTACGCCAAACCGAACTGTTGCGCTCGAGAACAATCACGTGCTCGTGGTGGATGACGACATTGAACTGTCGTTGTTGTACCAGGGATTGTTGCAAGCTCACGGTTACCGGGTCAGCACGGCGGCAAACGGGGCACAAGCCTTAAAACTGGTGGCGAAGGGCCAAGTGGACGCGATTCTTTGCGACCTGAGCATGCCGGAGCTGGCGGGGGATTTGTTCTACCTGGAAGTTGGGCGCGCGCAGCCTCAACTGCTGAAGCGCTTCATTTTCGTGACGGCAAATGCCGATAATCAGATGTATGAAGCGTTCTTGAGAAAGATCAAAGCTCCCGTGCTTTCCAAGCCGGTTTCGACCGATCGCTTGGTAGAGAAGCTTGAAGGGATGCTGCGAGCTTCTGCGGGAGGGTAACACAATCACCTGCGGTCGTCCTGGAAAACGTTGCCTGGTTCTGGAAGTTTGCACAGCAATCCAATTGCCATTCCGCCAGGTCTTTGAGATTATCCCTGCCGCATTGATGGACACGTTCTTGAACTATCTTGGACGCCGCGCAGTCGGCGTGTCGCTCATTATTTCATTAACTGGAGTTGCGCTGGCAGCAGCCGACGACTGGCCGCAATTCCGCGGTCCCAATCGCGATGATATATCTCCGGACACCGGCCTGTTGCAGCAGTGGCCTGCCGCTGGCCCGCCGCTGGTATGGAAGGCGACCGGCCTGGGCGCCGGTTATTCAACAGTGTCTGTCGTTGGCAGCCGGGTCTATACCATTGGCGAGAACAAGGAATCCAGTTACGTGGTCGCCCTGAACGCCGCGGACGGCAAAGCAGCCTGGACGGCCAAGCTCGGCAAAGCTGGCGCTCCGGGTATGCCCGCCTTCGAGGGACCGCGCAGCACGCCGACCATCGCGGGCGATTTACTGGTTGCCCTCAGCCAATGGGGCGACCTGATCTGCCTCCAAGCGGGCACGGGCAAAGAGCTTTGGCGCAAAGACTTAGCCCAGGACTTTGGCGGCAAGCGTCCTAGCTGGGGTTACGCCGAATCTCCAATCATTGACGGTGACAAAGTCGTCATCACTCCTGGAGGGGGTGAAGGGGCGATCGTCTCCCTGAACGAGAAACACGGCGCCCTGCTCTGGCGCAGCCAGGGCTTCACGGATTCACCCCATTATTCCTCGCTCATCATCGCCGAAATCGGCGGCGTGCGGCAATATATCCAACTGACCGCGCAAAGCGTCGTTGGCGTGGCCGCTGCCGACGGCAAGGTGCTCTGGCGCGCGGCGCGCCCGGGCCGGACGGCGGTCATCCCGACGCCAATTTACAGCGACGGTTTCGTCTATGTCAGCTCCGGCTACGGCGTCGGCTGCAACCTGTTCAGGATCACCACGGCGGACGGCAAATTCACCGCCGAGGAGGTCTATGCGAAGAAAGTGATCGCCAACCAACACGGCGGCGTGATCAAAGTCGGCGATTTTGTATATGGTTACTCGGACGGCGCAGGCTGGACGTGCCAGGACTTCAAGACCGGCGAGGCCAAATGGCAGGAGAAAGACAAACTCGGCAAAGGCTCGCTTGTGTATGCCGACGGCCATTTCTACCTGCGCACCGAGGACGCGGGGACGGTAGCGCTCATTGACGCTTCCCCCGACGGCTACCATGAACGGGGGCGCTTCGAGCAACCCGGCCGCAGCAAGAACAAAGCCTGGCCGCACCCCGTGATCGTCGGCGGCAGGCTCTACCTGCGCGACCAGGATGCGCTGCTCTGTTACAACCTTAAGGCGAATTAAGCCGCCAGGAACAGCACCGCCGTCTTCTTCTCCTGTTGGAAGTCAGCGATAATCGCCGGGGCTTTTGCGGCGCCCGTTTTTTTTCGCGTGCAGTTTAAACGTTTTTGTGCGAAGGTTGTCTCATTCATAGTGGTTAGATTGGTTGGTTCAGAGGTTCCCGCCTCGCGCTCGACGCGAGGCGGGTTTTTTTTGTGCTCCAGATGCTCCGGCCGTTGAGGGCCGGGGAGTGAGAAACGCCCTTTTTGTCTGGCGATGATGGATTTCGCGGCCACAATAACCCCATGCAAAACCAGCAATTGGCCGAGCTGCTGCGCGCCTCCCGGCAGATGCTCCTGTTCACCGGCGCGGGCATTTCCACCGGCAGCGGCATTCCGGACTTTCGCGGGCCGGACGGCGTGTGGCAACGGCGGCAGCCGGTCTATTATCACGATTTCATGCGGTCGGAAGCGGCACGGATCGAGCATTGGGATTTCAAGCTGGAAGGGTGGCCGGCGTTCCGCGAGGCGCGCCCGAACGCCACCCACGAAGCCATCGTGCGTCTCGAACGGGCAGGCAAAGTGCGCGCGGTGGTCACGCAAAACATTGACGGTCTCCACGCACGCGCCGGCACGTCGCTAGAGCGGTTGGTCGAGTTGCACGGCACGAACGCCTTCGTCGAATGCCAAACTTGCGGCCGGCGCTCGGACCCCGAGCCGCACTTCGAGTATTTCCGCAAGACGCGCCGCCCGCCGCGGTGCGAATGCGGCGGCTTCCTGAAACCGGCGACCATCAGTTTCGGTCAGAACCTGCGGAATGAAGACCTGGAGCGGGCGGAGGCAGCGGCCAAAGGCGCCGATTTGGTAGTGGCGCTGGGCTCGACGCTTTCGGTGTATCCGGCAGCCAACATTCCCTTGCTGGCCGCGGCGAAGGGCGCGCCCTATGTCATCATCAATCGCGGTCCCACCGAGCACGACGAGCTGCCGGAAGTTACCCTGCGACTGGAAGGGGACGTGGGCGAGATTTTTCCGCCAGCGGTCGAGACCGCGCTGGCATTGTAGTGTCCTCGTCCTCGTAATCGTAATCGGGCCTTCTCTTCTCGCGTTGAGATCGATTACGATTACGAGGACGACGACGAGGACGATTACGAAAAAGAACACGCGGCAGGAATGCCGCGTGTCGTTCGGGGAAAGATTTAGCAGAGGGAATTAGATTTCCCAGCCCTTGCGATTGGCTCGGCGGATATACTGGGCGGCTTCGGGGGCGTTGAGCGCGCGCATGTTCGGCCCGTCCCATTGGATCTTCTTGCCGACGCGCAAGGCGACGCAGCCGAGCAAAATGATCTCGGTAAGATAAGCCGCAATGTCGAAATCCGAATAGCCCGGCGAACCACCCTTGCAGGCGGCAATCCATTCCAGATGCTGGCGCTCATCCGAACCGCCCTGAAAGGCGTTGCGGGTAATGCTTTGCGGGATGGCTTTGACCGCTTCGTGGGTTTTTCCATCCTTCATTTCCTTTTCGCCCTTGAGCTTGAGGAAGAACTGCGCGCCGTAATCGTCCGGCGAGAACAGCGTGCCCTTGTCGCCGATCAACAAGCAGCCGCTGCCGGGAATTCTGTCCATCATTTCCTGCACATCGGCCAAAACGTCTTTGGGCGGTTTGTTGCTGCCGTCATGGTCGTTGGGTTTGTCGGGTTTGGGCTCGCCGCCGTCGTACCACCAGAACTGCACCGGCGGCAGGCCTTCCCGCGCCGGGAACTCGAACCGGATGGCGGATTTGAGCGGATAGCTCTCGGTGTTGATCGCCGAAGACGCGGCCTCAATTTCGGTGGGATAGCCGAGTTTCAAGGCGCGGAAGGGCATGTTCGCCGTGTGGCAAGCCATGTCGCCGAGCGCGCCAGTGCCGAAATCCTGCCACCCGCGCCAAACAAACGGTTGGTACACCGAGCCGCGGCCCCTTCGCCCCCCGGAGGTGGGCTTCTCCGGCCACTGGTCTTTGTAAGGACGCATCGCCGCCGGCCCGATCCACGCGTCCCAATCGAGCGTGGCCGGAATCGGGTCCGCGCCCGCCGGCCGATCCATGCCCTGAGGCCAAATCGGGCGGTTGGTCCACACATAGACCTGCCGCACCGGTCCGATCAGGCCGGCCTGGATCACTTCCACCGAGCGGCGCAGGCCATCCTCGGCGCTGCCTTGATTGCCCATCTGGGTCGCCACCTTGTTTTCCTTGGCCAGCCGGCGCAACAAGCGCGCCTCATAAACCGTTTGCGTCAACGGCTTCTGGCAATAGAAGTGTTTGCCCATCCCCATCGCCGTCGCCGCGACAATCGCGTGCGTATGATCCGGCGTGGAAACGATGACCGCGTCCAGGGATTTCTCCTGCTCTAGCATCTTGCGCCAGTCCCGGTAGAATTTCGCGCTCGGGTGATTCCTGCCTGCGCCCGCGGCCTGCTTCTCGTCCACGTCGCATAACGCGACGATGTTTTCACCCGCGCAGCATCTGATGTCGCTGGCCCCCTTGCCCCCGATGCCGACGGCGCCAATGTTCAACTTTTCATTGGCCGAAATGCGGCGGGGCTGGGGCGCGGCACGGCCAGTCAGCGCCGTGGCGCCGGCTGCCAGCGCAGTATAGTAGATGAATTGACGACGGCTGATTCCTGAGAGCGGAGAAGATTGACTTTTTGACATGGCCGCCTTACTACGCGGAAGCGCGCGCGGGCACAAGAACATTTTAGCGGCGCGCTGAAAACCCAGGCGCCGCCTCAGGGGGCCGCGTCTCGTCAGTACCACCGTCGCCGAATCGCACCAAGCCGCAGCGCCCATTCACCTTCCTCCTGCTCGTGGTGCCGCGATGACATTCTTGCCAAGCACAGGGGGCCAGCTTTCACGCCAGGATCCCGCGCATAAACTTGCAGTTGGCCTGGTAGCTTTCGAGCATCGGCTGGCCCGGGGGGACGGCGCCTTCGATCTGCAGCCAGCCGCGGTAGCCGATGTCGTCCAGCGCGGCGCGCACTTTATGGAAATCTATTTTGCCCTGGCCGAGCAAGGCGCCGTTTTCCTTCGCGTGGAATTCACAGATGCGCTTTCCGAGTTGGCGAATCTCTTGATAAATGTCGTAGCCCCGGTCGTTGGAATTGCACACGTCGTAATAGACCTGGACCGCTTTCGAGCCGACCCGCTCCAGGATTTCGAGGTGTTCATCGGCGCTGAGCCAGCTTTCGATGCCGAGAACGACGCCGGCCTTTTCGGCTTTGGGCGCCACCGCTTTCAGCCGCCGCACGACTTCATCCACGCCGGGTTTGTCTCCGCGCAAGTCGTCGTTGCTGAAAAAGGCCAGCAGGACCACCTTCACCCCAAGCGCCTGGCACACATCAATGCTGTCGCTCACCCAGGGCACGGTGCGCGGGTCGCTCTTGTAAGGGATGTTGTTCAGTTCGCCGATGGCCAGCGAGGCGACTTGCAGACCCGCCTTCTGCGCGGCGTCCTGGTATTGCTGCTGCACCTGCGGTTTGCGCAACTGCATGTCGTTCGCGGCGGTGCCCAGGCTTACCTGCACGCCGTCCAGCCCGATCTGTTTGGCGACCTCGAACGCCGTCGGATCGCCCATCTTGCCGATGGACCAATCGCACGCGCCGAGCCGGAAGTGCCGCTGTTCGGGCGCAGCGAAGAGCGGCGCGAAGTGCGTGGCCAACGCCAGCCCGACCGTGGCTTGGACCGAACGGTGCAGCATTTCGCGGCGGGAAAGTCTAATCGAGTCTTGTCGCATAGTTCGTCTCCAGGGTGATCAGGCGCTCAAGCATTACAGGTTGGACTTCAACCTAACGCCGTTTCCGTCGGGTGGCAATCTCTTTGAGAATTTGCGTCGCAAGCCGGAGGCTTACGCCACTAGCTGGTGGTGCTGCGCTCCCTGCCTTTCCGAGTATGCACAGAGGGACTTGCTTATGTTTTGGCCCTAAAACAGTCTCTTTGACATAATATCCGTAGCGCGGTAAAGAGTGGGGAATGGCAAGAACTTGCGCGGTTGCCAAGCAGATTCCCACGCCGGGTTTCGGTGATACAGACAACGCTTAACAATGGACCGGAAGACACCAGAAACCAGCGCCAGTGCACCTGCTGATCGGGGCAGGACATCTGCCAGCTACCCCGCACCGGCGGCTTCGGATGGTCAGGTGTCGCTGGAAGGCTTCCACCGCACCGTGTCGGTGCCACCGCACCAGGCCGGCTTCTGGCGGCAATGGCGCGCGTTTGTGGGGCCGGCGATCCTCGTCAGCGTCGGCTACATGGACCCCGGCAACTGGGGCACCGACCTGGCGGGCGGCGCGCAGTTCAAGTACGGCCTGCTGTGGGTGGTGGCGCTGGCCAGTTTCATGGCGGCGATTCTCCAGGTCATCTCCGCTCGGCTGGGCGTGGCGACCGGCAAAGACCTGGCGCAATGCTGCCGCGAGTGGTATCCGCAATGGACCCGGTGGCCCAACTGGATCGCGATGGAGCTCGCGGTCGCCGCAACCGATTTGGCCGAATCGCTGGGCAGCGCGGTGGCGCTCAACCTCCTGTTTCACATCCCGCTGGGATGGGCGATTATCATCACGGCTTTCGACGTGTTGCTGTTGCTGGCGTTGCAGGGGCTGGGCATGAGGATGTTGGAAGCGGTGGTCACCGTGTTCGTGGCGACCATCGGCGTGTGCTATGGCATCGAGATCCTGGTGCTGCCGCAAACGCAGCCCTGCTTCCTGGAGATGGCCCAGGCTCTGGCACGGCCCGGCTTCCGTGAAAGCGGAATGATCGTGGTGGCGATTGGCATCATCGGCGCGACGGTCATGCCGCATAACCTCTTCCTGCACTCGGCCCTCGTGCAGTCCCGGAAGTTGCAGCGGGATGAGGCATCCATCCGCAGCGCCATTCGCTTCAACACGATTGACTCCGTCGTGGCTCTGGCGGTTGCGTTCTTGGTCAATGCTGCGATCCTCGTGCTGGCCGCGATGGTGTTCTACGGCAAACAGAGCGTGACGGCGGCCGGTGGCCAGGTGGTCCGGTTCGGCCCCGAGACCGATTGGATCCGCGTCGCGCACCTGACGTTGGCCCCGCTGCTGGGGACGACT
>Ga0182021_10001036_pt1 | contig 31602 bp, 18 predicted proteins | sample 612E3MmetaG_FD_120493 | JGI IMG/M metagenome (GOLD analysis project Ga0182021, IMG submission 120493) | Permafrost microbial communities from Stordalen Mire, Sweden - 612E3M metaG (Illumina Assembly) | ecosystem: Environmental > Terrestrial > Soil > Wetlands > Permafrost | place: Sweden... | reverse complement strand
TTTCCAGGGCTGGGTCCTGTCGGATTGGGGCGGCACCCACAGCACGGCGAAGGCAGCCATGAATGGTCTCGACCAGGAAATGCCCGGCAGCGGCTTCTTCGGCGATGCGCTCAAGAAAGCGGTCGAGAGCGGAGAAGTGCCCGTGGCGCGCCTCGACGACATGGTTCATAGGATATTGCGTTCGATGTTCGCCGTGGGTGTGATCGATAATCCGCCCGCGCAGCAGGTCGTCGATGTCTTTCGCGGGCTCGAAGATGCTCAGCACATAGCCGAAGAAAGCATCGTGCTGCTCAAGAACGCCAAGAATCAGCTGCCGTTGATGAACGCCGCGGTCAGGTCGATCGCGGTGATCGGAGGGCACTCGGATGTGGGCGTGCCATCGGGTGGGGGATCGGCGCAGGTCAATCCGCCGGGAGGAAATGCCGTTCCGCAGGCGCCGCGGACGTCCGGAACCCCGCCCGCTGCTGGCGGAGGAGGCGGAATCGGGAGTTCGGTTTATTTTCCCTCATCGCCGCTGAGGGCCATCCGCGCCAAGGCACCGAATGCCAAAGTGGAGTACAACGAGGGTACGGATCCGACGGCCGCGGCTAGTCTGGCAAAGTCCTCGGATGTTGCAATCGTGTTTGCCGTCCAGCCGATGTCGGAAGGACGCGATTCTGCGACGCTGTCGCTTCCCGGGAATCAGGATGCAGTAATTACGGCTGTGGCTGCAGCCAATCCCCATACGATAGTCGTATTGGAAACCGGCGGCCCGGTGAGCATGCCCTGGACCAACAACGTCAACGCCGTGTTGGAAGCCTGGTTTCCAGGAATAAGCGGCGCCCCTGCGATGGCTAATATCCTCTTTGGTAGCGTGAACCCGTCCGCGAAACTGCCGGTGACATTTGCAAGAAGCGAGAAGGACCTGCCGCATCCGGAGATCCCTGGCATAGCGCTAACGGCGCAGCCGGCCGCAGCTCGCGGTGCTGCTGCAGGTGCCGCAGGTGGCGGCGGAGGACGGGGCGGGTTGCCGCCGTTTGACATACCTTATACCGAAGGATTGAAGGTCGGTTACAAGTGGTTTGAGGCCGAGAACAAACAACCCATGTTTGCCTTCGGGTTCGGACTGTCGTACAGCTCATACGCTTATTCCGGCCTGAAGAATTCAGTGTCGGGCAAAGAGGTGACGGTTACCTTCAGCGTAAAGAACGCGGGCAAGCGCGCAGGAGCCGAGATCGCCCAGGTCTATGTGTCGCTGCCTGCGAGTGCCGGCGAGCCTCCAAAGCGTCTGGCGGCCTGGGAGCGAGTTGACCTCGCCGCCGGCGAAACCAAAACCGTCTCGCTGAAGATCGATCCGCTGTTTTTGTCCGTGTTCAACGTCGACAAAGACGCATGGGAGCTGATGCCCGGCGATTACAAGGTGCTGGTCGGCGGCTCATCGCAAGACACGCCCCTCACACAGTCCGTCAAGATCGGAGGATAAGATCCGCGTTCTCGTTGAGTAATACTCTTGAAGTATTATGTATCGCGTACTAAAATGACGTTGTGATCAAATCCTTCCGAGACAAGGCGACTGAGACTCTGTTTCACGATCAGCCGGTGGCACGCTTCCGAGCCATTGAGCGGCCCGCTCGGCGAAAACTTCTCTACCTTCATCGGGCGCGCCTTCTCCAGGACTTGCGGGTTCCTCCCGGCAATCATCTGGAAGCTCTGAAGGGAGACCGGCACGGTCAATACAGTATCAGGATCAACGAGCGATGGCGCATCTGCTTCCGTTGGGAAGATGGAAGCGTATTCGATGTACAAATCGTCGACTACCATTAGAGGAATAGAAAATGAGCAGGAAACATCTGGAAGCGATTCCACCCGGGGAGATCCTTCACGAGGAATTCATGAAGCCATTGCACATCAGTATCAATCGACTTGCCCGGGATATTGACGTGCCGCCCAATCGTATCAGCGCGATTGTCCGCGGAAAAAGGGCAATAACGGCAGACACCGCACTCCGTCTCGGCAAGTACTTCGGTGTATCCCCGGAAATCTGGCTGGATCTGCAATCCGACTACGCACTCCGGGTGCTTCGCCGAACGGAATGGCCCCGGATCGAGCCGCGCATCCGAACGATCGCCGCATGAAGAGAATACCAGACACATGCTGACCAATGCCTGATTTGCTGCCTTGTTCCACCAGCTTGTGCACTGGCATTTACCTGGCATGCTGAACTGGTACATCGACGATGGACCATGGTCCGCAGTCCCCGGCTCCGGCGACTGCGCAAAATCGGTGCGCGATTGCCGGAGCGGGCTGCACTCGCGAGGATCTATCGAGAACTACGTCGGCACTTTGGTGGATTGCGACGCTACGGCTCTCCATTTGCCGTTCTGCTTTACGAACACATCCATCCAAATATATTTACCGCTCGTATCTTTGCCGTTGCTCATGCTTTTTTCGGTGTCGCTTCCTGTCACAACAGCGGTGGTACCAAAGATACGAACATTCATGGGGCCCATTTCAAAGTTGTCCAGAGAATTGCCGGGAGTCTTGAGGTCCGCCAAGACCTGAGCCTTGGTCTCCGTTTTGCCGTCCCAGTTAAGTTCTACCCAGCCATCGGCGAGAATGTCACTCAGCTTAGCCGCATCTTTGGCTTTCGACGCCGCCACCCAGTCGTTTTCTATCTGCTTGAGTTCGTCCGCGGCACTGGCGGCCGGCGCGGTCGCCGGCTTAGTGGCCGCGGCCTTGGTCTGGGCCTGTGCGAATGCTCCTGCGGCGCAGAGCGCCAGCAACAACAAAGCTATCGTTAGTCGCTTCATCGCATGTGTCCTTTCTTTGGAGACTGAGATTTCCATTTTGCCTCCCTTCCGTTGACTCGGGGAGTATTAGTAAATAGTAATTTGTTTTTCCCGGTAAGGAAGAGGAATTGATAAGAACTTGCTGCGGTCCAAATCCGCCGCGGTCAAAATCGCCCAGATGGAGTCTAAGCAGGTCATGGCTTCCAACTGCAATTCTCACTGGTGAGGTTGGTTGCCGGGGATTAGATTATTGCGGCTCCGGGAGAATTCGAAGATGAATGTCTGCAGGAGTTAAAAAAGCTGTAGAATGAGCCGCAGGATATCCGACTTCATGATCTCATTGACCTTGGCCCCATGCTTGGCCGCAGCGAAGAATCAAAGAAGGCAAACACACCAGGACTTCTTTTGAGGACAATACGATGCGATACAAAGGAACGATTCTGTTCATGTTTACTCTCATATCGAGCATCCAGATACAGGCGGGAATTCAACTCACACCTGCCCCAAAAGCTCAGATGCAAGACAATCTGGACACGACTAACCTGCCGGATCAGGTAGCCTATGAGTTTTTCTTCCTTCGCGCGGCAACACTGAATGGTCGTGCAGAAAAGAAGGAGCAAGAGGGAAAGCCCGGGAATGAGCTTCGAGCCAAAGTGATCGGGAATGTGGAATTGGACGCCTCCCAGCGGCACGCCCTCGATACGATTGCGATTGAGTGCCTGCAAAAGGCGCGGGAACTTGACGTAAAGGCGCGGCAGATTATCAATGACGGCCACGCGCATTATCACGAAGGAAGAATTAGACCCGGCCAGGCAGCGCCGGAATTGCCTGCTGAACTTACCGTGCTGCAGGAAGCAAGGAACAGCGTGTTCTTGCAGGGCCGAGACTCACTGCGGAGGGAATTTGGCGACGAGAAATTCGCCGAATTCGATCGGTTCGTTCGGAGCACCATCGGGCCCTAGCCAAAACATTCGGAATGAGAGGGGCATTCGGCTTTCATATTGTAAGTACTTGAGAGGAGCCTGAACAGGAGGCACTGGAATGAAAAACAAGACCCTTTTCCCAATTGTCTTTTGGATGCTGACAGTTCTCATTTCTCCGGAGCTGCGAGCGCAAGCGGATATGTACAGCTTTAACTTTCTTACCTTTGATCAAGAAAACAATGAGATGTTCGGCTATTCAGCCATCAGTGCCACATACGATGTGCTCTTTTTTTATGAGGTGGCTACGGAGACCACACTCTTGATAAGGGACGGGAAAACCCTCGATGTCGCGTCAGCAAATAGCAGCGATGACGAGTATGTAATCGCCGAAGTTTGCACTCCTTCTGCGCCCGGTACTCGCTATCAGATCTCGGGAAAGCTTGGAGCGGGACCGCATTTCAGCAGAAACGAAGACGAGTTTTATGACGTTTTCAATTTCCACTACTGGGCGCTGCACGCCGTGGTGCGAAGGAACTATGCCCACTTTGTTGGCAAAGGGCCGGCCGGTTACGAGAAGGAAAGCGAAATGGACCCTGTGAACGGCTTTGACCGGACAAGAGTTGTAGGTAGGCTCGCTATTAACGTGCAGACAGGAAGAGCTGGCCTTGATGGCGGGAGCGTTGTATTGCGCCCCTCAAAGGATTCAGCCGCAACGACAAAACTGAGTGCAGCGGGCATCACTGGCACCGGGAATTATCATTGGCTGCTTGGGCCGAAGCTCGCATTTGTTGGACCTGATTCCGGTGCGAAGATTCATGTGCGCGGGACAGGTTTGAGTAGCGCCAAGGGCGATACCTCCGTCACATTGATTTATACACCAAAGTCCGGCAGCAAGGAGGCCGCAACAATCCGGTTTACCGTGCGCGCACCGATAACACTGGCCAGCTTGGGCATTGGAGAGAAACTGCGGTGAGTGACGGCAGTCTGACGTTTAGTGCCTCTGCCCTCTTTAATGCAAATCACGCATGGCGGTTTCCATGATGTCGAGACCGCACTGCAGCATCGAATCATCAATCACCAGCGGGATGAGAAAGCGAACGACATTGGAGTAAGTCCCGGCCGATATCAGCACCAGACCCTTGCGCAGGCACTCGGCCTTCAGATTTGCAGCGTACTCGGTGGCCGGATCCTTGGATAAGCGATTCTCCACGAACTCGATGCCGACCATCGCGCCAAATGCCCTGATGTCGCCGATGCGGGCAAACCTTTCTCGCCAGCGTTCGGCACGAGCATGTAGTTGTGCACCGATGTCGACGGCACGGGCGCACAGACCTTCATGCTCGACTTTTTCGAGCACTTTCAATGCTGCGGCGCACGCGACCGGGTTGCCGCCGAAGGTGCCGCCGAGTCCGCCTGTCTGCGGGCTGTCGAGAATCTCCGCTCGCCCCAACACGGCGCTGAGCGGCAGGCCGCCTGCCAGCGACTTGGAAAGTACCACCAGGTCCGGATCAAGGCCCAGCTGCTGAAATGAAAACATGCTGCCCGTGCGCGCGATGCCGGTCTGGACTTCGTCTATAATGAATAAGATGCCGTGCTTCCGGCATATGTCCGCGAGTTTGGGCAGATATTCTACCGGGGGAACGATGAATCCTCCCTCTCCCTGTACAGGTTCGACGATCAGCGCCGCGACATCGCCGGGAGCCACCTGATTCTCGAAAAGGTCCTTCAGCAGTTCTGCGCACGAGACGCCGCATGCCGGATACGCGCGGCCGATGGGACAGCGATAGCAGTAGGCGTACGGCAACCTGTAGACCTCGCCGGGGAACGGACCAAAGCCGGCTTTATACGTCTTGGTCTTGCTGGTCAACGCCAGGGCCATCATGGTTCTGCCGTGGAACGAATTCTGAAACGTGATGATTGCCTGGCGTCTGGTGAAAGCGCGCGCCACTTTGACGGCATTCTCTACGGCTTCGGCGCCGCTGTTGACGAGCATTCCCTTCTTCGGGCCGTTTCCCGGCAGATATCCGATCAGTTTTTCGATCAAGGCCAGATACGGCTCGTGCATCGCCACGTGCACGCACGAAAACAGAAACTTGTCCGCTTGTTCGTGGACCGCGGCGACTACGTCCGCCGGGCTATTGCCGGCATTCATGCAGCCCAGGCTGCCGGCAAAGTCGATGAACACGTTGCCGTCCACATCTTCGACCAGGGCGCCCTGGCTTCGCCGGACGAAGATCGAGTGATAGCTGTAGATTCCACGCGGGATCAGTTTCACGCGCCGCTCCAGCAAGGCCTGCGAGCGCGGCCCCGGGATGGGTCCCAACTTCTCAGGCCGGAACTCCAATTTCTCCATATCATCTCCTCGATGCTTCTTACTTTTGAATTTTCTTGAGGGCACGCCCGCCGGAATACAGGTACAGCGATTTGCCGTCCTTGCCCCGCACGATCACAAACTGCTGGCCTCGCGCAGCTCCTTCCGCCGCGGCGGATATCCGGTCCGCGCCGATCTTGCGTAGCGGCAGATCAGAACTGCCGCGACGCAGGAAAAGCTTGTCGTCCTTCAGCACGATCTCCACTCTCTGCGACGGCGGCTGAAAATAGGTCCCCGGCAGCTCCAGTTTATCCTGGCCGCTGAAGGACAGCTCCTTTTCCGCTCCTGCCTGGATGGGCGGCTTCAGCGGCAGCAAAACCTCCATGGCCTTCTCCGCGGTTTTGTTGAGACTGACGCCGGTCCTATTCGCCAGGATGATCACGCCGAAGCGATGCTCCGGCACCATCCAAATCAGCGATCCATAACCGGACCGGGAGCCACTGTGCTTCAATGTGTGCACGCCGCGTTCCTCACTGATCTCGAGTCCGTAACCGTACTGGGTGCCCTGTGAACCAGGAATGTCGACGTAAGGTGTGGAGAGTCTCTCGATGACGCGGAGTGAAAGCACCTGTTTGCCGTCGATCTTGCCGCCATTTACGAAGGCGATTACGAAGCGCGACAGGTCCGCGACGTTTGAAAAAATGGAGCCCGCGGGCCACGAGGCGGCATTGTTGGCGGCAGGACGCACCACAACCGGTTTCCCTCCTGCGCCCGCGTCGTGACCTTGCGCCAGAGGATAAGTCATTGCCATCGTGGGACGCAACGTGGTCCGTGTCATTCCCAGCGGAGCGAAGACACGTTCGTTCATCGCGTCGGCGTACAGCTTGCCGCCGAGGCTCTCGACCAGGTAACCGGCAAGCCAGTAACCAGGGTTGGAGTAAGAATAAACATCGCCTGGAGTTGTGAAGAAGCGGTTCTCCCTCCAGGATTGGACTTCTCTGGCCAGGGCGGTTTCGTCCTGGCTGCCGTACATTGGAGCCTCGTCGAGAAACCCTGAAGTATGAGTCAGAAGTTGGTGTGCTGTCACGGCGCCGATTTTCGGATCCAATCCTTTCACGACGCGGCCGATGGGATCGTCGAGCTTGATCCTGCCTTCTTCCGCCAGAGAGACCAGCGCGGTCGCCGTGAACATCTTTGTCGTAGAACCAAGCCGGAAGAGCATCTCGGGAGACAGGGGCGCGCCGGTATCGACGTCGGAGATTCCCATACCTTTGACGTAGACCAGTCGATCCCCGCTAACGATGCCGATTGCGGCCCCCGGAGTGTTCAGCTGGCGCAATTCCTCGATCGCGACTTTTTCGACTGCGCCGAAATCCGGCGAGGATTGCCGGGCCGGAGCCGCTCCCAAGCTGGAGAGAAAAAGGGCTGCGTTGAACCAAATATAAAGTGGTTTGCGTCGCTTCATAGGCAGGGATCCTCGTGATTGCTGCGCGCATTCAAATCACCGTACCTACTTTAGCCACATTGACGAAAAAGGGAAAGCAGTTCCAAGGGGCGGAGGGATGCAACCGAGCGCTGTTCCGAAAACAACTCTTTCGCCTGACATCCTGGTCGTGGTCGTAATCGTGGTCGGTAGTGTATGGATATCAAGAAAACCGATCACGACTACGATCACGCTCACGACCAGGAGCTATGACAGAAGAGGTCCGCCGACAGACTGCCATTTTCAGGCGTCACTGGGTGCGACCTCAGCGGATAAGAGACTGCTTTTGGAATACGTTGCAGGTTGTGACATCGCCGGAGGGAGCGCACAAGGGCCTGATTGTTTTTTGGGGGGATGGTGGCCGCGGACGGCTCTACCGCGGCCACCGAATGCAACAACAGTTAGTAATTCTTGCCCGGCAACGGCAACACCATGAATGACTGCTGTTTGCCGATCGGAGTGACAATATCGCCGGTCATCTTGCCGAGTGTCGCTGTGTAGTGCCCCGGCTCGACAAGAGGTGCACCGCCGCCGCGGCCTCCAAACCCACCAAAAGCGGCTCCAGCCGGAGGTGCGCCGGCCGCACCGCCGCCACGACCCGCCTGCGCTCCGCCTGCCGCACCGGCGCCAGTTGCGCCGGTGTCACCCGCGGCTCCGCCTGCGGCACCGCCGCTACCTGCTGCGCGGCCGCCCGTGGCACCTGCACCACCTGGTGCCGCGGCAGGAGTGACCGGATCACCGCGCAGATTCCAGAGCACGCGATGGATGCCAATCGTCTTCGGCAGTTCCTCCGGTGGGCGGTTTTCGCCCGGCTGGCGGATTTCCGCCGGAAGTAAATCCATCCGGCGCACCTGCTTACCAGTGTCATCGGTAATCGTGATCACCAGCTTGGTGTCCGAGGCAAGCTCCTGCCCGATGGAATAAGTGAAGACCGCGCCCACGCGCGGGTTCGGCGTGACTTCATTGCCCCACGCCGCATGCTCATAATCTGACTCTGTATATTGGTAAGCATGGCGCAACGGATACAATTCCGCTTCCCGGCTCAGTGACTGAGCGGTGATCTCGCGGAGCGGGCTGTAGTCATCCAGAACGTAGAAGCCGCGGCCAAAGGTACCGAGTGCGAGATCGCTCTCTCGCTTTTGAACGGCGAGATCGCGCACCTGGCAGACCGGCAGGCCGCCCTTGAGCTGCACCCAATGATTGCCGCCGTCGACCGTGAAGTACAGGCCGAATTCGGTTCCGGCAAACAGCAGGCTGCCGTTGACATGATCCTGGACCACGGTCCATACGTCATGCCGATCCGGCAAATCCCCAGTCACCGATGTGAAGGTCCGCCCCCTGTCGTCGCTTCTCAGCAAGTAGGGTTTGAAATCTCCCTTCTGCCAATTGTTGAGCGCGACGAATACGACGTTTCCGTCACGCGGAGATGCAAATATGTCGCTGACGTAGGTGCCCGCAGGAATTCCCGGGAACGTATCTGCCTTGCGCCAGTTCTTGCCGCCGTCCTCGGACACCTGGAGCAAACCGTCGTCGGTGCCGACGTAGAGAAGGCCTTCCATGAGCGGCGATTCATCGATGCTGACGATCGTGCTCAAACGTGTCGTGGCCTGGTTGTAGGAGACTGAATCGGTCGGCCATACCTTGCCCATGATGGGAATCGTGGTGGGATCGAGATTGCGCGTGAGGTCTCCGCTGACCGTTGTCCAGTGATCGCCGCGGTCATCGCTGCGATAGAGGCGCTGGCTGCCCCAATAGAGCCGGGTCGGCGAATGTGGGCTGATGATGTAGGGGCAATCCCAATTGGTTCGATCCTGGCCGGCGCCGCCGCGTCCGCCGCCGCGTCCGCCTTGTGCGCCCGCGCCCGCCTGAGCTCCCTGGCCGCCTTGCGGAGGCGGATTCTGAGGCGGATTCTGCTGTACGTCGGGCGTCCTGCCGGGCTCCGCTTCGCCCGGTCCCTGGGGTGGGCGCGGCCGGATCGACCGCGACACTCCAGTGCGCAGATCGAGCCGCGTTATGCCGCCTTCCTGTGATGATGCGTAGATGATATTGGGATCTTCCGGATCGACGCGCGATTGAAAGCCGTCGCCGCCGCCAACGATGATCCAGTCACTGGTACGTATGCCGATGTTATTTACCGTGCGTGACGGACCGCACATGGAATTGTTGTCCTGCGCACCTCCGCAGACCTTGTAGAAGGGCGTCGCGTTGTCCACCGCAACGCGGTAAAACTGCGTCACAGGCAGATTGTCGAAGTGCCGGAAGTGTTTGCCGTCATCATTCGTTTCATACGCGCCGCCGTCGTTGCCTACGATGTAGTGGTTACGATCAGCAGGATCGGACCAGACCGCATGGAAATCGACATGCACGCTGCCGTAATGACTTTCGTTGTAATCTATCGGTACCTGCGCCCAGGTCTTGCCGCCGTCCTCGCTGCGGTCAAGGTTGGTGTTGGTGGACCAGATCGTATCGGGCCGCACCGGATCCACGAAGAGCTCGTGGTAGTATCCCGGGTCGCCGCCGCGATAGAAGTCATCCGCCGTACCACCGCGCCCGCCGCCCATGCCACCGCCGCCACCCATGCCGCCACGGCCACCCGCCGCCTGGTGGCCAATTCGAGCCCAGGTGGCGCCGGCATCATCCGACCGGTAGAAGCCAGATTCCTCGCGCTTCGCGTTGCAAAGCGCATAAACCCTGGTCGGCTTGGCCTTCGGATCGACACCAAGGGCGATGCGCCCCATGTCGCCCTTCGGTAAGCCGTTGGTGAGCTTTGTCCAGGTGTTGCCGGCATTGATCGATTTGTAAATGGAACTCTCCGGCCCGCCCCCGATGAATTGGCCCACGCCGCGCCGGCGCTGCCAGGTCGATGCGTACAGAACATCGGGATTGTTCGGATCAATCACCACCTCGTTTGCGCCGGTGTCCGGACTCACCGTCAGTACGGCTTTCCACGTCTTCCCACCGTCTGAAGTCTTGTAAACGCCGCGGTCGCCGCCTGACGCCCATAGCGGACCTTGAGCCGCCACATAGACGACATCCGAGTTGCGCGGATCGATCTTGATGTTTCCGATATGTTCAGACGTTACCAGCCCGTCGCGGGTCCAGGTCTTGCCGGCATCGGTGGATTTGTAAACTCCGTCGCCGTACATCGCGGCGCGCGGGTTCGAATTTTCACCCGTGCCGAGCCACAGGACATTGGAGTTCTTCGGGTCGATGACGATGCAACAAAGATTGAACGAGCCCGAGTCGTCGAAGACCGGCGCAAACGTGATGCCACGATTCTCGCTTTTCCAGAGTCCGCCGGCCGCTGTTGCGATGTAATAGACATCAGGGTTTTTGGTATCGACCGCGACATCCGCTACGCGGCCCGTCGTCAGACTGGGTCCCAGGCCGCGGATTTCAATGCTCTTGAAAAAGTCTGCCGTCATGCGGTCCACGCCGCTCGGCCCCTGGCCGGCGCCGGCGGAAGCTATGGCCAGCAGCCCCAGTATGGAAAAAACAACCAAAGATCGTTTCATAAGAATCTCTCCGTTGGAAGGATGCAAACTTCTACCAGTTCTTCGCCGGAAGCGGCGATACCAGGAATGTCTGTGCCGGGCCGATAGGAGTGACCGTGTCGCCGACCATCTTCCCCAGCACTGCGTGATATCGGCCCGCGGGCACCGGCTGTCCTCCGCCGCCACCGCGGCCGCCTCCAAATCCTGCGCCGCCACCAGCGCCGCCGCGTCCGGCTTGTGCGCCACCAGCGGCTATGCTCTGATCACCGCTGCGGCCCGCCGCGGCTCCCGGACCGCCTTGTGCCCCAGCCGGAACGACGGGATCGCCGCGCAAGTTCCAGGTGATGCGACGCAGACCTGCCGTCCCGGCCAGATCCAGCCGGCGCACCTGCTTGCCGCTCTCATCCGTGATTGTCAGCACCAGCTTGGTATCGGCAGGAAGATCCTGGTGCACGTTGTATGTGAAAACGGCGCCCACGGGCGGGTTGGGCGCGGTCCACGTGGGCTCCGGCGCCTGCGACTCGCCTATGGGGTTAAAGCTGTAGGTATCACGCAACGGGAACAAGCGCGCCTCTTCCGACAATGTCTGCGCATTGATTTCCCGAAGCGGGCCGTAATCATCCAGCACGTAAAAGCCGCGGCCGAACGTGCCCAGAACCAGGTCATTCTCTCTCTTCTGCACGGTCATGTCGCGCACCTGGATCGTGGGCATGCCTCCTTTGAGCTGCACCCACCGCCCGCCGCCATCGACGCTGACATACAAGCCGAACTCGGTGCCGGCGAACAGCAGGTCGCCATTCACGTGATCCTGAATGACGCACCAGACGTCGTGCCGATCGGGCAGGTCGCTCGTAATCGAAGTGAAGGAGTGGCCGCGGTCGGTGCTCTTCATCAAGTAAGGCTTGTAGTCGCCGCGCTGCCAGTTGTTCAGCGCAACGAATACCACGTTAGCATCGCGGGGCGACGCAAACACATCGCTCACATACGTCCACTTTGGCACGCCCGGAAAGTCCTCGACTTTGCGCCAGTTCTTGCCGCCGTCTTCGGTAATCTGCAGGAGCCCGTCGTCGGTGCCGACGTAGATCAAACTCTCGAGCAGCGGCGACTCGTCAATTGAAACGATGTTGCTGAGGGCCGTCGTGGATACATTGAGCGAAACCGAATCCGCGGGCCAGACCTTGCCCATGATCGGGATTTCGTTGCGGTCGAGCTGACGCGTAAGATCCGGGCTTACCCGGGTCCAGTTGTCGCCGCGGTCATCGGAGCGATAAAGGAAATTGCTGCCCCAATAAAGGCGTTTCGCGGAATGCGGGCTGATGATGTAAGGGCAATCCCAATTCGGCCGATCGCCTCCTCGTCCGCCACCGCGTGCACCGCCTGCCTGTCCGCCCGCTCCGCCCTGACGGCCCGGAGCGCCGGCTGCGCTTGCCCCCGCTTGCTGGCCCGTGCCTCCCTGCCTGTCCGCCGCGCCGGCGGCGCCGCCAATCTGCTCTTCCGATTGCGCCGGGCCCGCGGATCGCGGGCGAATGCTCTTGCTTACACCGGTGCGCACATCCAGGCGGGTGATGTTGCCGTCCTGTGACGAGGCATAAATGATGTTGGGATCCTCAGGGTCGTTGCGGCTCTGGAAGCCGTCTCCACTGCCGATGTAGAACCAGTCGGTCACGCGGATGCCTGGACGATAGGTGGTGCGTGACGGACCGCAAACCGAGAAGTTGTCCTGGGCGCCGCCGCAGACGTGGTAAAACGGTAACGCGTTATCGGTCGAGACCCGGTAGAACTGAGTGATCGGCAGATTCGTGAAGAACCGCCAGTTCAGGCCTTCGTCATAGCTCTCGTACAGCCCGCCGTCACTGGCAATGATGATATGATTTTTGTCGACCGGATCGAAGGTGACGTCGTGGAAATCGACGTGCACACCCTCCAAGTGCGGCACATTAGTGAATGTCTTGCCTCCGTCGTGGCTCCACTGGAGATTGACGTTCACCATCCAGATCGTGTCCGCCCGGTACGGATCGACGAAGAGTTCGCAGTAATATTCGGGGCCTCCGCCAATATTGTTGTTCAGCTTGGACCAGGATGCGCCGGAGTCATCCGACCGGTAGAAACCCAGTTCTTCGCGCTTGGCATTGATGATCGCATAAACGGCCGTGGGTTTGCGCGGATCCGTCGCTATTGCGGCGCGACCCGTGTCGCCGGCCGGCAACCCTTTCGAGAGCTTCGTCCAGGTGTTGCCGCCGTTCGTGGTCTTGAATATGCCACCCTCGGGACCGCCGCCGATCAACTGCCCGACGGCGCGGCGGCGTTGGTACGCCGTCGCATAAATAATGTCCGGATTCTTCGGGTCGAAGGCGATGTCGCTGATGCCGGTGTCCGGGCTTATGGTTAAGGCGGCCTTCCAGGTCTGGCCCCCATCTGTTGTCTTATAGAGACCGCGCTCGCCCCCTGCGGACCAGAGCGGGCCCTGCGACGCGACCCAGACCACGTTAGAATTGCGTGGATCGATCAGGATCTTGCCTATGTGCTCGGAGGTTGGCAGGCCCACCTGCTTCCATGTCTTGCCGGCATCAGTGGATTTATAGACGCCATCTCCGAAGTGCGCGCTCCGCTGGCTGGCATTCTCGCCGGTCCCGAGCCATACAACGTTCGAGTCTTTCGGATCGACCACCACGCAGCACATGGTAAACGAGCCATAGGTGTCGAAAACGGGAGCAAAAGTGATGCCGCGATTCTCCGTTTTCCATACGCCACCGAATGCGGACGCAACATACCAGACGCTTGCATTCTTGGGGTCAATGGCGACATCCGCAATGCGTCCGGTGTTCAAGGTCGGTCCGAGGTTTCTAAGCGCAAGGCTTTTGAGTCCGTCCGCAGTCAAAGTATCGGATCCGGCTCCCGGACCCTGGCCTTCGCCAAGTGCTACAACCGCTAATAGCCCTGCCAGGGACAGCACAAACACTGCTCGTTTCATGTGAATCTCTCCGAATGATGGAATTGATGGAAGGCACTCCGCAATAAACCCTTGTCAGACAAGCCTGCCCACAAAGAAATTTCCGCTATTTCTATCCCGATGGCAGCGAAGAAGCAAGGAAATTAGAGCTTTGCCATGGCCGCTGCAAAGTCGCAGGATTAGCGATGAAAATGGAACTTCATCCTTTTTCGTAATGAGTTGTTTTCGAAGCAGCCTCTCATGCTCGGGGCGCACACGGAGACGCTCGAAAACCACAGCTGTTGCGCCTGCGGCGGCATGACGCCGCACTCCAAAGGCTCCGCCTAAAACAGGTCAATGCGTCTTCTTCCCGGACTCGCGATCGCGAAGCAGCTCACCGACTGTGACGAGGCGGAAGCCGCGCTTGCGGAGTATCGAGATGATGTCCGGCAAGGCCTCCGCTGTGTGCCAGCCACGGCCGTTGATGTGCATGACGACGATCGATCCGCTGCGCGCGGCGGATGTCACATATTCGATCAGCCTCTGCTTCGTAAAATGAACGTCGGGATCCCCGGATGCAAGATCGTACTCGATAGTCGTGAGTCCGAGCGCGGCGGCGATCTTCACTACGCGATCGTCATACTCTCCATACGGAGGCCGAAACAGGGTTGCGGGCTTGCCGCCAACCTTGATGATCTCTTCCTGAGTCCGCTCCAACTCTGCGCGGATCTGATCATCGGAGATCTGCTTCAGATGCGGATGCAGGAAGGTGTGATTGCCGATCTCGAATTGCGGCAGAGATGCAAGATATCTGGCGGCCGATTCATGGTCCTCAATCCATTTGCCGCCGAGGAAGATCGTGGCCTGCGTCTTGGTTTCCACCAATACCTGTGTGAGACGCTCATCATAACCGGTGGGCTTGCTTGTCGAGCACGCGTCAAAAGTGAGAGCGATCTTCTTCACAGTTCGCAGCCCGTGAGAAATCGCTTCGGCCGGAACTCGTAGCGGTCGTCGCGGCTTGATCTCAGCCTTTGTTTGTGCGGCAACGGTCGCGAGAGGCAAAGCAGGGCAGGACACGGATCCGCGGTTCTGCCTCAAACCCCACGCAGACAATAGCAAGATGCCCGCCATGGCTGCCCCTGCGATCCACTTCAGCATTCCTTCGCCCCTTCGTCTCTGTCCGTAAGAGCGGCGCTGAGTTGCGCCGCTTATTTGCCCACCATCGGCTTGTAGGGCAGCTTCAGTTGATCGGATAAGAATGCGTAGACATCTGTCTCTTGATCGATCCGGTCGCTCAAACCCATACCGATCCCGTGCCCTGCCTTAGGATTCGTGCGAAGCAGGATCGGCAGTCCGGAACTGGTTGCCGCCTGGAGGCGCGCGGTCATCTTGCGAGAGTTGGCAGGGTCCACGCGGCCGTCGTGATCACCGGTCAGGAACATCACCGCTGGGTATGCCTTGCCATCCTCGACGTGGTGATACGGTGAATAGGCGTAGAGCGCCTTGAACTGCTCGGGATCCTTAATCGTTCCGTACTCCGTGACGTTGAAAACGCCGTTGGGGAACGTCTCGAATCTGAGCATGTCATAGATACCCACGTGACTCACAACTGCGCGAAAAAGCTCCGGATGCTGCGTCAACGCAGCGCCCATCAACAGGCCGCCGTTGCTCCCTCCTTCGATCGCAAGTTGACTCGGGCTTGTGAACTTTTTGTCGAGCAGGTACTGGGCGCACGCAGCGAAATCGTCAAATACATTTTGTTTCTTTGTGAGCATGCCTGCCTGATGCCATGCCTCACCGAACTCTCCGCCGCCACGCAGATTGGCAAGCACATATACTCCTCCCTGCTCCAGCCAGACCAGCAGCATCGGATCGAACGATGGAGATTCACTGATTCCAAAGCCGCCATACCCATAAAGGACCGTCGGGTTCTGGCCGTTCATCGACGTTCCTTTTCTCATGAGGATGTTCAGCGGGACTTTCGTGCCGTCCTTGGAAATGGCGAACTCACGACTCACCTCGATGCTGCTGAAGTCGAGCGACGAGAGGCTGGAGAGCGGCGTCTTCGCGGATGCCCGTGTCGCCGGGTCGTACTGATACCATGCCTGCGGATCCACGTAGCTCAGCAAGCTGTACAAAATGCGATCGCCCTCGAGCCTGACCATCGCGCTAACCGCGGAAATCGGCTTGAGTGGAATCGGCGACTGTTCTTTCCCTGAAAGGTCAAAAACGCGGACTCTGGAGGGGCCGCCGACGATATCCATGACGTACAAACGGGATTTTGCCGGCATCAAATCAGCAATCGAAGCATCGCCTTCGGAAACGACCGTTCTGGCAGCTTCTAATTTCCGATTGGATGGGGGCAGCGCGAGGATTTTTCCGGCCGGGGCGTCCTTTCTCGACAAGAAATACAGAGTGCCATCAGGCCCGAACTGCGCCGACACCGCCTTGTCGGAAAATTTTGTGACTTGCACCCACTTGTCGGAGGAGTCCTTGAGATAATGGGCGAACTCGCCTCCGTCTCCGTTCGCCACCGTGATGAGAAGACAGTTCCTGTCCTCGGTTGACGCGATTTTGCATTCGGCGATTTTAGGGAACTCCTTGCCGATCACATAGACGTCTTCAGTTGAGGGAGTCCCCAACTTGTGAAAAAAGATTTGTTGGAAGAAATTGATCTCCTCTTTGGGCCGCTCGTTCCCCTGCGGATAGCGGGTGTAATAAAACCCCGTGGCATCGCGATTCCACTCTAGATCGCCGCCTCCGGTCGGGAACTGTGCGCGCGGGACCAAGTCCTGCAGCTTCTTTCCAGTCTCTACTTCGAAAACGTTGATCGAACCGTCCTCGCTCCCATTTTCGGAAAGGGACACCGCCACCAGCCGCGCGTCACGCGACGGGACATACCAATCGATAGCAGTCGTTCCGCTCGGGTTCAGGACGTTAGGATCGAGAACCACGCGCTCGGATTTGGTTTCCCCGGCGGACTCGAACACCACCAGAAACGGTTGGTTCTTGGGCGGCTGGAACTTAAGCGCGAATAGCTTCTTCCTGAAAACCAGTCCATTGTAACGGACCGCGTCCGCATCGACGATCTGTTTGACTCGCCGGTAGATCTGCTCGCGATATGAAATCCTGTCAAGGAAAGCACGCGTGGCGGCATTCTGGGCGTCGTTCCATTGCCGGACAGCGGGATCGCTGAGGTCGTCCAGCCAGCGATAATTGTCGATAACCTTGTTTCCAAAATACACCTCGGTAACGAGCCTTTTCTCCGTCGGCGGGAAAAGCCCCGGACCCTTCGAACAGCCTGCGTCAAACAGCGAAACTGCAAAAATCAAGACGAGCAGAAGAATCAGCAGCGAAACATTCCGTGATGAGGACACGGTGGTTCCTCCATGTGTGAATATCGAGAGCACAATTCCTAGTCGCAGCATGATGGGCATTGAACAATCTTACCCCATAATCCAAATTCCTGCAGACTCATGCCCGGCGATTGTGTACACTGGGTTCCACTTCTGACTTTTTCCGCGGAGGATAATTCATGAGACGCAGGCGCCTTCTGTTCGCAATCGTTCTGGCGGGGACGTTCCTGACCGCTATCTTATCGATCGCTTTTGCCCAGCAATTTGACGCCAAGACCTTTGGTGAGATGCGCTGGCGTTCGATTGGCCCATATCGAGGAGGGCGAACCAAATCCGTGTGCGGCGTTCCCAGCCAGCCGAACGTCTTTTACATCGGCGTTTGCAACGGGGGCGTGTGGAAGACGACCGATTACGGGCGGACCTGGAGGCCGATCTTCGACGACCAGCCGACCGGATCGATCGGCGCAGTTACGGTCGCACCCTCCGACCCGAACATAATCTACGTGGGCAGCGGCGAAGGTCTGCCACGACCCGATCTGTCGACGGGCGACGGCATCTACAAATCAACGGATGCCGGGAAGACTTGGACGCATCTCGGCTTGCGCGACGCCCAGCAGATTCCGCAGATTGTCGTCGATCCGCACAACCCGAATCGGCTGTTCGTCGCGGTCCTTGGCCATCCGTATGGTCCGAACCCGGAGAGGGGTGTCTTTCGTTCCACGGACGGCGGACAGAACTTCCAGAAGGTCCTGTACAAGGACGACAACACGGGCGCCTACGATGTCGATCTTGACCCATCCGATCCCAACATCGTCTATGCGACGCTCTGGGAGACGCGGCAAGGTCCCTGGGAGGACGGCGAGTGGAACGGTACCGGCGGAGGCATTTTCAAATCAACAGATGGCGGCACGACCTGGAAGCCGCTCACCAACGGTTTTCCGGGAGGAGTTCAGCAAGCAGAATTGGCAGTCTCACCAAGTAACCCAAAGCGCCTTTATGCATCCGTAACCGGGAACAGCGCGGGCGGCGGAGGCGGTCGTGGAGGCGGTCGTGCAGGTGGTGGAGGCGCAGCCGTAGCTCCCGCGGGATCGGTAACTCCAAGCGGCATCTATCGCTCGGATGATGCCGGCGAAACCTGGGTGCGTGCGACCACCGATAGCAGACCCGCTGCGCGCATCGGCGGCGGTGACCAGTCGGTCCCGGCGGTGGACCCAAAAAATCCGGACATCGTTTATTCGGCAAGCGTTGTGACCTGGAAATCGACAGATGGCGGCAAGACCTGGATGGCTATTCGTGGCGCACCAGGCGGTGACGATTACCAGCGTATCTGGATCAACCCGAATAACCCGGATACCATGATCATTGTCTCGGATCAGGGCGCCATCATCACAGTCAACGGCGGCGACACCTGGAGCTCCTGGTACAACCAGCCTACTTCGCAGTTGTACCACGTCGCGGCTGACAACGCCTTCCCGTACCGCCTTTGCAGCGGACAGCAGGAAAGCGGCTCGGCATGCGCGTCCAGCCGCGGCAATGATGGGCAGATCACTTTCCGCGAGTGGCATCCGGTAGGCGCTCAGGAGTACGCTACCGCAGCTCCGGATCCGCTCAATCCAGACATTGTTTATGGCGCCGCTAGGACCTCAGTGTCGCGCTATGACCGGCGCACCGGCCAGGTGCAATCCGTTGGTCCTCCTCCGGGATTGCGTGCCCATCGCACCGCGCCGCTCGTCTTCTCTTCAGTGGATCCTCACATCCTCTACTATGCCGGCGACACAATGTGGAAGACCACTGACGGCGGCCATTCATGGCAGCAGATCAGCCCGAACCTTGCGCGCAAGACTTGGGAAGTTCCGGCAAGCGTGGGTAAATATCGGGATGCCGTGCAGCCGTCGCAGACCGGTGTCATCTACACCGTCGCGCCGTCCTACATCGATATCAATCATATCTGGGCCGGAACGGACGATGGTGTGATTCAGGTCACCGCCGATGCGGGGACGACCTGGACGGATGTAACGCCGCCGGATCTCAAGCCGTGGACCAAGGTTGCGACCATCGATGCCGGCCACTTCGATTTGCTGACCGCATATGCGGCCATCAATACGCTCCGCCTCGACGACATGAGCCCGCATATCTACCGGACGCACGACGGCGGCAAGACGTGGACCAACATCACCACGGGCATTCCCGACGGAGCGCCTGTCAATGTTGTGCGGGAAGATCCGAAGCGTAAGGGCCTGCTGTTTGCTGGCACCGAGCGTGAGACCTATGTTTCCTTCGATGACGGCGACCACTGGCAGTCGTTGCGGCTCAACATGCCGGCCACGTCAATTCGCGATCTCATCATTAAAGATGACGACATTGCGGTTGCAACGCACGGACGCGGATTCTGGATCCTCGACGACATCACGCCGCTGCGCCAGATCGATGCCAAGGTCACGGTATCGGATGCATTCCTGTTCAAGCCGGAGACCGCGATCAGGGTACGATGGGACATGAACACAGATACGCCGTTGCCGCCGGATGAGCCGGCCGGACAGAATCCGCCGGAAGGAGCGATCGTCAATTACTACCTGAAATCTCCCGTATCAGAACCGATCACCCTTGAAATCCTTGATGCTGCCGGCAAATCGATCAGGCATTACTCAAGTGCCGATCCAGTCACAATACCCGATTCCTTGACTGCGGCGGTTCCTTTGTATTGGTATCGCGCGCCGCGCGTGCTATCGACGGTCGCGGGCATGCACCGATTCTTCTGGGACATGCGCTACCAGCAATTGCCCGGAGGCGGCGGCGGGCGTGGTGGTGGCGGAGGCGGTGGGCTTTCGATGCAAGCCATCGCACACGACACTGGGACTGGCTCCAGCGCTCCATGGGTTGCGCCTGGCCAGTACACTGTAAAACTGACGGTCAATGGCAAGAGTTACACGCAGCCGATTACCGTAAAGCTGGATCCGCGCGTTAAGTTGTCGGCTCTCGAAATCGCACAGATTGGCTCATGGTCGAAGCAGCTGTATGACGGGGTGTTGTACGCACAGACGACGGTGCAGCAGCTTCAGTCGATTCGCGATCAGGTGAAGGCGCTCCAGGACAAGGCGGCCGGTCAGGCAGCCGTAACGAAAGCGCTGGATGCATTCGATCAGAAAGCGCTTGCGCTCCAAGGTACATCAGGTGCGGGTGGCGGCCGTGGCGGTCGTGGCGGCGGGGGAGCTCCTGCCGCGCCAGCGGGGCAGAGAGGAGCAACGGTTCCGGCTGCTGCAGCTGCTCCTCCAGCAGGTGGAGGAGCCCCTGCGGGGAGAGGAGGCGGCCGGGGAGCCGGTGCTGCTGCAACTCCGGAAACGATGTCCGCCATCGGCACCGCGCTTAACTCCGCCCTGAGCCCGCTGCAGGCGGCCGAAGCCACTCCCACGGCTCAGACCGTCGACTCAATCAACACAGGCCTCAAGGCGCTTGCCGGCTTGAAGGCGCGCTGGTCAACGCTCAGGACCGTAGATCTGCCAGCCTTGAACGCCCAGCTCAAGCAGGCCAGCTTGCCCGTGATTGAGATCAAATAGAACAGCTCTTGGAGGGTGTCGTACCTTCACGATCTACCAGCGTATTTTGGATTGTGAACGTACGGCACCCTTTGGTGCCTGACTATTGGAGCAAGCTGAGAGAAACCTATTGCCAGCACTCCTGGCACCGGTGATGCCCCTCGCAGGAACCGCAATAAGACCGCTGATGCTCTAGTAAGAGGTTAATTTAAGTACCGCGGCCCTCCTATCGCAGAGATTGAAAATGTCATTAATTGATTGAATAATAGGTACTTATCTCACAGTATCCGCGTCAAAAAACCTTACAGTTTTGAAAAATTCATAACTGACCACAAGACGCTTATCCGCATATGGTTGAAGACAAGAAGAAAGTTGAGCCCGGATTATTGTAAAAACCCTTTACGGTTATTGACCAGGAGCGGATTTGAGCATGCAATTGCCAAGCAGTCGCAGGACGCAATCAAACAAGCATAGATACTATGGTTACAGACTCGACGGGACAGGCAAGCCAGCATTGGCATGGATGTTGCTTAGATTGAGGGTGCAAGAAGAAAATAGAAATGGAGCGAAATATGAAACGTCATCCTTTAGTTCTGCCGACAGTAGCTTTGCTATTAATACTTTTCATTTCGTCCGCGGCGATGGCTACCCAGATACCGCTTCAGGGCGATACAATGGTTCTTATCTCATATAATAGTATTGATAATGCTGGGGTAATGACCTTCAACGTTTCACCTGAAAAAGGCGACCCCTTTACTTTCGATACCTTTTGTATCCAGGATAATGTGTACATCACGCCAGGGGCGACGAATTACGTGGCCCAGATATCGAATTCGGTCGGGCTCCTTAACACATCGATAGCCGGAGCTACTACCCTTGATTACAGAGTGGATTATCTCTTTTCAAAATATTCGTCGGGAGCATACGACAATTACTTTTATTCCTCCAATGGCCAGAGTAACCAGGCGGATTTTCAGAATCTTCTCTGGAACCTGCAAGGAACAGGGGGCAGCAGCTATACAACAACGGGCCTGCCTTGGGATGCTGATTTGGCATTTGTCGAGGCCAATCACATTACTGGCCAGACTTATGGAACCCACGTGATTAACTTAACTTCTGGTGAGAATGGGACGGGCATAGATGTGCAAAACATGCTCGAGGACCCTCCGATACCCAGCCCGGAGCCATCGAGTTTGTTGCTGCTGGGTTCCGGTTTGACCGGAATGGGATGGGTAATTCGAAGAAGGAAATAGCCGTGCCAGCTTTTTGAACAGCTGAAAGGCCGTCCTCGGACGGCCTTTTTTTTGGTATGCAGAAATCTTGCTTTCAGCTTGTTCCGCAGGGCGGAATGTCCTATAAACTGCTCCTTGCCATAAAATCAGGACCTAGAGCAAAGGAGGACGCTTGTCTAGAAACCGTTGGTTATCACTTCTCGCTATCATTCTGCTGGCAACTGCAGTTTCCGCGGGCGCCGGCCAGTCATCCATCTGGAGGATGCCATGAATTCTATGGATCGTCGTGAGTTTGCGCTACGCGCGTTCTCAGGGATTGCCGGCGGTTCGCTTCTCTCGGCCGTCACCCATGAGCATCTCAGTGCCCAGACCGGATCCGCTGCCACCGCATTGACCGGCCGTGATGATGGGGAACAGTTCTGGGAACTGGTCAAGAGTTCGTTCGCGTTGTTGCCGGGGCTCACCTACTTCAACAACGGGTCGTTAGGCCCTTCTCCCTCACTCGTGATCGAGGCCACCGAGAAGTACCGGCGGATGCTGGATGCGTATCCGTCCAAGTACATGTGGGGAGGCTGGAACAACGAAAAAGAAAGCGTCCGGACCAAGGCCGCGGCTCTTTTGGGCGCCGGCACCGATGAGATTGCCCTCATCCACAATACGACGGAGGGAATGAATGTCGTCGCCAGCAGTATGGATCTCAGACCCGGCGATGAAGTGATCCTGGCGGATCACGAGCATGCCAGCGGAACCGTCTGCTGGCAGTACTATCAGGAGCCCAAAGGTGTAAAGCTCGTCCGGCCCAAACTTCCGATCCTGCCCGCCAGCCCTGCTGAAATTGTCGAGGTATATCGGCAAGCGCTCAGTCCTCGCACCAGAGTGATCTCCATGTGCCACGTCATTAACACCAACGGCATGATTCTGCCCGTGCGAGAGGTCAGCGAGATGGCCCATGCGAGGAACATTCTCGTCGCGGTCGACGGCGCACAGGCCGCGGGCATGTTCTGCTTCGACGTCCATCAACTGGGTTGCGACTTTTACGCCGCCAGCGCACACAAGTGGCTGTTTGCACCGAAAGGAATCGGGATATTCTTTACGAAAAAGGATTCGCAAAAATACATTCGTCCGCTGGTCGTGGCTGCGGGATGGGAAGACAAATCCGTCAAGCGTTTCGAGAATTACAATACGAGGAATCTGCCTGAGTTGCTGGGATTAGGCGCAGCTCTGGATTTCCGCAATATGATCGGCGGCGGACACATCGAAACCCGCATCCAGGATCTCAAGCACTATTTCCGGGAACGCTTGTCGGGAAAACCTCAGTACAAGTTCAAGACGCCTGCGGCGGATGACCTGTCGGCAGGCATCAGTACCGTTGAAATGGAAGGTCACAGTGTTACGGAGCTGGGGCAAAAGCTCTCGGCCCGCCAGATTGATTGCCGCGCTATGACCGAGTTCGGTCTCAACGGCCTGCGTATCTCGCTGTGCGTCTATAACACCAAACGCGACGTCGACACACTGGTCCAAGCTCTTGAGGATCTGAGGAGTAGCTAGCCTCTGTCGCAAAACGCCCTAACTCCCCGTCCCAGACTTGGACTTGGACCTGGACCTCGACGTGGACCTGGACTTGGTCATGCCCAGATGGAGAGCAATCTGGTAAATGCTATCTATGGATAGTTTGCCTGGGACAAGACGGTCCAAGTCCACGTCGAGGTCCAGGTCGAAGTCCAAGTGCGATGTGGAATCAGCGCGTTTTGCTGCCTCGACGCTGATGCGGTTTCACGAGTCGGCAGTTACCCGATCTCCTTCACGACGTCGACGGTTGAATCCGCACCGATGGTGATTTGAAATCCGCGCTTCCTGAACACGGAAATCATGCGGGAGTTATCCGTGGTGGTTTGTGCAACGATGCGCTTGAGATTCCACTTGCCCGCAATCTCGAGGCAGTAGTCGGTGATGATGCTGCCAAGCTCCTTCTTCTGCCACGCGTCGCTGATCAGGACGGCGTACTCCACTTCCTTATGATCGGGATCCGCGATCAGCCGGCCGACGCCCAGAAACGTGCGCTTTCCGTCGCAAATCATCTCGGCGACGATTGCAATCTCGCGGTCGTAGTCGATGTGGCAGTAGCGTGTGGCGACTTCATGCGATTGCCAGTGGAAGAAGTATCGGAAGCGTGAATAGATCGACTCTTTCGAGCAACTCGCCAGGAGATCCATCCAGAGCGGCTCGTCTTCAGGTTTGATCGGGCGCAACGTGACTTTGGCGCCATCGCGGAGTTCGATCCTGCGCACGTATTTTTCCGGATAGGGCCTCAGAGCCAGATGCGAATAGGGCTCCAGCTTTTTCCCGACAAGAGACCGATCCAGGATGACGCGGGCATCGAGAGCGACGGCCTCCTTTCCCGTTACCAGTAGCGGGTTGATGTCGAGCTCGCTGATCTCGGGATAATCGGCAGCCAGGTAGGACAACCGGATAAGGACCTCGACGAGCGCGGCGACATTGACCGGCGGACGGCCGCGATAGCCGTTCAATAGAGGCCACATCTTGAGCGATTCCAGCATGCGCTTGGCAAGCCTCTCATTGAGAGGTGGAAAGCCGAGCGCCCGGTCTGCAAACAATTCCGCCCCGGTGCCACCCATGCCGACAAGCATCACCGTGCCGAAAACCGGGTCCTTCTTGATTCCCAGGATCATTTCGAGAGCATCTTTCGTTCTGACCATGCGCTGGACGGTAACGCCGAGCAGTTTTGCCTCAGGCCTATGCGCACCGGCATTTGCCATGATTCTGTCGAAGGCCTTCCGGACCATGCCTTCGTCCTCCAGATCAAGCATCACTCCGCCAACATCGGTCTTGTGCGTGATCTCCGGAGAGTGGACCTTGAGAACTACAGGATACCCGAGGCGCGCCGCTGTCCTGACGGCTTCCGACACGGTCTTTGCGGCATAGGGACGGGTCGTGGAAATCCCGTAGGTCTCCAGGAGCGACTTGGAAATATCCTCCGGCAAGACGTCGGAGCCACCGAAATTTTCCGAGATGAACCGTGCGCGCACCTTTTCGCGATCTATGGGGAACTCGAGCGGAACGTCCTTCGGAGTTTCATAAAGAGCTTCAAGATTGCGCTGATAATCCACAAGAGTCATGAACGCGCGGATGGCATCCTCAGGAGTCTTGTAGGCGGCAATCCCGGAGTCCGTGAGAATCGGAATTGATTCCCGCATGCTCTGGCCGCCCAGCCACGCGGCCAGCATCGGCTTCGTTGTCAAAGCAGCGAGTTTTCCGATCGCCTTTGCGGTGGCAGTCGGATTCGTCATGGCCTGGGGCGTAAGAATCACCACTACGGCGTCCACACCTGCATCATTGAGCACAATCTGCGTTACTTTTTCGATTCGCTTCGAGTTTGCATCGCCCAGCACGTCGACGGGATTCCCGTGCGACCAGGAGGGCGGCAGGCTTTCGTTCAAACGTACCATCGTCTCCGCCGACAACTTCGCCAGCACACCGCCGGATGCGATCAGGGCATCGGTGGCGATGACTCCGGGCCCGCCGGCGTTGGTGACGATCCCGAGGTTGGGACCGCGGGGATTCTTGTTTCTACCGATCAACTCGGCGCAGTCGAATATGAGCCCGAGGTCGAAGACGCGCGCGAGCCCGGCGCGCTGAAAAGCCGCGTCGTAGACGGAATCCTCCGACGCCAGCGCGCCGGTATGCGATGCGGCTGCTTTCGCCGATTCCGGGAAACGCCCGGCCTTGTAAGCGATGATAGGCTTCGTTCGAGCGAATGCGCGCGCGGCCGTCATGAACTTGCGCGCCTGCTCGATGGATTCCACATAAAGAATGATTGACTTGGTGCTCGCATCCTCGCCGAAATAGTCGATGAGGTCGCCGAATTCCACGTCAAGGCAGTTGCCGACAGACACGACGTAAGAGAAACCGATTTTACCTTCGATCGCCCAATCCAAAACGGACGTGCAGAGCGCGCCGGATTGCGAAATGAAGGCGATATTGCCCGGCTTAGGCATTCCCGACGCGAAGCTGGCGTTGAGACTCGATCCCGGCACTATGATTCCCAGGCAGTTCGGGCCGAGAATCCGCATGCCTTCGAAGCGCGCGGCTTGCGCGCGGATCTGCTCCTCCAGCGCTTTCCCTGCGTCACCGGTCTCCTTGAAGCCGGCGGTGATGACAATCAGGCCGAGAATGCCGGCTTCTCCGCAATCACGCACGGCCCGCGGAACCTGATCCGGAGGGGTGCAAATCACTGCCAGGTCGGGCGTCTTGGGAAGGCTCTTGAGATCAGGAAAGCAGTGAATCCCGAGCACCGCTTCATGCTGGGGGTTCACGGGGTATACGACACCCGCGAACCCGCCGCCGATGAGGTTGCCGAGGACTTTGCCTCCGACGCTGTTCGGATTGATAGTGACCCCGACAATCGCAATGCGCTTTGGTTTGAATATACGGTCTAATCCATGCACGTCCATTAGTAAGTTCCCTGGGCCATCATCAAATCGTCAGAGCTGCGTCCCGTTAGGGACGAAAAAGAGCCAAGCCTCAGGCTGCGCCCCTATGGGACTCAAAATGGGCAATCTATAGCCCAGGACGCAAATCCTGGTCTGCACTGCCAGATGATCAATGAAGCAGCTACTCACCTGTTCTCCTGGAGCGCCGCGAGCAATTGAGTCATTGCCACCGTCGCGTTGTCCTGGAGGAAGACGTCGGTAATCTGATTTGTATACAGAGATTTCCCGGTGTTGATTTCGATGATGGAGGCCCCATTCTCCTTCGCGGACCAAGGAATCAAGCAGGCCGGCATCACTTCGCCCGACGTCCCGATCAAAAGAAAAACATCGGACATGCGCGCTTCCAACATCGATTTCGTCGCCGCCGGTTCAGGTATGGGTTCTCCGAAGAAAACGAAGTTCGGCTTAAGCACTCCTCCACACTGCCTGCACGTGGGAGGGAGTTCCAGATAGTCGAGCTCCGCGGCGCTATATGACATCGTGCAACCAAGGCAGATGAGCACGCGCGAGTTGCCGTGGAACTCCCAGATCACCCTGTTTCCCGCCTTGTGATGGAGGTTGTCGACGTTTTGAGTAATCACGCAGTGGAGCAGGCCATCGTTCTCCATGGCGGCCAGGGCCAAATGCGCTGCATTCGGTTTCGCCGCGATGAAGCTGTCGTAGAATATTTCCTTGATGGCTGCCCAGGATTGTCTCGGATGCTCGTGAAAAAAACCTATGTCAAGCACCTGGGAGTCAAGTCGGCTCCACAATCCATCCGGTCCGCGAAACGGAGGAATGCCGCTTTCCATGGAGATGCCGGCTCCGGTGAACGCCGTGATGCGGCGCCCCTTCCGGATAATGCCTGCGGCGTGCTGATACTGAGCTTCCTGTTCTGAATTCACATCCGATCCAAACAAACGCGGCCGATTCGCCGCGCCGCGAACTGCATTTCTATTCCCCATTTGTCCGGGGATCAAGGGGAAATTGGGGACAGCTCCCTTTTGTCGCCGCAGGCATCTCAGCAGATTCGAGAAGGCATGCGACAAAAGGGAGCTGTCCCCAATCATGACTTGACCCCGGAGGTTTGGACTCATTAGAATCGTCGAGTTCGGCCGGTTGTTTGAATAATCAGAATAACCATCACTCCATCTTCCGCTTGCCGCCTATGAAAAAAACTTTTGCTTGTGCTCTCTGGCTCGTCGTTTCTACCGCATTCTATGCAGCTCCGGACAATCCCAGCTGGCTGCGCTATCCCGCGATCTCGCCCGATGGTAAGACCATCGTCTTCAGCTTCAAGGGCGATTTGTATCGCGTTCCAAGCAGCGGTGGAACCGCCACGCAGCTCACCACCCACCCGGCGCACGATTTTATGCCGGTATGGAGCCACGACGGAAAAACCATCGCCTTTGCCAGCGACCGCTATGGCAACTTCGACGTATTCGTCATGCCTGCAGAAGGCGGCGAGGCCAGGCGGATAACCTTCCATTCCGCGCCGGAATACCCATACACGTTTACAAACGACGACAAAAGCATCATTTTCGGTGCAGCCCGCATGGACTTGGCCAGCAACCGGGCGTTCCCGGCAAACTACCTGCCCGAACTCTACCAAGTGCCGGTGACAGGCGGGAGAGTGGAGCAGCTGCTCACTACACCGGCAGAGAATGTTAAGCTGAGCAAGAGTGGACAGTCCTTCATCTACGAGGATCGGAAGGGGCAGGAAAACGCCTGGCGCAAACATCACACTTCTGCCGTAGCACGGGACATTTGGATTTACGACGCCAAGACGGGCACGCACAAAAAGATCACGACGTTTCCCGGAGAAGACAGAAACCCCGTCTTTACGGACAACGACAGAGCCTTCTATTACCTGAGCGAAGAGAGCGGCTCGTTCAATGTGCACAAAATAAGCGTTGACGGGGGCAAGTCGCAACAGATCACGACCTTTAAAAAAGTGCCGGTCCGCTTCCTGTCTACATCCAACGACGACACCTTGTGCTTCGGCTATGATGGAGATGTTTACACGCAAAAAGGCGCCGGCAAGGCTCAGAAACTGAATGTGACGATCGCCGCGGATACCAAGGCTAATAACGAACGTATCCTGCCGGTTAACGGCGACGCCCGCGAACTTGCGGTCTCGCCCAGCGGAAAAGAGGTCGCGTTTATTTTCCGCGGCGAGGTGTTTGTCACCGGCACGGAAGGCGGCGGCACGAAGCGCATCACCAACACGCCCGGTCAGGAAAGAGGAGTGACCTTCTCGCCCGACGGCAAGGCCTTGCTCTATGCATCGGAACGGAGCAACAACTGGAAAATCTTCGAGACTCGCAAGGCCCGTGATGAAGAGCCGTATTTCTACGCCTCGACCGTCCTGAAGGAAACACCTATCGTGGACAACGATAAGGAGAATTATCAACCAACATACTCTCCCGATGGCAAAGAGATCGCTTACATCGAGAACCGGATGACGTTGAAGGTCCTCAATCTCGAGTCCAAGCAAACCCGCACACTGCTCACCGACAAAGAACTGTTCTCGACGCGGGATGCGGATCAGTATTTCCAGTGGAGCCCTGACGACAAGTGGATCCTGTTTGATTATGCCGTGCCCGGCCTCGCCCCCGGCGAAGTCGGATTGATCCAGGCCGATGGCAAAGGAAAGGTCGTCAATCTGACGCAGAGCGGCTTCAACGACCACAACGCCAAATGGATCATGGGTGGAAAAGCGATGTTGTGGTTCAGCAATCGCGACGGCTTGAAATCCGTTGCGCAAGGCGGGGGCGCCCAGAGCGATGCCTATGGGTTGTTTTTCACTCAGGAAACCTGGGATCGCTTCAAGCTCAGCAAAGACGACGCGGCATTGCTCAAGGAGATGGAGGATAAGAAGGACAAGGACAAGGCCGACGCATCGAAGGACAAGAAGGACGCCGCCAAGGTGGAAGATGTCGTAATCAATTTTGACGGGTTGGAGACGCGAAAAGCCCGGCTGACGATCCACTCGTCCTCCTTAGGCGACGCCCTGGTGAGCAAGGACGGCGAGACCCTTTACTATCTGGCGCGCTTCGAGCGCGGCATGAACCTCTGGACCACAAATCTGCGCACTAAAGAAACCAAGATGCTCGTGACCTTAAATGCCAATTCGAGCAGCATGCAGTGGGATAAAGATCAGAAGACCATTTTCCTGCTGGCGGACGGAGGCATCTCCAAGATCGATCCGGCAAGCGGCAAGCGAGATGTCGTGACTATCAATGGAGAAATGGTCCTGGATGAAGCCGCCGAGCGCAGGGAGATGTTTGAGCACGTCTGGAGGCGAACGAAGGAAACATTCTACACTGCCGGCTATCATGGGATTGACTGGGATGCGACCAAGGCGGTTTATGAAAAGTACCTGCCATACATCGGCGACAATTACGACTTTGCCGAGATGCTTAGCGAGATGATGGGCGAGCTGAATGTAAGTCACAGCGGCGCCACTTATTCGAGCCCCAGCCAGAATGCGGATGCAACGGCCTCGCTCGGCCTCTTTTACGACGAGTCCTACAGAGGGAACGGCATGAAGGTCGTGGAGGTCATCAAGGACGGGCCGCTGGACAAGGCCGGCATGAACGTCACGCCCGGCATGATCCTTGAGTCCATCGACGGTGAAGCAATCACTCCCGAAAAGGATCTGGCACAATATCTCAACCGCAAGGCCGGCAAGAATACCTTGCTCGTGCTCGCCGATGGGGATAAGAGAAAAGAAATCGCCGTCAAGCCCGTTTCTCTCAATGAACAGAATTCGCTGCTCTATAAACGCTGGGTGCGCCGGAATGAGGAAGATGTGGACAAGATGAGCAACGGCCAGTTGGGCTATGTGCACATCCCCGGAATGAACGACAGTTCGTATCGCAACACCTACGAAGAAGTGATGGGGAAATATGCGGACAGGAAAGGGATCGTGATCGACACCCGCTTCAACGGGGGCGGCGATCTGGTTGCCGATCTGGCCATGTTCCTGAGCGGGAAAAAGTTTTTTGAGTACACGACCGACAACAGAAGCAGCGGCTACGAGCCCAACTTCCGTTGGACTAAACCCAGCATTTCATTGGCCAATGAAGCCAACTATAGCGACGGTCATTGCTACGCATTTACCTATCAAAACCTGGGTCTGGGAAAACTCGTCGGGATGCCGATCCCGGGCACCTGTACCTTTTCCGGTTGGGAGAACCTTCAGGACGGCAGCGTCACATGGGGCGTTCCGCCCGTGGGAGTGAAAACCGCCGCAGGCACTTACCTGGAGAACCACCAGACGGAGCCGGACATCAAGCTGATGAATCAATACGAGATCGTGAGCAAAGGACGCGATCAGCAGCTGGAAGCGGCAGTCGCCGAACTGCTGAAGGAAATAAAATAATCAGGCTGCTGTCACGGCCCTGGCAAAGTCGCGCGACTGTTCATCCCCCGTGAGGCAACTTACACAACTCTGCTCATGAGTACGGGCCTGACAATGGGAACGATCAGTTCCCTGTTCGGCTACCAGGCGGGAATCATCAACCAGGCACAGTTTTCGGTGCTGGTTGCGGTGGTGATTGCGAGTGCGATATTCCCGACCTTCCTTGCCCAAAGATATTTCCACCCGCGCCATCTGCTCGAAGCGCCTGGAGGCGAAGTCGACCCCGAGCTTCTGGAATCCATGCGCTGAATATCTGATCGTGGCCAATAGTTTACGGACATCGAGAGCAGGTCGTGATCAGGACCACGACGCTTGTGGACGCATCGATTAACCGATTTTGGTTAATTAACTTGATGTAGTAACTCACGATGTAGTATAAGTGGAGGTTTACAAAAGACTTAACGTGTATAGTTAATTCAGGAGAGGCCCCGGTGGATGTCTCGTTGGTAATACGGCGTCGACTTGCACAGTTAGGTCTCGAGCAAAGGGATCTGGCGAGTGCAGCACAAGTTACAGAATCGTACATATCACAACTATTGACCCGGAAAAAAACTCCGCCCGCCACTGACCGCACAGGCATTTACGACAAAATGGAACAATTCCTGAAGCTGCCAGGCGGTGAACTTGCGAAGCTTGCCGAGCAGCAGCGCCTGGAAG
>Ga0182021_10001035_pt1 | contig 31607 bp, 23 predicted proteins | sample 612E3MmetaG_FD_120493 | JGI IMG/M metagenome (GOLD analysis project Ga0182021, IMG submission 120493) | Permafrost microbial communities from Stordalen Mire, Sweden - 612E3M metaG (Illumina Assembly) | ecosystem: Environmental > Terrestrial > Soil > Wetlands > Permafrost | place: Sweden... | reverse complement strand
TTAGTTCGGAGGTATGGGCCGGGGTGCGCTGGGTCGGTTGGTTATCAATCCGAAGTTGGAGTCTATCGCGCCGCACCCGCGCTCTGACAGAAAACCGGGCGCATCTCCGAGTTGTCGGTCGTCCGAGGTGGCATGGGCATCTGGCACGGTCTCCAGTTCCGTGGCATGGGTCTCCTGACCCATGGTCTCCAGCTCACGGGTCGGGAGACCCGTGCCACTTTCGATCCACCGCCAATCGGCAGATGCACCCCAGAAAACCGCCGTCATAGCTTGGCTACCGTTTCAGGTTCAAAAACGCGATTGAGCAAAGGGTGCTGCGCCAGAAAGTCGCCGAGTGACGGATGGAGGATCAGGTAATCTCGATCCCGGATTCGCGTCGGATCCTCGACGATCTGCCGCTCGATCGCCGGTTCCGCCGCAAAGAACGGATCGAGCTGTGCAACTTCGGCATATTTGAGGGGAGCATCCGCTTCCCGCATGAGAGCGCGGTGCAGAAAATGTCGCGGTTCCAGCTGCAGCGCCCGAACCACGCCGGGATTGTTGTCCAGGAAACTCTGTAATTCGGCGTGCTTCCCGAGATAGTCCGGGGCCGCCACCAGTCCGGGATCGAGCCTCAGGTCATCCTCCAGCAATGGGTTATGGTCGAGGAATCGATCGAGTTCGCGCAGAAGACGATGAGCCTGGCGGAGCGAATCAGTTGCGATCGTTGCATCTGCAGCAACCAGGGAAATCGAGCCGATCGCCAGGCAAGCGACCAACCCCAGTGGCACAATCTGCCGCCAGGACGACCGCACAAGACGAAGGTTACTCAAAGCCATGAGCGTCAACCCGCGGCCAGAGAACCGCCGCCACTCATGGCTCGAACGCGATCGTTGCCGCGGTGATCAACGAGGCGAGGCGTCCAGTTTTGACTGCGCGAACGGCCATTCGACTGCGTGGCTCTTGCGGGCAGGAGCCGCGCGACTTCGGCCAGCAGTTCACGATTGGCAAATGGCTTGGGGAGGTAGCCGTTCGCGTGGCGTTCGACCTCGGGACAGGTGCCGCGCGGGAGTCCGGAAACGATCAGGATGGGTAGGTGCGGGTGGTGCGCTCGGCAGAATTCGATGAGTTTCCATCCATCGCCCGGTTCCATGTTCAAGTCGGTGATCAACAGCGCTGGCGGCTCAGCGGCGACAAGGGCCTGAGCCTCATCCCCGCCAGCGGCGCTCTGGGTCCGGTAGCCACCGTCGTGGAGCATCAACGTGATCAAGCCGCGTACGGTCGCCGAATCGTCGACAACCAGGAGTTTAGGGCTATCTTCCTCCGATGGCGCGAAACTCGCGTCGTTACCATTCGTCATAGCATAGATCGGTGAAACCATGCCCGGAGACATTGCACCCTGCGTGCCGAATCCGATGCGGCACACAACTCGTTTGAGTGAAGCGCGATAGATCCACTGGCAACGGGGAGCAAATAGCCTGGGTGGCTGTCTCCTTACCGTTCACTGGTCAACCGTTTACCACCGGGTGATGTCTAATCTAGCCAACGCCTTTCGTCTTCGAATCGCCGGATTGGGCGCCCTGCTGGCGTTCGCCGTCGCCGGGAGCACGATCCTGGCGATCATCTCGGAGCGTGCGGCCAGTCACACGATCGGGCGTCTGGCGGATGTCGAATTGGAGTCGGCGATGCTCGCGCGTCAGTTTCGGACCGCGGTGGACGAGTTGCACAGCGCGCTGTTGCGGGTTGGCAGCGACCCGGCCGACGACAGCGCGCTGGTCATCGACCAACGCCGCCAGCGGCTGACCCGGTGGCTGGCGGAACGCACCGCCGCCGAACGCAGCGAGCGGGGACACCGCGTGCTGCACCAACTCGGCGTGGAGTTGCGCTCCTATTACCGGAAGATCGACAGCGTCGCGTCGCGGCCCGGCGGGTATACGGAGGCGCTTGACCGAACAGAAATCACCAGCTTCGACGACATGGCCGTGCGGCTCCAGAGCCTGGCCGACGATTTTGATGCCATTCATGACGCCGAGGAACGTCAATTGCTCGAAGCCTCGCTGGGCGCCGTGCGGCGGTTGCGGAACCTCGTCTTGAGTTGCGTCGTATTATTCGTGGCGGCGATCGGCACGCTCGGTGCGGTGCTTTATCGTGATGTCGTCCATCCGCTACGCGCCCAGCTCGTCGCGCGCGACGAACTCCTCGCGCGGCGCGAGAAGCTCGTGGCGTTGGGCACCCTGGCCGCCGGCGTGGCGCATGAGATCCGCAACCCTTTGACCGCGATCAAGGCCCGGCTCTACACCCTCCGCCGCGCCGCGGTCTCGCCGGAAGCGTTGGATGACATTCAGGCCGTGACGGGCGAGATCGACCGGCTGGAGAACATCGTGCGCAATGTGCTCGGTTATGCCCGACCCGGCGACCCCGCGCTGGCGGAGGTCGATCTCGCCACCCTGTTGCGCGAATTCGGCGCCTTGGTCGAACCCGAGTTGAAGGCGTCCCATGTGCGGCTCGACATCGAGGTGGCGGGACCGTTGACCGTCCGGGTCGATCCCAGCCAGCTCCGTCAGGCGGTGTTCAATCTGGTGCGCAATGCGCAGGAGTCGTTCGCCGGCAAGCCTGGTCGGATTGTGCTCGCAGCGACACGGGAGATGTCGGCGCTGCGCGGCCGAACCGGTGCCGTGGCCGTGGTCAGCGTCCTCGACGACGGGCCGGGTATCCCGGCCGAGATTCAACCGCGGCTGTTCGACCCCTTCTTCACCACGAAGAGCGCCGGCACCGGGCTGGGCTTGTCGATCGTCGCGCGATTTGTCGAAGCGCACGGGGGCGAAATCGTTTTTCAGACCGCTCCCGGCGTGGGCACGCGTTTCTCGCTGCGCTTGCCGGTGAATGGCAAAAACCCTGATACTGGCCAGGCATGAGCACCGAACCCCGCATCTGCCTCATCGACGACGACGCCTCGGCCCGGGCGGCGATCGAGCGTGTCCTGACCATCGAAGGAAACGAGGTGGTGAGCTATCCCGACGGGCAAGCCGGACTCGACGCCGCGCTCACGGAGGACTTCGACTGCGTGGTCACGGATTTGCGCATGCCGGGCGTATCGGGGCTGGAACTCATCGACACCCTGCACGACGAACTGCCCAACCTCCCCGTCGTGCTGATGACCGCGCACAGCACCACGGAGATCGCCATCGAAGCCACCCGGCGCGGCGCGTTCGATTACATTGTCAAACCGTTCGAGATGGAGGAGCTGCTCGCCATCATCACCCGCGCCGCCACCGCCGGACGCCGCGGGCGGGAGAAAGTCGCCTTGGGCTCGGAGGCACCGGGCGAGGTCGCGCTGGTGGGCCAGAGCCGCGCGATGCAGGCCGTCTACAAGGAGATCGGGCGCCTCGCGGGAAAGCCCGTCATGGTGCTCTTGCTCGGCGAAACCGGGACCGGCAAGGAACTCGTGGCGCGCGCCCTCTGGCAGCACAGCGACCGCCAGGCGCGGACCTTCGTGGCCGTGAACTGCGCCGCCATCCCGTCCAATTTGCTGGAAAGCGAGCTGTTTGGCCATGAACGCGGCGCTTTCACCGGCGCCGACCAGCGCCGCATTGGACGCTTCGAGCAGGCGCACGGCGGCACGCTTTTTCTCGACGAAATCGGTGACCTCCTGCTCGACACGCAGGTCAAACTCCTGCGGGTGCTCGAAGAGCGGGTGATTACGCGGGTGGGTGGGCGCGAGTCCCTGCCGATCGACGTGCGTATCATCGCCGCCACGCACCGCGACCTCCCAGCGCTCGTCGCCGCGGGGAAGTTTCGCGAGGACCTCTGGTATCGGCTCAACGTCGTCATCCTCGCCTTGCCGCCGCTGCGCGAGCGGCGCGAGGACATTCCCGCGCTGCTGGAGTATTTCGTGCGACGGCATGGAGCCGAGCTGGGCGGGGTGGCCAGCATTCAACCCGGCGCGATCCGGTTCCTGGCCGCGCAATCATGGCCCGGGAATGTGCGGCAGCTGGAGAACGTCGTGAAGCGCGTGCTCCTGCTCGCGCACGGGTATCCCATTACCGAGGAGCTGGCGCGAGCGGCGCTGGGCGCCGGGCCCACGCTCGGGGCGCCGACCGACGCGAATTCCCGCACGCTCGCGGCCTTTTGCGCGGAGGCGCTCAAGGCGGCCGGCCAATCTCCCGGGGTGGGTGCGGTCGCCATCGCGCTGGCGGCCGTCGAGCGCGAGTTGCTCGCGCAGGCGCACGCCTCGACCGCGGGCAATATCACCCAGATGGCGCAACTGCTCGGATGGTCCCGCCTCACCGTGCGGGAGAAACTCAAGCTGCACGGCCTGCGTCCGGAGACCAACGGTGAGGCTACGGGCCCGCGTTAGCACACCCAAGATAGCATTCGGCCCGCACGATCCCAATTCGAGTTCCCGAGATGCCAGCAACGCATTACGACCCGTGGCTCTGGCCGAAAGAGAACGTCAACCGGATGAAAGCTGGCGGATCCCGATACGCCGTGGCAAACGGGTTGTAGAAATTGGCGCCAGGAGGCGGCTTGGCGGAGACCATCACGGCTGCGGCTGGTTCGGACGAACCCGCACTGTCGTCCGATGGCAGCGGGTACGGATCCGCCTTCGTCCGCCAGTCGGCCGATTGACCGATCACATTCAGGACGTAGGCGGACGGGGTGGTCCGAGTGACGGTGTTTCCTTGGGCCACTGCGGCGGAGTCGAGTTTCGAGATGCTGCGCAGCTGCGACGCGAAAGTAACTGAATTCGGCGCCATCCACGGCGCCAGGCTCGGGGTTGTCGTGGACGGCGGGGTTGCCGACGAATCTGCGGCCAACGCCGCGGTGGTGAGGAAGCCGGTTGCAAGGAGCAGGGCGGTGATGGTTTTTGCCTTCATGAGAGTGGTTCGATTCCGTACTCTCTTCTGCTTGCGGCATGCCATGCAGTCCTATCATGTTTAAGTAATTACTCCGCTGTTATTTATGTCATTTGTGATTCCATCTTTGTCGCGACGGCATGGTCAAAGTGTTCGCGAAAGCGATAAGGACCTTATCACCTGGCATCGAAGCCTGCTGACAGCCCGCACTCGAAGCCGCCGGCGCGAGGCTTCGCCCCGTTAGGAAACGTGTGGGCTCAGCGCATGGTGCAGCGCGACGAGCAGGACCTCCGCCGTGAAGGGCTTGGTCAGCAACTCAGATAGATCGAGGCCTTCCAGACCCTTGAGGCCGGCCCGCTCGGCCAGCCCCGTCATCCCAAGGATGGGCAGTCGCGGCTCGCGTTGCTGCACGGCCCGCACCAGAGCCGGTCCGTCCATGCCCGGCATCATCATATCGGTGATAACCGCCCGAATTTCCGCGCGATGCTGGGCCAAAAGCGCCAGCGCTTCCGCGCCTTCCGTCGCGGCCAGCACCCGGTAGCAGCATAATCAACCCCAGCATGATCCCGTGCACGAGCAGGCCAAAGCCCCAGAGTTGGACCCAGCCCATGGGGCGGGCCGCCCGTTGCCGCCAGAAGTGAAACACCACACCCAGCGCGGCCGATTCAAAGACGACACTCAGACCCATGGCGGCGCCAGCACCGCCCAGCCACAATTGGTAGGCCCCGCATATGAGCGCAGCCAGGAGGGCCACGACCGGACCGCCAAAGAGCCCGCCTGCGCTCCCCGGACCCGTTCCTCGCGGCTCTGCCGCGCGGTGGCTTCCTGCCGCGGATCCGTGTGGCCGGTGACCCGCTCCAACCGCGGATTGTGGGATCATCCGCGCAATCTGCGGTCAAATTGGACTACGGAAGATGGGGAAGAAACATCCGGGCTACGGCGAGCCCGGCGTCCGCCAGTCGCCGCCGGCGGCTTTGAGGAGCGTGACGCTGGCGTTGAGCCGCCGGCCAAGGAGTTGCACCGCGGTCTGCTCGGCGGCGAGTTGGGTCGCCTGGGCCGTCACCACGTTCAAGTAGCTGACCGTGCCGGCCTGATATTGGTTGAGCGTGATGGTCGCCGACTGCCGCGCCGCTGCCAGGGCCTCGGCCTGTACCGCTGCTTCCTGGGCGAGGATGGCGGCGGCGGCGAGGTTGTCCTCCACCTCCTGGAATGCGGCGAGAACCGTCTGGCGGTAGGTGGCCAGACTCGCCTCGTACACGGCGCGGGCCTGCGCGACCTGGGCGCGGACCTTGCCGGCTTCAAACAGGGGCATGATCGCCCCGGCACCCACCGACCAAATCTCATTCGGCGCGTTGAAGAGGCTCTGGTATCGCGGCCCTTGGTACCCGGCGGAGCCCGAAAGGGAAATGACCGGGAAATAGCCCGCCTTGGCCACGCCGATCCCGGCGGAGGCCGCGGCCAGCCGGCGTTCCGCCCCGGCGATATCGGGCCGCCGCTCGAGTTGTTGGGAGGGAATCAATGCCGGCGGGACGGGCGGCTGGATCGTCAGATCGGCTGGCGGCAGGGAGAATGCCGCCGGGGGCTGTCCGATCAGGACCGCGATGGCGTGTTCCAGTTGCGAGCGTTGCAGGCTGATGTCGATGGCCTGGGCTTGCGCGGTCTTGAGTTGGGCCTCCGCCGCGGCGACGTCGGCGCGGGTGTCGACGCCTTGCGCGTAGCGGTTCTGCGTCATTTTCAGGGAGCGCATGTAGTCCGCGACGATCCGCGCGTACAACCGCTGCTCCGTGTCCGCGACGCGCAGGGAAAAGTAAGTCTGCGCCAGTGTGGCGTGAAGACTGAGGCGGACCGATTCCAGATCCGCCGCACTGGCCTCCTCTTCCGCCCGGCCGGCTTCCGCGCCGCGGCGCACCCGGCCCCAGACATCAAACTCCCAAGTCGCCGCCAGACCGGCGCCGAACGTATTGCCCAACGAGGCGGGGGAGGTCCCGCGCGCCGGCGACCTCGCCCGACTGGCCGAACCGTCGGCGGTGACTGAGGGAAAGAGCGCGGCATGGGCGATGGTGGCGGCCGCCTGCGCCTGCCGGTATTGCGCTTCCGCGACCTGCAGGGTGTTGCTGGAAACCTCGATGCGGTCCTGCAGGCCGTTGAGTAAAGGATCGCCGTACGCTTCCCACCACTTCCCGCGCGGGAGCTGTTCGCCCGGTTCGGCGGGTTTCCAATTCCCCGCCTCCTTGAAAGCCGGGGCGTCCACTTTGGGGCGTTGGTAGTCGGGACCGACGGCGCAGCCGGCGAAAAAGAGCAGGGCCAGACTGGCGTTTAGCCCGCATATCCTGCGATTCTTGCCGCTACTGCGATCGCGAGCAGAAGAATGATCGTGACGACGGCTGAGACTATGAAATATGCGGGCTAGAGCGTTCATGAAATGGGCAGACTCGCGGGCACGGTCGGCACGGACTGGACGGCCTGAAGCGGGCGGAGACGCCGCGCCCAGCGCTTCCCCCAGGCGCCAAACTGTTCCATGTAAAGGTACACGACGGGCGTGGTGTACAAGGTGAGGATCTGGCTCACGACAAGACCGCCGACGATCGCGATGCCGAGCGGCTGCCGCAGTTCCGCGCCGTCCCCATGCCCCAAAGCGAGAGGCACCGCCGCCAGCAGGGCCGCCATGGTGGTCATCATGATTGGGCGGAAACGCAGCAGGCAGGCCCGGTGGATGGCGTCTTCCGCCCGCGCGCCGGTCCGGCGCCGGTCCTCGATCGCGAAGTCGATCATGAGGATGGCGTTCTTCTTCACGATGCCGATGAGCAGGATGACGCCAATGAAGGCCATAATGGTGAAGTCCGTGCGCGTGAGGAGCAGGGCGAGAATGGCGCCGCCTCCGGCCGAGGGCAGGGTGGAGATGATCGTGAGCGGGTGGACGAGACTTTCATACAAAATGCCGAGCACGAGATAGACGGCCACCAGGGCCGCGAGAATCAGGAGGGGCTGGTTGGCGAGGGAGGCCTGGAAGGCCTGCGCGGTGCCTTGGAAACTCCCATGGATCGAGCTGGGGACGCCAATCCGCAGGAGGGCGTTTTCGACGGCGCGGGAGGCGGCGGAGAGTGACACGCCGGGGGGAAGGTTAAAGGACACGGTTGTGGCGACGAACTGCCCCTGATGATTGACCGCGAGGGAGGTGTTCGTCGGCTCCCAGCGGGCAAAGGCGGAGAGCGGCACCTCGGCGCCGCTCTTGGAAACGATGTACGTGTTGCTCAATTCCGATGGGCTCTGCCAGTAGACCGGGGCCACCTCCATCACCACGTGGTACTGGTTGAGGGGATTGTAGATGGTCGAAACCTGCCGCTGGCCGAAGAGGTCATTGAGCGTGGAGTCGAACTGGAAAAGATTCACGCCGAGGTGGGTGGCGGCATCGCGGTCGACCACGAGGGAGGTCTGCAGGCCGAGGTCTTGCTGGTCGGTGCTTACGTCGACGATCTCGGGTATTCGACTCAAGGCCTGGCGGATGCGCGGCTCCCAGGCGCGCAGTTCGACGAGGTCATCGGCGCTCAGCGTGTATTGGTACTGGGCATTGGCGCCGCGTCCGCCGACTCGTACGTCCTGCGCCGCCTGGAGGAAAAGGGTGGCCCCCGGCTGGTGCGCCAGCTGCCGGCGCAGCCGGGCGATGATCAGGTCGGCGGAGATTTTTCGCTGGGCGATTGGCTTCAGCACGACGAAAAAGAACGCACTGTTGCGCTGGCCGCCCCCAGTAAAGGCAACCACGTGGTCGACGGCCGGATCAGCCCGTACGACGGCGACAAAGTTCGCCAGTTTCTGCTTCATCGCCTGGAACGATATGCTCTGGTCGGCGACGAGATTCCCCATGATACGGCCGGTGTCCTGCTGGGGCATGAACCCCTTGGGGACGATGACATAGAGGTAGATGTTGAGCGCCACGGTGCCGAGCAGGGCGGCGATCATCACGCGCCGGTGTGCCAACGCCCACTGGAGCGTCCGATCGTATCCCTGCAGCAGTCGCGCGAACCGCCGTTCAATGAAAAGGGACAAACGTCCTGGCTTTCGCTCGCTCTGCGGCCGCAACACGCGGGCACACATCATCGGCGTGGTCGTCAACGAGACCACCAGCGAGACCAGGATCGCGGCGGACAGCGTGACCGCGAATTCGCGGAAGAGGCGGCCGATGATTCCGCCCATGAGCAGGATGGGCACGAAGACGGCCACCAGCGAGATGCTCATCGAGACAACGGTGAAGCCGACCTCCCGCGCTCCCAGCAGCGCGGCTTCAAACGGGGAAACGCCTCCCTCGATATGCCGGGACACGTTTTCGAGGACCACCACCGCGTCGTCCACGACGAAACCGGTGGCGATGGTGAGGGCCATGAGCGAAAGGTTGTCCAGGCTGTATCCGGCGAGATACATGATGCCAAAGGTGCCGATGAGCGAGACGGGCACCGCGACGGCGGGAATGAGCGCCGCCTGCCACCGGCGGAGAAAAAGGAAGACCACCAGGATCACGAGGCAGATGGAGATCAGAAGGGTGCGCTCCACCTCGCGCAAGGAGGCGCGGATGGTGGTCGTGGCGTCGGAGGCGATTTGCAGGTCAATCGAATTGGGGATCGAGGCCCGCAGCATGGGCAGGATCGCTTTCACCCGATCGACGGTCTCGATCACGTTGGCGCCCGGTTGCCGCCGCACCTGGATCAGCACGGCAGGCCGTCCATCCGCCAGCCCCGCGTTGCGCAGATCCTGCACGGAATCCGTAACGGTGGCGATATCGGTCAGACGCACCGCGGCGCCATCGCGGTAGGCGACGACGAGCGGCAGGTAGTCCGCCGCTTTTTTCGCCTGGTCGTTGGCGGCGATCTGCCAGTGCCGGGCGTCCCCGTCGAGTGAGCCTTTCGGGCGGTTGGCGTTCGTCGTGGCAATCGCGGCGCGGACGGTGGCCGAACCGATGCCATAGCGGTTGAGCGCTGTCGGATTGAGCTCCACCCGCACGGCCGGCAGGGAACTGCCGCCAACGTCCACCTGTCCGACGCCGTCGACTTGCGCGATGGCCTGCGCCAAGACGGTCGAGGCGGAGTCGTACATTTGTCCCTGATCGAGCGTGTCCGAGGTCAAAGACAGGATGATCACCGGCATGTCGGCGGGGTTGGCCTTGCGGTAAGTGGGGTTGCTGGGCAGTCCGGTGGGCAGAAGGCTGCGGGCGGCGTTGATGGCCGCCTGCACATCGCGGGCGGCGCCATCGATGTTGCGGCTCAAGTCAAATTGCAGGGTGATACGCGTTGAACCCAGCGAACTGGAGGAGGTCATCTCCGTCACGCCGGCAATGCGTCCCAGCGCACGTTCCAGCGGCATGGCTACGGTCGAAGCCATGGTCTCCGGACTCGCCCCGGGCAGGGAGGCGCCCACCGAAATGGTCGGGAAGTCCACTTGCGGGAGGGGCGACACCGGCAGGAGGCGGAACGCCAGCATTCCTGCCAGCGCGATGCCGAGCGTCAGCAGGGTGGTGGCGACGGGCCGCCGAATGAATGGGGCGGAGGGAATCATGTCGTCGCCAGGGCCGGGACCGGCTTGTTCCGGTGGAGACGTTTCGCCACGCGGTCAAACGCCAGGTAGATGACCGGCGTGGTGAACAGCGTGAGCACCTGGCTGAAGATCAGGCCACCCACCATCGTAATGCCCAGCGGATGCCGCAGCTCGGAGCCCACGCCCGTGCCCAGCATCAGCGGCAGCGCGCCCAGCAGGGCGGCCAGGGTGGTCATCAGGATGGGGCGGAAACGGAGCAGGCAGGCCTGGTAGATCGCCTCCTCGGGCGTCTTGCCCTCGTGGCGCTCCGCTTCCAGGGCGAAATCGATCATCATGATGGCGTTTTTCTTCACGATGCCGATAAGCAGGATGATGCCGATGATGGCGATCATGCCGAGGTCGGTGCCCGCGAGCTGCAGGGCCAGCAGCGCACCAACGCCCGCCGACGGCAACGTTGAGAGGATCGTGATGGGGTGAATGTAGCTTTCGTAGAGAACGCCGAGGACGATGTACATCGTGACCACTGCCGCGATGATCAGGAACAAGGTGTTGGTGAGGGAGGCGCTGAACGCCAGCGCCGCCCCTTGGAAACTCGTCAGGATGCTCGCGGGCAATCCGAGATCATATTTGGCCTGCTCGATGGCCTTCACCGCATCGCCGAGCGAGTAACCGGGGGCGAGGTTGAAGGAAATGGTGGCCGCGGGGAACTGGGCGGCATGGTTGATCGACAGCGCGGCGTGGCGCTCGTTGACGGTGGCCACCGCCATGAGCCGCACCTGCGCGCCGGTGGTCGATGTCACGTAGATGTTGTCCAGCGCCGTCAGGCTGCGCTGCAGTCCGGGCGGCGCCTCCAGCACGACGCGATATTGGTTGGCCTGGGTGAAGATGGTCGAGACCAGGCGCTGGCCAAAGGCGTTGTAGAGCGCGTTGTCGATGGCCGCGACGGTGACGCCGAGGCGCGCGGTCGTATCGCGGTCGATCTCCAGGTAGGCCTGCAGCCCCTCGTTTTGCAGGTCGCTCGCGACGTCGGCGAGGGCGGGCAGCCCGCGCAGGCGGTCGACGAGGCGCCCGACCCAGAGAGTCAGGTCGTCGGGATTGGCGGATTCGACGCTGAACTGGTATTGCGTGCGGCTGACGGTGCTCTCGATGGAAAGATCCTGCACGGGCTGGAGGTAGAGGGTAATGCCGGGCACCGTGGCGAGTTTCGGCTGGAGGCGGCGGATGATCTCAATGGCCTTCTCCTTGCGGTCGTGCTGGGGCTTGAGATTGATCAGAAAGCGCCCGCTGTTGAGCGTGGGGTTGGTCCCATCGACCCCGATGTAGGAGGATAGACTGGCGACGGCGGGATCGGCGAGAATCACACGGCCCAGGGCCTGCTGACGCTCTGCCATGGCGGTGAACGAAACGGACTGCGCGGCCTCGGAAATGCCCTGGATCGCCCCGGTGTCCTGGATCGGGAAGAATCCCTTCGGGATGATGATGTAGAGCATCACGGTGAGCACCAACGTGCCGAAGGCGACGGCGAGGGTGAGACCCTGGTGTTTGAGCACCCATTGCAGCAGGGTGCCATAGCGGGCGATGACTCCCTCGATGAAATGGCCACTGGCGCGATAGAAACGCCCCTGTTTTTCCACCGGCGTGTGGTGCAGCAGCTTGGCGCACATCATCGGCGTGAGGGTGAGCGAGACCACGGCCGAGATGAGGATCGAGACGGCGAGGGTGATGGCGAACTCGCGGAACAGGCGCCCCACCACGTCTCCCATGAAAAGCAGGGGAATCAGTACGGCGATGAGGGACACGGTGAGCGAGATGATCGTGAAGCCGATCTGCTCGGCGCCCTTCAGCGCGGCGTCCAGCGGCGTTTCGCCAGCCTCGATATAGCGGGCGATGTTCTCGATCATCACAATGGCATCGTCCACGACGAAGCCGGTGGCGATCGTCAGCGCCATCAGCGTGAGGTTGTTGATGCTGAAGCCCGCGAGATACATCACACCAAACGTGCCCACGAGCGAGAGCGGGACCGCCACGCCCGGGATGATGGTCGCCGGAATGTTGCGCAAAAACAGGAAGACGACCATGACGACCAGGGCGATGGAGATCATCAGCTCGATCTGTACGTCATCGACCGAGGCACGGATCGTGATCGTCCGGTCGGTCAACGGGATCACTTCAACCGAGGCCGGCAGGCCCGCCTGCAATTGCGGCAGCAGCAGTTTGATCCGGTCGACGACCTCGATGACGTTGGCCCCGGGCTGGCGCTGGATGTTCAGGATGATCGCGGCGCGCTCATTGGCCCAGGCGGCCAGCTGCACATTTTCCGCGCCGTTGACCACTTTGGCCACGTCGCGCACGCGGATAGGGGCCCCATTCCGGTAGGCGATGATCAGGTTTTCGTAATCCTCCACCGACTTCAGCTGGTCGTTGGCGTCGATCGTGGAGGCGCGCGTGGGACCGTCGAAACTGCCCTTGGCTTGGTTGACGTTGGCGCTACCGATGGCGGTCCGGACGTCATCCAGGGTCAGACCGGCGGAGGCGAGGGCGCGAGGGTCCGCCTGCACACGCACCGCGGGGCGCTGCCCGCCGCTGAGGCTAACCAGGCCGACACCGGGAATCTGGGACAGTTTTTGCGCGAGCCGCGTGTCGACGAGGTCTTCCACCTTGGGCAACGGGATCGTCGCGGAGGTGACGCCGAGGGTGATGATCGGGGCGTCGGCCGGGTTGACCTTGTTGTAGATCGGCGGGGTCGGAAGGTCCGTGGGCAGGAGATTGGTGGCCGCGTTGATCGCTGCCTGCACTTCCTGCTCCGCCACGTCGAGCGTGAGGTCGAGCGTGAAGGTCAGCGTGATCATCGAGGCCCCGCCCGAGCTGGTCGAAGCCATGCGATTGAGGCCCGGCATCTGGCCAAACTGGCGCTCGAGCGGAGCGGTGATCGACGAGGTGATCACCTCGGGACTGGCGCCGGGATACAGCGTGACGACTTGGATCGTCGGGTAATCAACCTGCGGCAGCGCCGAGATGCTCAGCATGCGGTAGGCAAAGGCGCCCGCCAGGAGGATGGCGACCATGAGCAGCGAGGTCGCCACCGGCCGCAGAATGAACGGTCTTGAAGGATTCACGGGAACGGAGGGCCGGGCGGCTCAGTGCTGCGGCGGCCGGGCGCCCCCGGAGCCCCGCTTGCCGGAGGCCTTGTCCGGCGCGGATCCAGCGGCGCCGGTAGCGTCGGCGGCGCGGCTGATGATTTCGACCGCGGAGCCGTCGCGCAACTTGTCGACTCCGTCCACCACGACGACATCGCCCGGGACGAGACCCTTGGACACGACGATCAAACCACGCTCCGACGGACCGGTTTCGACTTGGCGGACCGAGGCGGTCTTTTGATCCGCCACGACGTAAACATATGTGGCCGTGGAGCTGCGTTGGATGGCGGCGGTGGGCACGACCGTGGCGCCCTGGATCTGTTCCGCGATCAGTTGCACGTTCACAAACTGGTTGGGAAACAGTGTTTCGTCGGTATTGGCGAACTCGGCGCGCAGCCTGACCGTGCCCGTCGTTGGATCAATCTGGTTGTCCACGGTCACAAGCTTCCCGGTGGCTAGGAGGGTCCGCCCGTCGCGGTCAAAAGCCTCGACGACCATGGGCTCATCGGTCTTGAAATGCTTCATCACCAGGGGCAGGGCGTCCTGCGGAATGGAAAACAGCACCGTAATCGGACGAAGCTGGGTAATCACCGCGATCCCGTTGGCATCCGACGCGTGGATCATGTTCCCGAGATCCACCAGACGCAGTCCGACCCGGCCTGAGATCGGCGCCGTGATGTGCGCGTAGGCGAGTTGGAGCGCCGCCGTATTGATCTGCGCTTGGTCCAGCTTCACCGTCGCTTCGTATTGCCGCACGAGCGCCGCCTGGGTGTCGACCTGCTGCTTTGCGACCGAGTCCTGGGCGAGCAGCGTGTTGAAACGTTCGAGATCGAGCCGGGCGTTCTCAAGCAGGGCGGCGTCCTTCGCGAGTTGGGCCTCGACCTGCTGCTTTTGCACTTCAAAAGGACGCGGATCGATTTCAACCAGCGGGGCGCCGGCCTCGACCGCATGCCCTTCCTCAAAGAAGATTTTCTGCAGCTGGCCATCCACCCGGCTGCGCACGGTGACCGTGCTCACCGGCGTGACCGTGCCGAGGGCGATGATCCTCACATTGAGATCGGCTTTTCGCGCCGGCTCGGCGGACACCGGCACCGCCCCGAAGCCGGTCCGGGCGCTGACAGGGCCCGCGGAACGAGTCAGGGGCCGCACGATGGCAAAGTACCCGACGAGGAGGAGGATCGCGACGATCAGCAGCCACCTTTGCCAGGGGCGCCAGTGGTGTTTGGCCTCGGTCGTCGCGCCAGACCGGGCCGCGGGAGCAGCGGGGGAATTCCGGGAGTCGTTCATCATGGAAGAAAAGGATGGGGGAGTCGGGATTTCGCGGCAAACGGAGAAATATACGTCAGGGTCGGTCGCCGTGGCAAGCGGACGGCGCGGCGACTTCGGCGTTCGCTTCCGTGAGGCCCCCGACCAGACACTGCATGAGCGGCTCCACTTGGGCCCGAGGATTGCCGAAAGGTCGGGTCTGCAGCATCCACGGGAGCATGAAGGGGGCGCTCGCCATCAGGATCAGCCGGCTGGCGACTTTAGCGTCGGCGGCCGTCATGGCGTGACCCTCGGCGCCAGCCGCGAGGATCGCGGCAATGCGGGCCTCGGTTTCCCGCAGGAACCGTTGACGGCATTCCGGCTGCTCCCGCGCCACTGTCATTCCCAGCTCGAAGAGCAGTGGCGTCGACTTGATCTGCCGAAGCGTCCCGTCGATCAGGGCATGAAAAAGCGTGATCAATTTCGCGGCCGGATCTCCCCGCGTTTGGGCGACGGCACGATCGCAGGCGGCCAACAAAGCCACCTGTTCGGCCGCGGCCACGGCCGCACCGAGCCCCGGTTTGCCCTCGTAGTAGCGGTAGAGATTCGCCACCGACATGCCGCAATCCTCCGCGATCTCCCCCATGGAGGTCTTGGCATAACCGAAACGCCGAAAGTGCGACCGCGCGACCGCGGCAATCGCCACCCCCGGGTCACCGTTGGTTGAACGCTGAACATTTCGTTCAATTTTCACTCCTCCCCTGAGACGACGCGCGTCCGGAGCGGTTACACCTCGGCCGCGGCGCGGCCGACGGGTTCTCGCGGCCGTCACCGAGGCCTCTGTGCCGAGGCCCTCGCTTCATCGCGGCGAGGGCAACCGGCGGCCCAGCGTCAAATCCGGCCCAGCACTTCGTAGGTCATCACCGGCTCGGCGCGGTTCTTCACGCGGACCTGGCCGACGGCGCGCACCGCGATCTCGTCCCGCACCTGCTCGTACGTCGTGTTCGTGATGAGGATCCGGCTCTGGCTGGCATGTTCCTGCAGCCGGGCCGCCAGATTCACCGTGTCGCCCACGGCGGTGAATTCCATGATCTGGGCGGTGCCGACGTTGCCCACCACCGCCTGCCCGGTGTGGATGCCGAAGTGGATCCCCATGCGGTGGGCCGGCTCGAACTGCTGATGAAATTCGCGCAGGGCCTCCCGGGTTTCCAGTGCGGTCGCCACCGCGCACAGCGCGTGCCGCTCCAAGGGCAGGGGCGTGTTGTAGAGCGCCATCACGCCGTCGCCGAGGAACTTGTTCACGGTGCCGTGGTGGCGCTGCACCATGCGCACCATCAGTTCGTGATATTGGTTCAGCACGCCCAGCAACCGGCCCGGGTGGGTGAGCTCCGACAGCGCGGTGAAACCCTCGAGATCGGCGAACAGCACCGTGACCTCCTGCAGTTCGCCGCCCAGCTTGATCAGGGAGGGGTCCTGCAGCAGCCGCTCCACCACGTGCGGTTCGACAAAACGCTCGAAGGTGCGCCGGATCATGTCCTGTTTCTCGCGCAGTCCATCCGCTTCCGATTTGGCCCGCAGCCGCTTCTCGATCCGGGCCATCAGTTCCCGCGTGGCAAACGGCTTGACTAGGTAGTCGTCCGCGCCGATGTCCAGTCCGAACACGCGGTCGTCCGGTTCCTGCAGGCCGGTCAGCATGATGATCGGAATGCGGCTGGTGCGCTCCTCGGCGCGCAGCAACCGGCACACTTCAAACCCCGTCATGCCCGGCATGTTGACGTCGAGCAGGATCAGGTCGGGCAGATGGGCCCGCGCGTGGGCAAGGGTCGACGGCCCATCGCAGGCCGCCGCCACCTCGTGACCCATGCTCCGGACAATGTCCGCGATCAGTTCACGACCGCCGGGTTCATCATCCGCGATCAGGATCTTCATGGGGCGGCTGGTTCCGGCCGGTTCGCTCATGCACGTTGCGCGGACGCCTCCGCAGATTCCGCGAGCGCCCGCCAGACGAAAAGGCCAGCGGGGCGATTCCGGCGGCACAGTGATGATTCGCTCACGACTCGGACAAAAAGCAACTGCGCGGCCAAGCGCAATACTTGTCGGAGGCGGGGGCGGCGCGCCGCGGGCGGGCCGCGGTGCGCGCCGGGTGGCGGCCGGAAACGGTGGAGGCTGATCGCACCCGACCTGGCGCTGTCGGCGGCAGGGTTGCTGCTCGCCGTGCTCGGCCGCCAAGGCTCGGGCGGGGACGGCTGGCTCCCCGTCGGCCTGGCTCCCGCCGGCGGCTGGCACGTCGTCGGAGCCGCCGTGACGCTCCTGGCGTGGCTGCCGGCGGCGATCTGCGTATATCGATGGTGGCGCGGGCGGACCGTTGCTCCGGCGCCTTCCCTGCTCGTCGTGCTGGCGGTGTGGGCTCTGGGGCTGGCCGCCGGCTACGCCGTCGGGCACGACTCCGTGCCCGCGGAGGTCATTTTTGCGGGATTGGCGATCAACGCGGCGTGCGTGTTCGTCTTGCCGGGGCGGACCCCTTCCGAGCGCACGAGGAATTTCATGCTGGCCGTGGCTGCTGGCCGCGGGGGCGCTCGGCGCCTGGCGGCCTTTTCTGCAACTGGGCGGGTTCCTGGCCGGAGCGCCGGGCGAACCGCTGCTGGCGTGGCGGGCGGTGCCATGGCTGCTGCTGGCGGCCTACGCCGCGTTTTGCTCGCAGCACCTCGACACCACGGCGGGCCCGAACGACTCCGGCGGCTACCTCAACAGCGCCAAGCTTCTCGTGCAGGGGCACCGGACGGCGGCGTGGGAGCGCCATGCGCTGTTCTGGGTTGACTCCAACCGCGGACGTGCGGTCGCGGTCCTCTGGGCGCGGGATCATCTGCCGGCGGAGCGGTGGTGTTCGCCAAGCACGCCACGGGCTCGCTGTGGTACGACACCGACCTGCAGTTCGTGCGGTCGGATCACGAGGCGGTGCGGTGCTCGTCGGAATTCTTCGCACGGGTCGTCGCCACCGGCCGGCCGGTCTACGCGCTGAACGACTACTGGGAGACGCGCGAAATCGACGCCCACGGGCGCGGCATCGGTCGTCCGGATCTTCCGGGCGAGTGGGAGCGCCTGGCCACGATCTGGCAGGGCGACGTAGTCGCCTGGCAACGGCACTCGCCCGCGACGGCCGCGGGGAAGGGGTCAAACCGAGAATCGCCCCATGCCCGGTGAGGCACGCCCGGCGCCGGCATGATTGGGATCTTGTAATCCGGCTCGAGCTTCGGCAAACTTCAAGTGTTTTTACGCCGTGTCGGCGGGCCTCATGACGAATCCCCCACCTTCGTCCGCCATCGATCCGCTATACCTTTGGCGTGAGACAGTCGTCACGTGGACGCTGCGCCTCGCGAGTTTTGCTGGCCCCGTGTTTTTCGGGGCGGCCGTCGTCATTACACCGGACCTTCTCTGGAGCAAGTTCACCCTGGCCTATCTGGCACTGCAGTTCACCCTCTGGGGCGCGACGTTGCAGCCGCGAATACCCCAGGCATGGCGGCTGGGCACCCTCCTCGTTTTCTGCTACGGTGCGGCGCTGACGGGCTTCTGTTATGCGGGACCCGCGCCCGCCGGTGCGGCGCTAGGCGTTCTCCTTATTTTGCTGGCCACACTACGGTGGGGACTGTCGGCCGGTCTGGCCACCATCGGACTGTTCGTGGTGACGTGGGCCGGCGTCGCTGTGGCCTGGACGCGGGGCCTGCTGCCGCCATCGGATGCCCGCATTGCACTCGATCCGCACCTCGCCGGCGTCTGGATCCGGCAAGGGGTCGCCGTCAGTTTTATTGCTGCCGTCATGGTGGTGATCGTGAACACTGCGATCCAATGGCTCATCCGCTATGCCGACACCGCGGCGGCGGCCGCGGCGGCGCAACGGAACAGCGAGGCGCGGTACCGCGAACTCTTCGAGCATTCCCAGCTCGGGATTTATCGGACGACTCCGGAGGGGCAGATCGTGGCGGTGAATCCCGCCCTGCTCGCCATGCTCGGCTTCACCACGTTTGAGGAACTGGCGGCCCGCAACCTGGATGCCGAAGGCTATACGCCGCAGTATGACCGCCGGCATTTCAAGGACGTGATGGAGCGCGACGGCGAAGTCCGGGGACTGGAATCGGAATGGCTGCGGCGCGATGGAACCGCGATCATGGTGCGTGAGAACGCCCACGCCATCCGGGACGAGGCCGGCCGCATCCAGTTCTATGACGGCACCGTGGAGGATGTCACGGAGCGCAAACAGGCCGATGCGGCCCTCCGGGAAAGCGAGGAGCGCTTCCGCCTGCTGGTCGAGACGATCGCGGAAGTTTTCTGGGTGAGCGATCTGGAGATCGGGCACGTGATCTACGTCAGTCCCAGTTATGAGCGCGTCTGGGGGCGGCCGTGCCTCGACCTGTATCGCTCGACCAGCTGCTGGGTGGACTCGCTGCATCCGGACGACCGGGAGCGCATGGTGAATGTGGCGAGACAGCAGGGCACGGAGGGCTTCGACGAGATCTACCGCATCGTCCGGCCCGACGGGGCGGTGCGCTGGATTCGCGACCGCGCCTTCCCGGTGAAGGATGCGGCGGGACGGGCGGTGCGCTGCGTCGGGGTCGCGGAGGATATCACGGAACGGAAGGAACTGGAGGAGAGGCTGCTGCACAGCCAACGCTTGGAATCCATCGGGACGCTGGCGAGCGGCGTGGCCCATGACCTGAACAACATCCTTACGCCCGTGCTCATGGCGAGCGGCGTGCTGCAGGAAAAGCTGGAGGCACCGGCGGACCGGGAGCTGATGTCCCTGGTCGAGGCCGAGGCGCGCCGCGGGGCCGTGATCGTGAACCAGTTGCTGACCTTCGGCCGGGGCGTGGCGGGGCGGCGCTTGCCGGTTCAGCCCCGGCAGTTGGTCCGGGAAATGGTACACATCATGCGCGAGACGTTCCCGCGCAACATCGTGATTGCCGAGGAGACCGCCGCCGATCTCCGGGCGATCGAAGCCGACGCCACCCAGCTGCATCAGGTGCTCATGAATCTGTGCCTGAATGCGCGCGACGCGATGCCGACGGGCGGCACGCTCACCTTGCGCGCGGAGAACACGGAGCTGCGCGGGACCCGTTCCTCGCAAAATCCATGGGCGAAAGGCGGACCCCACGTCGTGTTGACCGTCTCCGACACCGGCCAGGGTATTCCGCCGGAAATCCTCGGCCGCATTTTCGATCCTTTCTTCACCACCAAGGGAGTCGGCCAGGGCAGCGGCTTGGGTCTCTCCACTGTCCACGGCATCGTCCGGAGCTACGATGGATTCGTCACGGTGAGGAGCGAAGTGGGCCAGGGAACCACCTTCAAGGTCTTCCTCCCGGCCATGGTGGGCCGGGACCCGGTCGAGAACGTGGTGGCGGAAGTCCGGGCGCAGCCCGGCCAGGGTGAGTTGATCCTGGTTATCGACGATGAGCGGTCCGTCCTCGCGGTGACGCGGCGGATTCTGGAAACCAAGGGCTACCGGGTGGTGGCGGTTTCCGACGGCGAGGAGGCGCTGAGGGCGTTGAAGGCGCAGGCCCAGGAGGTGCGGCTGGTGCTCACCGACATGATGATGCCAGGCATGGACGGGGCGGCGCTGGTGCCGCTGCTGCGCCAGGTGGCCCCCGCGGTGAAGATCATCGGGGTCTCGGGAATGGACCAACAGCACCGCGCCGCCCAGCTGGCCGAGCTCGGGTTTGCGGAGATTCTCCTCAAGCCGTACGAGCTGCCAACCCTCCTCGGGGCCGTTCACCGGCAACTCACCGCGAGCCGTTAGGCACGTGCCACCGGCGTCGCTGCGCGCCCGGCGCGGTAGCCATAGAGGCCGTAGAACGCGATATAGACAAAGGCGACGATCGGCACGAACAACGATGTTTGGATGCCGAGGTGATCGGCCACCGCACCCTGGATCGGTGGCAACACGGCGCCGCCGAGGATGGCCATGACCAGGAGCGACGACGCCTGGCTCTTCAGCGGCCCGAGTCCGTCGATGGCGAGGGCAAAGATGTTGGACCACATCACCGAACAGAACATCCCCACCGCGACGACTGCCCATTTCGCCGTCTCCCCGGCGGCGCCGATGCCCACGGCGAGCAGGACGACGATCAAGCCACTGAAGAGGGCGAGCATGCGCTGCGGGGTCGCGCCCCCAAGGAAGAAGGCGACGAGCAGCACGCCGAGAAAGGCCCCGTATCGCAGCGTGGTGTCGGCGTCGGAGGTCACGGCGACCACGACCAGCGCTGCGACCGGTACGAGGACCACCAGCACGCGTTTCAAGGCCGGCCGGATGTCGCTCAGGGCGAAGGCGCCCATGAAGCGCCCGATCATGAGCCCGCCCCAATAATACGACAGATAGCGGCTGGCCGCCTCGTGGGAGAGCCCACCCAGCCGGGGCGATCCGAGGAAGTTGACGAGCGAGCTGCCAACCGTCACCTCGCCGCCGACGTACATGAAGATCGCGCCGATGCCGAACACGGTGTGGGCGTGCCGCAGCGGACTGTCGTCGCGGCGGATCGTTGCGGTGTTGGTGAAGGCCGGCAGGTGGGCCAGCCGGAAGAACACGGCCAGCAGGGCGAAGACCGCCGCGAAACACAGGTAGGGGATCTTGACCGCGTCGGCGCCGTGCGCCCCCGCCTGGGTGAACACGCGGAAGATCAGCCAGCCGCCGATGATCGGGCCGATCGTGGTGCCGAAAGAATTGAACGCTTGGGAAAGGTTGAGCCGGCTGGAGGCCGTCCGCTCCGGACCGAGAATCGTCACGTAGGGATTGGCCGCGATCTGCAGCATGGCGAAGCCCAGGCCGACGATGAAGAGCGCGAGCAGGAAAAATGGGTACGAGGTAAGTGCGGCGGCCGGGTAGAACAGCGCGCTTCCGACGGCCGCCACCAGCAGGCCGATGATCACACCGTTCTTGTATCCGATCCGGTTGATCGGATCCCCGTACACAAGCGCGACCCCGTAATATACCAACGAACCGACGGCGTACGCGCCGAAGAAGGCGAACTGCACCAGCATCGCCTGGAAATAATTCAGCGTGAAGGCATCCTTGAACCGCGGGATGAGGATGTCGTTCCACACCGTCATGAAACCCCACATGAAGAAGAGCACCGTCATGATCGCGAACGGGCCGCGATAGGTCGGGGCGGCGGCGGGGGCCGAGGAGGGGGCAGTCGGGGCGGGAGAATCGGCGGAGACCATGGGGAAACCTGGAGAAAGAGATTTGACGCGGAGTGACGGCCGGGTGCCGTTTTCTGCCCGATCCGGCGCAAAAGAAGAAGCCAAATCGGCAGCCCCTGCGGCGGCGAGCGCCCTGCTGACCACCAGAGCCGCTCCACTTTTGGCCTGGCCCGGATTTTCACACTTCCAGATCCGCACCGACACACCCCGCCCGGTCGGGCACCCCTCTCCAGAGGGGATTTCGCCTGCGGCGCTCCGAGTCCCCTCTCCCGAGAGGGGTGGCGCGAAGCGACGGGGTGTGTGAATCGGCCATGCGCGGGTGCGGAATTTGCGGGCTGGAGCCGCGACCCCTTGGTCGCACCCGGCGACGAGGGCGTCGTCGCTCCATGATCCGCCGGCGGGCGGCAATGGGCTTGTGGCCCTCGGCGCCATTTGATTTTGTCGACGCAATCCCTCCACGGTCATGCAAACTCCGAATCTGTCTGTCTTCCTGTTGTCCCTCGGTCTCGTGCTTCCGGGTGCCGCCGGTGCGGCGCCGAGGCAGGTTGTCTCCCTTGATAGCGGATGGGAATTCCGCCAACGGGCCCCGGCCGATGACCCGACGTCGACCGAATGGCGGCCGGCGCAAGTGCCGGGCGACGTCCATCTCGATCTGTTGCGACAGAAGCTCATCCCGGACCCTTTCTTTCGCGACAACGAGGCGAAGCTCCAGTGGATCGAGTTGGCAGATTGGGAGTACCGCCGGAACCTGACCGTGCCCGCCGATCTCCTGCAGCGCGGTCACGTGGAGCTGGTCTTCGACGGACTCGACGCTGCCGGCGAGGTCTCGCTCAACGGCCAGCCGGTGCTGACGGCCGACAACATGTTCCGCGTTTGGCGCGTTGACGCGAAGCCCTTCCTCAAGGCGGGCGACAACGCGCTGCTCGTCGTGTTTCCGTCGCCCATCAAGGCCGCGGCCAAGGCGGCGACCGGGGACCGCTGGCGCACGCCCATCGGCATTGCGGACAAGACCTATCTGCGCAAGGCCGCCTACGAATACGGCTGGGACTGGGGTCCCCGGTTCGTCACCAGCGGCATCTGGCGTCCGGCCCGGCTGGAAGTGTGGGACGACGCGCGCCTGGCCGATGTGCACATCCGCCAACGGGATGTGACGGCGGCGGTAGCGCACTTGGATGCCGAAGTCGAGGTTCTCGCCTCGGCGGAGATCGCGGCCAACGTGACCGTCGAATACGAACACGCCGGACGGAGGGAGACGGTCGCGCGCCGCGTCGGCCTGCATGCGGGTTCAAACCACCTTGACCTGCCGATCGAGATCAGCCGCCCGGAGCTATGGTGGCCGGCGGGCGCCGGGGCGCAGCCGCGGTATACGTTTGCCGCGCGGCTCCAGGTGGGTGACGCGGTGGTGGACGAGCGCAAGGTGCGCACGGGTCTGCGGTCGGTCGTGCTGCGCCGGGAAGCGGACGCCTGGGGCCGGTCCTTCGAATTCGTCATCAATGGCGCCCCGATTTTTGCCAAGGGCGCCGACGTCATCCCATTCGACAGTTTTCCCAACCGGGTGACAACGCGCGATTATCGGCGGGTGCTTGAATCGGCCCGGGAGGCGAACATGAACATGATCCGCCACTGGGGCGGCGGCTACTACGAGACCGACGAATTCTATGATCTGTGCGACGAACTCGGCATCATGGTCTGGCAGGATTTCATGTTCGGCAATGACTGGCAGCCGGGCGTCTACCCCTTCAAGCTCAACGTGGCGCAGGAGATCGAGGACCAGATGAAGCGCTTGCGGGACCATCCCTGCATCGTCCTATGGTGCGGCAACAACGAGACCGAGGGCGCCTTCGATTGGATCAACAAGTCGCGCTCGATCGAACCCGCGGCCCAAATCCAGATGTGGAAGGATTACTTGACGCTGTTCTGCGGCGTCGTCGGGCAGAAGGCCCGCGAACTCGCTCCCGAGACGCCCTTCTGGTCCTGCTCACCCACGGCGGACTTCGAGGAACAGACGGACACCTATCACACCGGCGATTACCACGACTGGAGCGTGTGGCACGGCCGCGTGCCGTTTGCCGACTACGAGAAACACGTCACCCGCTTCGTGTCGGAGTACGGGTTCCAGTCCTTCCCGGAGATGCGCACGGTCGAGGCCTTCACGGAACCCGGGGATCGGACCGGCATCTTTACGCCGGTGATGCTGGCGCACCAGAAAAACCAGGCGGGCAATGCGATCATCCACGATTACCTGCTGAAGGATTATGCGGAGCCGAAGGATTTCGCCGCGTTTCTCTACGTCAGCCAGGTGTTGCAGGCGGAGGGGATCAAGGTCGGAGCCGAGCATCTGCGGCGCAATCGCCCGCGCACGATGGGATCGCTGTTCTGGCAGCTCAACGACTGCTGGCCGGTGGCGTCGTGGTCGAGCCTCGACTACTTCGGCCGCTGGAAGGCGCTGCACTATTACGCGCGGCGGTTCTATGCGCCGGTGCTGGTGTCTCCGCACGTCGAGGACGGCGCCGTCGCCGTGTATGTCGTGTCGGACCGGATGGAACCGGTTGCGGGATCCCTGCGGATGCGGGTGATCAGCCTCGACGGCACGCCGCTCGATGACACGACGCAGGCCGTGCAGATCCCGGCCTTATCGAGCCAGGTGTACCTGCGGCTGCCGCTGTCGCGCCTGTCGGGCAAAGGCATCGATTTCTCCAAGGTGTTTGTCGTAGCCGATCTGACCGCGGCGGGCCAGCCCGTGTCGTCCAACCTGATCTACCTGATGCCGACGCACGACATCCGCCTGCCGGCGACGACCATCGCATCCGAAATCGTGCCGGCGGCGGGCGGCTTCCGGGTACGCCTGAGCTCGAAGGTGCTGGCGCGGAGCGTGCACGTCACGTTCGGGAGCTTGGATGTGACGCCCTCTGACGACTACTTCGACCTAATCCCGGGGCAACCGGTGGAGATCGCGGTGGCAGGCGCAGCGAGCGCGGAGGCGCTGCGCCGGGAGCTGAAAGTGCAGTCGCTGGTCGACGCGTTTTGAAGTGCGGCTGTGGCGTCAATCATAGTCGGAGTCACGCGGCACGAAGGTCGCTTGCGACATGGGCCTTGGAGACGCGACGCCCTCGTCGCGTACGTCCCTTGGAAACGCGAAGGGGCGTTGCGTCTCCATGTCACTATCTCTACGGATCGTCGCGGTGCACGAGGCCGGTCAGGGCGACGCTCTGTGAGAGATGGTTAGGCCGAGGCCCGTGGGTGCGGCTGGGTCGGTCGACAGTTTGATCGTACCGACGATCCCCCAGCCGGTCACGCGGTCAACGAGCGCCAAGTGGAAGGTTTTCTGGGCGCCAGCCTGTGGATCTAGGCGCAGGTCGAGCCGGCTGCCCCGGCCGCCAAGCCAGCGCTGGTCCTGCTGCCAGGCTGATGGCAACGCTGCTCGGTCGAGCAATTGCCATTCGAGTCGTGCGGTCCATTCAGCGGCCGTGGGTCCGTTGTCTTCGGTGGGTGCGCGCTCGAAGCCGACCCAGTACCATCCGCGGACGCCATCCGCAGCCTGAAGCACCAGGGCGCCGCCCTGATCCACGGTCACCCGGGCCAGCGCGCCACCGCCGGGTCCGCTCAGGACATAACACGCGCCGCGCGGCGGCATTCCCCCCGACCAGGCAATCTCGCCCCGATTGCCCCGTACCGATCCCCCGGCCAGTTCGACTCCAGCCGCGTCCCGCCAGCGCGGGGGCGCGCCTCCTGCGACCGTCGTGGGGATCTCGAATGCGCAGCCCTGGTGAAGAAGAGGATGTTGGAAAACCGCAGGCAGGAGGCTCTGCCGCTCGTTCCACAGCCGCTGCCGCAGCGATTCGGTGGAATCGTCCTGGCCCAGACGCATGGGCTGGGTGGGCACGATCGTGTCCCGCACCAATTGCGACCTCCAAGCGGACGCCCGGACCTGCAGGAGAGGCATCGTCCCTGTTCCGGCGTTCGATTCTCCGGGCGCCGGTCGTGCCGACGCGGCGGCGGCAAAGGCTGACGATGGTGTCGCAGCTTCGGTCGCGGCGGCGTTGCCCCCGCCCGGATCGGCTTGGGCGGCAGAGGCTGGGCGCACGCGAGCGGCGGTCGGTGCGGACGGCGACGGGGATCCTCCTTGGGCGGACGCTTCCGCAGTGGGGCTTTCAACGTTGGGGTCGGCGGGCGCGGGTGCCGATGCTGGCGGCGTCGGCTCCGGCGATTTCGCCGGGCCACTTCGCCCTGACTTCCGATCGGCCGGCGATCCCGATTCTCCCGACGGAGCGTTTGAGGCATGCGCCTCGTTGGATGGTGCGGGCGTCTCCGGGGAAAGTACGCTTTCTGATGAGGATTCTCCTGCGGGGCTTGGCGCTCCGGTGGCGCTCCTTCCGGCCGACGATGCATCCGTCGAGGCCAGTCCGTTGAGCGATGGTTGCTTGGGCTGGCCGCCCTCCGCAGCGTCGGCCAGTGAAGCGGTGGATTGCGCGGACGGCTGCCCGGACTCCGCCGAGGCGGACGCCCCGGGCTTCGCGCCGATTCCGGCTGATGACGCGTGATTGACCTGTCCCTTCGCGAGAGCCTGGGTTTCGTCCGCGAGCTTTGGAGTAGTCGCTGGAGCGGTGGTTTCTGGCAGATCAGCGGTGTTCGCTGCTGATGTATCCGGTTTCGAGGCAATTTTTTGCGGCGGTTCGACCAGTGCAGAGGCTGGACCTCTTGGCCTTTGGCCGGGCGTCGTAGGTCGGGTGGAAGAGGAACTTGCCGGCTGGACGGATTGGGGCGACTCAGAATGAGGGGAATCCCCGGACTGCGCCGTTTCGGTGACCTCGCTTTGGCTTCTGAGGGTTGAAGTTGGCGTCGGGCGCTTGCGGACACCGGGCGATCTCGGACCACCAGTTCGGCTCGGGTCTGCCAAAGCCGCGGCACCAGGCATCACTCCTCGCGGTGATGTTTGGTCGGCTGGTGCCATGGAATCGATGTGCGGTCCGCCCCGCGGCGGACCATCCGTGGAAGCCAGACGAACTGCCGGCAGCTCGGTCCTTCCTTGGGAGGGCTGACCGCTTGCGCGACCTGCGAAAGAAGAACTTCGCGACGGTCCCAACCCCGCAATGGATGGGGTGTTGCGGCCCGCTCGGGGACCAGGAAGACCGATCCTGTCGAACCGGGTGGTCGACGAAACCTGGGTCGAGCGGCTGGCACTGTCCGAAGGCCTGGACTCACGGTCGTCGGCAGCCGCAGCGGGAGAAACCGCGCCGGACCTTCCTCCGTCAACAGGGTTGCTCGCACCCCCGGCATTCGTTGGAGTGCGCCACCATACCCAGGCGCCGAGACCTCCCGCGATGGCCAGCGGCACGGACAACGCCAGAATCGCGGTGGTCCACCGGCGGCGGACGGGTTTGGTCCGCAACGCCGGCGCGGGCGTTTTGCCGGACGCTGTTCCCGCGGACGCCGCCGCGGCCGAGCCTGCCAACGCCGGTGACGGCGCGTTTACCAGATCGGCCGAGATGGCAGTATTCCGCAACTCGAGCCCGGTGATCGAGCTGCGTTCGACCGCCACCGTCACGCCTTGCACTGGGAAATCCACCCGATCAGACATCACCCGCACGCGGTAGCGCCCCGGGGTGATCTTTTGAAAACGAAATGCTCCCGAGTCGTCGGATTGCGCCTCGGCGACGCGGACGCCTCTGGCGTTTTCGATGACAACCTGGTGCCCGGCCGAGACGGTTCCGCCGATGAACACCGTGCCGCTGACGTCGCATTCCAACGCGTCCGGATAGTAGGGCTGGGCCGGGACCTCCGCGCCCCAACTGTGAATCATCAGTCCCGTGGTGGTGCGGCAAACGAACCGCGCGAATTCGGCGTCTGGTTTTGACGTCAGTTGGGCCACCATGATCTGGGCGGCCGCGGCAACCTGATCGATGACGGTGGGCGAGCCGCGTTCGCCCTTTTCATCTCCGGCTGCCAAGGGGTTGACCGGATCGTTCGCGAACGACTGGTACCCATCGGTCAACCGCCGCCGCAGGCGGACAAACTCCGGCACCGTCGGCGGTTTGTTGTCGCCCGGTTCCTTCCAAGCCCAGGAAACACCTTCGTTGTCGGGCCGCCGTTGCGGGGCCAGAAGGACGTCCCGGAAATGAGGTGCCAGGAGGTTCCAGTATTGGTGGATCGACCGGCTGCCGATCCGCGCGATCGACGACTGGTCGCCACCGGAACGAATCTCGGCCACGACCCTTCGTGGGATGCCGTCGCTCATGGCGCGCCCGCCGCGGGTTGGCCCGGCGAAGCGTCCGGCTGGGCGGGCGCCGACAGCAGCGTGACCAACGGCCATTGATACGCCTGCCCGGCTTCCAGGTTCATGTCGAAGCGGCGGGTCGCCTCGGGCCCCGGATTCGGCGTGAGCATGGTCTGTTCAATCACGCATTGGCCTGCCACAAGATCGACTGCTTGGGTTGCCCGGGCCGGCAAATGGTAAGTGCGCACCCCGGCATCGCCGGGAGGTACGAGGCGGATGCGCCACTCGCAATCGCTGCGGTTGACGATGACCAAGTGTGTCGTGGGCGCCGCGCTGGCACCGGATGGCGGCAACGCGCTCATGCAGCCCGCCACTCCCAACAACAACCCGGCCGCGACCATGCCGAATCGAGCCATCCGCGGCCAAAACGGAATTCGCGCCGGGGAGTTCCGTCTCGGCGCCGATGCCGTCGAGAGGAACCGTCGATCGGGCCGGGGGGAGTCTGCCAGAAGGGCAATAATCAACGGGTCCGGCACATTAACGATGCCGGATTTGGTGTCCCGGGCGGACACAATTCGCCCCATGCACAGTCTATCGGCGCGTGGCGGCCCCGGGTTGAGGCGAATCTCCAAGTGTCTTGAGGACAGAACCTTAAAAAACCGACAGAAGGTTCGTCACGAAGCGGACTGAGCCTAACGCGGCTGACGCCGCAACCAAAGTGGCACGGGTCTCCCGACTCGTGCTTCGCGGGTCACGGGTCGGGAGACCCGTGCCACCTCAAGAATCGTCACGGCTGGTGGCGAATTCGTCAGGTTCTTGTGCTGCCAAGAGTATGCAGAGCACCGGAGGGCGATGCAGTGGCCTCCGGCTCGCTCACCGGAGCGCAGGCACGTCAATCCGCACCCGCGGTCGGTGGAGCCGCGCAGACCCGCCGGTAGAGCGCTTCGTAGCGTGGCACGATGACGTCGGCGGAAAACAGCGCCCGGGCGCGCTGTTGCCCTGCCTGCCCCAGCTTTCGCCTTAGCTCCGGATCGCGAATCAACGATTCGACCGCACGGGCCAGCGTGGCGGCGTCGCCGGACGGCACCAGTAGGCCGGTCTCGCCCGGGATCATCACCTCGGGAATGCCGCCGACGGCCCGCGCCACGCTCGGGCAGGCGAAGAACATTGTCTCGAGCAGACTCAGGCAGAAGCTCTCCAAATCCGACGGGAACAGCCCCACGTCCGCCACCTGCAGGTAGTCCTCCATGTCGACCACCTTCTCGCGCACGATGACCCGGTCCCCGAGGCCGAGGCGACGCACGGTGTCCGCGAACGGCGCGAAATCGCCGCCGGCGAGGATCACCAGCTTGAACGCCTCGCGTGGGCGGACGAGCGCGACGGTTTCGAGGAGCAGGTCGATCCGCTTGAGCGGGCGCAGATTCGACGCGTGCAGGATCACCACCTCGTCGCCGACGCCGAGTTCGCGCCGCACGGCCTCGCGGGTCCGCCGCGGCGGCTGCGGCTCGAAGAAATTGTGGATCACGTCGATGGGCCGGTCGATCCCCAGAACCCGGCGCGTTTCGCGCTCGAGCCAGACGGAGACGGTGGTGACGGCATCCGAGCGGTCGAGGGCGTGGCGGATGGCGGGGCCGTAGCCGGGATCGCGTCCGAGCAGGGTGGTGTCGGTGCCATGCAGCGTCGTGATGACGCGCGGACGACGCCCGGCCGGGAGCATCGAGCAGGCGAGCAATGCGGCCGTCGCGTGCGGCACCGCATAATGCGCATGCAGCACGTCGAGCCCGTGATCGCGGCTCACCTCCGCCATCTTGACCGACAGCGGCAGCGTGTAGTCGGGATACTTGAAGAGGTCGTAGGTGTTGATCTGGACCGGGTGAAAAAACACGCGCGGCTGGTTGACCGGCATGCGGAACGGCCGCTCGTAGCTGATGAAATGCACCTCGTGCCCGCGTCGCGCCAGTTCCTCGCCCAACTCCGAGGCCATGATGCCGCTGCCGCCCACCGACGGGTAGCAGGTGATGCCAATCCGGAGGGCGCGCGCAGGGGCCATGTCAGTAGTGGCGCGCGGCGCGGCCGAGCGGTTGCAGCGACTCGAAGACCAGCGTGTCGTTTGGAAACAACGGGATGGCGAAACTGACGCCCGCCCGCTGGCCGTGCATCGAGGCGCGGGCCATTTGCAGTCCGGCGTAATCCCGGGTCTTCACCTGCGATTGATGCGCCTGCACCGCCTTCCACCAGGTGGTGACCACACTCGTGACGTCGATCAGCACCGCCGGCGGGTCCGCCGGTTCGGCCTCGACGGTGACGGCGTAGAAAAGCAACTGCCGGATCGCATGCGCGGGCCGCCGTTTGAGCTCCTTGACCCCGCCGTAGCGCGCCAGGCGCGCGGCGTCGCGCACCATCCGGCCGACGGCGGCGTGGTCGGGATGCTGGTTCCCGACCGGGGTCGGCGCCAGCACCACCGCCGGCCGCACGCGCCGGATGATCGCCGCCAGCTTCATCGTATGCGCGAGGCTCGCCTCGAGGTGGGCGTCGCCGCCGAGGTTGACGAACTCGAGCGTGGCCCCGAGTAGCGCGGCGCCCTTCCGGGCCTCGGCCGTGCGCTGCGCCGGCGTGCCGTTCGTGCCGGCTTCGCCGCGCGAGCAGATGACGAAATGCGCCGCACGGCCGGCCTGCGTCTCGAGTGCAATCACGCCGCCGCAGGCGAACTCGATGTCGTCGGGATGGGCGCCAAAGGCGAGGATGGACGCCGGGTCAGGTTGGAATCTCGGTGTAAGCTTCATCGGAGCGTTCGATGGGATCCCGTTTGAGATAGGTGATCTCCGGCGCGTCCTCGCGCCGCAAGTAGTCCTGCTCGCTGGCGCCGGCGACGTAATGGGTGCAGTGCACGACCGACTGCATCCAGCGCAGCCGCGTGTCGCGGGTGGGGCTGATCTGTTCCCGGGTGAAAGGGGTCATCGGCAGGGTCAGAAAGGAATCCCCACCTTCATGCAGGCGGAGGGCACCGTCAAGGAGCCGCGCGCGCACGATTTCACCCTCGTGGGGCACGTCGACGAAAAAGTCCGGCACCTCGCACGCCGCGCGGCGCACCTCCCGGTCACTCGAGCGCACGACGCGGATACCGTCGAGCAGGCCCATCCGGCGGTACATCTCGAGGCAGAAGTCGGCGACGGTGGCGGCGGTGACCTGCTGGAAGGCCTCGACCCAGCGCGCGTCGACGTAGGCGGGGAGCTGGCGGGCGAGCGTGGCCTGCCAGTCCGCGGACACGCGCTTGAGGTAGAGCGGCGACCATTTTCGCTGCAGCCGATTGGCGAAGGCGAAATTGAGCCGCGCCAGCTGGCCCGTCCGCCGGTGCCACAGGATGGTCTGCGTCTCGCGCGGATCGTGGTCGCTGTCGTGGCAGAAAAAGGCGATCTCGCCGCCGAGTTCGGCCTGGAGCCGGCGCGCGGTGCCGATCTTGGCGGC
>Ga0182021_10001034_pt1 | contig 31614 bp, 25 predicted proteins | sample 612E3MmetaG_FD_120493 | JGI IMG/M metagenome (GOLD analysis project Ga0182021, IMG submission 120493) | Permafrost microbial communities from Stordalen Mire, Sweden - 612E3M metaG (Illumina Assembly) | ecosystem: Environmental > Terrestrial > Soil > Wetlands > Permafrost | place: Sweden... | reverse complement strand
CTGACACGACCGAGGCACGGGTTCCTCCGGCTTCGCCATGGTAGGATTGCGGCTTATGCCCGACCTGGCGCAGGCGAAAACCGCCATTGGCTAGCGACCCCGACCGCAAGAGACCCCACCCTCGCCCTGGCGATGAGCTGTGCGTGACCGTCGACCGCCTGGCCTACGGTGGCGAGGCGGTGGGCCGGCACCAAGGGCTCGTGGTGTTTGTTTCAGGCGCGGCGCCAGGCGAAACGGTGCGTGTGCGCGTGCGACGGGTGCAGCGGCGGCACGTGGAGGCGGATGTTGTATCGGTCGAGAAAGCTTCACCCGAACGAGTGACACCGCGCTGTGTGCACTTCGCGCAAGGCTGCGGCGGCTGTACCTGGCAACACGTGGACTACGCGGGCCAGTTGCGGGCCAAAGAAACCGCCGTGCGCGACAGCCTGGCCCGGCTGGGCGGGCTGCGAGATCCGCCCTTGCTCCCCATAATCCCCGCACCCAGTCCCTGGAACTACCGCAACAAGATGGAGTTCGCTTTCAACCCGGACGGCGTGCTGGGCCTGCATCCGCGCGGGGCTTGGCACAGCATTCTGCCCCTGCATGAGTGTTCTCTGGCGCAGCCCCTGACGGTCGCGTTGGTCAAGGCCGCGCAGACCTTTGCGCGCGAGGCGAACCTATCGCTGCACGACCCGCGCACCCATCAAGGTTTGCTGCGTGAGCTGGTGGTGCGCCACAGCCGCGGCACAGGGGAAACCATGCTTGGCATTGTCACCAGTCCGGGACCCTTCGACGCGGCGGTCGCCATGGCCGAACGTCTGGCATCCGTCGACGCCAGCGTCGTGAGTGTCGTGCGCAGCATCCGCGCTTCGTCGGACACCTCGGCTCCTTTGCAGCAGACCACGCTTCTCCGTGGCCAGGACCACATCACCGAAACCATTGGCGGCCTGCGCTTCGGCATCGGCGTGGAGACTTTCTTTCAAACCAACTCGGCGCAGGCCGAACGTCTGGTGGCGCTGGTGCGCAAGCTGGCCAGCGAATGGTCCGGAGCGTTGATCATCGACGTCTACTGTGGCGTGGGCATGTTCACCCTGGCGCTCGCCTCGGCCGGCACCAAGGTCGTGGGCATCGAGCTGTCGGCCAGCTCTGTCGCAGCAGCGCGAATCAATGCTGAGAACAACGGCCTGCACGAAGCCCAGTTTCTCGCCGGTGATGCGCGCACGGTCTTGCCTCAGGTGCTGGCCGAACACGGGCCTCCGCGCGTGGTGGTGCTCGATCCGCCACGGGCCGGCGCCGGAGGAAAGGTCATGCGGCGAATTGCCCGCGCGGCGCCTGCGCGAATCATCTACGTGTCGTGCAATCCCACCACGCTGGCACGTGATCTGGTCGAGCTCGAGCCCTTCGGCTACCGTGTCTCCGTGGTGCAACCGCTGGATCTGTTTCCCCAGACCTATCACGTGGAGACCGTGGTCGCGCTCGATCGCCATGCTATCCTGACTGATTCGGTTCCGCCGTCCGCGCGTGAGCCAGAGTGAACTTCCCCGTGTCATGAAGCGTACGCACAACCCCATCTCCCTTTCGGGTATTCTCAAGGGAATCCCGCGCGGGTTCGATGCCAAGCCAATCTGGGCGCAGCTGAACGTGACCTGGCGGTGCAATCTCAGCTGCCACTACTGCACGGAATACGACAACAGCAAGGGCCACGTCCCGACGTCAGAAATATACGCCCGCATCGACCATTGCAAGGAATTGGGCGTGATTCACACCGATCTCATCGGCGGCGAGCCGCTCTTGCACCCCGACATTTTCCCCCTCATGCGCCACGTGGTGCGCAGCGGGATGTCGACCGGGATGACCACGAACGGATTCCTGCTCACCGAGGACAAGCTGGATGCACTTATCGACCTGGGCATGGGCCGCATCCAGATCTCGATCGATGGCCTGAACCCGTCGCCGGGAACGCCCAAGTCCCTGCGAACCTTGCGCAGCAAGATCGACATGGTCGCGCGCCGGGGGCTGTGGTTCTACGTCGCGGCGGTGCTCTGTCCTGAAACGCTGGACGAAGTGATTCCCCTGGCCGAGCACTGTTTCGAGCTGGGCGTGCCCATCTTCTTCTCCCTGGTGCACGAACGCGGCCGGCTCCAGCCCGGACCATTCGACGAAAGGTACCTGGAGAAGCTGCGCTGGCTGAGGCAGAAGAAGCGCGAGGGAAAACCCATCTCCAACCCGTACTATCTCATCCGCTATTTCGAGCGCGCCTTGGCCGGCCGACCCATGCGCTGGACCTGCCGCGGGGGCAACAAGGCCTTCTACGTCTCGCCCGAGGGAAATTTCCAGTACTGCTACCACGTCGCGCCCCTGCGCCCCTTTGCCGAGATTACCGGGCAAGACATCCGCAACTCGCGCGGACCCAAGGGCTGCGAGGACGGCTGCGGCGTGGATTGCATGATCCGAACCTCGCTGCCGTTCTCCAACCGCGCCTGGGTCATCGGACACGAGATGGGCGAGCGGGCGCTCGCACTGGGCCGCCGGCTCGGGCTGACCGGCTCGAAGACTAGTCGCGTGGGGAGCCCGTCGGCGCCGGCGGTTGGACCGCGCGATCCGGCTTAGCAAAACGCGGGTTGAACACCACCCAGCGGTTCATCGGGTAGTTCCAGCCGAGATAGACCAGGGCCGCCACCAGGAGCTTCGAGACGGGATAGGGCAGACGGAGAAAACGTGTGAAGATCCACACGCCGCCGGTGTGCAAGCCGGACGCGGCCACCTGGACCAGGACGAAGCGAAGAAACTGCATGGAGCGCGGCTGCCAGGACACGCGAAAGGTCCACCAGCGATTGATGGAAAAGTTGGAAAGCGAACCGACGACCGTCGCGATCCAGGTCGCCAGCACGTAGTTGACACCGGCCAGCTCGACCAGGCCGGTCAAGGTGAAGAAGTCCAGCCCGATGGTGAAAGTCGAGGTGAGCGAGTTGCGCAAGAAAGTGCCCGGGACGGGCGCAATCGGCGGCGACGCAGCCGCGGCTTTCAAGCGCCGGCCCTTCGGCGCGTGCGCCAGCCCTGATACAGCAGCAAGACCGACGGCAAGACTATCACCGCCGTGGCCAGACAGGTCAGCTCGCCCAGAACCGCGAAGAGTCCAAAAAGAAACAGCCCGCGGTTCTGCGCCACCAGCAGGGACGAATATCCGATGATGGTTGTGGCCGAGCACAGGCTGACAGCGCCTCCGGTGGCGCTGATCGCCGCCGTGACGTCGGAGCGTCCGTCCTGCAGGTAGCGACCCATCACATTGACCGCATAGTCCACCCCAATGCCGAAGGTGATGGGAAACGCAATGAGGTTGATGAAGTTGATGCGCACGCCGAGGTAGATGGTCGCCGCGAGCATCCAGCCTACCCCCACCACGAGCGACCCGATCACAAATGGGGTGGCGAGGCTGGCGCGGAACAGGACCACCACCACCAGCACCACGCCGACGAAGGCGAGCAGCGAGGCGAGCGGGCCGTCGCGGCTCATGCAAGCAAGAATGTCAGCCGAGAGCGGCGGGGCTCCGGCCACGCGGGCGGCAACGCCCGGCACGGAGGCGGCGATGGCGCGCAGTTGTTCGACGAAGCTGGAGATGTCGGGGCCGTACCAGGTGGTCTGCGTGGGCCGCGGAAACACCAAAATGGTCCGCCCCAGCGTCCCGTCCCGCTCGCGCAGACCGGTGAGCAGCCCGTCGGGCAAATCAGCCGCCGTGATGGCCGGGATGGGCCCGCTTCCCAGGAGGCGCTGCAGCTTGTCCTGCTGGTCTGACGAAAGCTCCTCGCGAATTCTCGTGGTCAGCTTCTTGCGCAAGCGCTCGATGATCGCCTGCTTCTGCGCCTGCTCGATCGGGAGCACGTCGTCGACCGTCACGATCGATGAGATGCGCGCCTCCAGCGGTACGTGGTCGGCAGCTTCGCGCAGGTGTTTCGCGATGGCGCGGGTCTGCGCCACGTCGTCGGCCAGGATCACGATCGGCGTAACCTGGCGGCCGAGCAGCTGATCCATGCGCGCGCCCCAGTAGCCTTCCCCCGCAATCCAGGTGTCGCGGCGCCGGAGCTTGCTGAAGTCATGCTCGAGCTGATTAGGGCCGAAATGCCGAAGCTGAAACAGCGCCAGCAGGCTGAGCGCGAGTGCGGCCACGGCGAACGGAACCGGAGAGCGCGCGATGCGATTGGCCAGCCATTCCATGGGCCGGAGGCGCGCCGCCCGCGCACTCAACGGCCGGAGCCGGCCCTTGTCCAGCCAGGCGATGAGCGAGGGTGAAAGCAGGAAGGTAGCAATCCAGCACAGCACCATTCCCAGACCGCCGATGACGCCGAACTGGCGGAACCCGCGGAAATCCATGGCCACCAAGGACGCGTAAGCCGCCGCTGCTGCCAGCGCCGCCGAGAGCGTCCCCACCCGGGTCCCTGACAGGCTGATGGCCAGCGACTCCTCGACCGGGATGCCACGCCGCCTCGCCTCCAGGTAGCGGGCGAGCAGCACGATGCCGAAGTTGATGCCATTGCCCACGATGATGGAACCGAGGAAGGCGGTATTGGAGTTGAGCGCGGTGATGCGCCAGGGTGGCAGACTGGCCAGGGCAAACGCGGCCACCGCTCCGATGGCAAGCGGGGCGAGAAGAATCGGCACCGCGGCTACCCAGCGGTAGTAGAGCACCAGCACGATGACGACCAGAACGATGACCAGGACCGACGAGAAGGTCAGGTCCACCACCAGCGCCGACATCTCCTCGACCGAAATGGGCACGTCGCCGGTGAACCCGACCCGCATCCCCGGGGCATAGTGGCCGGGACCGCCCAGCTCGGCCACATCGCGGCGCACCCGACTGAGCAGCTCAGTGGCCTGCTTGTTCCCGGTCGAAAAACTGCCCGCCTCGACCAGCATAAGGGTGAGACCGAGGCTGCGGCTGGAAAAGCGATCCCCGCTCAGTCCCGGCTCGTCGAGCCGCGACTGGTACTTCTTCTCCAGGTCGGACACGTCGAGCGAAGGGGCTGGCTCGCTCTCGTCGAGGAGCATGTCCTGCCCCTTCATCAAGTCATAGTGGATGCGGTCCTCGATGCGCTGGCGCAGCACCTCGAGGTCGGCCAGGTCCATGTACAACGGCCGATGCTGATCGATGAACCGCCGCTCGGTGGCGGTGCCCAGGCGAACCGCCCGCACCAAATCTGGCGGGTATTTGCGCACGCGGGCCGCCAGGTCGTCGAGCAAACGCTCGCCCGCAGGCAGCTTGTCCGCCGAGCCTACGTCGACCAGGACGCCCAGATACTGCAGCCCAGGCATGCGCGAGCGCAACTCGTCGAGCGCGAGGACGCTGGGCGCGCTCCGGGGCAGCAGTTCTTCGAGATCGCTGCGCAGGTTGAAGTAGAGCTTGGCGGTGGCGATGGCCGACGGCACCGCAAGCGCGATGGCGAGCAACCACAGGATCCGGCCGTGTCTAAGCACCCACGCGACGAAGGCGCGACAGCGTGGGCCAGGAAGGACCGGGGAGGACGTCAATTTGGCGAAACCGAGTCGGCAATAGCCAAGGAGGCTCGAAATGTAGCAGACAAGCTCCAGGGAGTGCAGAGACTGTGCGCGACGCCGCCGCACGAATCGAGGTACAAGATCGGATCATGTTTGCCCTCAAGAAGCTGCTGTCCGCAGCCTTGCAGCCGTGTTCTTTGCTGCTTGCCGTCATGGCGGTAGGTCTGATTTTTCTGTACCTCAACAAGAGGCAACGAACGGCCAAGGCCCTGCTCACCGCCGGTCTCGCGCTCTTGGCGCTGCTCTCCCTCGGCCCTGTGGCCCGGACTTTGGTTCGTCCGCTGGAAATGACCTATCCCCCATTGCTGGCCGAGGTGACTCAAGCGGTTTCAACCCTACCCGACGGCTCGCCTGCACCGCGCTGGGTGGTGGTGCTGGGGGGTGGGAAAAGCGAAGACGACGACCTCGCTCCCGTCCACAAGCTGTCCGAAGCTTCTCTGGTCCGTTTGGCCGAAGGCATCAGGCTGCAACGACTGCTGCCTGGTTCGAAGTTGGTCCTGTCAGGCGGTGCCGACGGTGAGGAAACGAGCGAGGCAGAGACACTGGCCGCAGCCAGCGCCAGTCTAGGTGTCTCGCCCGACCGCCTGGTCCTAGAATCGCAGTCCCGCGACACCATCGATGAAGTGCGCGCCCTGCGCGCGCTGCTGGGCGAGGACCGGTTCGTGCTGGTGACCTCGGCCATGCACCTGCCCCGGGCCATGGCCATGTTCAAGAAGGCGGGCCTGAGCCCGATCCCTGCCCCCACCGACTACCTGGCCATCGGCGGAGACTCAGACATGCTGGGCTGGTTTCCGCATGCTGGAGCCGGCCAGATGATCGAGCGGGCCCTGCACGAGTACCTGGGACTTTTCTGGGCCAAGGTTCGCGGACAGGCACGGTAGCAATCTTCGGTGTAATCTTCGCCCGGCCAAGGAGACCAATGCCCCACGAGCTTGCAGGCAAACCCGCACCGGCGACACTGCTGATCGACGTCGACCGGCTCATCGACGCCTACTACAGCAAGGAGCCGGATCCGGGCGACCCCGAGCAACTCGTAAGTTTCGGGACCAGTGGACACCGAGGGTCGTCGCTTGCCGGATCCTTCAACCAGTCCCACATTCTGGCCATCACGCAGGCCATCTGCGATTGGCGCAAGCAAGAGGGCATCACCGGCCCGCTCTTCCTCGGCAAGGACACCCACGCGCTGTCACGGCCAGCCGAGCAAACCGCCCTGGAGGTCCTGGCTGCCAACGACGTGGACACCGTGGTAGACCGCGACGACGGCTACACGCCCACGCCTGCGATCTCGCGATTGATTCTCACCAACAACCGCGGCCGCAAGAGCGGCCTGGGCGACGGCATCGTGGTCACCCCCTCGCACAACCCGCCCGCCGACGGGGGATTCAAATACAACCCATCCCATGGCGGCCCGGCCGACACCAACGTCACGGCCTGGATCCAGGACCGCGCCAATACGCTGCTGCGAAGCAGCCGATCTGAAATCCGCCGCATTCCCTTCGAGCGCGCGCGCACCGCGCCCACCATTCGAAAGGCCGACTTCGTCGGTCCCTATGTGGCGGATCTGGGCAGCGTGGTGGACATGGCCGCCATCCGCGACGCACGCATCAAGTGCGGCGTGGACCCGCTGGGCGGCGCCTCGGTGGCCTACTGGCAAGCCATCGCCGACCATTGGAAGCTCGACCTGTATGTGGTCAATCCAACCGTGGATCCGCGCTTCGCTTTCATGACCGTGGACCATGACGGAAAGATCCGCATGGACTGCTCCAGCCCCTTTGCCATGGCCAAGCTGATCGGCCTGCGCAGTAGCTATCAGGTCGCGTTTGGCACCGATCCCGACGCTGACCGACACGGGATCGTGGTGCCCGCGGGCCTGATGAATCCCAACCACTACCTGGCCGTGGCCATCCGCTACCTCTTCAGCCACCGACCGAAGTGGCCCGCGCGCGCGGCGGTAGGGAAGACACTGGTATCCAGCGCTATCATCGATCGCGTGGTGGCCGCGATGGGACGCCCGCTGGTCGAGGTGCCGGTGGGCTTCAAGTGGTTTGTCGATGGGCTGCTCGACAGCAGCCTCGGGTTTGGGGGCGAAGAAAGTGCGGGAGGCAGCTTCCTGCGCTTTGACGGCAGCCCCTGGACCACTGACAAGGACGGCCTAGTCATGGCTTTGCTGGCGGCTGAAATCACCGCATGCACCGGCAAGGATCCCGGTGAGCACTACCGCGAGATCACTGCGGCCCACGGCGAGCCCATCTACACGCGCATCGATCAGCCGGCCACGCCCGCGGAGAAGTCCCGTCTCAGGCAGCTCTCGCCTTCGCAGGTCAAGAGCAGCACGCTGGCCGGCGAGCCGATCACCGCCGTGCTAACCAAGGCGCCGGGCAACGGCGCCTCCATCGGTGGCCTGAAAGTGGCGTCGCAAAGCGGCTGGTTCGCGGCCCGCCCGTCGGGCACGGAGAACATTTACAAAATCTACGCCGAAAGCTTCAAGGGCCAGGCCCATCTGGGCAGGGTGATCCAAGAGGCGCGCGCGATTGTGGGGGCGGCGCTCAAGGCGTAGTTCGAGGACCCGTCGTGCTGCGCCTTGGGCGGTGCTGTATTTCTTGCTCAGCTGCCCAGCCGGGGGCATATCTTGATCAAGCGAATTCGTGATGAAATATGCAGCGCAGTTTGCCGTCCAGTCATGCCTAGTTCTCTTGTTGGGATGCGATGTCCGCGGTGTCGCTTCCCTGCCGCCGCCCCAGACGACATCGTCGGCCAAGACTGCCGCCGCGACTGACAAGCCGCCTGCGCCTGCAACATCGCCCGTGACTAGCCCGCCGCCGGCGCCCGAGCCCGCAGCGCCAGCCGCCAGCCCCAGCCTCCCGCCTGACGATGATCGCGCCCTGGTGATTCGCGACGGCCAGGAGAGCTGGACCAGCGCCACCGGCGCAGCGCGTTCCGGGTACACCATCATCGATCTCCGCGACGATTGGACTCCCTATATCTTCGAGGAGCATCGTGGCCCCGACGGCCAGCCCATGCCCAACCGCTACCGCCGCGTGTTTCTGGGCTTAGCCAACGACACTCTCGACGAAGACGGCGAGCCCTTGCCCGCGGGTGAAAAGAACTACCTCGAACTTTACGGCATCCCGCCATCGCTGGGCGTGCTGCGCGCCCGCTTCCTGGAAGACGAGAAGCAGAAGTGCCACGAAGGCGCGAACCTGGCGGCCATGGAGGCGGTGGAGACCGTGGGCTACGTGGCGCCGGAAAAGGTGAAACAGGAAGAGCAGCGCATCGCGCGCCTGCGCAGCGAGCTGGAAGACGCCCGCAAGAAGAACCACGCGCAGACGCTGGCCGAGCTGGTGGCCAAGGACCCCAAGCTGGAGCCCAAGGTCAAGCTGGTCGAGCGACGGGGTGCAGAAAAGCTGGCCATGACCGAGGTGGAACGTCGCCTGGCCTGCGAAGGCATGTTCAAGCACGGCGTGAAGCACAACGCCGGCATCTACGACGATGCCATGCGCCTGGCGGTACGCCGCTTTCAGCAGAAGCACATGATCTACGAGGCCAACTACCTGCGCCAGAAGACCATGGACGCTCTGGCCCGGCCGCCACTGGCCAACGATCACGAGGCTCTGCTGCGCGTGCTGCGCGAGCGCGTGGTGGCTGCCGCCGGCGTGGTCGAGGACGGCAGCGTAGACAGCAAGACTGGCCCGGCCACGTACACCGACGCCAGCGGACAGGCGATTCCCGTGCGCAACCTGGTCGAGGAGCTGACCAACTCGGCCGTCGAGCAATTGGGCCTGACCAGTCCCGAGGCTGCGCTGGCATTTTTCAAACGTCACAGCGCCGCCGATTTCCACCACCTGCGCGCCGCGGTCCGCTTGCCGGCCCTGCCCGAGTACTACGGGTCCGACATGGATCTGTCCATCGTGATCGATCGCGGCGAAGTCTGGTACGACCTACCGTGGGACACATCGGGTGTGCGCCACCCGCAACCGCGCAAGCGCTATCCCAGCTTCCACGTCTACGTGAAGTACAGGGAACAGCGCATCCCGCTGGCCCGCTGGCGCACCACCGTCGGTGGCTGGCGCGCCGAACAAGCCTCCGACGGCTACGAGTACTTCCGCTACAAGGGCTCCGACGTGGGACCGCGCGTGATCCGCAACGTGGTGGCTGGCCCGGTGTGGATCGCGCCCGAGTCCACGCCCATCCGCACCTTGGTCAAGACCAAGACCGTGAACGGCCTGTGGCAGCGGGTGGTCAACTACGATGAGTTGGGCCCGGGATTCCTCTCGGCCTATGGCCTCATCGCCGGCTATCTGGTGGTACCCGGCAAAGGCGGCAAGCCCGACTGGGATAACGGCATCCGCGCCCACGGTTCGTCGGAATACCTCTCCATGTACAGCTCCGAGGGCTATTCGCACGGCTGCCACCGCTTGCCCAACCACCTGGCCATCCGGCTCTACTCGTTCATTCTGCGCCACCGACCCATGCGCATCCTGGGCGACCAGCCGACCAACATTGCGCGCCAGTTTTTGCTCGACAACGACGTGTTTGAGATCCGCGTCCCCTCGCGCGGCTACCAGTACGTGCTTGAGCCGCCCCTGCCGGTGGACGTCCTGGAAGGGGAGATCAAAGGCACTCTGAAGACACCGATCCTGACCTACGTACCCAAACCCGGCGTGCGCTATCCCGGGCCGCCGCCGGCGGTGCCCAATTCCGCCGAAGGCCGGGCGGGCGGTGTCAGTCCGGGCCGCTCGGCCGGGGGTGATGAGGAAGGAGCTGCGCCATGACGTCGCGCACGCGAGGACCGCTGGCTGGCGTCGCGCTGCTGGCGCTGCTGGGATCGACTGCGGCCGTGGGGCTGGGTGCGGAAGATGTCAGCAAGAGCGCAACCGTCGAGGAAAACTCTTCGCAGAAAACCGAAGACAAGGTTCACATCACCCTGCAAACCGTTCCGCCGCGCAAGGCGGTGGTCAAGTGGGGGAACAAAACCCTGGGTATGATTCCCGTGCCCCGGCCGCTGGTGGTGGTGCGACCGCGCGACAGTGGGCCCCTGGATCTGGTGATTCGCGCCACCGGCTTCCTGCCGGTTCACACGCGCGCCTACACCTTCTCCGACAGTCGCGTCGCCATCAAACTGACCCCGGTAGAAGAGAAGAACACCCTCTTCGGATTCCGAGCCGAGGTGCCGCCCCCGGCAGCCGCCAATCCTGACGGCGGCGCGCCACCCCCAGCGCCCATGCCCCCTCCTGCTCCTGCGTCCGTTCCGCAGAGGTAGGGAAGAGCAAGTTTTTCACCACAGAGATCACAGAGGCCACAGAGCCGGATCGGAAAGAGAAGGGTTGGGTTCCGTCCGGTCCGAACCCCTTTTCCCTTTCCGACCTCTGTGTTCTCTGTGCTCTCTGTGGTGAAACAGCTAACTCGTCCGTGCCGGACTTTGTTCATGGGGCGCATGTCCGCGTGCTAACCTGACCGAGGCTTGTATCGAATGGCACGAATCCACTCCCCATGATCCCCATCAGCGACGACAACCGGACCCTGCGCTTTCCGCTGGTGACCATCGGCCTGTTGGTGGTGATGGGCCTGGTATGGGTCCTTGTCCAAGGGGCGGGCCTCAGCCCGACTGTGCTGGCGGCCAGCGTGTGCAACCTGGGCCTGGTGCCAGGCGAGCTCACCGGTCGCGCTCCCATCGGCGAGGCCGTGCCGCTCGGCCGCGGGCTTCTCTGCCTGGTGGATCGCGAGCCGATCAACTACCTGACGCCGGTCTTGTCCATGTTCCTGCACGGTGGCTGGATGCACATCCTGGGGAATGGCCTGTTTCTCTGGGTATTTGGCAAGAACGTGGAAGACAGCATGGGACGATCGCGCTTTCTGGCCTTCTACTTCGTGTGCGGCCTGGCGGCGGCGGCCGCGCAGGTTGCCATCGATCCCGCGTCGCCGGTCCCCATGGTGGGCGCCTCGGGCGCCATTTCGGGCGTGCTGGGCGCGTATCTGATGCTGTATCCGCGCGTTCGCGTAAACGTGCTGTTCATCTGGGTGATCTTCGTTCAGGTGCTTTCGCTGCCCGCGTACCTGGTGCTGCTGTGGTGGATCGGGTTGCAGCTGTTGAGCGGCCTGCCCCAGCTTTCATCGATGCGACCTGACGTTTCGGCCGGCGTCGCGGTTTGGGCCCATATCGGCGGCTTCTTCGCCGGGTTCGTCCTGGTCAAGCTGTTCGAGAACCCGGCGCTGGTCCGTGCGCGCACCTTGGTGCGACGGAGCGCCCATCCCGATCACTGGTAGGCCAAGCATGCACAGGACAACGACCCTCGCCTTGGCGAGCATGCTCCTGGTTCTGCTCGCGCGATCTCCAGCCCGGGCATTTGAGGCTTGTCGCGAATCGCCCGAGGCCCGCATCTGGTGGTCGCCCGAGAATCCATCGGCTGGATCGCCCTTGCGCCTCATGGTGGTTAGCGAACAGACCCACGAAGGGACCATCACCGTCGGCACAGCAGGGCGGGCGGGTCAGAAGCTGCAGACCGTGCGCCGGGGCGGCCCGCCGTTCAGCTTCTCCGCCGAGCTGCCTGCGCCAACGGCGGGCGAGATTCGCGTCGCGTTGGTTTCCGGCAACGCGGTCGTCTCCTGCCACCGCATCTCGATCGCCCCGCGCGGCCGTGCGCTGGCGGCACGCGCCCGGTCCCAAGCTCCTGGTGCTTGGCCGGTCACGCGCGCCTGGAACCGCAGTGTGGAGAACCTCTACTCGGCTTGGATCGAGCGCCTGTTCGATGCGCCGGCCGATGCGGCGCTGGGCTTTCCGTCGCTGGCACCCGTGGTCCGGGATCCGACGCGCAACTTCCTCTGGGGACACCTCGGTCTGCGCGAGGATGATCCCAAGAACCGCGCTGCGCTCCCGGCGGTGCCCGACTGTGCGGATCTGCCGTACTACTTGCGCGCCACTTTTGCCTGGAAAATGGGCTTGCCCTTCGGCCTGCGCGATTGCAACCGCGGCAGCAGCGACCATCCACCCACCTGCGCTGCCTTGGTCACTCAAGACGAGCCGGTGGCCGGCAACGATCCTCTCGACCGCTTTCGCAAGTTCTTGCGCCTGCTCGCCAACAAGGTCCACTCGGGCAGCGCGCGCACCGCACTCGACGACGACCAGACCGATTTCTACCCGATCAAGCTGGCGCGCGATGTCCTGCGCCCCGGCGTGATCTACGCCGACCCTTATGGACACGTGATGATGATCGCCAAGTGGGTGGAGCAGGACGGGAGCAAAGGCGGGCGCCTCTTCGCCGTGGACGGCCAGCCCGACAATTCCGTGGGCCGCAAGCGCTTCTGGGAAGGCACGTTTCTTTTCGCCAGCGACGTGAAGAGCGCGGGCCCTGGCTTCAAGGCCTTTCGCCCTGTGGAGAAGTCCGCCGAGAATGGCTCCACGGTGGCACTCGCCAACCACGCGCTGGCCAATGACCGTCGCTTCGCGCCCTTTTCGCCCGAACAGTCCAGCATGTCTTCCGACGACTTCTACGCGCGCATGGCCAAGCTCATCAATCCCAAGGGGCTGGACGCGCAGGCCAGCTACGAAGAGACCCTGAACGCGCTGGTGGAACAGCTGGAAACGCGCTTGGGCTCGGTGGACAATGGCGAGCGCTTCATGCGCGAAAAGGGCAACCCGGTGGTGCCCATGCCCGTGGGTGCCAAGATCTTTGAGACCGTGGGTCCTTGGGAAGACTACGCAACCCCGTCGCGCGACATGCGCCTGCTCATCGCGCTCAACGTGCTGGCGCGCCTACCCGCCCGCGTGTCAGCGCACCCCGATCTATTCGTGCTGGGCGGGCGCAAGCCCGATGAGCTTCGCGCCGAACTGGATAAGTTGCATCAGCGCCGCATCCACGAGCGCAAGGTGGAGTACCGGCGCAGCGACGGGACGCCGTTCCCGTTGACCGTGGCCGATGTGTACGCGCGCCGGAGCGCCCTGGAAATGGCTTACAACCCCAACGACTGCGCCGAGGTGCGCTGGGGAGCCGAGCCGACAACGGCCGACTACGCCACCTGCAAACGCCACGCGCCCGCCGAGCAGCGCAGCCGCATGCAGGAGTATCGGACGTGGTTCCACGAGGCGCGCCGCCCATCGCGCTGACATGGGAACCCTGAAATGGTTCCCATACCCTCCCGCGATGGTGCGCCGCCAGCGAGGCCGGCGGGCTCCCCACGCGACTAGCCGTGCGGGCTGTGGTCACGGCCGCCACCATGTATGCAGATGCGCACCTCGGAGCACGAACAAACGTGCGCCCCATGAAATGTTTTCCTAGCGAACGCCCCATCTATCTTATGATCGGGTGGGATTCTTCCGAGGATTCTTGATGGCCGCGCCTTTGCAGGCACAAGATTGGGAAGTCATGTCGCCAAGCCGCAGTCGGCAGACTGGATTCACTATTACCGAGCTGATGGTGGTGCTCGTCATCATCGGGCTGCTCGCTGCCGTTGCCACGCCGTCCTTGACCCGAGACAGCACGGCGCGCAGGGGACGCGACTTCGCCAACTTCATCGCCCAGGGCCTGCAGCGGGCCCACTTCGATGCCATGAGCTTGCGCGTGAGCCACATCGCGCTGGTCTGTGCAGATGGCATGGACCTCTATCGCACGGACCAATCGAACATCGTGCGCAGCCTGTTTGCACCTCCGGGCGTGGCGATCTTGGACGCGCCCACAAATGGGTCAGTGCCATCAACTGCCGTGCTTGGCACCGATAGGCCCGGGCAATGCACGCGAATCTTCTTCAATGCGATGGGAAATGCAGGCACCACCGCTGCCGCGGCAAGCCTGACTTCTTGGAAGCTCTATATTCGCAATCAGAACCTGCCCCCCACTCACCCTGACGGCGGCTTCGTGATTTCTCTGACGGGCCTCACGTCATTTGTTTCCACGCTGAACTTCACCTTCTCACAATGAAGCGCAATTCGGGATTCACGCTGGTCGAGGTCTTGGTGGCCCTGCTGCTGGGGGCCGTCGGACTGTTGGGAACCCTGGCGGTACAGCAGGCAGTGATCGGCGCCTCGAAGATGGCCAACGACTCGGCCGTCGCTTTGCGCCTGGCCAGCCAGAGACTGGAAGAGTTCAGCACCGTGCTGACCACCGGGGCGCCCACCAATGCGCCGCCCATGCCCAACGTGGACCAGTTCCAAGCGCCCGTCGCCATCGCCAACCCGATCGGCAACAGCAATTGGAGCGCACCGACCTATCTGAACGCCGAGGGGGTCGCTGCCTCTACTCTCAGCGCGGCCTTTCGCTGGACCCGAAGGTGGCGGGTGCTCAACCTGGGTGCTGCCCAGCCCTATGTCATCTCGGTCATCGTGACCTACGCCACGGACACCGGAAGCCCCAAGACCGTGCGCTTGGACTTGGAACGGAGGAAGTCGTGGTAGGCCAACGCGCGCCTGAGAAGGGCATGACCCTGGTCGAGTTGATGATCACCATGATCATCGCGTCCATCGTGGCCGCCTCCACTTTCATGTTCTTTACCGGCCAGCAGCGCGTGTACGAAACCCAGACCAAGATGCTCAACGTTCAGCAGAACGTGTGGGCCGCCATGGAAGTTCTCAGCCGCTTCGTCCGCTCGGAGGGATCGGGAATGTACGGCTGCGTGCGGCCAGTGGGGGGAATCGTGGCGTCACCTCCCCCCAATCGCTCGCTCGGCGTGAACCCGGACAACAGCGATGATCCGCCGGTCGTTCCACCCAATCCAGCCGGAGTCGTCACGGTTCACGACCTTGCCAGCCGTCCCAACGCCGGCCTGCGCGCGTACAACGCTGCCACCGGCCAGGTGCAACGGATTCCCCCGCTGTGGATCGTTGACCAAGTGGACCCCAATCAACCCTCGACTGCCGGAATCGTGGGCGGGACCGACGTGATTACCGTTGCCTTCGGCAATCGCTCTTCAGGCACGAACTTCGATTCACCACTCCTGGGAGCCGTAACGCCCACGAGCTATGGCGTCGCGCCCTTGACGGGAAACGCGACCATGTTCCAGCCGGGCGAGTTCATCGTGCTCATCGGCACGCCCCCCATGGGAGGGATCGTGAGCGACCTCGGGTGTACCTTGTTCCAGATCACGACCGTGACCACCACCTTGAATCACGCATCCGGCGGCACGAGTGCGTGCTTGCCCCCACCCACCACTGGATGTACAAGCTCGGTTTGGAATCCCCCGGCCACAGTCGCCAGCCTGGTTCCTGACACCTACACACCGACTCCCTCAACCACCAGCGGCATCCGCAATTTCGGGGACTTCTGGTGGGTGCGCTTTGCCATTAGGACGAAAACCCAGGCTGGGGTGCCTCTGACAACCCTTGGCATGCCTGGGGTGACCCACGATATTCCGGTGCTCACCATGGAGCGTATTGACGGCTCCCCTACCACTGGTCCCCAGGTACTGGCCGAGGGCATCGAGGATCTGCAGGTGGCCTATGCCTGTGACCCCAATGCCGATGGCGTCCTGACCGAAGGACCCAACACGGCGACGGACGAATGGATGCTCAACGACCCCAACGATGTGATCGCCACCAACAACGCCCTCAAATGCAATCAACCAAGCGCCGTGCGTCTGACCCTGGTTGCGCGTTCATTGACTGAAGACAACGGCATCGACGCCACCCTGACCGACAACGGCCGGCCCAAGGTCGAAAACCATGCGGTCCATACGCCCGACAACAACTTCTACACCGGCCGCGACCAATTTCGCCGGCGGGTTCTGACCACCACCATTTATCCGCGCAACAACTGAGGAGAGGCGTGATGACAACTGGCGACTCTTCGACTCAACCTTCGCTTCGTCGTTCCGAACGCGGCGCCGTCCTGGTGGTGGTGCTGCTGGCCATGATTGCGCTGCTGGGCATGGGCCTTACCGGCCTGTACCTGACCAGTGGAAGCATCCAGATGAACTCGAACATCAATATGCGCAACCAGGCCCTCTATGTCGCCGAAGCCGGCATTCAGGTCGCCAAGAGTGTCCTCAACCAGACGCCGACGCCGGGCTATTTCCCGCCGCTGGGCGATATGCTCAACGGCTTCAGCCCAAACGACACCCCGATTTCCCTGCCCACGGGCATCTCCGATGAGATTCCTTGGGACCCGGTCGGGGGTTGCCTGGGCACGGATGCCGACGGCTCGCCAAGGCGCGGGGCCTATCTGCGCGACAATCCGGGTACCGGTTGTCGGAGTGACACGTCAGCGTACATAGATTGCAACTACCCCAGCTACCCCAGCAGCGCCGTCCCCACTCCTCACAACGAGGCAACGCCTGACAACAACAATCCCATACTCTCTCAGTACATGGGGAAATACACCCTGTTCATTCGTCAGGACCTGGCCGAGTGCCGACAGGGCCTGTTTACCATCGAGCATCCCGCCCAGCAAACCCCCCAAGTGCTGCCTCTTTCCAACGGCATCGTGGTAATTCGTTCCGAAGGCGTGGCCTCGGACAATCGCACCAAGGTGGTTCTGGAAGTCACCCTGTCACCCAATCCCAATTCGACGCCGATACAGCAAGGAGTCGCCACGGTGTGCCCAGCCGGCGCAGCGGGCTGCGACGACAATGCGTCCGTACAACAGGGCATTACCGTTAGCGGCAGCCTGACGCCGCCGACAGGCACCGGCACTGGTACTGGTACTGGTACTGGTACTGGCACCGGAAGCGATACCGGCACCGGCACTGGCACCGGTACCGGCACAGGCACAGGCACCGACACCGGCACCGGCGGCGCTGGTGGAGGCACCAGCCCGATTAACACCGGCACCGGCGGCACCGGCGGCACCGGCGGAGGAGGCGGAGGAGGCGGCACGGGCGGCGGCTGCGGCACCGGCTGCGCATCCGGAAAGGTCTGCTGCAATGGCGCCTGCCGCACCCCCAGCGCGACCAACTCGAACGCGGCCTGCGGCCCCTGCGCCATTGCCTGCAACTCCGCCCAGACCTGCTGCACCAACAGCGGCAGCGGTGTCTGCGTCACCACCAACACGACTGACTCGAACTCGGCCTGCGGCCCTTGCGCCATTGCCTGCGGGTCTTCACAGATCTGCTGCAGCTCCGAATGTATTGTTCCCGCCACCTGCCCTGTCATCGCCACAATGGGCATCTACGGACCTTGGAACGCCAAGTACAGCAAAGGCAACTATGGGACTTTGGTAAGCACGGGCACCACCCAAATGCAGAAGTGGATAAACCAGCATTCTGCACAGTGCATAGCCCCCAACATTGACATAACCAACACCTATCTTACGACAGCACTCCTTGACCAATATGACGTCATCCTGATCTTGGATATTTTTCACACACAGGACGACTTGACGGCCTACTACAATGCCAAGAAGACGACCGCGAACGTCTACTATCATGTTGGTAGCCAGCGACCGTTTACATCCACCGAGCTAACCAATTTCAAGGCCTGGTACTCACTGGGAAACAAGGGCTTTATGACGACTATCGGGGACGGAAATGGTCCACCCGAGCCTGTGAATGTGAACACGCTGCTCGCTCCTTTTGGAATCCAGTACGACACGGTCAACTATAAGATCCTGGGCTCGGCGACGATCCCTAACAGTGATTTCAAGACCACTTGTCCAATTGCCAAGCCGCTTACCAGCGGTGTTGGAAAGCTGTGGTATCAAGACGGATTTAACATCCTCTATCCTGGCCTGAGCGAATCTAGTACCTTCTCCTCCTATGTCACTGCCGGTGGCTTCACCGTCGGCGCTGCCAGGATTCTCAACGGCGCCCGCGTAAATGTGTGGGGGGACGAGTGGATCACCTACGACGACGTGTGGAACAACTACAATGCCGGGCCGTACTGGGACGATGTCCTCACTTGGCTCAGCCCTTCGTGCCCACGTCCTCCGTCCAGTCTCTGCCCGTAGCCCTTGCGCGGGGGTGATGGCGTAGGCGACCTCGCCAAGGCGACCTGCCCTCCCAGAATACGCGAAGCCCACCGCCCGCTGACCCTTGGGCCAACAAGCGATGGGCTTCTTCGAACCTTCGATGGCTGGGGGGCTGGCTACATCATGCCGCCCATGCCGCCCATGCCACCCATGCCGCCCATGCCGCCCATGCCGCCACCGCCGTGGCCGCCCGGCGCGGGCTTGTCTTCCTTGGGCGCCTCGACGATGAGAGCCTGCGTGGTGATGAGCAGGCCAGCCACCGAGGCTGCGTTCTGCAGGGCCGAGCGCACGACCTTGGTGGGATCGATGACGCCGGCTTCGACCAGATCCTCGAAGGTGTCGGTTTGGGCGTTGTAGCCGAAGGCGCCTTTGCCTTCCTTGATCCGCTGCACGATGATCGAGCCTTCCTGGCCCGCGTTGGCCGCGATCTGACGGCAGGGCTCCTCGCAGGCGCGCGTGACGATGGCCACGCCGACCGCTTGCTCTTCACCCAGCTTGTCCAGCTTCTCCATGGCAGCCACGGCGCGAATCAGCGCCACGCCACCACCCGGCACGATGCCCTCTTCGACCGCTGCGCGCGTCGCGTGCAGGGCGTCCTCGACGCGGGCCTTCTTCTCCTTCATCTCGGTCTCGGTGGCTGCGCCCACCTTGATGACCGCTACGCCGCCCACCAGCTTGGCCAGCCGCTCTTGCAGCTTCTCGCGATCGTAGTCGGAGGTAGTGTCCTCGATCTGAGCGCGGATCTGCTTTACCCGGCCTTCAATGTCAGCGCGCTTGCCCGCGCCGTCCACGATGGTGGTGTTGTCCTTGTCGATGCTGACCCGCTTGGCGCGCCCCATGTCCTTGATGCCGATGCTTTCCAGCTTCAGCCCCAGGTCCTCGGTGATGGCCTGGCCACCGGTGAGCACCGCGATGTCCTTGAGCATTTCCTTGCGGCGATCGCCGAACCCGGGCGCCTTGACCGCGCACACCTGAAGGGTGCCGCGCAGCTTGTTCACCACCAGGGTGGCCAACGCCTCACCCTCGATATCCTCGGCGATGATGAGCAAAGGCTTGCCCGCACGTGCGACTTGCTCGAGCAGGGGCAGGAGCTCTTTCATGTTCGACAGCTTCTTCTCGTGAATCAGGATGAACGGATCATCCAGCTTCACTTCCATGCGCTCGGCATCGGTGACGAAGTAGGGCGAGAGATAGCCGCGGTCAAACTGCATGCCCTCGACCACGTCGAGGGTGGTGTCCATCGACTTGGCTTCCTCGATGGTGATCACGCCTTCCTTGCCTACCTTCTCCATAGCCTCGGCCAGCAGCTTGCCGATGGCCTCGTCGCCGTTGGCGCTGATGGTTCCCACCTGGGCAATGTCCTTCTGGCCCTTGGTGGCCTTGGAGGCCTTCTTGAGCGCGTCGATGATTTTCTCCACCGCACGGTCGATGCCCCGCTTGAGTTCCATCGGGCTGTGGCCGGCGGCCACCATCTTGGCGCCCTCGCGGAAGATGGCCTGGGCCAGCACGGTGGCCGTGGTGGTGCCGTCGCCCGCCACGTCAGAGGTCTTGGACGCCACCTCGCGCACCATCTGCGCGCCCAGGTTCTGAAACTTGTCTTCCAGCTCGATTTCCTTGGCCACCGTCACGCCATCCTTGGTGATGGTTGGTGAGCCCCAGGACTTCTCGATGACAACATTGCGACCGCGCGGACCCAGCGTCGCCTTTACGGCATCCGCCAGAATGTTCACGCCGATCAAAATCTGCGTACGGCCCTTCTCGTCGAAGAGGATTTCCTTCGCCGCCATTGGGTGTTCTCCTTTTCCTTAGCTTTCAGTTGTCGTTACTTCTCGATGATGCCCAGCACTTCATCCTCACGCAGGATGATGTGCTCCACACCTTCGAGCTTGATCTCGTTGCCGCTATACTTGCCGAACAGTACGCGGTCGCCCTTCTTCACGTCGAGCGGACGAACCACGCCCTTGTCATTGGCTTTGCCGGGGCCCACGGCCACGACTTCGCCCTCGGCGGGCTTCTCCTTGGCCGAGTCGGGAATGATGATCCCGCCCTTGGTCTTCTCTTCTTCGGCCACGCGGCGAACCACGATGCGATCTTGTACTGGGCGAATTTTCATCGTCTCTTGCCTCCGGTGCTGGTTAGCAGTCACCCCTCGCGACTGCCAGGCCGCAAACATATGCACAGACGGGCGAGAGTCAACGTCCCAGGATGAAAAAAGCTAGGTCGGCGATCCTAGCGAAGTCGGAACTATCGCATAAGTATTTGACATCATTGAAGTAGTTAGCTTTTTTTCACCACAGAGAGCACAGAGGCCACAGAGCCGGATCGGAAAAAGAAGGGTCGGGTTCTGTCCGGTCCGAACCCCTTCTTCCTTTTCCGATCTCTGTGTTCTCTGTGCTCTCTGTGGTGGAAGAAGCTAGCTATCCGATCCGGAGGTTGTCGATGAGGCGCGTTCTACCCACGAAGGCGGCCACCAGCATCACGGCTGGCCGGTCGATGGTCTCGAGCGGCTTGAGATCGTCGGCCGCCCGAATCTCCAGATAGTCGATGCGCTCGACCCGACCGACGATCTCGGTCGTGGCGACTTCCAGCAGGACCGATGCGCGACACTCGCCCTTTTCGGCCAGGGTCTTGGCCGCTGACAAGCCTGCATGGAGCGCCGCTGCCCGCTGACGGTCCGGCGGCGCAAGGTAGGCGTTGCGTGAAGACAGGGCCAGCCCGTCAGGCTCGCGCACCGTAGGCAGCCCGATGATTTCGACCGGCAGGTTCAGGTCGGTCACCATGCGCCGGATGACCGCCAGTTGCTGGAAGTCCTTTTCACCAAAGAACGCGACATGCGGCCGCACAATGTTGAAGAACTTGCACACCACGGTGGCCACGCCCACGAAGTGACCAGGTCGGCGCGCGCCGCACAGCCCCTGCGACACCTCGCGCACGTCAATGGCGGTCTGGAAGCCCGGGCCGTACATGCTGGCGGCCTCGGGCACAAAGGCCAGGTCGCAGCCCACGCTGGCGGCCTTGGCGAGATCGCCGGCCAGGTCACGCGGGTACTTGGCCAGGTCTTCCTGGGGACCGAATTGCATGGGATTGACGAAGATGGACAGCACCACCCTCTGGGCGCGATGCCGGGCCTCGGCCAAGAGCGACAGGTGTCCTTTGTGCAAGGCGCCCATGGTCGGCACCAGAGCGACGTGCTCGCCCTGCGCGCGGGCCGCCTCGGACCATGCGCTCATGGCCGCGGGATCCGCGATCACGGGCACGTCGCTCACGAGAAAGATTCTTTCTTCGACGGGAAACGTCCGGCGCGCACGTCGGCAGCGTAGTCAGCGAATGCCTTTTCTGCCGTGCGCCCCAATTCGGCGTAGCGGCGTGCGAAACGTGGCGACCAATCGGGGTCCAGTCCGAGCAGGTCGTGCATCACCAACACCTGACCGTCGCAGGAAGCTCCGGCGCCGATGCCGATGGTGAGCGCGGAAACCGCCGCGGTGATCTCCGCGGCCAGGGCAGCCGGAATGCTTTCCAGCACCATGGCATAGACCCCGGCGTCGGCGATGGCGCGCGCGCCGGCCACGATGGTGCGCGCCTGCGCCTCAGTGCGGCCCTGCAGCTTGAAGCCGCCGAACTTGTGCACCGACTGCGGCGTCATGCCCACATGACCCATGACCGGAATGCCGACGGAAACCAGACGATGGACCAGCTCGGCCACTTCTTCGCCGCCCTCGAGTTTCACCGCCTCGGCGCCGCCCTCTTTCAACAGACGTCCGGCCGCGCGCATGCCGTCCTCGACACTCGCCTGGTAGCTCATGAAAGGCATGTCGACCACCAGGTGGGCCGACGACACTCCTCGGGCCGCGGCGCGACTGTGGTACAGCATTTCGTCGAGGGTGACTGGCAGAGTGCTCGAGCAGCCTTGCACCACCATGCCCAGACTGTCGCCCACCAACACAATGTCCACGCCGGCCCGGTCAGCCAGGCGGGCAAAGGCCACGTCATAGGCCGTCACCGCAACGATCTTGTCGCCCTTCCCTTTGCGTTCGCGCAGCGAAACCGTGGTGATCTTCTTCTTTTGCGCTGGCATTTGCCGGTACTTTCCCACGACTTGGCAGGACTTGCACGGCCAGCCTTCGCCCCACTGGCGCGCGGAGCGGCGGGCGCCGAGTGGGAGTGGGTGGCGGTGAGGGTGGCAGGGGTGGTAGCGGTTGCCGGGACGGTGGGCTCTGGGCCATTGACCGTCTCGCGTAGGGGCGACCTGCGGTCGCCCCGATGGGCCCGGCGCAAGCACCACAGGGGCCGCGCGAAACCATCCCGACCGGTGGCGGACAGCGGACTGTAACTGGCAACACCGTGAAATTGCTTGGGGTGACGGATGGGATACCGGCTTGGCGCCGTGACTGCACGCCGCCCGCCAATGCTTGCGAAAAACGCCACGCAGGGCGAAGCTGCAGTCGAATACAAGGCTAGCCAGACTAAGGTTATGAGTATTCGCGACGATTTCACCGAGGTCGAGTGGGAAGGTCTCATCGCCTCGGCGATGAGAAACTTGAACCTGTCCCGGCGGGACGCCGAACGATTGCTCAACTCTCGAGATCGCCCTGTCAAGCGGAACCCCGTGCTTGAGCGGCAGTGGGTTCGAAATCTTCATATCGTATGCGAGGCGCTGCGCAAGGGAGAAGCGGATCCAGAAGGCCTGTTTGCACTGGCCTTCTGGATCGGGCTCTACGGCGCGATGTCCGAGATGCGTGCCAAATTTTACCGCACCTTTGAAACCGCGGAAGTCCTGCGCCAATCCGGAAAGCACCATCCATTCATCACGGCTTCCGCAGCGGTGTTCGAAGCTTGCGACGCGATTCGTTCCTCCCTGACTGATGACGAGATCGTGTTCGTCACGTTCATGAGGCAGATTCACGCCCACGTGTACCAGGACGGGTTCGAACAGGCCGTTGAGAGAGGTAATCCGGAAGAGAACCAACCGGGCTCCATCCGAGACAAACAGATGATCCCGCTCCTTCGTCGACACGTCGCTGTGGAAGAAGCACATCAGATTCTGGAGCAAATCTCCTCCAAGAACGGCCATGATGAATTCCGTGTAGCAACCAATTTCGCCCACAAGGTCGGACCGTTTGTTGAGAAGCTTGAGGCCGCCATGTCGGCGCTGGAGGTAGAACGTGAGAAGGATGCGAAGGCAACAGCCCAACTGCGAGAGGTCCGTACAAAGAATGCTGCCATAGAGCCGTTGAAGCTGTCGGTCGGCCGCGGGCGGCCGCCCGCAGCTTAACGGCAAGGCGTTGATATGGACTTCATGATGAAGAATTGCTTGCTATGCATGTCGTTGGTGTTCGCAGGGTGTGCGGGACATGTCACCAGTAGCCTGCAGGTCGACGGTGCACCATTTGCTGCTACTACGTGCCGGGCCGGCCAGGCGAGTGGTTTTTCTGGAGTGGAATTGTCCGATGACCACGGGCAGCGTCTTCGACTTGCGCAGAATCTCGACGGCTCGTTTGCTGGCGCGTATTTCCCGTCCGGCAGCCCGATCGGAGACAATCTGGGCGCTTGCGGAACCCTAAATGTTCAACCCGGCTTCGCAGTCGTGAATGGTGTCCGAGACATCGAAGGTAGTGTGACGCTTGCCTGTAAAACCGAGAGACATCAGGTGAGCGGAAAAGCATGGTTCCAACATTGCCATTGAGCCGGCTAACCATACGGAGACGGATCGGAAGGAAGGGTTCGGATCCGGATCCGAAACCCTTTCTTTCCGGCCTCTGTGGCCTCTGTGCCCTCTGTGGTGAAATCCGGATCGCGCCGGCGGTCGTCAAGTCCCCAGAGAATCGTGGTTAGCACCCATGACCGCGCCCTCTGCTCCGTCGCCTACCGCCGGCTCCAGTGGTTCACCCCGGCACGGGTCTGCGCGATGACTTCCAGCAAGGCCGCGCGGTCCTCGGGGTTGCCCACGAAATCGATCTCCGAGGCATCCACAATGAGCAACGGGCTGTCGTTGTAGGCGAAGAAGAACTCGGAGTAGGCCTTGGCCACCTCGCGCAGGTATTCCCGACGGATGGGTTTCTCTTCGGGCCGTCCCCGCTTTTCCACCCGTTCCAACAGCACCTCGGCCCGTGCCTGCAGGTACACCACCAGATCAGGCGCTGCCACGCGCGGCCGCAGCGCCTGGTACACGCGGTCGTACAGGGCCAGCTCGTCGGCGGACAGGGTCAGGGTGGCGAACAGGCGATCCTTGGCGAAGAGATAATCGGCTACCAGGCCGCCCTGCTCGAACAGGCTGCCCTGGGCCAAATCGGCCTGTTGCCCGTAGCGCTGCAGAAGAAAGAAGAGCTGCGCCGACAGGGCGTAGCGCCGCGGGTCTCGATAGAAGGAGGCCAGAAAGGGATTACCGCCCGGGTCTTCGTTGACCAACCGCGCGCCCAGGCTTTGGGCCAGGATCTCGGCCAGGCTGGACTTGCCCACGCCGATGGGGCCTTCCACCGCGATATAGCGTGGCCGGTTCTGTGGCTTCATGGTCACGGGTCCGCGTCCTGACGCCTTATCGCTAGCACAACTTCCGGCCGAGCCGAAGTAACTGCGTTTGTCGATATTCGCCGCGACTACTTCCCCCGCTTGCGCAGCAGCACCAATTTGGAGGCCGGCCGTCGCGCCATCTCGAGATACTCGCCACTCGACAGGGCGCGCCCGGCGGCGTCCGACCCGAAGCCGCCCGTGTTCTCCGCATACAGAATGTACTCGGCCCCGTCGTAGCCGTCGCGCAGGTCGAAGCACTTGCTTCGCGCCGACACGTGCGGATGCTCCTGCTCGCTGACCGCCAGGGCCGCATCCTTGGGCACCATGGCGGCCAACTGGCGCAGGTCCTTCGCCTTCTGTCGCTCCTGGGCCGTGATGGGCCTGAACTCTCCGATGTTGGAAAAGCCCCCCTTGAACTTGCTGCTGGGAGGAGCGGCACCCCAGACGTTGGTAGCCAGCACGGTCGCGAGCGCCATGGCGCAAACAGCTCCCCATTGTTTGGCGCGCGCCGCCTGGCCCTCGCCCATCAGGGCCAAGGCAATGGCCGCGGCCAGGAACAGGAATGGGATGTTGTAGCAAACGTACTGAAAGCTGATCTCGATGGTGGGCGAGTAGCCGGTGGTCAGCAAGGTGAACAGGGCGCCTGGCATGAGGCTGATCCAAAGCAAACGGCGGCGCAGGGGCAGAAAGGCCAAGGGCGCAAGGGTCTGCAGAAAGAAGGTCATCTTCTCCGTGGTGATCAGCGTCTTGAACACGTAGATGGGATTGGTGATGAAGGTCTTCATCACGCCGCCGTAGGAATTCTCGCCCGAAGGGTAGAGCTCCTTGTACATGTCGCTGAACCACCATTGCCCGAAGCGCGGCATGACCACGAACTTGATGACCACGAAGTAGGCAGCCGACAGGACGCACAGCAAGGCGCCCATGCGCGGACGTTCGCCGGCCAAGATGAGATAGGCCCCGATAGCGACGAACCCGATGGGGATGTCCTCGCGGCAGCCCAAGGCCAGCACGAAAAACAGCGAGAACAGCCAGAAGCGCCGCAAATCGAGAAAGTCCACCGCCCACAGGGTGAAAACCGCACCAAAGGGCTGGAAGTGAACGTCGTAGAAATTCGCCTGGTGCATGGGCGCGTAGAACAGATACGCGAACGCCAGCATCCAGGCCATGCTGCGCGGAATGCGCCGGGCCGCGAATCGATATATGGGTATCGCGCCGCTGCCCAACGCCACGGACTGCAGCACGAGAAGCGTCTCTGCGTTCTGGTGCAAAGCATAGAAAGGCAGGAACGCGAACATGGTGAACTCGGCGTGGTTGCTCAGCATCGACCAGTTGCCGCCGGTGCGTTGCACCGCCGTGCAACGAAAGGGATGCCCGTGCAGGGTATTGTAGAACATGTTGTTGTACGCCCCGAGGTCGAACGCCATGGTCGTGAAGTGACGGTGGTTGACGATGGTGTAGACACTCATCCAGACCGCGTAGCCAAGCGCCCCCAGCACCACCAGGATCAGCTCAGGCGACAGCCTGGGCCGCGCCCGATCCAGAAGCCGCGCCCACGCCGCGCCCAGCGCCCGCAACCATCGCGCCACCAGCAGCCGCGCCGACAAGATCTCGGCAACGGACATGCGAAAGCACAACTCCCCCACCAAGGCGACCACGGCGATGGCCGCGATTCGCGGGAACGCGTCCCATTCACCAACCCGCAGAAGCGGATAGGCAAAGGCGAGCAAGATGGCAGGCGAGAGCAGGCGCGCAGTGCGCATCACGCGCGCGGTGCGCGCCTTGGCCCGGCCCCAGGGCCACAGCACCAACCCCAGCAGGATGCCCGCGCCCGCGCCCGCGGCGATCCAGATGAGCATGCGATTCCGCTCGGGCGTGGTGGCGGTGTTTGCGCCCACGAACCCGACAATCCACTTGCGGCGGAGCAACTGAACCACAAAGGCAGCCACCGAGAACCCACACAGGGCGAGCATGAAGAGCGCGCGTGCCAGAGTCCCGAATTCCCGCGGCCCCATGTGCAGAAGCGGGCGGCGTCGCGGCGGCAATACCAGTGCGGGCGGGGTGACCGCGGCTTCCGCCATCAGCTCGATGTCCTCGGCTGACAAGAACTCGAGCGCCGAGACGTCGAGCTCGGGCTCAGAATCTTCGCTCAGGATTGCTCTGTCGCTTGCGCCGTTGGGCGGTGTGTCTTGTTCTCGCATTCAAATGACCGACGCTGCCTCCCCGAGAGACTGCTATGCAACCGTCACTGGAGCAAGATCCGCGTGCCGTCAAAATCGAAGTGGAAGCGCAATTCCTCGAGCCCCACCTCGGCCATGGCCCGGCCCAGCTTTCGGCGATTCTCCGCGTAGAACATGAGAAAGCCGCCGCCCCCGGCCCCTACCAGTTTTCCGCCAATGGCGCCGTTGGCGCGGGCCAGCGCATACCACGCGTCGATCTTAGGGTTCGACATGGCGCCCGATCGGCGCTTCTTGACCTCCCAGTGCTCGTGGAAGATTTCGCCCAGTTCTGAACAGCGTCCCGCCTCCAGCGCACGCTGGCTGCGCAGCCCGAGCTCCTTGACAAAGTGCAGGTTGTCGATCACCGCGGCTTCGTCCTTGCGCGTGCGCGAATCCTGGTCCTGCAGGATAGCGCTGGCGCTACGGTCGAACCCGGTGAAGAAGAGCGCCAGGTTGTCCTCGAGATCGAAAAGCGTCTCGCGGCTCAACTTGAGAGGGGTGACAGCCACCTCGTCATTGCGGTGGAACTGGAAGCAGGTGATCCCGCCGTAGGCCGAGATGTACTGGTCCTGCTTGCCCACCGGCGAAGCCAGGCGGTCGATCTCGATCTCGCAGGCCAGACGAGCGATCTCGCCGGTGTCCAAGGGCTTTTTCTCAAACGCACTGAGCGCTTTGACCAGGGCAGCGGTGAACGCTCCTGACGAGCCCAGCCCGGTACCTGATGGGATGTCGGCGAGGGTGGTGATCTCGATCTGCCAGGGATCCGGCGCCATCGAACGCAAGGTCTCGCGCATGATGGGGTGTTGCACGTCGTCTACGCGATCCACGTGTTCCAGGTGGGAGTACTTCAGGAAGATCCCGGGGACAAACGGGCGAATCACCGAAACGTAGACGTACTTGTCGATGGCGGCGGAGATGAGAGCGCCCCCGTGGTTTCGATAGTACGACGGCAGATCCGTGCCCCCACCACCGAGAGTGATTCGCAACGGACTTCTGACGATGATCATGATGGCGATACCTCGTAGATTCGTTCGACCACGCGCAGCGCTGCCATGGCATCGGCAAGCCCCGGCGCGGGTTGCCGCCCCAAGGCCACGTCTTGGTAGAATTCCGCCAGCTCGGCTGCCCAGGAATCGTCACCGCGCGGATAATCCCAGGACACGGTGTCGGGCGGCCCCATCTCCGGCAGCATGCGGTAGTGGGTGAGTCGCTCCACTCCGTAGCTGCCTCCCAGTCCCTGCACTTCCAGCTTCCCGTCGCGACCGAACACCTCGAACGAGAACAGGTTCTTCCACTCGCTGCAACTGCAGTGCATGAAGGCCACCTTCTTCTCCGCAGTTCGCAGCAGCAGGAAGGCGTTGTCATCCACCGGCATGTTCCAGAACCAGCAGCCCGCGAGTCCATCGACCTGAACGAACTCGCCCGCGAACCAGCGGGCCAAGTCGATGAGGTGCATGCCCTGATCGATCAGCTCGCCGCCGCCTGAAACCTCGGGGCGCGCGCGCCATTCCTTGTCGTAGCCCACCCGGCCGCCGTGGCCGTAGCGAGCGCGCAGGTACATCAGCGGCCCCACGGCTCCGTCGACAAACATCTGGTGGGCCTTGTACAGGGCCGGATGGTAGCGATGGTTGAACCCCACGCGCACCAGCACGCCGCGAGCTGACGCCGCCTGCACCACGACCTCGAGCTCGCCCGCGCGACGCGCGGCCGGCTTTTCTACAAGAACATGCTTGCCAGCCTCGACCGCGGCCAGGGTCACAGGCGCCAGCCAGTCGTGGGTGGTCGCGACGACCACTATTTGCACCTCGGGCCGCTTGACCATCTCGCGCCAATCCGCAACCGCCTGCGCACCATGTTCGGCTGCCAGCGCCTGCGCGCGATCGAAGACCGCATCCGAGCAGGCCACCAGTTTGCCTTCGCCGAGGGCGCGCGCGCGCTTGCGCCCGATCAGCCCGCAGCCGACGATGCCCACCTTCATCATTTCGCCCACTCCTGGCCGCGGTCCGCGGGCACGATTCGCCTCAGGGTGTACACGTCTGAAGTTTCGACCTCGCGCATGTGCTCGGGCAGGCGCTGCCACGGATCCCACACCGCGCTCAGCAGCCGGCCCGTCAATCCCGCGCTCTCGTCGCTGGCGAGAAACAGGCAAAGTTCCGCGGCCCGTTGCATAGTCGCCGCGCTGTCTTTCTGCATAGTCTCCAGGGCACGCTGGTAGTCGGCACCCGCACGCGCGGGCCCGGCATTCACCGTCTCGCGCATCATTGAAGTGTTCATAGCTCCCGGAGCCAGGGCGTTCACCCGGATCCGATGCGGCTTGACCTCTGCGGCCAGGGTTTCCGTGAAACGCACCAAAGCGGTCTTGGCGCTGGCATAGGCCGAGAAGTTCTCGCGCGGCCCAGCGGCGCCGCCGCCTGACAGATTGATGATGCTTCCTTTTCCAGTACGGAGCATGGCGGGCACGGCCGCCTGACACAACTGCACGGGCACGAGAAGGTCGAGCTTGATGACCGCTTGCCAGGCCTGCCAGTCGCACTCCCATGTCTTGCCAATGGGCCCTTGCGTAGCGGCGTTGTTCACCAAGATCTCGACGCCGCCCCGACGCTGCATCTGCGCAATCACGCTTTGCAGACCGGATTCGCTGCATAGATCGGCCGCGACCGCATCGAAGACCTGGCCTGGCGCCGACTGGGGTACGAGCGACTCGCGTAGCTTGTCGAGCTCCTGCGCATTGCGAGCCACCACAATCAGATTCGCACCTTCACTCCAAAAGAGGCGGGCGATCTCCAACCCCAGCCCGCGCGTGCCGCCGGTGACCAAAGCCTGTCTTCCACGCAAGCGCATGGCTAGGCTCGCTCCAGCACCCATGGGTTGTCCTGCAAGAACTGCAAGGTGCGCTCGATGCCCTGCTTGATGGTGAGCTTGGGCGCCCAGCCCAGCTTCCGAATCTTGTCACAGTCGAGAAATATGAACGGACTGTCGCCGATCCATCCCCGCTCGCCGCCCGAGTAGCTCAAAGCGGGACGCAAACCCAGATGGCCCGTGATCCAGCCGATCGAGTCGTTGACCTTGCAGAACTCGTCGGTGCCCAGGTTGAACACATCGACCGGACCGCTCGCCTTGTCCATAGCCAGGAGTATCGCGTCCACGCAGTCCTGCACATAGAGATAGGACTTGCGCTGCTGCCCGTTGCCCAGCACGTGCAACTGACCAGGGTGCTCGCGCAGTTGCTTGTAGAAGTCGAAGACATGTCCGTGCGAGTAGCGCTCACCCAGGATCGACACGAACCGAAAAATGCAGCCGCGCATGCCATATCCAGCACAATAGGCGGCAATCAACGCCTCGCCCGCGGCCTTGGACGCCCCGTAGAGCGAGGTCTGCACGGGGAAGGGCGCATCTTCGGGTGTGGGGAATACCTCGGGCTCGCCGTAGACCGACCCGGTCGACGAAAAAGCTATGTGCTTCACGCCACCTTGGCGCATGGCCTCGAGCACGTTCCAGGTCGCAATGGTGTTCTGGTCCAGATCCTTGCGCGGATGCTCGGTTCCAAAGCGCACGTCGGCGTTGGCCGCCAGGTGCATCACCACATCCGCGCCCGCCACGGCCGCAGTCAAACTCTCCAGGTCCAGCACATCCCCGGGCAGTAAGCGGAAGCGCTTGTGGTCCCGCGCCTGCGACAGGAATTCCATCCGGCCCGTCGACAAGTTGTCATAGCCAACCACCTCGTGGCCGTCGGCCAGCAGTCGATCCGCAAGGTTGCTGCCCACGAACCCCGCGCAACCCGTTACAACGTATTTCATCAGAAGTCTCTGCCGTCCTGCGGTCCAGCCTGGCCCAGTCGCGGCGCCGACTCGGACAACCCGAGCGATTCCTCGACGATGAACTTGGGCCGCCGCTTGGCCTCGTCATAGATGCGGCCGATATACGCGCCCAGCACGCCCATGCTCATGAGCTGAACCCCGCCCAAGAACAGCATGAGAATGCAGGTGGTGGCCAGACCCTGGGCAAACATGTAGAGGCCTTTGGCCTTGAGGTATGCCACCACAGGCACGGCCAGCAGGGCCAGCGTAGCCATGGCCAAGCCGGCCACCACCATCAGGCTGAGCAACGCATCTGAAAAGGCGATGATTCCGTTGAACCCGATGCGCAGACTGCCGGTGAGCCGATTGTACTTGCCCTGCCCGCCCACGCGCGCCGCGCGCTCAAAGGGCAGCAAAATCGTCTTGAATCCGACGATGCTGGTCAGTCCGCGCAAGAAGCCGTGGCTTTCCCTGAGCTTGACGAGTTCCTCGACCACACGCCGGTCCATCAGGCGAAAATCCCCGGTGTTGCGCGGGATGGGCACCGTGGACATGCGATTGATGGCCCAGTAGCCGGTGTGCGCGATGATGCGCTTGATGATGGTCTCGCCCTGGCGCGAGCGGCGTTGCGGAACCACCACCTTGTAGCCCTCGCGCCACAGCCGGACCATG
>Ga0182021_10001032_pt1 | contig 31666 bp, 31 predicted proteins | sample 612E3MmetaG_FD_120493 | JGI IMG/M metagenome (GOLD analysis project Ga0182021, IMG submission 120493) | Permafrost microbial communities from Stordalen Mire, Sweden - 612E3M metaG (Illumina Assembly) | ecosystem: Environmental > Terrestrial > Soil > Wetlands > Permafrost | place: Sweden... | reverse complement strand
TGGACCGCCGTGGAAACCATGGCGCTTCACAACACCTTGGAAACCTTTACCCTTGGAAACGCTGGTAACCATTATCTTGTCTCCAGAAGCAAAAGATGAAACATCTATTACGTCGCCTTCTTTTGCTTCGTTTTTATCTGCGGGTTTTAACCTGAATTCTTTAAGAGTTTTATAAAAAGCGCCTTTCATGGCTCCCGCCCTGCCTTTGGTAATCCTTTCTTTCTTTTGCGTACCGGAACCGACTTGCACGGAATTGTAACCGTCTTTTTCTTTGGAAAATATTCTAGTGACCGTCATCGGGAGAGCAGAAAGTATCGTCACAGGAGTGACTATACCATCGGGAGAGAAATACTCCGCCATATTTTCTTTTGTTGCTAAAATAAATTTCATAAATTTTGTCTACAGCCCCGCCCATGGCGGGATTTTGAAAATATAATCGCTTTGCTCATTATTTTCTACAACATTTTCACATCAATATCAACTCCGGAAGGTAGTGAAAGATTCGTCAAGGCTTCAACTGTTTTCGGATTTGGATTTATAATATCAATCAATCGTTTGTGTACCCTTATTTCAAATTGTTCTCGCGTATTTTTGTAAATAAAAGGAGAACGATTAACCGTATATTTTTTTATTTCGGTCGGAAGCGGCACGGGGCCTATAACCACTGCATCATAACGCGTAGCGGTGTCCATAATTTGTTTAACTGAAGCATCCAAGATTTTGCTCTCGTAAGCGCGAACTCGGATACGCAGAACTACCTTGCCTTCGGCTTTTTTTTCCTTAGCGGAAACAGTTTCTTTTTTAGCAGCTTTTGTCACCTTGGCAACTTTTGGCTTTTTTACTTTTGTCTCTGTTGTTGCCATAAAAATTTAACCTAATATTTTCGTAACGACTCCTGCGCCGACAGTCTTGCCTCCTTCGCGGATGGCAAATCTCTGTGATTCCTCAAGCGCAACCGGAGTAACTAATTTAACCGTAATCTTCACTGTGTCTCCGGGCATAACCATTTCGGTGCCTTCAGCCAAAGTCACATCTCCGGTCACATCCGTCGTGCGAATATAGAACTGAGGCTTGTAACCCTTGAAGAACGGAGTGTGTCGTCCACCTTCTTCCTTTTTCAAAACGTAAATTTCACAAGTGAAATTGTCGTGTGGAGTCACTGTTCCCGGCTTGGCCAAGACTTGACCCCGGGTGATGTCTTCCTTTTTCAAACCACGGAGAAGGACACCGGCATTGTCGCCAGCCATACCTTCTTGGAGATTTTTATTGAACATTTCAATACCGGTAACTGTAGATTTCTGAGTAGGTTTGATACCAACGATTTCTACGTCTTCTCCAACTTTCACGATTCCTCTTTCGATTTTACCGGTGACAACTGTGCCACGGCCTTCAATGGAGAAGATGTCTTCTACAGGCATAAGGAAAGGCTTTTTGATGTCTCGCTCTGGGATAGGAATATAGGTATCGAGAGCGTTGACGAGTTCGAGGACTTTCTTGGCCCATTCATCGTCCACAGACTTTGCCTCAAGAGCTTTCAGGGCGGAACCGCGGATAACCGGGGCGCCGGCGCCATCGAAGCCTTGCTTGGTCAGAAGCTCGCGAATTTCTTCTTCCACCATGTCAATCATATCTTTGTCGTCAACCATATCGCACTTGTTTAGGAAAACGATAATCTTTGGCACACCAACTTGTTTGGCCAAGAGAACGTGTTCGCGGGTCTGAGGCATGGCTCCATCCGTAGCGGCAACCACCAAAATAGCGCCGTCCATTTGAGCGGCACCGGTAATCATGTTCTTGATATAGTCGGCGTGTCCGGGAGCATCGATGTGCGCATAGTGGCGGGCATCGGTGGCATACTCGTTGTGAGAAATGTTAATGGTGATTCCTCTCGCTTTTTCCTCGGGAGCGTTGTCGATCTGGTCGACTCCGCGTAGGCGAACTGTCTTTCCGGCCATGTTTAAAACATGCAGGATTGCGGCTGTTAAAGTGGTCTTTCCATGGTCAACGTGACCGATGGTGCCGACATTGATGTGCGGCTTATCTCTCTTAAATTCTTCTGCCATAATATTTTTGTAGCTGATAACCAAAACAGAGTGTACGAGAACCAGCCACTCTGGCCTAGTTACTAACGATATTAATCCCGACCTTTTGTCGGGACCCCGATTTTGGTCGGGGCTAATAATAATAAAAAAACCAATATAAAAACTGCAGAAAGTGCAGTTGTTAAGATAATAGCAAATTAAAAAATAATGTCAACCGGAAAAATATATAGAAAATAATTGAGTAGAAATAAGAAACCGCCTGCACGAGCGCGAAGCGTTCTTACAAGCGGTAGATATCCTAGCACGCTTTCCCCTCCTCTTTAAAAACCTAATGCAGGGGTTTTTCAAAACACCTGCCGGTCTGGTCCCACCAGACCCGTCTGGCTTGCTTATTCTGGCGCACCCTCAGCGCCAAATAGACAAACAAAGAGGCCAGCCCAATTGCGACAAACCACGTCGCACATCTCATGAGAGCCTCCTCTGAGAAGACAGGCTCTCCCCGGTCGACAGGTGGCCGGCCGATGGACTCCTCTGCCTGAGCGGCAAATTTATCGGTAATGCGCTGGTTGCTCTCAACTGCTGCGAGAGCTGCCAACAAAAACGCCACAACAAATAATGACACCGCGACTATTTTAAGATACTTCATTTCAAAATTCTCCCTTCAAGATTATTATATCACACCTGCCAGAAAAAGCAAGTGCATTAAAAAATTATATAAAATGACTAGAAACACAAAGGACCCTGGGTGCAACGACGACGCGTGCACACACAGGGTCCCGAACTACTAGAGACCATATTTTCTTTCGAACCTTATGGTCTCGATTTCTGCGGCGGTCTTAAGACCTCGCCGCAATCTTTCTCTATTCGCCAACCGCTTCTGCCGGTTGGCGCGGAGCAGGATGAGTATTACCAACGCCACCAGCCCCAACAATAGGCACAATTCCATATTATGGCTCTATGAATATAATACCACACTATTTGTATAAAAGCAAGGTTTCCCCCTCTCCTTCGCAAGGAGAGGGGTCGGGGTAAGGTCGGGTGAGGTCTATTTCCTCGCCGCAATAATAGTCTCAGCCACGTTATTTGGTACTATGTCGTACCTAAAGAATTCCATGGTGAAAGATGCACGGCCTTCGGTCATCGAACGCAGGCCGGTCATGTAGCCGAACATTTCAGAAAGAGGCACTATGGCTTTTATCACTTTATTCATTCCCCTGTCTTCCATACCTTCGATAAGCGCACGTTTGGATGAAAGGTTGCCGGTGACGTCTCCCATGAATTTCTCCGGAGTCACAACTTCCACTTTCATCATCGGCTCCAGAATTACTGGGTTGGCTCGGCGGCAGGCGTCTTGGATGGCCATTGAGGCAGCGATTTTGAAAGCCATTTCGTTCGAATCCACTTCGTGGTAACTTCCGTCCCAGAGATCTACGGACACATTTACGATTTTGAAACCGGCCAAAACTCCGCGGTCGAGACCTTCTTTGAATCCCTTCTCGCAAGGCGCGATGTATTCCTGCGGAATCACGCCCCCCTTGATGCTGTTGATGAACTCAAAACCTTCGGACCTCTTGGTATTTTTTGGCAAGTCTTCCACTTCTTCTTTGGTCAGCATTTCCATCGGCTTTACTTTAATCTTCACGTGGCCGTAGTTTCCGCGTCCGCCGGATTGTTTGATATATTTGCCTTCCGCTTCAGATGTGCCATTGATGGTTTCGCGGTAAGCCACTTGCGGCTTGCCGACGTTGGCTTCAACGGTAAATTCGCGTTTCATTCTATCCACAATAATTTCCAAATGTAATTCTCCCATGCCGGCAATAATTGTCTCCCCCGTTTCCTGATCGGTGGTAACTTTAAAGGTCGGGTCTTCTTGCGCAAGGCGGTTAAGCGCCATACCCATTTTTTCCTGGTCGGCTTTGGTCTTCGGTTCAATACGTAATTGAATGACTGGCTCGGGGAAGACAATACGATTTAATTCAATCGGATTATTTTCATCACAGATGGTGTCGGAAGTAATCGTATCTTTCAATCCTACCGCGGCGGCAATTTCTCCGGCGAAAACTTGTTTCACTTCTTCGCGGTCGTTGGCATGCATACGCAAGATTCGGCCGATGCGTTCTTTGTTTCTGGTGCGAGGATTGTACACATAAGATCCGGCCATCAGGGAGCCTGAATAAACACGAAAGAAAATAATTTGTCCGACGAATGGGTCGGTGGCCACCTTGAAGGCCAGCGCGGAAAACGGCTCCGCATCGGAAGCGTGGCGAACTGCGGGTTCGTCGGTATCGGGATTTACTCCTTCAATCGGAGGGATGTCTGTCGGCGCCGGCAAATAATCAACGACGCCGTCGAGTACCAACTGAACACCCTTATTCTTTAAGGCGCTACCGGCATAGACAGGGAAAATTTCATTGGTGATTACGGCTTTGCGTAAAGTTTTTTTCAAAACATCAATGTTTGGGATTACTCCTTCCAAGTATTCAGTCATCATCACATCATCTGTCTCAACTATTTTTTCAACAAGTTCTCCGTGGAATTTTTCCGCTTCCGCTTTCAGCTCGGCGGGAATTTCTTTTTCGATAACTTTATTGCCCATCTCTCCTTCAAAATAATAGGCCTTCATATTTAAAAGGTCCACGACGCCCTCATGCTTTTCTTCGAGCCCGATAGGAATCTGCATGCGGACAGCTTTCTTCGTCAGGCGGTCTAAAATAGTCGCATAGGAATGTTCAAAAGAAGCTCCGGTGCGATCCAGTTTGTTGATGAAGCAGATGCGAGGAACTTTGGCCTCGTCAGCATAGCGCCAGTTGGTCTCGGATTGCGGTTCCACTCCAGCTACTCCGTCGAAAACGACGACGGCTCCATCGAGTACGCGCAGAGAACGCTTCACTTCCACAGTGAAATCAATGTGACCCGGTGTGTCGATAATATTAAAACGGCATTTTTTGGTTTTATCAGTTGGTGCGCAGTAGGTCGGATTCCAAAAACAAGTCACTGCGGCAGAAGTGATAGTGATGCCCCGTTCGCGTTCTTGCTCCATCCAGTCGGTGGTGGTTTCTCCGTCATGCACCTCGCCGATTTTGTGCGAAACTCCGGTATAAAAAAGCACCCGCTCGGTGGTGGTCGTCTTGCCCGCGTCAATGTGCGCAATAATTCCAATATTCCTGACTTTTTCTAAAGGATAATCTCGTTCCATATGTTTAAATTACCAGGCAAAGTGCGCAAAGGCTTTGTTGGATTCTGCCATTTTGTGCGTGTCTTCTTTCTTTTTAATTGCCGAACCTTCGTTTTTGGAAGCAGCGATGAGTTCATCGGCAAGTTTCAGGTGCATCGGCTTGCCCTTTCCTTTCCTCGCTGCGTCGCGAATCCAGCGCATGGCCAGGGCCAAGCGGCGTTCCGGGCGAACTTCTATCGGCACCTGGTAGTTGGCTCCGCCGATACGCTTGGAGCGAACTTCGGTCAAAGGGCCGACGTTTTTCATGGCCAAATCAAAAATTTCCAAAGGATTCGGGTTGCCTGTTTTTTCTTTGACGGTATCCAGAGCGGAATACATCACCTTGCGGGCAGTTTCCTTTTTGCCGGACCACATAACGTAGTTTATAAACTTCTCCAATTTTTGGGAGTTATAAACGAAATCCGGTTCTACTATATTTCTGTTTTTTATTTTTCTTCGCATATTTATTTAAAATTATTTCTTACCATCTTTTCTAGGCTTCTTGTTTCCATAAAGTGACCTACTCTGTCGGCGTTTCTCGACTCCCTGCGTATCGAGCACTCCTCGTACGATGTGATATCGAACTCCAATCAAGTCTTTCACGCGTCCACCGCGAAGCATTACCACAGAGTGTTCTTGTAAGTTGTGTCCTTCGCCGGGAATATAAGCGGTGACTTCCATACCGTTGGTAAGACGCACGCGAGCTATCTTTCGGAGAGCCGAGTTTGGCTTCTTCGGAGTCGTGGTGGAAACTTTAGTGCAAACGCCTCGTTTAAAAGGCGCCGGAAAAAAGACCGGTCTGTTTTTGAGGACATTGAATCCGCGAGCCAAAGCCACAGTCTTTGTCTTAGAATGGACTTTAACTCTGTTTTTCTTAATTAATTGGTTGATTGTTGGCATGCGATTTTGACTACATAAACAAAATAGCCCCATAGGACTAGTGGATTTAATATACTATTTTTAATTCTAAAGCGCAAGTCCGGTCACTAGATGAAACAGAAAAGTCAGGATTGGATACAAATAAGGCGAAAAGAAAACAATAAAAATAAGGAGCAGAATCAAAGAATATTGTTCATAGGCAATCATAAAAGAAAAAGCTCTCTCGGGTAAAAAGGAAAAAAGTATCTTGGAACCATCAAGTGGGGCGATCGGCACGAGGTTGAATATCCCTAGAGCTAAATTCACAATCACAATGGCGGAAGTGATGAAATAAAAATTAGCGGTCAAAAGAGAGCCGGGTAAAATATTTGGGGCAAAGCGGATGACCAGACCAAAAATAATCGCAATGAGAAAGTTTGCCAATACTCCAGCCGCGGCGACAGCGAGAGTCCCCCACCGACGATTGCTTAAATTATTCGGATTGTAAGGCACCGGCTTGGCCCAGCCAAACATAAACGGAGAATGCGACAATATTAAAATTGCCGGCAAAAGAATGGAGCCGAAGATGTCTATGTGTGGGATGGGGTTTAGGGTCAGACGTCCGGCATGCCTGGCTGTATCGTCACCGAAATACTCCGCCATAAAGCCGTGCGAGACTTCGTGTATCACGATAGACATAATTAATATGACTACATAAAAAATTGAATTTGTTGCGTCCATACAAACTTTATGATAGCATAAAGCTCGCAATGAAAAAAATCTGTGCCATAACCAAAAAGGGCTCAATCGTCGGAGGAGGATACTCCAATAGAACTCGTGCCACCAAATTCAACCCGACCGGCAAAGTGCGAAAATACCCAAACCTTCAAAAGAAGAGAATTTTCGTGCCAGAGTTAAACAAAACGGTAAACATTGAAGTCTCCGCCAGAGGCATGCGCACAATGAAAAAAAACGGTATTCACAAAACTCTCCTCAAAGCCGGACTCATCAAAGCAAGATAAAAAAACCTCACAGTTGTGAGGTTTTTTTATTGTTTATTTTATTTACCCCGGCACAAAGGTCAACGCTGTGCCTTTTTTGCCACTGCGGCCAGTACGGCCTATGCGGTGTATGTATGTATCGTAAGTTTGCGGCACGTCGTAGTTGATGACATGCGTGACATCCGGAATATCCAAGCCCCTGGCGGCTACGTCGGTCGCAATCAAGACATTGATATGGTCTTTCTTGAAAGAATCCAAAATGCGGATACGTTCGCGGCTTCTTTTGTCGCCATGGATACCGCCCACCTTGAAACCCATCTGAGCTAGCTCTTTAGCCAAAGTGTCCACACTGTGTTTCATCTCGCGAAAAATAAGAACTTTATCAGAGCCTTCTTTTTTTAGAACTTCGTGCAGCTTCTCTAATTTGTCTTCTTTACTACGGACGCGAATCACGTCTTGGTCAATATTTTCTGCGGTAATACCCGTAACCACGGAGATAAAAACCGGGTCCTTCAAGTACTGCTCGGTCAATTTCCTGATTTCCGGAGAAAGAGTCGCCGAGAAGAAAAGAGTTTGTTTATCCTTGGCGGTTTTGCCTATGATATAAACCATTTCATCACGGAAGCCCATATCCAGCATTCGGTCAGCTTCGTCTAAGACCACCGAGTGGCAAGTGGAAAGGTCTAAGACTTTTTTATCAATCAAATCGCGCAAGCGCCCAGGTGTGCCGATGACAAAAGAAACTCCCATTTTAATTTCACGGATTTGTTTCATTATCGGCAATCCCCCGACACAAGCGACAGAGAACATCCCAAAACCGAAAGCCAGATTTTTAAAATCTGATTCTATCTGCAGAGCGAGCTCGCGAGTCGGCGCCATTATCAGAACCGTTTCTCGTTTTGAAAGACCTTTTGTTTTGGAAATCTTTTCAATCAATGGCAAAAGAAATGCTGCCGTCTTGCCGGTGCCTGTATTGGCCATACCGAAAACATCCTTGCCTTCCATTACCGCGGTCATAGCTTGGTCTTGGATTGGGCGTGGATTGGTGTATCCAACTCTTTCAATATTTTTATAGAGCTGCGGATTAAAAGGAAAGTCGGCAAAAGTGTGCTTGCATACATATGGCTTTTCTTTAACTTGGACTCCTTTCTTTATGAAACGAGAAAAATCGATTCGCTCACCGCGAGATCTTTTGCTACTACTGCCACCTCCTCTTTTGAAAGAGTGTAACTTTGAATTATTAAATTTTCTTACTGCGCCAAAACGAGGCTTCGCTCTAAACGTAGAAGTATGCGTTCCAAATTTCTTTGGAGCTGAATTATTTTTGTGCATATTGGGTCACTCCCAATACGTTGTAGATGAGAATGATGTTTTAAGAGTAGCATTATTACATTATTTTGTCAATGATTTATTAATTTATCAGTAAAAGATATAATAAAGTCATGCCAAATATAGATATTGAAAATCTCAAACACGCGAAAGTTGATATTGCGGGTGGAGGAAAAGTAATCGTGCTGGATACTGGCTCGGTCATCGGGCCGGAAGCGGACGCGATGCTTCAGGCTCTGCATTCCAGATCTACGGGAGGACTGGAAAATCACCTCACCATTTTGGCCGACAAGGGACCTGATAATTTCATGAAAAACTTCTATGTCGGCTATGGACACAAATCCATCGGTGACTGCGGCAGCGCTACGCTTTTCATTGAGGGAGTTTCAATGCTGGTGGCCAAAGCCATTCAAGACTGGCCTCTTTATTCCGGACAGGAATCTTCCACTCGTTATATTGATTTTCAAATTCAACCGTTTGTAAACCCGCTCGGCATACCCGAGGGTAAAAATATTTTGGAAGCTTACAGAAAATTTTATATGGAGTGCATGGAGCCGACCAAGAAACATTTAAAAAAACAATTTCCAATTAGTGAAGGAGAAAATCAGAATATTTACGACAAAGCTATCGCTGCCAGAGCTTTCGACACCTTGCGCGGCTTCCTGCCGGCGGGAGCTTCTACAAACCTGGCTTGGCATACGAACCTGAGACAAGCGGCAGACAAAGTGGCCATTCTTCGACATCATCCCCTTCTTGAGGTCAGAAACACAGCCGAAGCCATAGAAAAAGCTCTACAAATGGCTTTTCCAAATTCATTCGGACACAAACATTACGAAGAAACGGAAAATTATAATAATTTCTGGATGAAAGAAGGTTATTATTATCATGACAAAAATTGCCCGGAGTTTAAATTGGTAAATAATTCGGTAAACACCAAACTGTTACCAAAAGAAATTTTAGAAAAAAGACCGCCGAAAACAGAACTGCCAAAATACGTCGCCGAAGCGGGAGAATTACAATTTGAATTTCTGCTTGATTTCGGTTCATTCCGGGATTTGCAAAGGCACCGCGCCGTGATTCAAAGAATGCCCCTCCTTACCACCGAGATAGGTTTTGAAAAATGGTATTTAGGAGAATTGCCAAAAGAATTGCAACCAAAAGCGGAAAATTTTCTGAAAGAGCAAGAAGAAAAAATAAATAATTTAAAAGTTTCCAAAGAAGAAAAACAATACTATATAGCGATGGGATACAAAGTTTCAAACAGGCTGACAGGTAACATTCCAGCCTTGGTTTATATGACGGAATTGCGGGCAACTAGATTTGTACACCCGACACTTCGAAGAAAAGCAAAAATGATGGCGGACATCTTGTCGGAACTTTTCGGTAAATTCGGACTAGTAATGCATCTGGACAAAGAAATAGACCGGTTTGATATCAAACGCGGGGAGCAGGATATTGTGTTGAAATAATTACTGGTCTTTATAAGACTGAACTTCTTTATTTATGATTTCCAATTTCACTCCGGCTTTTTTGAAAATATTTTTTGATTGTTTTGATGCGTGGTAATCTCTTAACGTAACAACTCTTTTGATACCCGCGTTGATGACTGCTTTGGCGCAAGTATAACAAGGAAGAAATTTACAATACAATGTTGCACCTTCCACGGCCACGCCAACACGTGCAGCGTTAGTAATTGCATTTAATTCTGCATGCGCTGTTCTAATGCAGTGTCTAGAAACAGTTCCGTCCTCCCCCGTTACAGTATGCATTTCGTGTCCAACTTCGTCGCAGTGAGAAAGCCCGACAGGAGAACCCGCATATCCGGTAGCAACAATTCTCTTGTCTCTGGTGATAACCGCGCCAGCATGTCCCCTGTCACAAGTACCGCGGGACCCAACCAAATCTGCCATCTGCAAAAAATATTCATCCCAAGTTGGTCGTTTATATTTTTCAGTTTTTTTCACAGCTTTTTTCATTTATTAAATATACTCCCAATTTTTTAAAAAGCCAACAACTTAAACTTCAAGAATTTTTTTGATATGGGGTATTAAATTCGTCATTTTTTCATATCGAATAAATGTACAATTCGGATTTTTAGAGTTAGCCGCTCCTTGCACAAGCTTGGAAACATTTGTGCCCTCCTTGGCGCACATTAAAACCGGTTTTTTAAATTTTTCCACGATAGTAGCCATCTCCCACCCTAGCCCAAGAGAAGGATAGCGAACTTCGGCTACCATAATATCGCAACTTGGGACCATCTCGTGAATATCGTGCATATAAACATATTCTGGTGTTCCGGTACCCTTTGGGACAAATTCCAAAATCTCACAGTCAATCTCATTTTTTATTAAATTTTTAAATTCGGCTATTTCTGCTAAATATTAATTCGATGCATGAGCGATAGAACAACCGACGTAAATTTTTTTCATAAATATAATTTACTTATTGGTTAGTCACCGGCAATACTACTGCGTTGTTTGTTTTTGCATTACTGAAATATTTAAAAGTATACCAGCCTGCTCCGGCTAAAATAATAATTAACACTAAAATAAGGATAAACTTTTTCCATAATTTTGGTTTATTTTGACTTGTTAAATAAACTGCCGGTTGAATGTCCGGAATCATGATTGGAGACGGAGCGGGCGCAACAGGAGAAGTTACCGGAGGCTTGAGTGCGATAGCATTAAAGCCTTCTTCGACGTCTGATGCCAGCCAACCATTACCCAAAAGAGAACCCTTGATTTGCTCTTTGCTGACATTTTGCCCCAATTGTTGCTTGATATAATCAAGCAGTTGTTGATTTACCATTTTATTTATTTTTAATTAATAATAAAAACTAAATTTATGGGTCCTCGTCGGTCTTAATCCGAATGAAAACATCATTGCCTTCGGGAGACTTTTCTTTCTTGTATTTTCTGTGCTTGTTGATTTCAATTTTTCTGATCAATTCTTTTTCTAAATCAAAACCCATATCTTCACACATCCCCAAAATAAATATCATCACGTCGGCGAATTCTTCCGCCACGCCCGGCTGATTTTTATTATGCTTAGAAAAAGCCTCGGAAAGCTCTTCGTGCGCTCGGCAAAATTCCAAAGCGGTATTGGTCAAGTTGAAACCCTTTTCCACCTTGTTCCGCATCACTTCTTTTTGCAATGCCTTCAAGTCAATCATTGCTTTAATATACTACCAAAAAGGGGTAAATACAAATCGTCTTCGACGTTTATTATCAATTCTTTCCTGTCTACTTTCTCGGCAAATTTAATCGGGATATTGTTTATCAAAGCCAGTGGCCGTGTTTCCTTCCCTTCCCCCATACACAGCACGGCAGCAGTGGCCAGACTATCAGCCACGTCGGTTTTAGACATTTTTAATATTCTGCCAAAAATATCTTTTTCACCTATATAATTCTTAATACCCTGGAAACCTGCATAACCCAGAGCCACGCCCACCACCCCGGAACGTAAGGGAAAAATCCGGCTGTCAGTGATAAGCACGCCGAAGTTTTTAATTTTAAATATTTTTTTTATTTTCTTCCTGAGAAAATCCGCTGACTGAAAGCTGTCCTTAGGTAAAAGGATCAGTTTGCCGTTTGCGTTGGATTCATCTATGCCCGCAGAGGCCATCACCATGCCGTCTTTGATGGTCAGCCAAGTGTATTTTGTTTTAAGGGCAAAATCACTTTCTTTTTTTATAAGTTTAATTTTTTCCTGTTTGTTTTTATATTCCGCTATTCGCCCTTCAGACAATGCTACGATTTTGGAAGTTACCACTAAAATACAATTCTCAAGATTTTTTTTGGGAATTTTCTTTAGATATTGAAGAATAAAATTGATTAAATCTTCATTCTCCTTAAATATTCTGGTTTTGATTGTTTTTATTTCCATCTGATTTAGCGAAATCATGCCGCGCAAGCGTCCTTTAAGCGCGGCTTCCCCTTAACATACGAATTCCTAGATATGAAAGCGGGGTGTAAAGAAATCCCATAAATATCTTATAAACCCACCAAGGAATTATAATTAAGAAAATAGTTTTTACGGGTAGAATACCGAGATAGGCTATAAACATAAAAATAGCGGAATCAAAAAATTCCGACCAAATATTGGATAGATTAGAGCGTAGCCAGAATTTCTTCTCGCCAATTTGTTTTTTAAGAAAGAAAAAAGAAACTACATCCTGATACTGCCCTATGGCAAAAGCAACTAATGAGGCAATGGAAAAACGAACCGAGAGCCCAAAAATTTGATTGTAACCGTCGTGCACCCAAAGACCTTCTTTGGCCCATGGCGTAATTGTTGAAATTAAAGAATAGAATAAAAATAAGAGAATACTTATCACTCCGGCCCAAACAAAATTGTTGGCCATCTTCTTGCCATAAACTTCTCCAATGACATCAGTCATACAAAAAACAATCGGAAAAGAGAAAACAGCCACTGAAAGGTGGGTGCCGAAAAGAAAAGGCATTAGTTTTATTCCGAGAGTGTTCGCCGCAAAAAGAGAACCGATATAAAGGGTCAAACAAATAAGAATTTTTCTATAATCCTTTTCGGTTAATGTTTGCATCTGATTTAACGAAATCATGCCGCGCAATCGTCCACTAAAGCGCGGTACATTTTTTTTATTTAACTTCAATCCCCATGCTTCGAGCAGAACCAGCAATGATGTTGATGATGCCTTCGTCATCTTTGGCGTTTAAATCAACTAGTTTTTTCTTGCCTATTTCCAATGCTTGTGCGCGGGTTATCTTGCCCACTTTCGTGGTGGCGTTCTTGCCGGAACCTTTTTCCACTCCAGCAGCCTTTAAAATAAGGCCAGTAGCCGGAGGGGTTTTAACGACGAAATCATAGGTCCGGTCTTCGTAAACGGTAATAGACACGCCAACTTTATCCCCGGCCATCTTGGCAGTCGCAGCGTTGAACTTGGTGACGAAATCGCCGATGTTTATACCAGCCTGTCCGAGCGCGGGTCCTAACGGAGGCGCTGGGGTTGCCTTGGCGGCTTGAATCTGTAATTTAATTTTTTTAGTAATCTTTTTAGCCATAATTTTACATTATATTAAATCTTTTTAATTTGCAAGAAATCCAATTCAACCGGGGTTTCGCGACCGAACATTGAAACAAGCACTTTGACTTTGCCGCGATCTTGGTCGACAGAGTTCACTTTGCCTTCAAGCTCTTTGAACGGACCGTCAGTAATGCGAACAGTCTCGCCAATAACCATATCGATATTGTGCTTGACAGTACCGGAATCCATCTTTTTGAAAAGATAATCCACTTCTTCTTTTTTGAGCGGAACCGGATTCACTCCCGCGCCGACGAAACCGGTCACCCTCGGAGTGTTGCGGACAACATACCAGGAATCGTCTGTCACAATCATGTCCACTAAGACATAGCCGGGGTAAATCTTCTCTTCCACTTCCACGCGCTTGCCACCTTTTATTTTTATTTTCTTTTCCACCGGAACGATGACATTGAAAATCTTTTCGTTCATACCAAGAGAGTCTATGCGCTGTTTCAAATTACGCAGAACAACGTTTTCGTATCCGGCATAAGTATGTATTGCGTACCAATTTCTTGCTCCTTCTGTTTCTTGTTTTGCCATTTTTTTATAACTTTATGAACTTAATAACTTTCAACTACCCAATTATTTTCTGTAAGACTTGCGAAAAAATAAAATCCCAAATACCCAAATAGTAAGCTACTATCACCGACAAAACTATAACTATCAGAGTATAGTAGAAAGTCTGGCTTCTGGTCGGCCAAATTACGTGTTTCAATTCTGTCTTTGTTTCCTTAAAATACTCGGTAATTTTTGACATTTGATTTAGCGAAATCATGTCGCGCAATCGTCCTTTAGGCGCGACGCTAATTTTAAATTATCTTAAAAAAGCCCCCTTCAGGGCTCTTTTAAGAATACTCTTTTCTAGTGGAAAGTCAACTTTTTACTTGATTTCGTAAGTTATCGTCACGTCCGAAGTGATTGTGTTCTGCCCAGCTGGAATTACAGCTGGGGCAGCTTTTGGAGCCACTGCCCCGGAGACCATAGAGTTTTCCGCATACATAACCGGATAATTGTTACTGGAATCATTGAAACTAGAAATCTTACCCAAGGAAACTCCTAGGTCTTTTGCCAAGGCTTGCGCTTTTGTCTTGGCATCATCGATGGCAAGTTTCCTGGCCTGCGCTTTCAAAGCGTCCTGGTTGTCTATGGAGAAATTCGGACCACTTAAATTGGAAACACCCGCGATACCCAAGGCCTGCATGAGATCTCCAACACTGTCGGTATTTCTAACTTTGACGGTTATGCTTTCACTGGCAGTGTAACCATCGAGCACTTGTTTACCAGGAGGACAATAAATAGCTGAACCAGAAGAAACAGAATTTGAACCAGAAACATTAAGGATGGGTTGCGGACATATCGCATTTAAATATTTATAATTAGGATAAGAAGAAGCATCTGTGGTTTTAATATCAGCATCCGCCACACCCTTAGCCTTCAAAACACTTAAGGCAGTTTTTTCTACTGTTGCTACGCCAGCTTGGGCATCTTTGATTGTCGCCGCGTTTTTGCTAATGGTGAAATAAACACCGGCAATGTCCGGCGTTGCTTTCACTTCTCCATGACCGGAGAAAGAAATGGTTGCCGGAGTAGCACTTTCTCCGAGTAAACTATCTTTTTTAAGTTCTGAGATTATTCTGGCAGCAAAATATACGGACAAGATAACTAATAAAACAAACCCGGCTTTTACCAATCGAGATTTTTCGTAACTTTGCATTTCCATATATTATTCCCGCCAGGGGCGGACAAGTTATTTTTTAATTCCTAATAATTCAACATCAAAAGTCAAAGTTGCATTTGGAGGAATAACTCCGCCGGCTCCGGCTGCGCCGTAAGCATCTGCGGGCGGTATAACTAGAGTCTTTTTCTCGCCGACTTTCATTCCGACTATGCCTTTATCCCAACCCGGTATTACTTGCCCGGCGCCCAAAGTGAAAATAAAAGGTTGAACGTGATTGAATTTCGGATCAACGTTTGAATCAAAAACTGTGCCATCGGCTAAACGACCGGTGTAATTCATCGCCACTGTGTCTCCTGTCTTTGCCACGGTTCCGAGCGGAGCTGAGGTACTTGGAGGCGGAGTGGTATTGCTTACTTCGGGAACAGGATTATTAATATTATTATTTACTGCCATATTATTTGATTTACCTTTTAAGCTGATAAAAACTATAGCTCCCACTAAAACTAAACAAATCACCACTGCCAAAACCATATTCATTTTTTTATTTTCCATATGTGATTTTGCGAAATAATTATCTTTGTAATAACTTTATTGTAAACCTTTTAATTTTTTTACACAATATTGACTTCCGGCATCAATTCCAGTCCGAATTTTTCTTTCACAGAGGTTATTATTTTATTGGCTAGTTCAATGATTTCAGCACCAGTTGCGCCTCCATAATTAATCAAAACCAATGCCTGCTTGTCGTGCACTCCCACATTCCCAACCCTTTTTCCTTTCCATTCACATTGCTCTATAAGCCAGCCCGCAGGGATTTTAATTATTCCTTCCTCTTCAAAATGAAGAATATTTGGATAATTTTTCTGTAATTCACGCAATTTTGTTTCGCCAATAAAAACATTTTTAAAAAAACTTCCGGCATTGCCTATAATTTTCGGGTCCGGCAATTTGCTTTTACGTATTTCTGCTACTGCATCACTGATATTTTTGAGTGTTGCTGTTCTTCTAGTTTTTTCTAAATACTCAGAGAGAATTTTGTAAGAAATATTGGGTTTTGGCATAATGCTTAATTTTAAAGTTACTGCTGAAATAAAATATTTTCCCTTTGCTTTATTTTTAAAAATACTATCTCTGTAATCTAACTCACATTCTTCTTTGGTAAAAGTTTTTTTCTCTCCTGTTTCAATTTCAAATGCTTCCACATTAAAAAGTGTGTCTTTCAGCTCGGCTCCATAGGCGCCGATGTTTTGCATCGGTGCCGCGCCGACGGTACCCGGGATAAGGGACAGATTTTCAATACCCCAATATCCTTTATTTACGGCATATATCACAAGATCATGCCAAAGCTCTCCTCCCATTGCTTTTATCAAGACATTTTCAGCATCTTCTTTCGTAATTTCCATCCCCTTTAATTTATTTAAAACAACGATACCGTCAAAATCTTTCGTGAAAAGCACATTGCTTCCGCCACCCAAGAATATTTTTTTGTTATCTTTGAATTCAGGTAAACTAAAAAGCTCCGCCAAATCTTTTTCGCTGTTTAATTCAACAAAAAACTTGGCATTCACTGAAATGCCGAAAGTGTTTAATTTTATTAGATTATAATTCTGTTTTATTTCCATTTGATTTTAATGCCCGAAGGTAAAAAACATAGCCACTGCTGCCGCGCCCATAATCACAAAAGTACCGGAAACGAATATATTTGAAAGATTGCCGCTCTTGTGTTCACCCATAATTTTTTCATTTCTTGCAATCTTCCCAATTATAAATATAAGCGGAACGGCAGCTACGCCATTGAACACGGCAGTGTAGACTAAAGCTTTAATTGGATCGATACCTACGAAATTTATCATTAACCCCACCATTGTGGCGACAGTAATTACTCCATAAAAACCATGCGCATTTTTTAATTTTAAATTCAAACTATCTTTCCAGTTGAGCGTTTCGGCGACAGCATACGAAGCCGAAGCCGAAAGCACCGGCACTGCCAAGAGTCCGAGTCCGATGACCCCGATAGCAAAAATTAACTTGGCTAAAAATCCAGCGTAGGGAAAAGTGTGAACTAAAGGCTCTAGAGCTCTAGCCGCGTCTGCCGCTGTAGCAATATTTGTAACTCCATGAGCATTTAAAACCGTTGCGGCAACAACAATGATACACCAAGTAGCAATCTCCGAAGACAACATTCCGGCAAAATTATCAATCCGAAGAGATTTGAGAAAAGATTTTGTGACATGTGTCTCGTTATGTTTTATGAGATGTCTTTCTCGTTCCTCCTCTACTTCTTCAGAAGCTTGCCAAAAGAACATATATGGAGAAATAGTTGTTCCGAATACGCCGGTAATGATAAACAGAAAAGCAAAACTTAATTCTATGTGGGGAATAAATGTGGCTTTCAATACCGCTCCCCATGGCTGCTTGACTAAAAACAATGTTAAAGGATACGCAAGTAATGAAAGTGCCAACCATTTCAAAATTTTTGCGTATTTTTTATACGAGATAAATATTTCCAGCGATAAAATCAAGGCGGTAAAAAAAAGCGTTAGAACAGTAGTGTCAATTGGCAACACGAGATGAGTAGCAGCAGCCATGGCTCCTAAATCTGCGCCGATGTTAATCGTGTTTGCTACAACAACAAGCATTACCGCTCCATAAAGTATTTTTTTATTGTAATTTTCTTTAATAACTGCGGCAATACCTTTACCAGTAACCGCACCAATCCTGGCGCAAGCTTCCTGTATTGCTGTCATAAAAGGCAACAGCAGTAATGCTGTCCAAAGTTGTCCGTAGCCAAATTGAGAACCGGTCTGAGAGTAAGTGGCAATTCCAGAAGGATCATCGTCAGCCGCGCCAGTGATAATCCCCGGGCCAAATTTTTTCCAAAAGCTTTTTCTCATCCTTTCATTTTAGCATTTTCTGTAATTTTTGAGTATTCCCATGTTTTAAAAGCCCTAAATACGACTGAATTGTTTCAGGTTTCGGATTGTTTTGCGTGTTTTTCAACATCCTTCTTTTCGTACTAGTTCGTAAAACTCTATGCTTTGGAAACTGCACCCAACCGAGGAAATCAACACCCGAAGTAATGGTTTTAATATAAACTTTATCCGGATGCATTTGTAATTTTAATTTGTTTTCCAAGAATTCTTTCATTTTTACTAAAATATCTTCTAAATATTTTTTGTCTTCGCTTAATACGACAAAATCATCCGCATATCGTATATAATATTTTACTTTCAGTTCCCTTTTCACAAACTGGTCAAATTCATTCATGTAGATATTTACTAGAAGTTGGGAAGTTAAATTACCCAGCGGCAAACCAATCTTATCTAGGCCTTGCCTAGCTGAGAAACTATCTATCACTTGTGAGAGCAACCACAAAATATCTTTGTCTTTAATATGCTTTCCTAAAATTTGCTTTAAAATGTCATGATTAATGTTTGCAAAAAATTTTTTAATGTCGCACTTCAAGACAAAACAGGTTTTTGTATTGTTTTTGGAAATCTTGCGGTGAAAATCCCTAAATCTATTTATGGCTTTGTGTGTTCCCTTCCCCAGTCTGCAGGAATATGAATCATTAATAAATTTGGAATCAAAATATTCGTAGAGTTCTTGGTATATTAAATGGTGAAACAACCTATCTCTAACCATCGCTTTGTGTATTATTCTTGGTTTCGGGTCAGATATATTAAATGATACATAACCACCATGTATATATGTTTTGTTTTTCAAATCACTATGTAAACTAAAAATATTATCCATCAATTTAGCTTGAAACAGAATCACATCTTTTCTATCTTTTTTGTCACGCAAAAATTCCTGCCAGGCTTTGAGCAGTTTTTCTACGGTTATGATATTATCGTAAGTATGAATAAATCGTCTCATATCGTTTTACCCCCCCCCCGCAGCGCCTTCAGCGCTTTTAAAGACGAAGACGGCATACTCTCTGTGGTTTAAAATATATAATGATTTTCCAAAAGCGCACAGATATACATTGGGTGGAAAAATAGAAGATTACTTTTTGGGTTTATTAGAAAACATTTTCATTTCAATCTATCTTCCACCGGAAACTAAAATACCTCGTCTTATCATCGCAATTTCCAAGCTCGATGGAGTCAAATTCTTCCTACAAATCGCTTGGGAAAATAAGTGTTTACCAAGTGAAAAATATTCCCTACTTTCAGAGAAATTGGAAGAAATTGGCAAGATGCTAGGTGGATGGAAAAAGGGGCTTGAAAAGAAAACTCCTCCACACGAGTAGAGGAGAAACTTTATAGTTTCGGAACGATGATGCGGTGCTGATAGTTGGCGTTCCACACGTTGTCGTTCTCGAGCGGGTTGACGTTCACGTTCAGACGACCATCGTCGTACACGTTGACGTTGGCAACGAAGATTTGTAGGATGAGCCATCTATTGCACTGCCGACCTGAGCATAATTTAATATCAAAGATCGTGCTGTATTTTATTTTGGACTTAAAAGTCCACCAGCTCACCCCACCAACTTTTATGTTTTTTGTTTTAAAAAAGAATCCACTCTCCTCTAAGCCGTAGCCAAGAGAACTCTCAAATTAATTTTTAAGCAATCATGGCTTGAAGCCGTAACCGCAAGCATTTCCAAATTGCAGATGTAGTATACTCCCGATTTCTTAATCTACAAGATTGCAGAAATCGCAGTCCTTTAGGATCAAAATTAAAAAAAACAAAGAATCAAAGATACAAAGTTTCAAAGGGTCTAAATAAAAAAACACCTGAGTTTGTGACTCAGGTGGGAAAGTGATAGTGAAACAAACACTACTTTCCAAAGTGTTTGAGTTACAGTTGCGGAACGATGATGCGGTGCTGACAGTAGGCGTGCCACACGAAGTCGTACTCGAGCGGGAAGACGGAAACGAACAGACGACCACCGTCGTACACGAAGACGTCGGCAACGAAGATTTCCTCTCCTTTCTTGAAGAGAAAGAAAGTCGCGTAGCCACCCTTTCTGAGTTTGTCGCGATGCACGCGACAGAACTCATCAACTTGCTCGCGGGACGCGAAACACAGCCGGTTAGGATCGCCCAGGCTTTCGAAGATCTGGGCGAATGTCCCGTCTACTACCATCTCGTAGACGGCAAAAACCGTGTCGCCAAGCTTGATGGTCTCCTCCGCAAACAGTCTGCGGAGATACACCGCCGCCGTTTTTTTTGCCACCGTGACTGGTTCATCGACGATGGCTTGGAGTACATCCGCGACCTTTTCAGCGTCGCGGGCTCCGTCCATGATCATCTTACCGATCATGATCCAGAGTTTCCAGAGTCTTTCGTACGAATTCATTTTCGTTCCTCACGAATTTTTTAGAACAACAACAACATTCATCCATTACTCATGGATATATTCCAGACACTGATGGAATCAGTTGCAGAACAATCCCTGCACATCTTCTTGTATTATATATTAATTTCTTAAAATGTCAATACTTCCATCTTTATGCAATTTTATAAGCTTTGACGCTTTGTTTTTGATTGTTCCGCCGTCTATATATAAATCCACCCCGTTAGAGGCAGAGGGTCGCTGCGAGCCCTCGCGGCCTCTAACGGGGTCGACCGCGTCGCCGAAATATTTTTTTGCGTCTTCCATATTTTCGCATGGTGGAATAGTTTCCAAATTCGCCGACGGCGCGATAAGTGGACCAGTTTTCAAAAGAAGCTTACGCAAACCTGCCTGCGCAGGCAGACGAAAGGCAAGAGTATTTGTTCCACGATGTAGATATTCTAATGCTGGGTCAGGGCAATCTAAAATTACACTTACTGGACCTGGCCAGTACTCTTCTAATTTATTTTTTTGTTCTTCTGTTAAAATTATAGAAAACTTTTCCAGCTCCTCCACATCTCCAATCAAAATTATACAAGGCTTGGTCGGATTTCTTTTGCGAATAGTATAAATGCGGTTAATCACAAATTCTTCTTGCGCCTTGCCGACCATGCCATAGATGGTATCTGTCGGCATAATCACCACTCCGTCTTCTTGCAATACTTTTATTAAATCTTTATCGTTCCAAATATTTTCTTGCATGTGATTTAACGAAATCATGTCGCGCAATCGTCCACTAAAGCGCGACGCTTATTTTAATTCTAAAATTCTCCCACCGTTTTCTTTATGCGAAATGTAAACATGTCTGGCGTCAGCCGGAATAACCTTGGAAACATTTTCCGGCCACTCAATAAAAACAATGTGTTCTTTATTGCCGATAATTTCTTCCCAACCTAAATGTAATAATTCCTTTTCGTTTTTGAGACGGTAAGCGTCGAAATGGAAAAGGAAGCGACACCCCCTCGCCCTTTGGGCACTCCCCCTTCGCAGGGGGAGAGGGTACTTCTTAAATATGACAAAAGTAGGGCTTTTGATTTTGTCTTTTACCCCGAGATGTTTGGCTACGGCTTGCGTAAAAGCTGTCTTACCGGCACCCAAGTCCCCAGATAAGCATACAACAGTAGCTCCTCTTTTACTGTCTTTCTTGCCCCGTAGTGAGCTTTGCTCTACTACTGGGGTTAAAATTTCAGCAAGAAACATTTTAGCTATTTTTTCTGTTTCTTTGACATTCTTCGAAATCATATATTTTCATATTAGCATAATTTAGTGTATTATTAAGCGATGGTAGAAAATGTCACAAAATTTTTCGATAGATTAGAAATCAAGATAAAGGAAAAGTTAAGCCATTATCCTGTTCTATATGCGTTATTAGGTGGTATCGGTATTGTCTTATTTTGGCGCGGAGTCTGGCACACCGCCGACGATATAAATATGAGCAGTATCGTGTCGCTTGTAATCGGATTTTTTATACTTATATTAATAGGTGTCTTCGTGGCGGAATTCATCGGAAACAAACTCATTATGACCGGCCTTATCGGCGAGAAGAAACTGGAAGAAAAAGAAGAAGGTGAAATCGAAACAGAAGAAAGCCAATTAAAAAATCTGCAAAATACTCTTTCTCGATTGGAAAAAAAGCTAGAACACATCGACGAAGAGATAGACGGAAAAAAATAAATTGGGTGGTTATCGGGGGTTGAACCCGAACTAAAAGCTCCACAAGCTTCTGTGCTACCGCTACACCATAACCACCATGTGAAAAACAAAAAAAACACTGTGCTCGGGGGGAGATTTGAACTCCCATGCCCTTGCGGGCGCTACCACCTCAAGGTAGTACGTCTACCAGTTTCGCCACCCGAGCGTATTATGAGTATAGCAAAATTATAAAATTTATTCTGCAACTTTTTCAGCCACTTCTTCCTCGTCTGGCACATTAGCAACGGAACGCATTTTACTGCGGACATCTTTGATAGCTTTAGTACGAATGTAATATAGTTTGCTCCTGCGAGCATGAGATCTTTTGGTTATTTCAATTTTGCCGATCATTGGAGAATACAACGGGAAAATTCTTTCCACCCCCACCCCGCTGGCCACCTTGCGCACGGTGAAAGTGGCACCGACTTCTTTGCCGTGTTTTCTGGCCAGCACTATGCCCTCAAAAGCCTGAAAGCGGGCTTTACCCTTTTCATCAATGATTTTGGAAGAAACGGAAATAGTGTCTCCCGCCTTGAAATCGAGTTTTTTTCGCTCTTCGATGTCCACCGGGCTGAACTTTATTTTGTTGATTTTATTTCCTGCCATGACTGGTTTAATCTAACATAAACAAACATTCTAAGCAAATTCCTGCTGATAACATTTCTCGCAAAATACCGTCTCGGGTCGGTCGGGCGTAAAAGCAGTAATGATGTCTTTGCCGCATTTGTCGCAAGTTCTCTTGTATAATTTCGGCGGATTTAATTTGGAAAATCTTTTATTCTCTCGGCACTTCGGGCATTCGTGCGGAACGGGTAAATCAAGCTTGCGCAAAAGATCGTATTCGCCTTTGGTAATTTTGTATCCCCGGCCGCAATTTGCGCATCCAATTATTTCTTTTAAAATTTCCTCACTTGTTTTTTCTATGATGTCCGGTAATAAGTCTGCTTTTAGCGTAATTTCATATACTGCGTCTGCTTTATCAGTCCAAGCATACCCTTCGGATAGCGCTTGCTCTTTGGTTTTCGGGAAAAAACGCATGGCGATTGATTTATTGTATGGAAACTTACTCATCTCCGGCGGGAAAAATTCTCCGTAGAAAAATTTTCTTCCTAGTTTATCTACATACGGATTTATTTTCATATCGGCAATAATTTTTTCTTTGAGTTTTTCAAATTCTTCTTTAGAGTATTCTTTATTCAAAATGCAATACGATTTTCTTTTCAAGTTCACACAGCCGAAATTATTTTTGGCTGCTGTATTCCAAAAACAATATTGCAGATTCATAAGGTCCAAGGTGCAGTAATAAGAAAACATAATATTGTTCACATTTTCCCCGACCTGCACGGATTCATACATCATGGTCGCGCCATTGCCCCAGCCGGAATAATCGTAGCAATCTTTGGACGATTTCACGGTAATAATTTGGCACCATTTGCAATTTTCGGCATTAGTGCAAATATACATTTCTTTTGCATTTTTTGACTCATAGACGTATTCGCCGGTCACATTTAAATTAAGAGAGTTTCCTGAATATACCCGGTAGGGTTTCGTCAGCCAAAAATATTGCGCTTTTTGTCCAAGCCCGCGCAACTTAGCGGAAGATTGCAAATTGAGTTCCTTTAATTTTTCCATGTAGTCTTCTTTTGTATATTTTTCATTAAAAATGCAATAAGACTCTCCGCGCAAATTGGCGCAGCCGATACAATTCATGCAGTTGTAGCAATTTCTGGAAAACCAGACATCCACGCAAGCGTCGCACTCCATGGAGAAAAAAGTGTTGTAGCACTTGGTTATGCCGACTGATTCATAGCAAAGCTCCGAATCCTTGGCCCGCAGACAATCAATGCTGTATTTTACATTATTCAATAAAGAAGAATAATACACGCTCTCGCAATAATCCGCCCAGAAAATCTGATAACAATCTTTGGACCAAGACAAGGCGTTTGAATAACTGGAATTTTTCAAACTGGTATAAACATTTTCCAGGGCCGTGTATGGAGTTTTTTCGCTCAATTCTTTTACTTGTTCCAAAAATGGACGCGATGGATCATAATCCATGGCGTATTCCGTGCCGTCCCAATCGTCCGCCCACCAGCACTTCGGACAATAAACTGTGATTTTATCCTCCGGCGGATACATAGACATAGTGCGTTCTCCGCATTTGTCGCAATTACGCCAAAACAAACTCCAAGTATTGGAAAAAGACCACCTACGAATTAAGCGGCACTCCGGGCACCAAGTTGGCGCTGGCACTTTCATTTTTTCATAAAAATTAAAGTCACTTTCTTCTACCGTGAATTCTTTTTTGCAGTTGATACAATTTTTTGTTTCTGGATTCATTTATTTATTTTACCACACTAAGAAATTCTTTTGGTATTTTTGATTCTATTTTCACCGTCTTTCCTTTCATGTCTTTAAATTCAATAGACTTCGCATGCAGAGCAAGACGCTTAATGCCTTTTGGGCAAACACCGGTAGGACTATAGAGCAAGTCGCATGCCACCGGATGATTTAAAAATTTCATATGCACGCGAATTTGATGTGTCCGGCCGGTTTTGGGTTTTAATTCTAGATAGGTGAATTTAGATTCAACCCCCCTTAATCCCCCCTTATCAGGGGGGAAAGAAATACGCTTCAGTATTTTATATTCTGTTATTGCTTCCCGCATCTCTCCCCGCGCTCCTCTGCCGGCCAATCGGCGGCGGAAGTCTGAAGGACTTCTGCCAATCGGTTTATTTATTATTCCGTGGTCATTTTTCACCCAGCCGTCAACGATAGCCACGTAAGTTTTCTTTATGTCTCTATTCATGAATTGTTTTTTTAAAAATTCATGCGCTTTTTGATTCTTGGCCAAAAGCAAAACTCCCGAAGTTTCTCTATCCAATCTATGCACTATTTCCAACTTTGGATATTTTTTAATAAATAAATCCAAAATAGTGGGTACTTTTCCTGCTTTGTCCGGGTGCACTAAAATCCCCGAAGGTTTTTCTATAGCTAAAATATTAGAATCTTCATAAAGCACTTTTATTCTCATGTGCCCTCGGTAGGAATCGGACCTACATTAAAAGGTTAGAAACCTTTCGTTCTATCCATTGAACTACAAGGGCATTTTATTATGCTATCAATCCAATATAACCTTCTTTTACCATTTTTTCAATATAATCTTTGCGTTTAAGTTTTTTTATTTTCCGCTCAATTTTTCTGGCTGTTTCCAATGAAGAATAATTTTGTTTTAAAACCAAAGAAAAAAGTTTCATGTTACGTGTCGTTTGAGTGTGCCCAAGAATATGTTGTTTTAGTCTGCGTTCAAAATTATCTGTACTACCTACATAAAACCTGCCTGATTTACTTAACAGAATATATACACATGGTTGATTACAATTGTTCATATCGTATTTCCTATCCACTCCGACGGCCTTCACTCCGACGCAACGTCGGAGTTGGCGTCGGAGAGCCGACTTCGCGTCGGCTTTGAACTACAAGGGCAAGCCTATTTAATATACTACAAAAGAAAAATTTTAAGAAATCCTAATGTTTTCATTCACCACCCCATCGTTCCCAACAGAAATTTCTTTTTCAAAGATTGTTACCAGATTTTCCTCACTGATATTTTTTACTCTCAAAATATAATCTCCTTTCGCGGCTTTCAGGAAATATTTCCCACTACCGGTTGTCATTGTTCTACCAACCACGCTAGTGGAAAATTGCTTCAGGCTGATTTCGATAATCAATCCAGAAACATTTACATTATCGCTTGTGATTCTTCCCCATAATTTCTGGTTTGGGATGAAATTCTTCATAAAAATGAGCACAACATATATGGAAATAAACACTCCATTGAAAAGATCCCTGTTCGAAATAAAATTCAATAAAACCAAGACAAATCCGGACCAGAATAGAACGCTTAAAACTATCTGCGCCGCCATTTCTATTTTGGGATGAAGTCGAATTGTTTTTTGCTTGTCTTTTTTATCCCAACCAAAAGATATCGGATCCATTGGGATGTTTGGAACTATTAAATCTTCTTCATTCTTTATTTCTAAAAGTCCTCCGTGATATATGTTCCCGAAAATAGAATCACTGGAACCGGTAATTAACCTTGAAGGAAATTGATAATTATTTTTCCTAACCTCGATTCTGTATCGGCCTGTTTTATCCAGGAAACCAAACCTGCCATAAGTATCACTGATGGACCTTTCAATCACTTTGCCTGAAGCAAAATCTAATAGCTCCACAATGGCCGGATTAATCGGCTGTTTAGTATTACTGTCATAAACAGTACCCCAATAGCGACGGCGAGCGCGCAAACCAAGGGCCGTGAGAAAGCCCTGAATTAATGCAAGAAACATAAACCAAATATCGGAAAGACTTGAAATGTTGGCTATTAAAGTGTCCGAATCCAAAGAGTATTGTATTGCCATGACTGATGGCGCAATGGCTATGGTACTGACTCCAGTGGTTAATTTCAAAGCCATGTCGGTTTTATTGAATTCGGATATTGTTTGTCTGATTAAATTTTTCATTCTTTGTAAAATTGATGTTCCATTATCAAAAATATTTATTGCGATATCAGTTGTGGAATGGTTGATAATCTTTATTGTTCTGACTGCATCACCCAAACCAGTAGAAACAATGTCGCCTATCGTACCCAGCACCGGATTGATAATATCAATTGTAAAATTCGGTGTCGGCGCCCCGCCAGTCGTTTTGGTTGTGGCAGGCGTTGAAGGAGATGGATTAGTAGGGTTTGGCGCAATTTCGTGTTGTTCCGGCAATATTGGCGGTGCTATTGGTGGCGTCTCGATTGAACCGGTTGGCTCTTTCGGTATATTGTCACAACCAGAATAATGGGCTGTGAAAGTTAGGTTCGAATCCGGACTGAAAGCAAAATAAAAGTGGGAGTCGGTTGTGTGCCGTTCGGCAAAGAAAATCTGGACCAGCTCGGTTCCATTTAAATGCACCAGACCGGTTTTTGTGATGGCACCATGAACACCGGAATTATCAGACACAAGGCGACCATTAACATATAGCCACGAGTCATCATCGGAAACCAAACGAAAAGCATAATCGCCGACTGGAGCCGTCACCTCGGATGACCACTCTACCCCAAAATAATACGCATGCCCGGCAATAAACTGCTCCGGCGCATAATCAAATGGAAAGAAATGAGAACCGAATTCCAAGTTCGAACTAGATTTGGCAAAACGAAAATATTTTGCATCGTACCAATCGGCCGTCCATGTTTTTTGTGTGGACAATGGATCTCCATATGATTTGTCCCAATTACTAGACATTTCCATATCGGGATGATTACTTGGATAGTCAAAATATCGACCGTACCAACCTGGTGTATCATTGAATCTGGTGCATTGCTGTGTCGGAGTCAAACCTACTAGCGCCGGATTGTTCTGATAATCCGGAACCCACAATGGGTCGTTCAGTGATCCCTGATCCGGCTGGCTTGGGTCGCATAAAGGACTGGTTGGATTTAACGCGCAATAACCCAAAGGCACAGTGTCACCACCCGGAATTGGTTGAGGTGTTATTCCCCCGCCACCGGTAGGATTTTCCGGCGTCGTGCCGGCGCAGGCTCCGGTCACACCAATTGCCTCGGAGCTAGAAACCGTTTCAATGCCGTTGCCGTTTTTTGCTTTCACACTGAATGTATAAGATGTCTCACAAGTTAAATTGCTGAAGGTGGAAGAGGTTGCGGTCGTCCAGCCGGAGTCCGCGCCAGTGGTTATATTTTTCACATCATATTCCGTGCCATCAGGATTTCCGTTCGGCAACCATGATGTTATAAGCGATGTAGACTGACTGGCCGTGGCCGTCAGATTATTCGGAACGTTGGCCAAAGTATAGGTGGAAACCGACGGCGTCACCACTAAGTCGCTATTTTGATTTGTGACAGACGAGTAGAAAGAATACTGGGTGTTAGGAGATAAACTAGAACTTGACCAGTTTGTAGAAGAAGTTGAGAAAGAATTTGTACTATTAGAAGAGTTATAAAAAATGTAAGGTGTAGTGGCAAGTCCGAAAGAATTATCCACGGCTCCACTGATGTTTGCATTGATGGAATTGTTGGTAATAGAACTTAATGTTAGATTGCCCGGAATTAAAGTTGAGATAGTTTGCAGACGAATTTGGTCAGAAACTATTGGAGAAGACGAACCAGTGGAGTTGAAAAATTGCGCGTAAACTGTGTAAATTCCGTTAGCGCAACTTCCGAGCCCGGCGCACAAATCCCACGATTTGGTTGTAGTGTAAGTTTCCGGTGAACTGCCAGACAAATCAGCATGGTTGGAAATTTGCATGGAAGTAATGCCGGCATTGGACGGACCGGTCAACTGCAAAGTGACATTGCGAACGGAGACAATAGAATCGCCCTGGTTGATGAGCACCGTGTAGCTGTTAACCGGCGGATCGGTCCACGGGTCGGAAAGAGGCGGAGGACTGTTTGGAATATTCACCGTAATGGACTGCGGTAAAAGAACATCGACATAATTGCCGGCCACATCCGTAACTCGAACCATATAATGATAAGTTCCGGAAGAGGTCAAAGTATCTGTCCACTGAGTGGACGCCGTGTTTCCGGAAAAATGGAACCAGTTGTCGGTATTGTAATAATTATAAGGATTGAGCAGACCGGAGGCATTGTCGGTAGAACCGGAATAAGACAAGGTCACACTGTTTCCTGTGGCGCTGACCAAACTCAAAACTCCGGCCGATGGCGGTACGGTATCCAATTTAAATGCCACTGCGCCGTTGTTGGCCGTGACAAAAGCCGATTGCGCGCCATTATTATCAAAAGCTTTTACCCGCCAGTAATATCCGTTTGAATTGTCGGATAAAGTTTGACCAGCAGAACCCACTGCGTAGCTTCCCGTACCTACAGCCTGCCCTATAGTGAAGTTAAAATTATTTTGAGCCTGAAGACCAGAAGTATAATCCACCAGAAGATTGGAAAAATCCGAATTGGCGGAAAATTGAATTTCATATTTGACAGTATCGGAAACATCCGGATCAGTCAAAGTAAAATTAACGGTTGGAGCGCTATTGTTTATCCAGTAACCACCCGCGTGATAAGCGTCACCCAGACTTGATGGCGGATTGGGATTGGAATTGCATGGCGAAGAAACCGGGCTGGCGCCACTACTGTAAGAAGTTTCCACGCCTTCGGCATTTTTTGCTTTTACGCGGAAATTGTATGGCATGGCGCAAGTCAATCCGGTCAAGGAAGTGCTGGTCGAAGTAACCCAGCCGGAATTGACTGTTCCGGAATGTGATACTCCGCCACTATCCACTGTGTAATTTTCCGCCCAGTATTGTGTCCCGACAGGATTGCCGTTTTCGTTCCAGGACAAAGCGACTGTCCCCGCTCCGGTGGATGTGACTCCAAGTCCCGACGGAGTCATGGCTAGAGTGTATTTACTGAATGTCGGACTAGTGGAAGAATTGCCGGCCGTATCGGTGGCTGAAACTGTGTAAGTGTATTGAGTGTTTGGAGCCAAACCGGTGTTGCCCCACGAGGTAAAACCTATCTGGCCGCTGGACTGAGAAGTTGTTAGGTTTGTGAAATTATAGTGAGCGATGCCGGAAAGACTATCGGATGCTCCGATGGAATAAACCGTATTATCATTAATAGCAGGAGCAAAAGTTAAACTGCCAGGATTGGGAGCAATTGTGTCCACTTTGAAAGCAATACTGCCGGAAGCGGCCGCAGAAAAAGCCGAAGTGCCACCCCCTTGGTCAATAGCCTGAACACGCCAATAGTAGGAACTGCTGTCGGGTAAAGTTTGTCCGGGACCGCCTATTAAATAAGTTCCCCCGCCGGTAGCTTGTCCCACAGTAAAAGAAGCCGAGCCCTGATTTTGCAAGTCGGAAACATAATCTATAAGCGGTGAAGAAAAATTACTATTGTCATCCAGCTGAAAACGATATTGAATTTGGTCGGAAGGATTAATATCGGATAAATTAAAAGTTAATGTAGGCGCAGTTGTCGTGGACCACGCATTGATCACAAAATTATTCGGCCCCAAAGAAGACGGGTCGTCGGGAATATTGCCGGCCACACCGGTGGAGAAAGATCTATCAACGCCGTAAACCGTGCCGGAATAAGTCGTGGCGTAGGAACGAATATAATAAAGAGTGTTGTCCGAAAGTCCGGTGACATTTGAAGTATAAGACCCGAGAGAAGTGGTCGGTCCGTTGGTATTGTTAGAAGTGCCCGTTTCCATCATTTGTAAATCAGCTAGCGTAGTCCATCCACCACCGTTATTGCTGGTAATGTAAAGCCGATATTTGGAATATGCGTTGGAATTTGATACGAGATAAATTTTTGTCTGACCATCTACCCATGTCTCCGAACTGACAGTTGCCAAACTGACCCAAGAAACCCCATCCCACGCCTGGAATTGCCAGTTATATGGAGAGTCTGAACCGGCACTGGCAGATCTGGCTGTAATCACATATTTATTGATTATGCTCGGAACCGCAAAATCATATTCCAAATCATATGGCGCTCCTTCGTTTGAACCCCAAAAAGTCGCGCTGTTTCCGTCAAAAGCGTTTGCCGCGGATCCCTGATTCTGCTTTGAAGCATGGACGCTTTCGTTATTGGCCAAACGCGTCATGTTGGTATCGGAAATATAAGGATTAACTGTTGTTGCCCAAACATGTCCGTATTGAGTAATCGGATAAAATCCGAGACCGGTAATGGTACCATTGCCGGTAACAGTTGTGCCGGAAATATTATCGGTCACCGCCTGAGTGGAAACGGAAGGGTAGTTGGAAGGATAGACGGTTCCCGAGGCGCCCTGGTTATCGCTCGTATTATTAATATTTATTCCGCCGTTGACTGTTCTGTTTATAGTGGAATTGTAAGTACCAGCAATAACCGCTATTCTTCCGCCACCGCCACCGCCACCATTGTTATTACATCCAATACCTCCGTTAGCTGAAAGAGTTCCGTTGCCCGTTAATGTTCCAGTGGTTAAATAAATACTACCACCACTGCCAGCTCCGGAAGTATAACAAGCCAAGGCATTACCACTGTTAGCTGTAATAACCCCACCATTATTAATTGTGGTAGTGCCAATCACGTTGAAAATTATTGCTCCGCCACCTGAGCTACCGCCACCAGTGTATAACGAATCGTTCCCACCGCCGCTACCTAAATTCACAGGAGCGGTTAGACTACCGTACACCGGAGAAGAAGAAGCTGTACCGCCATAAGTACCCATCCCGCCAAGACCTCCGTAAGAACCGCCTGGGGCGGCCCTGTCAATATTAATACCTGCTCCGGGACCTTGATTGCTAACGTATCCTTTTCCATCTGCGTTGATGGAACCTCCTGAATTAATAGTTAAATCACCGTCAATAGTCCAGTTGAGTTTGTAGAGTTGATTGTCCGGAGTGGAAGTAATAGCGGTGGTGTTGGCGGTGTGAGTC
>Ga0182021_10001031_pt1 | contig 31696 bp, 21 predicted proteins | sample 612E3MmetaG_FD_120493 | JGI IMG/M metagenome (GOLD analysis project Ga0182021, IMG submission 120493) | Permafrost microbial communities from Stordalen Mire, Sweden - 612E3M metaG (Illumina Assembly) | ecosystem: Environmental > Terrestrial > Soil > Wetlands > Permafrost | place: Sweden... | reverse complement strand
GCTGTTCCGGAAAAGCTGTTCCGGTCGATACTCTCCAAGATACATCGCCTGGGGAGGGCATGCGCTAGGGCGCCTGCCTTGAGCTCGTGAATGCTGTTGACGAACTCGATGACCGAAAACAAGGGAGGGTGCTTACTTAAAAAGGCCGAAGAACCCGCCTTTTTCTTTCTCGTTGAAGTAGACCGCGGCGAGAAGGTCCCAGGCGATGATGTTCAATGAATTCTCAAAGACCTCCAACTTTTCCCCGACCTCGAAATCCGGGTAGAGCTTGATCGTCCCGGGATGCAGGTCGTACTGCGGGCCGGTAATGTGACGCACCATAAGGACCAGATGTCCGGACTGAAAAGCAACCCGGTAGGTGCAGCGCGAAAGGTCGTCCTGCTCGACTCCCGCCGGCACGCTCAGCATCCTGAAGCCGGTGGGTTCGGAGCAAAAACCAAGATCGACCGATATGCCCTCGGGGATCGTTCCTCTGCCGAAGAGTTTGAAGTGACTGTCCGGTATTACGGGGCCGTCGAGGACAAAATCGCAGAACAGGATGGTCTTGACCGCGCCAAGTGCGATGACATTCGACCAGTGCTCGATGTAGTCCGCGGCCTCGAGAATATCGCCGACGTCGGTGAACGACTTGCGCACGAGAGTGGTGAAAGGCTGCCTGGCTTCCATATCGAGTTCCCTTACCCAGCCGGAGCTGCAATCCTCGCACACCTGGAAATCCGTCTGGTTGTCGTGGAGCCTCTCGATGACGTTTGGAAACGTGAAGTTTCCGTCACTCAGGCTCGCGATGTCAAGAAGGGTGAAAGAGGTTATCCTGTCCAGATCGGCCTGGATCTCTTCGAGGAACCATAATGGCACGGCGTGTTTTGTCCTGAGCCCGATAGTGCTGCCGCAGAACCTGCACGTATCAGCCGACGTCTCGTTGATCTTATCGACCCCCAGGGTATAGCTTCCAAATAACATGATATCAATTCGCGATGCCAAAACGAATTGTTGTATGACAAGGTAAGCGAGTTCAAAAACACTATAATATCGAGGTGATGCCCGGCCCTGCGGGCCGCACCCCGAATTGGAGGAATGATGGCTGATAACACGTTGTTCGCGCCAGCGGAACGCGCTTCCGATGAAGAACTGCATGCCGGGCATGATGCGCTTTCAAATGCCGCGAACATCCGGGAGATCCTCAACGCTCTGACTGAATTCGTAGGGATTATCAACGTCCAGCGCCAGTTCCTGCTCGCCAACCAGGCGCTCCTGGACTCTTTCGGCATGGGGAAGATCACGGAGGTACTGGGCAAACGACCCGGTGAAGCTATCAGGTGCGTCCATTCAGACGACAACAACGGCGGCTGCGGATGCGCCGAGAACTGCAGGTATTGTGGTGCAGCCATGGCCATACTCGAATGCCAGGAGGCCAACCGGAGGGTTACGCGCGAGTGCCGGATCATCGCCGATTTGGGCAATGAGAGCGCCTTCCTGGATTTGCGCGTTACCGCGACTCCGTTCATTGTCGACGAAAACCGGTACATCATCCTCGGGATCAGCGATATCAGCCACGAGAAGCGAAAGCTGGCACTCGAGCGCATATTTTTCCACGACGTGATGAACACAGCCACCATTATCCACGTACTCGTGGACTATCTGCAGTCATGCGATGACGACGACGAGATCAAAGAGGAGCTTGGCAATCTGGACAGGATAAGCAAGAAGCTGCTCGAGGAGATAGCCTCGCACAGAGACCTGACGCTTGCGGAGAACGGCGACCTCACCGTCGAGCTCAGCGATGTGGATGTGCACGAGCTGTTGGAGGAGGCGGCGGCGGGCCTGGCGAGACACCGGGTCGCCGAGGGCAAATCCATAAGGGTCGAATCCCCTTCGGTGAGAGTTACCGTGATGAGTGACAGACGACTGATCAGGCGAACAATAGTGAACATGCTGAAGAACGCGCTCGAAGCTTCCCCGGTGGGGACCGGCGTGAGCGCCGGCGTGAAGAGCTACGGCGACAGCAGGGTGGGGGTCTGGGTTCACAATTCAACGACCATGGGCGAGGAGGAAAAGCACCAGGTGTTCCAGCGTTCGTTCTCTACGAGAGGCGCCAACCGGGGTCTCGGGACTTACAGCATGAAGCTGTTGAGCGAGAGCTATCTCAAGGGCACAATAACGTTTGATTCTGACGAGGCGAACGGGACGACGTTCATCGCGGAGTTTCCCTCGTTGCTCCCGTAGTAGTCGAGCGGTCGAGTTTCCGATACCTCGGCAGGACATCCCATTCTGCGCGCAAGGATGCCGGATAATGATTTGAACGCCTGCTACCGATGCTACTTGCGACGACTATTGGAGGAGTACATGTTTTGCCAGGAATGTGGCGCCCTGGTGCCGGACGGAACCACGTTTTGTGACGATTGCACCAGACGCATCGCTTCACCAGTTCAGCCGGCCGGGGATACGCCCACCCAGGGCCAGCAGCAACAGTATGGCCAGGCGCGGCAAGGTCAGGCTCAGCCGCGGGGCAATGAGCCCTATGTGGACGTGCCGCCGGACCAGCCATATTTCGCTCCGGGTGACGCGTTTGCTCAAAGACCCGGCGGCGAGATCGCTCCACCGCCACCGCTCGCTGAGTACCAGCAGCATCACAGCCAATCCGGCTACCAGTATCCGCGCTCCGCGCCTGCAGGCCAGAGCGCCTACAGGCGGACTCTCGCGAACAGCCAGGCGTTTATCGCACTGGCGATCAGTGGGGCGTGCGGCCTGGTAATACTCATATCGACGTTCCTGCCTTGGATATCTTTTGGAGGCCTCTTCAACGCGAGCGGTTGGTCGTATATGGTGAACGCCGGGCAGATGGGTGGAAACTTCGTATGGTTCAGCGGGGGTGGGGTCCTCTTCTTCACGGGGTTGTTCTCGATATTGGTCGGCCTGGTCGTCGTAGCGGGTGTCGCGCTCTTCTTTTTCAAAGGTATGTTCATCGGCGCCAGGACGGCGCAGGTCGCGGGAGGCATCGGCGCGGTTCTCGCCCTGATAAACATGATCACACTTTACACCCGCCTGGGAGGCTCAGGCTTCGGTATGTGGGTCTGCCTGATCTTCTGTATCGCCGCGGCTATCTCGGCCGAACTCGGAATAAAGGCGCTCAGCTAGGCTTCAGGATCGATTGGAAGTTCTCGAAGAAGACCTGGTCGTGCCCGCCACGCAGTGGAGCGTTTTCGACCCAGCCCTTGATGAGGCCGTAGTCGTAGTCGGGGCCCCTGGGCCTTACCTGGTATGGGCCGTCAGTTCCATACAGGCATTTCTCAGGCCCGAGGAATTCAACGGCCTTCGCGACCAGTTCCTCGTCGAGGTAGGGGCTGGAGAGATCGACGTACACATTTTCTTTGTACCTGATATATGACCAGAGTTCCTTGAAATACGGAATGCCCGCATGGGCATACAGCAGTTTCAAGCCGGGATACCGCTCGGGAAGCCTTCTAAAGTCGCCGCTATCTCTTTTTCCTCCCAGATGAACAAGCAGAGGATAGCCGTTGTCCCGACACCAGGCCGCGGCAGTATCGAGTTTTTCGATGGCATAATCATGCCAGAACGGGTGGGCTTTCACGCCGATCATCGCCGGGTTGGCGCTCCATTTCTCGATTTCCGTTACCGGGTCGGAATCAACCCCGGGATTAATAAATATCCATCCCAGCAGCCTGTCGGGGTACTTTGCGATCGCGTCCGCGACGGAAGAGTTGTCTGGCCAGTCGTAGATCCGATATTTTTTTCCGAGGGCGATGAAATACCCACTGCTTGTCCGACTTCCTTCGTAGAAAATGCGACCTAACCGGTTGGTCCGAACGAGCATCTTCCTCAGTATGTCGCCCGCTGCTTCACCTGCTCTTCCCTCGACATTGAACGGCTCCGACATCGCGGCGATCAGCGCGGTTTTCGAGATGCCATGGGCATCCATGCACGCGATCAGCCTGTCGACAGTCAGGAGCGCCGGTTCGTAATGCATATGGCAATCGACGATCATGGAGTCCTCCACGACGATTGCGAATGACGGCCATGCGTGGATTCTACTTCTTGGTTATACCGGCCAGTTTCCTCGCTATCTCTTTCTTGGACTCTATGTCGTACGTGCCCAGGATTGCAATATCCTCCATGATGGGGGAGCCACCGCCGTGCAGACCCGCGTACTGGAGGACGCCGGCCATGCTCGAGCAAGTGAAGTCCGCGATCCATGCGTAGCACTTGTAGATGTCTTCGACGCTGACACCGTCTTTTCGCTTGAGGTACTTCTGGACAAGTTCGCCGACCTCAGGGCTCGTGAACTCCGTGTCGTACGGCAGCGTTGCGGGAAGGCCACCGGCGATATCCGCAAGCAGGTTGTACTCGTGGAAAAGGCATTCGCCCGCGTGCTTGCGGGCCACGTTGCAGTAGACCATATCCGGCATCATCGTTCCCGACGGGGTCTTGACCGACTTGTAAGCGGCGGCCTGGCCGCACCCGTAGACGAGCTCGGCCGTGGTGATAAACTCGGCCAGCTTGCTTCGGACATGGTCCTCGCGCTCGATGCCGCTGTACTCCGCCACCAACGCGGCGGTGCCCATCAGCATGTCCGTGATCGCCGGCTTGCAACCGGTGTAGCTGTGCCTGTGGAAGAGCGCGAAGAGGACGGCCAGTTGCCCGCCGAACTCGTTTTCGCCGCAGAGGAAGACCCGCTCCCACGGGACGAACACATCGTCGAATATGGTGAGCGACTCGCACTCTCCTTTACCCGACAGGAGACCGGCCAGCTCTGGCATGCGGTCGCGATGTTTGGCGGCCCTTACCACCAGCTTTACCCCCTTGGCGTCACCCGGCACCGCGAACGCCACCGCCCAATCCTTCTCGTTTTCACGCAGGAACCTTGTTGGCGTGACTATTATCTCTTCGGCGAGCGGAGCGAACGAGTTATGGGCCTTGGCTCCCCGAACGACTATGCCGTCGCTGCGCCTCTCGACGACCCTCAAGTAAAGATCCGGGTCTGCCTGGTCACCTGGCCGCAGCGAGCGGTCGCCCTTGACATCGGTCTGGGCACAGCACCCGACAGTGTCGTTCTTCTGGAAATTCTCGATATAGGCGAGAAAACGGTCGTGGTACTCGGTGTTATGCGCCATGTCACACTGCTTTGTGATGACGGACAACGCGTTGAGGGCGTCGATGCCCATACAGCGCGCTATGCAACCTCCCACGGTGCGGGCTCCGATGCGGGTCATCTCCTGTTTCTTGAGAAGGTCATCGACGCTCTGATGGATGTTGCAGAAGCGGTTGATCTTTTCGCCACTGAGGTGCGAGGTCGCGGTGAAGATGCCATCGTTTTCCGGGAGATGCGCCAGGTCGAACGTCGCGCAAAGGATATCGTTTCCCGGGACCTCAGAGCGGTTAAGGACTTCGCCCCCCATGTACACGTTTGGAACCATTTCCTTAAGGCTTTCCATGTACTCGTCGGCGTGTCTCATTGTCAGTTCCCCCCAAAGTTTAGAAGTACTTCAATAATTGGCATTATAATATAGTCAATGTCAAGGATACAATGTATATTAACAATAGCAACTCTGATATTAGGAGGCATTGGTGGAGAAGAAGCCCAAGTCCGGAGCCAAAGTTCAGACAATAATCGACGCCGCGCTCAAGGTGTTCGGCGAGAAAGGGTACTATGACGCGACCATTTCCGACGTCGCGCGCAGGGCGAAGGTCTCCGAGGCCACCATCTACGAGTACTTTGGCAGTAAAGAAGACCTGCTCTTTGCCATCCCACGCGAGATCACTCAGACCTCTGTTGATTTCCTGCATGCGGTGCTGCCGTTCATGAACGGCGCGAAGAACAAGATCCGTGCAATCATGTACGGGTATTTCAACCTGTACAAAGAGAACCCGGAATACTCAGCCCTCGTGCTCCTCAACCTCAAACACAACAGGAAATTCATGGAAACCGAGGGATACGCGGTAGTCCGCCAGGCCGGCGGAGTCCTCCTCGAGGCCATCGACGAGGGTATAGAGAACGGTGAGTTCAGGACAGGGATAGACCCGAGGCTCGTCCGCTCCATCCTCCTGGGCACGCTCGAGCATGTATTCTTCCGCTGGCACCTGCTCGAGAGAAAAGAGGAGCTGTCGGAATTCGTAGACCCGCTGATGGACCTACTGATGAACGGGGTCGAGAAGGACGGCATCGGCAGGTCCCTGCAGATAAACATCAACCTCGGCGGGGACGGCACTGCCACCGTTGAGACCGGCAAACCCCAGGCCATCGTGACCTCTCCCTCGCCTCCCGCCTCCAAACCCGAGGTAGCTCCGCCCGGAAAACGCTCCACCGGGTAAAAAGGTGTCCGACCCCTGTTTGCGAAGAGTAGGGTTATGGCACGGCGACTTGCGAAATCAGCAAAGTTGGAGACGTACGTAGAGGCACCTTTTGATTTTGTATTGACGGTGGCGAAGCCTGCCGGGTGGCACTGGTCGACGCCTGGAGAGTTATTCGAAGACGGCACATTATGGGCCGCGCTCAATCTTGGCGCCACGCCGGTGGGGCTCAAACTATCTTCAGATGGTGATGGTGTCGTAAGGGCGGTCGCGTACACCGCGTCGGCTCTCTCGAGCAGCATGCGAGAGCACCTCCTGGCTACCATCGAACACGGTCTCGGCAAAGATATGGACATCGGTGCCTTTTACAGCTTCGCAGAGAAAGACGCGATCCTTACCCGAGTTGTCCGCGACCTGTACGGTATGCGCATCGGCAGGCTGGATGACCTGTTCGGGCGAGTCATCCTGACCATCACGCTGCAGATGGCGCAACTGTCGAGGAGCCGCCAGATGATGTGGGGCGTGCTGGAACATTACGGCACCCTTCTCGAGTTCGGCGACAGGCAAGTCATGATGTGGCCTACCCCGGCCAAGATCGCCCGGCTCGACCCGGCCGAGCTCGGAACCCGGGCCAACCTGGGATATAGGGCGAAGCTGCTATCGGGTGCCGCGCGTTACCTCGCCGAAAACCCGATGAGCATGCTCGAGCTCGATGCCCTGCCCGATGAAGAAGCATTGAAGCGAGTCAGGGCGATACCAGGTGTGGGTCAATACTCCGCGGGAATCGTGCTCGGGCGCTATGCCCCCATCGACGCGTGGAGCGTGATCGTGATGAGCGAGCTGCTCCTCGGGCGCACTCCAGCGAAGCCCAGGGAAGAGATCAGCAAGATCAACAAGCTCATCGACAGGCGATGGGGCAGGTTCAGCTGGCTCGCGTTTGCATATATCCTGAACGACCTCGAGAACCTCCAGGCCGACTACAACCTCACCCGGCTGTCCTGAATGATTCGCTCGGATCAGGAAGCGTCGCTTATCTCGAATTCGAAGCAGGTGCCGTTGTCGTTGTGGACGGTGATGGTGCCGTCGTACGCTTCGACTATTCTCTTTGCAATGGAGAGCCCTATCCTGGTGTCAGAGCCCTTTCCCCATTTGCTGAACACCCTGAAGACATCTTCCAAACGGTCCTCCGGGATTCCCGAGCCGTTGTCTCTCACAACGAATCTGTGCCGACCTGTTCCGGACGCGTCGATCTTGTGGACTTCTATCACCGGGTCGTCACGGTCGTTGTGGTGCAGCGCGTTGATAACAAGGTTGGAAAAGAGTTGGTAGACCTGGGTCTCGTTAGCACGCAAGGTCCCCAGGTCTTCGTCGGCTATCATCTTGAAACGCTTGTCCCTGAAAGTGCTTTTCTGCACGGCCGCTATCTCACGAATCAGCGATGATACATCAATGTCTGACACCTGGATGGGCTTCTGGCCGGCTTCGGCCAGGGTCAGCAGCTCGTTGATGAGGCCATGGCATTTGTTGATATTTCTCTGGACAACCGATGTCGCATCTTCGACCTCGTCGCGTAGATCCTCAATGTCATCTTCTCTGGCCGCTTCCTTGAGCAGATCGGTGGCGAGGGAAGCCGCCGCCAGCGGGCCTCTCAGGTCGTGAGACACATTGAGCGCGTAGCTTTCGAGTTCCTGGTTCGAAACGACAAGGTCATCTGACAGTTCCTGCAACGATTTCTCCGCTTCCTGGAGCGTATGGCGCGCCTTCCTGCGCTCCGAGCTCTCGATTAGGATCCATTCACCTTCCCGCTTGATCAAAGCGTGCTGGTGGTTCGCGACGACATCGATCACCTCGAAGGCCCCGCACCTGTCGAGGGAGTAAGTGCAGACGGCCACCATGTTGTAGTCGCCGATGACGTCGTTGAGCGCTTCTTCGTACTCGGTCAAGCTGTGCCAATCCTCGTCTTCGAGCCAGGTGTTACTGCCTGTGGCTCTCAAGCCTTCGAACCCTTTATCCAGGGCTATCTCTAGCTTCGCTATCCAGTCGTTGAAAACCCTTTGCCTGTCGAAGTAGTAGTCACGCATGTACCAATCCGTGTAGGGGACTATCATCATCTGGCCGTACTCGAGCCTCTTGTCCAGGTCGGGCACCGCGCGCCTCAAAGCCTCCTCTGCCTCCTCGACCGCGAGGGGTTCGGAAGTGACCCACATGCAGAACTCGTTGCTCTCGAGGCCGGCTTTGAAGTATGGGACGAGGAGGTCCAGCAGGTCGTTCTTCGTCGTGTAGAACTGGCACAGGTGTGTTCCCCACGGCACTTCGCCCACGACATCGATGCCGCTTTTCCGGATACTGTCCATCTAAGACTCCAAACAGGGCCAAAGAGCCCTTTTCTGTTCCCATATCGAGAATCCTGAAAGGCAAGATTCACCTGTTAATTCGACGCGATAGATGCCGTTCCTGTGGTTTGAAACCTTACTAGATGGTGCCTCTCGCGGTATCGCCGTCCGGCGTGATCACGCTTTCGTCACGGCGAGTCGCCCCGGGGCGCGGGACGACCACGTGGCTTATAATGCACGTACTGGTTTTTCGCACGAACGTTCTCGTACGGTGGACCTGCGGTCCCGTTCGATGGAGATGGCTATATGGGGAAAGCGCTACTATTCGGTTTCATAGCGAGCAGCTCGCTCGTGATCGGTGCGATTATCGCCGTCGTGCTGGGTGACCTGCCCGAGCGGCGCCAGAGGGCTGTCGCCAAGATAAACAAGGGCGTGCTGGCATTCGGCGCCGGCGTCCTTCTCTGCACGCTGTCTTTCAACCTGATGGAAGACGCTTTTCGCAAAGGCGGCTACGACCACGCTATACTCGGCTTCCTTACGGGCGCTCTATTGTTCGTCGTGTGTGACTTTTTCGTCGACCGTCTCGGCTCTGGTTGGGAACTTTTGCTTGGAGCGCTGCTGGACGGCATTCCGGAATCAGCGGTCGTCGGCATCGGGCTGGTAGTGGCAAAAGGCCTGGGATTCCTGATGATGGTCGCGGTATTCCTGAGCAACCTTCCTGAATCCCTGTCCGGCGCGAGGGACATGCTCGACCCGCCCATGGAAAACCAGAGACACTATCCGGTGCGAGAGACGCTCGGCCTCTGGACAGCCGTTGCAGCCATCTGCTTCGTTTCGACGATCGTCGGGTATACCGTTTTCGGAAAGAGCTCACCAAGCCTCGTCGCTTTCATGCTCGCGGTCGCCGCCGGCGCGATACTCGCCATGGTGACACACACCATGATACCCGAGGCGTTCAGCGGGCTTCCAAAGTCGGCGGAGAAAAGCAGGCTTCCCGGCAAGCGCGCACTGAGGGTATATGACAAGATCGAAGCGATGGCAGTGGTAGGAGGCTTCCTTGTAGCTTTCATCCTTTCCAAGGTCACCGGCTAGCCGTCGGTTGGAGGCGGCCGCGACAGAGGGGGTCACTTTGGAGATAGAAAAGGTCTTCGTTGTAGGCGCCGGCTATATGGGAAACGGAATCGCGCAGATGGCCGCCCTCGCGGGGTACGCCGTAGTAATGTGCGACATCACGAGCGACATGCTCGAGGTCGGGATGGGCGAGATAGAGAGGTCCCTGGGAAAGCTTCTCGCCAAGGAGCGGATAACGCCCTCGCAGCGTGAGGCCGCGCTTGAGAACCTTGCAACCACGACCGCCCTCCCTGATGCGGCGGACGCGGACCTCGTCGTCGAAGCCGTCCCGGAGAAACTCGACCTCAAGAAGCGGGTATTTGCCGAGTTGGATGCACTTTGTGGTGGCGATGCGATCCTTGCAACGAATACTTCCGCCATCTCGATCTCGTCGATAGCGTCAGCGGCCGGCAAGCCTGAAAGGGTGGTAGGAACGCACTTCTTCGGACCGGTCCCCCTGGTCGGGCTGTGCGAGATAATCGGCGGCCTGCTCACATCGAAGGACACCTTCGACATGGCCGACGCCTGGGCTCGGAGCCTGGGTAAAGAGACTGTCCTTGTGCGCAGGGACCACGCCGGGTTCATAGCCAACCGCACCAATCTTCCCGGCTCGATCGAAGCGATAAGGCTGGTGCAAGAAGGTCTCGCGACTCCGGAACAGATCGACACGGCGGCAACGTTCGGGGTAGCCGGCGTGCCCGGGCCGATGCAGATAATGGACAACGCGGGGCTCGAGGTGACCTTCAACGCCCTGATGGCCATCTACGACGATACCGGGGAGCCCAGGTTCTACCCACCCCCGCTCCTGAGGCGGATGGTCGCGGCCGGTGTCCTGGGACGCAAGGCGGGGAGAGGCTTCTACGACTATTCCAGTGGCAGCAGAGTTGGTTACGACGTTGCGGGCGGCGTTCTCGTGCCGGCTTCCGATGCCGAACGCGCGGACGAGGAGGGGGGAGAGCGCCAGGCGGCGATAACGCAGCGCATCCTGTTACCCATAATCCTTGAGTCAGCGCGTGCGGTCGAGACGGGGGTCGGCAGTCCCGACGACGTCGACAGGGCTTCGCGGGTGGGGTTCAAATTTCCGATAGGTCCCCTGCAGCTCGCGGACAGCATGGGACTCGATGAGGTCCTGGGCACATCGGGAGTCATCTATGCGGAGACCGGCAACCACAATTACTTCCCGCCGCCGTTGCTGCGCCGCATGGTGAAGGCCGGTGACCTCGGCTTGAAGGTCGGCAGGGGCTTCTACGAGTACGAGACGGGTTGACGGAGCCCCGCGCCGGCGGCAAGCCGCCAAAATGGCAAGTAGTCCACTGGAATGTCTACCGTTTCTTCACCCTGATGTCTCTCGCACACGGGAGTGCATTGGAGCTATCGGTTCACCATATCTATTGAGTTAATAAATCAATCTTATTACATTCGTGCGACCGCCCCGTGCCACGCGATCTGGCTTGGATTGGGGAGAAAGGGGTTTCGATGGCTGCCGGGTGGGAAGACCGACCGGAGACAATGGAACAACGCGCCGCTTTAAGGTTATAATTGCGCGGTTACCCTTGGCGCACATGGGAGCAAGAATGCCTAAGTACGTGCATTTTCCGATCAATGAAGAGATCCGAGGCATAGGCGGCTACTACAAGGTCCTCGAGGAAGGCGTTATAGATTTCGAGGACGATAAGGTGCTCTTCGCGCTGAAAGGCGCACACTTCGATACATCCTGCTGTACCGTACGGGGCGTAGGCATGGTCGCCATTGCCGGTTACCTGGTTTCATGGAAGTCGGCACAGAACGAGAACGGCTTTCCCGTCAGTGAGGTAAAGCATATCAACGACAGCGAATCGCGGAAGCGAATCAAGGCCCTGTTGAAGAAGCGGTTCCCATATATCGAAGTTTTTGACTTTGATTAAGTTGACTTACCAGTTCCGGTAGTTGAGACTGTATGCGGCCATACGAGGGGTAAGGGAGTAAAAAGTCCGGTTTGCGGATTTAGATGAACCAAGCGATTAATCCATGGTGACTGTCGGGCATATAGTGCGGTAGGAGATTTCCAGAAAGGGAGTGATCAAATGGTTGGGATCCGCTCATATGGAGGGTACGTTCCCCGCTATCGATTGAACCGGATGGTTATATTCGGTTCAATGGGCTGGATTAACCCCGCCAACATGCTTAATGCCCAGGGGGAGAAGGCGGTAGCGAACTTCGATGAAGACTCTGTAACGATGGCCGCCGCCGCCGCGGCCGACTGCGCGAAAGGTTTCAACAGGGACCTCATCGGCGGAGTATACTTCGCCTCGACCACTGCTTCTTACAAGGAGCGGCTCTGCGCGAATCTCGTGGCCGGAGCGCTCGCGATGCGCGAAGACGTAAGGACCGCAGACTTCGGCGGTGCGCTGAAATGCGGCACGACCGCGCTGATCTCCGCGCTCGACGGCGTGTCGGCCGGCACGGCTAATAACATCGTGGTGTCGGCGGCAGATTGCAGGCTGGGCACGATGGGCAGCCCACAAGAGTTGATGTTCGGTGACGGCGCCGCGGCGCTGATGGTAGGCGATACCGACATCATAGCCGAGTTCAAAGGTTCCTTTTCGACCGGTCATGATTTCGTCGACCATTTCAGGGGCAGCGAGAGTAAGTACGACCGGCAGTGGGAGGAGCGCTGGATCCGCGACGAGGGATTCGGCAAGTTCATCCCCGAGGTGATAAGCGGCATCTGCGATAAATACGGCATGGCGTTGAGCGATTTTGCCAAGGTCATCTACCCGTGCTACTTCGGAAGCGCGCGCAAATCCATCAACAAGAAGCTCGGTATAGAGCCTGATCAGGTTGTCGACAGCCTGCAGGCGGTGGTCGGCGACGCCGGCGCGGCACAGCCCATGCTTATGATGGTCAAGGCGCTCGAGGAGGCAAAGCCGGGGGACAAGATCCTGCTCGTGAGCTATGGCAGCGGTTGCGACGCCCTGATTTTCGAGGTAACCGACAAGATACACGAGCTTAAGCCGCGCCGTGGCGTGCTGGGCAACCTCAACCGCCGGGCCGACCTCGACAACTACGCCAAGTACCTGACATGGCGTCGCATGGTCACGGTCGATACGGGCCTTCGCGGCGAAGAGCAGAAGTGGACGCGCTGGTCCCTGATGTGGAGGGCCCACAGGACTATGCTCAGCCTCGAGGGCTCCAAGTGCAAGGCATGCGGGACCGTCCAGTTCCCGCCCCAGCGCATCTGTGTAAACCCGAGTTGCGGTGTTACCGACCAGTCCGAGCCGATCGTCCTCTCAGAGGGCGGCGGCAAGGTCGCGAGCTTCACTTCCGATATGCTGGCGGCTTCCATCAACCCTCCGGCGATATACGGATCTGTCAACTTCAACCTCGGGGGCCGTTTCCTGTTCGACTTCACGGACTGTACTGTCGACGACCTCGCGGTCGGAAGCCCGGTAGATCTCAGCTTCCGCGTAAAGTACTACGACGCATTGAGAGATATAACCGATTACTTCTGGAAGGCCGTGCCGGTAGCAGAGGGGGCGGAATAAATGGCAGAAGGAATTAGAGACAAAGTCGTAATCCTCGGAATGGGCTGCACCAAGTTTGGCGAACGCTGGAGCGATGCGCCCGAGGACCTTGCGGTCGATGCATTCACCGAGTGCCTCTCGGATGCCGGCATCGAAAAAAAAGAGATTGAGGCAGCCTGGCTCGGCAGCCACTTCGACGAGATAAACGTAGGCAAAGGCGGTAACTTCCTGGGAATGGCTCTCAAGCTCCCGCTCATCCCGGTCACCCGCACCGAGAACTTCTGCGCTTCCGGGACCGAGGCTTTCAGGGGGGCCTGTTACGGCGTGGCGAGCGGCGCTTACGATATCGCACTCGCCCTCGGCGTCGAGAAGCTGAAAGACACCGGGTACGGAGGCTTGCCCGACTCGCCGGCTTTCGGCCAGCAATATGCCATGATAGGGCCGAACGCCACGGCGCCAGGCATGTTCGCGCAACTGGCGACCGCGTACTCGGCTGCTTACAAGGTGCCCATGGAGAAGATCAAGGAGGCCATGGCGCACATCTCCTGGAAGAGCCATCAGAATGGGGCCAACAACCCCCGCGCACACCTTCGCAAACCTATCCCGGTCGAGCAGATACTTGGCGCACCGATGATCGCCTACCCGCTCGGGCTGTTCGACTGCTGCGGTGTGAGCGACGGCTCGGCGTGCGCCATCGTCACGACCCCCAAGATCGCAAAGAAGATCAAGCCGAACCAGGATCTGGTGAAGGTAAAGGCGATCCAGGTCTCGGTTAGCTCGGGCGAAGAGGCTCTCTACACCGACTGGGACGGCTCGGGGATGCTCACCACGAGGCGCGCTTCCAGCAAGGCGTATGAGGAGGCCGGCATCAAGAACCCGCGTGAGGAGATAAGCATGATGGAGGTGCACGACTGCTTCTCCATCACCGAGCTGGCAACGATGGAAGACCTGCATATCTCCGAGCCGGGCAAGGCTTGCGATGACATACTCGACGGGTTCTACGACCTGAACGGCAAGATACCGTGCCAGCCCGACGGCGGCCTGAAATGCTTTGGCCATCCGATCGCGGCGTCAGGCCTCCGCATGCTGTTCGAGATGTACAACCAGTTGCTCGGCCTGTGGCCCGAGGAGCGCCAGGTGAAGAATCCCAAGTTCGGGTTGACACACAACCTGGGCGGGATACCAAACCAGAACGTCTGCAGCATCGCAATCGTCGGACTGTAGGCCGGACACAACCGGACAATAAGCGAGAGCCGGGGCTCCGAAAGCCCCGGCTCTTTCACTCGTTCTGGCGTGTCAGTGTGTGACTACGTAGATCCACTGGTGGGTCGAACCCGGAAAAACAAAGGAGCCGCTGCTTGAAGCAACGGCTCCTTCCCCCAACCGCGCGGGTGGTGCTACCCGCTCCGCCGCCTCCTGAATCCCAGTCCCGCAAGGGAAAGTATCCCAAGGGTTGCCGCAAGGACCGAGATGCTGGCGCCGGTGCCCTGGCCGCAACCGGCGCTGACCGTAAAGCCGCCTGTAAGTCGGGCTTCCTGCCCGTCGGGGTTCTTGACCACTACGTCGTAGTTGCCGGTGGCTTTTCCATTAATGTCGAGCTTGCATGTGAGAGAGGCCCCCGAGCCCACGACTACGTCCGTGGCGCTGACGACGGTGGTGCCCTGTTCCAGCCGGACCGAGGCGCCCTGCTTGAACCCGGTCCCTGCGACAGTCACGGCCACCGTACCGGTATTTGTGCCGCTTGAAGGCGATATCGAGTTGACCGCCATGGCCGATTCGCCTTTGAGCGAAACGTCGTCGAACCACACGCTACCGCTTATGCCCTGGTTGTTTGCCCCGACGGTGAAGAGCACCGCCCTGGCCTGAACTGCACCCGCCGGTGCCTGAGCGGCCACCTCGAGAGGAGCCCAGTCGGTAGTATCGTGTATCCCTGTACTGTTGTTCCAACCCGCCATCGTGCCGTCGGCCTTCAGCCACATCAACGCTATGCCCGCGTTTGAGTTACTGCCAGCGCTGTAAGCGCCGTTCTCGTAAGACCTCACCACGCTATTTAGAGCCCTGGTCCTTGCGAAAGCATCAAGCGTGTACGTCTTGCCGACGCTCACCGTGACCGGGTTCGACTGCCAGTAACTCATGAAGGGAGCCACGTTTGCCTTTGGGTCTTTTATCCGTATCGAGTTCGTGCCGGTGTGTGAGAGCGAGGGGTCCTGGTTTAGCTCGAGGATACCGTTGATGCCTCCGTCCATGGCGGGGGCCCATCCGGTCATTCCTGACTCGAAGCCGGGGTTGGCCCCCGCCAGGATGTTCATGCCATCGAGACCCGCCGGCGCGGTTATCGCAAGCGTCCTGGCGCTCGACGTGTCGACGTTCGCCACGGTGAGGGTCGTGCCGGTCACCTCGAAGCTCACGGGGTTTCCGTCGAGAGTTACCTGGTAGTCGCCCTTCTCTGCCGGGAACCACTCGCCCACGAGCTTGAGGTCGGTCTTGCGGTAGTCGTCCTGGACCTTGAACTCGGACTCGGGTGCCGTGTTTGAATCGAGGCTCACCGTGAGCTTGCCGCTCGCCGTGCTCAGGCCCATGCGTTTTACATCGATAATCGTGCTCTTCAGGTTCTTGACGTGGATGGCTATAGCGTTGCCGGCCTTGTCCCTGTGTACCCGCGCGAGCCCCGGCCTGTCCTGGTCGGGATATGCCGCCTCGACCGTGAGCCACCACGCCCGGTTATGCCTGGTGTCGTACGTCTTGTATGCCACGTCGTCCGGGTCCGTGTGATTCCGGCCGTACCTGGTGTTGAGCCTCAAGAACGACTGGAAGATCGGGTCCGCGAGGCTCGCGTCGGACTCGACCGCGCAGTGGGCCCCGTAGTTATAACCATCCATCGCGCTGTAGTCGGTGTTGTTCCAGATTCCCAGGGTCGGCACCAGCGGCCCGGGATTTCCGGTTGCGGCATCGTACAGGCTTGTCTCGGGCGTGCAGCCGGTCAGTCCCGGGGTGTTTGACCAGGTCTGCCAGATCGACTGGCTATTTGCGTAGCTGGAGCTCGGCCTCTGCGAGCCTTCCTTGACTTTGATCCATTGCCCGGCAGCCGTCAGCCACTTTATCGTCAGCGGGTTTTTCGTATTGGGCACGATGGTATCGTACTCCGCGTGTTCCAGGCGAACCGGCGTGTTGAGGGCATTTTCGAGGATGTATCGCGCGCTGCTCTCGTGGAAGTCGCTGTTGGTCAAGGTGCTGGTGCCCGGCTCGGTGCCGCTGTTCATCGCCCTTATCGCCTCATCGATATTGGAATCCTGTTCTCGCGCGAAGTACTGCCCGTTTACCGGTTGACTCGGGTCCTGGTCGGGGTATTGAGCTTTGATCCAGTTGTAGCCTTGAATCAAGTCGGTGGATCCGTAAGCGGGGTGGATAAATGAGAAGAGATCGGGGTAGTGCAGCCCGAGGTTCCACGCCCCCAGACCCCCCATCGACTGGCCGGAAAGGAACACGCGCGAGCTGTCGGCGATGCCGGCCCCCTGGCCCTGTACCGGGTTTAGCTCCTCCAGGCACTGGTCTATGGTATCGAGGATGTCACGCTCTCCGTACAGGGATTCGTCCTGGATGCGGACGTTATCGAACTGGTGCTTTGCGCCGAAGCTGGCGAGGGCAACCTCGCCGGAGGTAAATGTCGAGTCCTGGGCTCCAGCCGCGAGAATGTAGTCGACGTGTACCTCCAGGTTGTCCTCGAACATCACCACCTTGAGGTTGTGAGTTGCGCTTACGTCGAACGTATCCGGAAGCCGCGTCGTACTCAGCGTGGTCCACTGAAAGTCGCTGAATCTGAATATCCTGACCCATTTCCTGTTGGAGCTATCGCGGTCGAGATCCACCAGGTAGCAACCCCCGTTGCCCTGCCTTCGAACGACCAGACCCGCGGCGCATTCGCTGTTGCCGTCGCCGTCGGAGGACTCGAGCATCTTGATGTCGGCGCTGGCGGTGCAGAAAGAGCCGGTCGAGCCCGTGCGGCTTGAAAGTTTCCACGAGTCCGACGAGTCGAGCTGTTGATACGTGTCTCCCAGGGCCTTCCACTGGTCGCCGATGAGGCTGTTCCATCCGGTCGCGGCGTTGTTTGTGAAATCGTCCACGATGCGCGGCTCGGGGCTCGAGCTCATGTCCCTGCCGTCCGCGTAGAAGCTATGGTAGTTTCTTCCCCAGGGTGAGATTATGATGCAGCCGTTCGACTGGGCGCACGCCGCCATCTTCTCTGAGATTCCGCCCATCCCGCCAAACGCGTGCAGGTCCACCCACACCGGCATCTTCGTGCTCCTCTGCGGAACGTACACAGAGGCCGGCAGGACAGCCCCGTCGACGCTCGACCTGTAATAGCGGGTCATCACCGTGTTGTACTGGATTGGTTGGTTGGTCCCGGCGGCGCCGGCCATGCCGGCCACCGGAAACACGATCACCAGAAACGCACCGAGCACGACAGCCAGTCTAAAACGCCAAAGCTTATACTTGCGCATCTCTCATGCCCCCTCGAGAGAAACGCCTGTCGCCGAACCATATTCCCGCCAGCGATTGAGCGAGAAGGAACAGAGGGTGAGACAATCGATATGTAGCGCGCAGATTGATAACCACGAGCTTCGCCCCCAATATGCGGCTCAACTAGAGGTTGTCGAAGCCTGGGTCGATGGGCCGCCTACCCTTCCCGAACCTGCCGATGGCTATGATCAACCTGGAACAATCACTGCCGCCTGGCTAATTTCTATATTTATTAGACTGGATTGTCAATTGTTAATAAGGGTGAATTCAGGTGTGGGTCGATCTCGAAGGTAACCGCTAGAGAAGCTTGTCGCCGCCACCGACGCGCTCGTTGGCGAAGTCGAATGGGACCTCCCCGATGAGGAACCGGTCGAGATCCTCGCCGTTGTAGAGCTTTATCACTATCGCTCGGACTTTCGTGGCGATGAGCTCGAGGAGGTCTTTTGTCACCGGCTCATCGTAGAGCTCGCCCAGGTCGACCGGCACGCCGATACGGCAGGCCGCCCGCCTGTAGACGACCGATGAGTACTCCCGGTTGGCTTCGTTCTCGGTCAGCATCTCGACGTACGGCCCGGGGACCCCGAGTATCCTGCGCTCCGAGAGTCCGATAACGGCACACGGTATCACCGGCACCCTTGCCCGCAGGGCGAGCCTGGCGAACCCCGTCTTGAACCTGGTTATCTTCTCGGCTTTGCCAGGCTCCATCAGCGCCTCTCCACCCTCAGGGAAGATGCCGACAAGCTCTCCCTCGGCCAGCAGTTCCAATCCGCGCTCGAGCTCCTCATTCCCTTTGCCCCCGGACAGCGTAAGTGGGAAAGCGCCGGTCCACTCGTGGAGCTGCCTGTACCCCGGGACCTTCCACGACCACGCCGCCGCCGCGAAGCTTATATAGCGGTTTCGTACCGAGTACGCGAGTATCGCGGGGTCTAGCGCACAACGGTGGTTGCAGACCATGACGGCCGGCCCGAGGTCGGGCACGTTGTCCTGGCCTTCGATCTTGAGCTTGAGGCTCAGCTTTATCATCGGCCCGATGAAGAAGCGTAGCGACTCGTAGAAGAGCATCTGGTTAACGTCTATGGTGATCCCGCCTCGCGATTACTGACGCCGTCATGTTCAGAATAGCCGAACCGGCACGCTTGAATCCAGCTGGTAACCACACTCCGCCTCTTGCGGATTTCGTCGGTCTTCCGTGCTTCTCCGGGTCTCATGAAAAACGAAGGGCGATCCTTTCGTCGGTGACTAACGTTCAGTATGCGGGGTGCCGAAAACCATGAAAAGACGTTGTATAATCGAAGTGTTGATATCGCAATTCTGACCACGGGGATGGGGAAGCAGGGGGGGCCGGTAGTAGAGCTCAGTCATCCTGACTGGATCGCTGCCCGGTCTTGAAGGTTGTCATGGAGCCGGAACCACAGCCACGAATACTTGTTGTCGAGGACGAGAAGTCCATTTCTCTTATCGTGCGGCGACTCCTTGAGTCCAAGCTCGCTTGCGAGATAAAGGTCGCCGACTGCTGCGATGCCGCCCGCCGGGAGCTGGCATCTTCGGACTTCGAGCTCATCACCCTCGATTATCAACTCCCCGACGGCAACGGCCTCGAGCTCCTCGAGGAGATCAACTCATACGAAGACAGCCCTCCCGTGATAATGGTCACCGGCCACGGTGACGAAGCTACCGCGGTAGAGGCTTTCAAGCTTGGCGCCTCGGGCTACGTGGTCAAGGACAAACGCATGGCGACCCTGCTCGTCGAGGAAGCCGAGAAGGCCCTCGAGCTCAGGCGAGCCCTGAGGGCGCTCACCGAGAGAGAACAGCACCTGCGCATGCTGACCGACAACATGGTCGATATCATCATGCACGTAGATGCCGACCACCGGATCGTGTACATCAGTCCGTCGATAGACCGTGTCCTGGGGTTCAACCAGGAAGAGATGATCGGCGTCATCTCACTCGAACTTTATCACCCGGACGACATCCTCGTTCTCGCAGAGGCCATGAGAGACTCACTCGACAACGATGAGCCGTCGGTATTCCTCGAAGCGCGTGTCCGGCACAAGAACGGCACTTATGTCTGGATAGAGTCACACGTCAAGCTGCTTACTGACGAGGATGGAGAGTTCGCTGGGGCGATATGCGGCTCCCGCGACGTCACCGACCGGAGGCGTTCCGAGGAGCTCGTTGAGACACAGCGAGACCTCGCGATAGCGCTGAGCGGCATCACCGATACGTCGAGTATTCTGCAGCTGGCCATGGCAAAGGTTCTTGAAGCCACGGGTCTCGACTGCGGTGGCGTCTACATACTCAACAAGAAAACCGGCGACCTCGAGCTTGAATACTCCGTCGGCGCATCGACAGAGTTTACCGAGTCCGTCAGATGGATCAGTTCGAAGAGGCCTCAGGCCGAGTTAGTCCGTCGCGGTGAACCGAAATATATGTCCTACAGCGACTACGAACCCCAGGACTCGATCCGCCTGAACGAGGGTCTGAGGTTCCTCGCCGCGGTTCCGCTGAAGTACGAGGGCAAGATCGTCGGCAGCCTCAACGTGGCGTCCCGCTTGCTCGACGATATCCCCGAGTACCTGAAGAGAGTGCTGGAAGGTTTCGCCGGTCTTATCGGCCAGGCGGTGGGGCGCTCGTCCCTTCACGCGGCGCTTCAGGAGAGCGAGGAGCGCTACCGACTCCTGCACGACCATCTGGGCCAGGCGATATACGCACTGGATTCGAATGGCGTCATAATCGACGTCAACCCCGTAGCCCTCGAGAAGATCGGCTACATCCGGGACGAGATCATGGGCCGGCCCTTCCTGGAGCTTGGCATCCTTCACCCGGACGATCTCCAGCACGCTATCGATAACCTGGCGAAAATCTTCGAAGGCGAAGAGGTCGTAAAAGGCGAGTACTGCCTGATAAAGAAGAACGGGGAGCTGCTGTATGCGGATGTTACCACCAGCGCCATCCGCGATGAGTTCGGGGATGTCATCGCGATAACAAACGTCGGTGTCGATATCACTGAGCAGAAAATCGCCCAGCAGGCGCTGCGGCAAAGCGAGGAGAAATATCGCCAGCTCTACGAGAACATGGGCGAGGCCGTTTTTACCTACGACGTGGATGCGAGACCCACCGGGATGAACCACAAGGCAGTCGAGATGCTGGGCTACACCCGGGAAGAGCTGGGCAACGATCGCATTCGAGATCTTGGAATCATTTTCCCGGAAGACCTGGAAAGGGCGATCCAGGCGAACGCCAGGCTGTTCGAAACCGGGGTGTCGCAGCGCATCGGCCTGCGCCTGGTCAGAAAAGACGGCGATGCGGTAGAAGTCGAAGCCACCAACTCGCTTCTGCGGGACCATGACGGAGAGATCATTGGCGCGACAGGCGTGGCCAGGGACGTGACCGATCAGAAGAAATCCAGGATAGCGCTCCTGGAGAGCGAGGAGCGCTATCGCCTGCTTTACGAGAACATGGGCGAGGCTGTTTTTGCTTACGATAACGACGCCGTCCTCACCGGGATGAATCGCAAAGCCGAGGAGTTGCTGGGCTTCAGCCGCGAGGAGATCTGCGGCAGGCACATCGCGGACCTGGGGATCATCCACCCGGATGACCTCGAGAGGACGATCGAAGCCAAGCGGAAGTTGTTCGCCACGGCCGAGCCGCAAACGGTGAACATAAGATATGTAAAGAAGAACGGCGAAGTTATTGAAGTACAAGCGGTGAGCACGGTGCTACTCGGCGAGAACTGTCATGTGACAGGGGCGCAGGTGGTAGCCGCCGACCTGACCGAACAGAAAAGGGCAAAGGCGGCGCTGCGGGAGACGGAAGAGCGCTACCGGCTTCTATTCGAGAGCATAGGCCAGGGGATATACACGTTCGACCGCGACGGCGTCATCACGGAGATCAACCCGGCCGCCTGTGAGCTGATCGGCTACAGCAGGGAAGAGCTACTGGGCAGGCATATCTTCGAGTTGAACATCTTGCACCCCGACGACTTCAAGACCGGCGCGAGCATTGTGGGAAGGCTCCTGTCGGGTGAGTTGGATCTGGACAGGCACCAGTACAGGTTTATCAAGAAGAACGGCGAGATCATGGAAGTGGATATCACCGGAATGGTGCGCAAAGATGACGATGGCAACGTCATCTCCGTAAGCGACGTCGCGGTGGACATAACGGAACAGAAGAGGGCGGCGGAGGCTCTTCGCGAGTTCGAGGAGCTATGGCGAACGCTCATCGAGACCTCACCCGACGGCATCATCGTGATCGATATGCAGGGACGGGCAATCATTGTCTCCGAAAGGGCCAAAGAGATGAGCGGGGCCTTTGACGGCATGACGCGAGGCCGCGACGCAATGGGTTTCATCTCCGAGGAGGAGCGTGCCACGGCCGAGGCGCGCCTGGTGGCTTTTGCCGATAAGGGTTCGGTCACCAACGTCGAGTACACCGTAGCCCGGCCCGACGGTTCCAGAATCGTTGTAGAAGCAAGCGCCTCGCTCATACGTGACCGGGACGGCGAGCCGCAGGCGGTTGTGGCAGTCGCCCGCGATATCACCGCCAGGAAGCAGGTAGAGGAAGAGCTGTGCCGGATGAACGATGAGCTAAGGGGCTACGCGCAGACAGTCTCCCACGACCTGAGGGGGCCGCTCGCATCCCTGCTTGCGACGATCGGCCTGCTTGAGCGCTCTGTTGATGTCGGAGACTCCCGCGAGACCCTGAACGAGCTGCTTGACCTGCTTAAGACCCATGCCACGTTGACTTACAACAGGGTGGACGATCTGTTGAGACTCGCCAGGGCGGGCCAGGCGCCGGTGGACCCGGTGGGCGTTGATGTAGGCTTGCTGATAAACGATGTACTGGCGGGGCTCACCACGTTGATCGAAGACAGGAACGCTGTCATCGATCTTGACCCGGACCTCGGTTACGTCAGAGCCAACCCGGTCCAGTTGAACCAGATCTTCACTAACCTCATCTGCAACTCTCTCCGTCACTGCAACGCGCGGGCTCCGCATATCGAAGTGCGCTATCTCGGAGAGAACTCGACCGACGCGCACAAATACCTTGTGCATGACAACGGCCCGGGCCTCGCGCCCGGGACCGAGGAGTCTGTCTTTGAGCCGTTCTTCAAGGGCATGAGCACAGACGGCACGGGCATAGGCCTCTCCATCGTCGAACGTATCATCCACGCCTACAATGGCGACATCAAAGCCTACAACAACAACGGTGCCTGTTTCGAATTCACCCTCCGAGACGCACCATGATTATCAGGAATGTCGAAGTTGTATAATCGAAGTGCCCGGATTGAGACACCGACCATGGGGATGGGGAAGCACGGGACACCATGGTAGAACTCAGTCGATCCTGACGAGACCGCAGAGTGGTCTTAAGGGTGGTCATGGAGCCGGAACCACAGCCTCGAATACTTGTCGTTGAGGACGAGAAGGCCATTTCTAGTATTATCAGAAGGCTTCTCGAGTCCAAGTTCCCGCATGATGTAACCATTACCGGCAACTGTGCCGCGGCGCGAGAGGCGCTGGGCTCTTCGCGCTTCGACCTCATTACCCTCGATTACCAGCTTCCCGACGGGACAGGCCTTGAGCTCCTCGAGGAAATAACCTCCGCCGAAGCGAGCCCCCCGGTGATCATGGTCACTGGCCACGGCGACGAAGCAACCGCAGTCGAAGCGTTCAAGCTCGGCGCCACCGGATATGTGGTCAAGGACAAGAGAATGGGGACCCTCCTCATCGAGGAGGCCGAGAAAGCTCTCGAGCTCAGGCGAGCTTTGAATGCGCTCACCGAGAGAGAGCAGCGCCTGCGCCTGCTGACCGACAACATGGTCGACATTGTTACCCAGGTGGATGCCAACGACCGCATCATGTATATAAGCCCGTCCGTCGAGCGCGTGACGGGTTTTACACAGCAGGAATCCATCGGGATGAATACTGTGGACAACATCCAGCCCAACGACCGGGGCGAGGTAACCCGAATCATGCGCGAAGCGGTTGCCAACCGGAAATCGCTGGTCAAACTGGAAGGGCGCAATCGACACAAGGCCCACGGCTATGTCTGGATAGAGTCGGTCGGCCATCTGCTGTACGACGAGAACGACCGTTACATTGGAGCGATATACAGCTCTCGCGACGTCACCGACCGGAAGCGTTCGGAGGAGTTGGTCGAGGCCCAGCGTGACCTCGCCATAGCGCTGAGCGGCATTACGGATACGTCGGGCATCTTGGAGGTGGCCCTTACCAGGATCCTCGAAGCCACGGGTCTGGATGCTGGCGGGGTCTACATGCTCGACAATGGGACCGGCGCATTGGAGCTGACATACTCCATCGGCGTTTCGGACGAGTTTGCGAAGGCCGTCGCGGTGCTGGACGCATCGAGCCAGCAGATCGAGCTCGTCCTCGCCGGGAAACCAACCTACATATGGCTTACCAGGCACGCTCCTGTTGACCCGTTCAGCAAGAAGGAGGGGCTCCGGTTCCTTGCGGCAGTGCCGCTGCAATACGAGGGCGAGGTGGTAGGCTGCCTGTATGTAGCTTCCCGCTCACACGATGATGTCCCCGACCACACGAAGAGGGCACTTGAAGGCCTTGCGAGCCTCATAGGCCAGGCAGTTGGACGCTCCGGGCTTCATTCAGCGCTTCTGGAGAGTGAAGAGCGATACCGCCTGCTCTACGAGAACATCGGTACCGGCGTTTACACGTACAGCAGCGACCGCATTTTGACCGAGGCAAACGAGGTTGCGAGCGACATGCTCGGGTACTCGAGAGAGGAACTGTTAGGCAAACCCGTTGGAGAGATAGGGATTATCCACCCGGATGAATTTCCCGTAACGAAAGAGCTGGCGTCGAGGCTCCTTACCGGTGAGTCCCGAATCGTAAATGGCCAGTTCCGTTTCATCAAGAAGGACGGCGATACTATCTGGGTCGACCTGACGGGCTCTGGGGTAAGAGACGAAAGCGGAGCGGTCGTTTCCGTGATAAACGTGTTTACCGATATCACCGAAAAGAAGATGGCCGAGGCCGCCCTTCTGGCGAGCGAGGCGCGCTACGAGCTTCTGTACGAGAACCTGGGCGAGGCCGCACTCATTTATGACGGCAATGGCGTGATCACATCGGTCAACAAGGTGGCAGAGCAGAAGATCGGCTACAGCAAAGAAGAACTCATCGGCAGGCACATACTCGACGCGGGGATAATCCACCCGGAAGAATTGAAAGCGGCCGCGGCATCGATGGCACGATATTGGACAGAGGGGAAGAACGTCATCCAGAGCCAGTACAGGTTCGTCAGGAAGGACGGCGAGATAAGGGAAGTCGAGCTCACCACTGCGGCGCTGCGCAACGCGGATGGAGACATAGTCGCGGTGACCTGCCTGATGTTTGACATAACCGATAAAGAAAAGGCAGAGGAGGCGCTGCGGGGGTCCGAGGAGCTGTGGCGCACGCTGATCGAGACCTCTCCCGACGGGATTGTCGTGACGGATATGCAGGGACGGATAATCGCCCTGTCCGAAAAGGCGAAGGTGCTCGGCGGACTCTTCGACCGGCAGGCGGAGGGGAGCAACGCGCTCGATTGTCTTCCCGACTACGAGCGTGTCAGGGCGGAAGAAGTCATGAAGAGCATTGCCGAGGTCGGGTCGATCTCCAACGTGGAGTACGATGTCGAGCGGCCCGACGGCACGACGATCGTGATAGAGGTAAGCGCCACGTGCGTCCGCGACACGAAAGGCGAGCCCCAGGCGATAGTCTCCGTATCGCGCGATATCACCGCGCGCAAGCATTCCGAGGAAGAACTGCGCCGGATGAACGAGGAGCTCGAGGGGTACGCACAGACTGTATCTCACGACTTGAAAGGGCCGCTATCGACACTGATCGCCGCTACCGACCTGCTGGAGGACAGCATCAAGGTTGGCGACTCGCGCCAGGCCCTGGAGGAGCTCGCGAAAGTGATCAAGTCGGATGCGATCTTGACGTACGGCAGGGTGCAGGACCTTCTGACGCTGGCAAAGGCCGGCCAGTCGCCGGTAGACCCTGTCGACGTGGATGTCGGCTCTCTTATGGATGACGTGCTGACGGAACTCGCGGATCTGATCGATAAGAAGGGTGGGATCGTCGATATCGCCCCGGACCTCGGCCACATCAGGGCAAACCGCCTTCAATTGACCCAGGTCTTTACCAACCTTGTCTCCAACGCCCTCCAGCATGGCAACGCGACCGCCACTCGCGTTGAGGTGGGCTACCTGGGACAGACAGCACCTGGCGAACACAAATACACCGTATGCGACAACGGCCCCGGCCTGGCACCCGGGACCGAAGAGTCTATTTTTGAGCCTTTCGTCAAGGGTATGAGCGCATCCGGAACGGGCATAGGCCTCTCCATCGTCGAACGTATCATCCACGCCTACAAAGGCGAAATAAATGCCTGCAACAACAACGGCGCCTGCTTCGAATTCACCCTCCGCGACGCTTGAAATATGGTGGTCAAAAAAGGGGTCAGGTCTTTTATTGTTTGCTGTTCCCCTCTGATCGAGATAAACGCGGCAGCAAGCAATAAAAGACCTGACCCCTGAGTCTGCCCTGATTCTAATTCAAGTTGTTTACATCGCTATCTCGCGGCCGACGCCGAAGAACCTGCGGTACGTCCTGGCGGATGGGCACTCCGACCTCCAGTCGGTCGCGTAGCGCGCGCAGTGCCTGCAGGCATGGAAGAACTGGGTGACCATGGTAATGTTCGAGAACAGCATGTAGAGCGCCAGGAGCTTGCGGTTCTTGAGCAGGCCGAAGGCCGGCGCGTTCGCGAAAGTGCCCAGCGTGATAACCTCCAGCGCCATTCCCACCTTGGGAATCTCGCCTTCCTGCTTCGGCCATATCCTGGAAGTGAGCTTGCCGAGGTATAGCGAATAGCACTCTTTTCCGTAGTTATCGCACCTCGCGCATATCAGGTAACGCGGCACTGTCCAGAAGAAGATGAACGACCCCACGAAAGCCCCCAGGGCCTTCCAGCTCCGCTCCTTGACGAGCCCGTACAGAGCCACCCCTATCTGCGCGAACACCGCCATGAACCGGACCTTCATGATAGTCGGATTCGGTCCGCCGTGCTCAACACATTCAGCGCACTCACATGCCATTTCCAACCTCCTCGCTCCGCTTTCCCCAAGACCCCCGAAACCTCTTGAAAACCCGGGGTCAGATCTGTCTTATCAAGCCCCTGGAGGTATCGCGGTCAGGACAAGCCGTGCTCGAGAAACAGCTCCAACCCCGGTCATCAAGCTTTTTGCCTAAACCGCGGTTTCGCGCTTGTCGCCGAAGATCATTCTGTGCGTCTTCGCCGACGGGCAGTCGGCCCTCCACCCTTCCGCATAGGTTGCGCAGTGCCTGCACGCATGCAGGAACTGTGACATCAGGGTAATGTTAAGGAAAAAGCTGTACAGCACAAGCAGCTTGCGGTTCTTGAGCAACCCCAGCGCCGGCGCGTAAGCGAAGGTGCCAAGGGTCACGGCCTCGAGGGCCATCCCGACCTTACCGACTTCGCCCTCTTTCTTGGACCAGATTTTTGACGTCAGCTTTCCCATATAAAGCGAATAGCAGTCTTTGCCGTAGTTCTCACACCTGGCGCATATCAGATACCGGGGCAGCGTCCAGAAGAAGATACCCGACCCGATGAAAGCTCCAAGCGCTTTCCAGCTTCTCTCCTTTACCAGGCCGTAGAGCGCGACCGCGATCTCCCCAATGATAGCGCCCACCCTGATTTTCATGATCGTTGGATTAGGTCCGCCATACTCCACACATTCTGCGCATTCACACGACATACCAAACCTCCTGGCTCCACCCTCTAAGGTACCGCCGCGGCCCCCGTGGCCCGGCGCTAGGGCATACTGTATCCACCCTTAACCGGGAAGCGCAATAGAAAGGATCATGTATTTTCTCGAGTGGTTTGGCATGAAAGCCGGGCGGTCGGCGTCAGCCCTTGCTGACGAGCCCGAACCGCGGGCCCCGGTGCAGCAGGACGCCCGAGCGGAACACCGCCTCGACCCGCTCGACCGCCCTGATGTCGTCGAACGGGTTCTCGGAGAGCAGCACGATATCGGCGAGCTTCCCGGCCTCGATGGAGCCCAGCTCCGATTCCATGTCGATGAGGCTCGCGGCGTTGATGGTGGCGGACCGCAGCACGTCAGCTCGCGACACGCCCAGGTACTCGAGCAGCCCCATCTCTATGGCCAGCGTCCCCGGCCACGTGAGCGGCACGCCCCCGTCGTTCCCGCAGCAGAACTTCGCGCCCGCTTCGTACATCTTGCGGATGTTCGCCTCTCCGATGCCGGTGAGGAAAGGCTCGGGATCGGAGATGAAAGGCACGCGCGGCTTGCCCCCCTCGGGGAGCGACGTGAGGATGTCTATGACCTTCTGGTTCATCTTGACGATGGCCGGTTCCGCCGCCGACGGGCTCACAACGCGCTGCACGCGCTCCCGCTCGGCCGCAAGCGCTTCCATGAGCGGGTCGGCAAGCGCCGGGTGCCCCTCGCGGGCGATACCCAGGCTCAATCCGACGGTGATGGTGGGGGTGATGTGGTGGTCGCCGTCCATGAACTTCGCGACGTCGTCGTCGGTAAGGTAGCCGTCGACGGGCATGTGCTCGAGGTCGTCGACGCCGAGCTCCAGCGCACGCCTGAAGCCCTTGAGCTGCGACTGGTGGACCCCCACCCGACGCCCGGTGTCGTGGGCCTCCTTTACGATCGCACGCACGGTGGCGTCATCGAGCACGTTCAACCTCTTATGGCCGAAAAAGAGCGACTGGTCATCGAAGAAGAGCTTGATGAACCGCGCCCCCAGTTCCTCGCACAGCCGCACAGCCGCGCGGCCCGACTCCGGGTCCGTGACGTCGTAACTGAACTGCCCCAGCTTTTCCTCCAGGAAGCGAGGCAGGCGCGCCGTGAAGTCAGGGTACCCGCCAACCGCCTTGATCCCCGACGCGCAGCCGACGACGCGCGGCCCCAGCAGCTCGAAATTATCGATCTTGCTCGTGAGCGCGTTAAGGACCAGCGGCAGCGAGCTGGCTTCGCGAACGGTCGTGACCCCGCGCACCGCGCACTCCTCGAAGTTTCGAAGCGACTGCCGCCTTAACGAAACGGCAAGGTCGAGCGCTATGCCGAGCCCGCCCGGCATGAGGATATGGCAGTGGCAGTTTATAAGGCCGGGCATAGCGACGAGCCCGTTGCAGTCGAAGACAGCGTCGGCGGATACGTTGCCCAGCTCGCGCGTCCCAACGATGTCGGTGATACGCCCGTCGGCAAACAGTATTCCCCGGTGGTGATTCACCTGGCCGCGCTTGACGTCGACGACGTCCACGTCCTTGAGGAGCACCGAGCGCCCCGCCCCGGGTTGCCACTCGAACGGCTTTCGGGCAGGGGATAGCCCGGCATGGTAATCCTTGATCTGCGTCGCCAACCCGACCATAGCCGCGAAAGACTCAAGTCGCACGGCCCGTCTCAGCATCTTCCGCCCGCGGCTCTTAGAGGCACCCTTGACCGAATCATCACTCATCGCGACCCTCCCAGTTCAAGCGGTGTGGTGTTCATATGATATATCAAAACGACCTTCCAGACCGTTCTGCAAAGTTCACTTTGACAAAGAAGGAAAGTCCGATTAAAATGAAGAAGACATAATAACTATCCAATCCATGATAAAATTATAATATTAATAGAGACATCACCGAAGTACGGTTCTCAAAGATGAAATAGCTGGTTTGACAAAACAAGAAAAATCCTCTAGAAATCACAATGGTTTGAGGTGACGGGGAAGGCGGCGAAAGAACCTCTTATGCGGCGAACGATATTATATCTTGATTCTGCTAAGTCACGTACTGTCATGAAGGCCCTCAGTAAGTACGGTGAACTGAGATATGCACCTGATATCCATAGTGCACTGGTGCTGATGACCGAGGTCGATTTTGACTATTTCTTTATCGATGCTGATACTCCGCAGGCTCATGCTTTCTTGAAGCATCTCCAGCACGACCCTCAGCTCGTTCCACCCAGCGGCACTGTGTTGGTAACGGGCAACGACGATGAAGACTGCGCGGCCTGGAGCGTTGATACTTTTGTGACGCGTGCGAGAGCAGCGGTTGATGTTCCCTTTATCTTCTCTCACCTGAGGAACCCAACTCCGAATCCGGAGAATGTGGTCACAATTGCTCAACGAGAGAAAATCGTGAGAGCTGGAACGTCCGGCACGGACATGCCTCAGCAAGACAATGAGACCTCTGCTCCACGCAATGCACGAGAAACACTCGAGAATGAAGACAAGAAGGACCAACGCCGCATCCCGGTCCGTAATCATCCATCGTGCGATGATGGCCTTGGAATAGCGTCAAATGCCAGATCCCGGATGGCTACCGGGTTTCGGCTAACGGCGGCCATGTTACTCCTTATCTCGATAGGGTTATGGCTTTTTGCGTGGGGGCCATTTGCAACAAGGGGCGTCAGTGACCGCACTTCCAACACCAAGCGAGTTCAGGCTGAATCCAGGAAAACAGAATCACATAAGACATCTGATGCAATCCCCACAGACTATGTTGCGCAGTCAAGTCCGGCACTTGCAACTCCGACTTCCACTCCTGTGACGCGAGATACATCGGCGGTCGCACAACAAACATCGGGCGAAAATAGCGCATCAAACAGTGCATCGCAAGGGGACGAAAGCGCGATCCCGACGCAACCGTCAGCGCCAGCGGAGAATCACTCGCCGAGCGTGAGTATAAACGGCCGTACCATGGTTCATGTCGGAGAATCCATAACATACTACGCAAGCGCCTCGGATCCTGACGGAGACAAGGTTTCCTATAGCTGGGGAAGTCCATCGAAGACCACGGAGTTTCAGTCGCCCGGGGCCAAGACAATATCAGTCACCGTGACTGATTCACATGGCCTCAGTGCCTCGAGCACGATTTCGATAATGGTTGTGCAATGAAACGAATCGCGTGCTTTCTGGCAATACTGATGTTTTTCAACCTCGCGCTCGGTGGTGTTGCCGGGGCCTACCCGACGGGCTGGACCAGCGACAAGGCAGTTGGCGCGAGCACCGGAAAAGTAGATGTTGCGGTAAAGGGCAATATCGTCCACCTGGCTTATGAGAACAACGGCATCTACTACTGCCGCTCAACGGACAAAGGGGTTACCTGGAGCTCTCCCAGGAAAGTCAACCTCGGGTCATGGACCGTGAGCAGCCCACAGGTATCGACCGGCTCGGGTGATTCAGTCTACATAGCGTACGTTAGCGAGGAAAGGCCCGGAGCCAACCATACTGAAGCCCTTGTGAGAAGGTCGCAGAATTCCGGACAATCATGGGAATCGGGGTATTTTGCTTACGCGGGTTCATCGACCGACAACCTCATTGAAGCGGCTCTTACTCACGGATCAGATAGCGTATCAATCGCATGGCGCCAATGGCTTTCGAGTGGCTATGCCGCATACTGGTCTCCACTCGGTGCGGGTGGCAATCTCGGCAATTACAAACGTCAAGTCTGGGATTCAACTACGACTGATGACCCTGAGATGATCCGTGCGGCAAGTGACGGTACCAGTGTCTTCATAACCTATATGGCCCACGATGCGTACAGTCCTGATGTCTACTGCATGAGATTTGATGGATCAACGACTTCTCACGATGTCATAAGCAGCGGTTCCCATTCATTTGGCGATCCTGATATTTCATGCCAGGGTCCGGGTCTCTTTGATGTTGTATGGACAGATTCCTACAAAGGCGACAACAAGGTATATCGCAGGATATGGAATGGTTCCTCCTGGGGAAGCGCTTCCACCCTCTATGACGCTGGCTCGCAGCAGCCAGCCGCTCGCGCCGTTCCCTATTCCCCAGATAACTCTGCTATTTGCCTGGATAGCACTGGGACTTGTCTTGAGTGGGCTATGTTTGGGTCTAATGT